>ERZ808275.69-NODE-69-length-66367-cov-5.753001_pt1 | contig 66367 bp, 62 predicted proteins | sample MGYA00520894_ERZ808275 | MGnify/ENA primary metagenome ERZ808275 (study PRJEB31516, sample SAMN03275598) | gut metagenome | biome: mammalia-associated habitat; material: feces | host: Papio cynocephalus | place: Kenya | collected 2012-08-03 ... | reverse complement strand
TCCCTTTTCTTTTCTTTTTTTTGTGTTCTTCTATTAAATACAATTTCCTAGTTAACAAAAAAAGGGAGGGTTATTCCTCCCTTTTCATGTATAATAAAACTATAAAGAGGTGTTCATTTATGGATAATTGTATTTTTTGTAAAATCATTAAAGGCGAAATTCCTTGCTACAAAGTATATGAAGATGATGATGTATTAGCGTTCCTAGATATATCTCAAATTACAAAAGGTCATACGCTTGTTGTTTCTAAAAAGCATTATGATAATTTTCTTACCACACCAAAAGAACTCATGCATCATATGATGGATGTTGCCCAAACCATTGGTCAAATCCAAATTAAAGAACTTCATGCGAAAGGTGTTAACATTATCTCTAACTGTTATGAAGAAGCCGGTCAAAGCGTTATGCACTTTCATATTCATGTCATTCCTCGTTACTTTAAAGGTGATGGATTCCGTCTAGAAAAGATTGACAATGATCATCCTGAAGATTTATCATTACCTGCAATTGCTTCACAAATTAAAAATCATTTTTAAAAATTTCTTACATTAAATTTTGTTTTGTGTTATAGTAACCCTAGAAAACGTGTAACAGAAATGTGTAAGTCCAGTTGAATGGATTTGCACATTTTTTTGTTTTTTAGGAGGTTATTGATTTATGGAAAATGAAAACAAAATGGCTACAGAACCGGTTTCAAAACTCTATTGGAAGTTAGGATTACCTATGATTGTTTCAATGGTATTACAAGCACTTTATAACGTGATCGACAGTGTTTTTATTACCAACATGAAGATGGATGGAAATATTGCAAATGAAGCATTAACGCTAGCGTTTCCAATTCAAATCCTTATGATTGCTATTGGGGTAGGAACAGGCATTGGTATTAACGCCTTATTATCTAAAAATCTCGGTGAAAAGAATGATAAAAAGGTAAGTCAAATTTCTGGAAATGGTATTTTTATTAGTCTTATCGTTTATCTATTCTTTTTATTATTTGGAATATTTTTTGCTCGGCCCTTTATTCAACTTTTTACTAGCGATATTAAAACGATTGAAATGGGGAGTTCCTATTTAAGCATTTGTTGTATTTTCTCTTTAGGATCCATTGGTTATACCGTTTATGAAAGATTTCTTCAAGCCACTGGGAAAAGCTTATATTCTACCATCGCTCAAATTTCTGGCGCTGTTACGAATATTGTTTTAGATTATGTTTTTATTTTCCCTTGCGCCATGGGTGTCAAAGGAGCCGCTTATGCCACGGTTATCGGACAATTCGTATCCCTTTTTATCGCTATGGGATTTCATTATTTCACCAATAAAGAAATCGATAAAAGCTTACGCTACATAAAACCTTCTTTCTCTATTATTCGCGAAATCTATCATATTGGATTATCCGCTATTGGAATGCAGGCATTGCTTTCCATTATGATGGCAGGAATGAATGCCATATTAGGCCACGCAAACGCGGATTCCACCATTTTAGTAGGTGCCTTTGGGATTTACTATAAAATCCAACAAATCGCCTTATTCTCCGCTTTTGGGCTTTCTAATACGATCATCACGATTTTATCTTTCAACTTAGGACTCAATGACCTAAAGCGGATAAAAGAATGCATACACTATGGAATTATAGATACTATTCTTTTTAGTTTATTCTTATCTATTCTCTTCTTTGCACTCGCTTATCCAATTTCTTCATTATTTGCTCTATCGAGCAATGATACGAAAGAATTAGTTTCTACCTGTGCACTAGCCACAAGAATTGGTAGTGTTGGCTTTGTTTTTATGGGATTTACCATTGCCGTACAAGGTATGTTACAAGCATCCAATAAAGCGTTAAAACCATTTATTCTTTCTTTACTCCGTCTTGTCGTTTTTATTTTCCCTATCGCATTTTTATTTACTCTATCCTCTAATGTAACAAAAATCGTTTGGTGGTCCTTACCAATAAGTGAAGTATTAACCGCTATTATAGCCTTTATCTTTTATTATCAGGAGAAGAAAAAATTATTACATAACGAAAAAAAATGAGTTTTCACTCATTTTTTCTTTCGAATCGGTTTATAGAAGCATCTTTCTTCTAAAGGATAAATCTTAGGAGTAAATTCTCCTTCTTCTATTGGTTCTAATGCTTTATCAATGATGGTCATTTTCGCATTCATATCATCAATCATATGCAATAATAAAGCTTCACGAGTTAAAGGAACAACAGGAGAACCAAATTCTTGTTTTCCATGGTGGGCTAAAATCATATGTTCTAATAAAATTCTTTTTTCGTTATCGATTCCTAATGCTTTAGCTTTTTCTCTAATCACACTATGCATGATGGAAATATGACCAATTAAGCGACCTTCTTTGGTATATTTAGCAATAATCGGTCCTGATAATTCAACAATTTTTCCAACGTCATGTAATAAAACCCCCGATAAGAGTAAATCACGATCCACAGGAGGATTACATTGAATTTCTTCATTATAGAAATGTGAAACAAGTTCCGCAAAATCCGCCATAGTAATCGTATGATAAAGGAGACCACTTGCATATTCATGGTGATTACGAACCGCGGCCGGATGTTGAATAAAACGAGCATATACTTTATCATCCAAAATAATGCTTGATACTAAACGATGTAAATCTTCATCTTCAATGGAATCAATATATTTCATCAATTTGCGTTCTAGTTCTTCACGAGGCACTGGAGCGCTTTTAACAAATAAAGAAATATCCATTTCGGACTCAGGAACAATCGCGCCGCGGAGGACTTTTAATTGTAATCCTGAACGATAATTTATAACATCCACTTCAATTTCTACAATATTGCCTGCAACGAAAGTTGTTCGATCTTCTTCAAACACTTCCCATTTCTTTCCTTCAATTGTACCCGTACAATCTTGGAAAGTAATCGTCATATAATTAAGGCCATTGTTAGTAACACCATTAACGACATTGGTTACTAAATAACGGCCAATGATTCGATCATTTTCTTTTAATTCTTTAATCCATTTCATCTGATTCGTCTGTTCCATCATTTACACTCTCCATCACTTGTTTGATTATATCATATGAAAATCCTTTTCGCATCAAAGTTGCGATAATTCTTTTACGATATTCATAATTTGAATACTTTCTTTGATAATGAACTTGATATTTTTGTAGTTCTTTTCGACACTTTTCCATTTCATCTTCCATGCTTGAATTTTCAATATGAGAAAGGATACTCTGAATCATTTCACTATCATATCCATATTTTAAAAATTCACGGTATAAATGCTCTTTTTTCATCCGCCAATTATCTTTTTCATATTTTCTTAAAAAGACAGGTAAAAGTGTGTCCATCTTTTCTTTTTCTATTTCATCATCAAAAATAAAAGAAGAAATAATGGAACTAGAAATACCATCTTCTTGTAATTTCTTTATAATATAGTTTTTACCATAATATCGCGCTTGAAAGATTTCCACAACATCTTCTGCGTATCGTCGATCATTTAATAAATTTTGTTCTAGAAGCGTATCGATAATCGAATGAATTTGCGTTTCTGGTATGTTTTTTGATTGAAGTTTTTTTCTAAAATCCGCTACCGAATACTCTTTTTTCGCAATATAGTTATAGGCAATTTGAAGAGATTTTGCATAAGCATTCTTCTTTTGAATATCCTTTAGTTCAGTTTCAGAAAGTTCTTTTCCTTCATATAAGAAAAAATCACTATAAACTGTAGGAAAAATAGAAATCTCTTTCTCTTCTTCGTCTTTTAAATAATGTAGAATAATTTCTTTTTTCTTAAATTCGATTTTGGTGATAAGATAATTACTTTTCGCTTTCTTCATTTTGATTTCCTTTTTTTACTTGAATCGGTTTAACTAAAAAACGAATGATGAAAAACATAATCGGTAAAGCTAAAACCGGTGCCAATACATAACTTATATAGGGGTTCAAATGTAAAATTCCTGAAAACAGACAAATAAATAATGAAGTAAGAATTAAATTGGGGATAGAACTGAGTGGATAACGTAAAAAGCGTTTGATACTCCAAGGTGTTCTAAAAGCAATTTTTGTTTGCGTGGTATAAGCAAATGGTAATAATAAAATAAAGTTTAAAAGATAAGGAACGTCTACAAATAAAACTTGTGTATCTGTTTTTGTCGTAACTAAACCTTTTCCTGCTTCATAATAAATAACAAGAATTTCCGGATTCCATTGAACTTTATTAAAAATAAAGCGAAGGAGCATTGTAAATAAAATGCCCACAACTGTGTTAATTCCTCCTACAAATATAAAGCGAATTGCCTCTTTTTCCCACCAATAAGAAATAAAAGACATCAACTTATTCTTTTCTTTTTTTTCTTCCATAATTGTATCTTCCTTATGTTTTATATTTTACTCTTTTATTCGTAAAATGAAAAGATATGAGCATCTTATTGTTTTCTTCTTCCAAAGTTTGTTTGGAAATCTATAACGATTTTTAACAATTTTGTTTAGTTTTGTAGTATTTTGAAAAACCGCTATTTATTCTCGCTAAAATATCATTACTATTTTTCTTTTTATTTCATAAAAAGGAGGGTTCTGCATGATTCGTATTAAGCAACTAAGAGAAGAAAAAGGCTGGACATTAGAGTATATCGCTACTCGTGTAAATGTTACCAATCAAACGATTAGTAACTGGGAAAAAGGAAAAACTGAACCAGATATCGGAAGTTTAATTCGTTTAGCTGAATTATTTCAAGTTACAGTTGATTATTTGATTGCTCATGATAAATATGCCCATGATGTCTCGGACTTAAAAATGAGAATTGGACGTATGGATTCTGAAACTCTACGAAAATTAACCTTGGACTATTTAGATCTCTTAAATGATGAAGATAAAAAATAGGGTTGAATTACCCTATTTTTTTATGATTTCTTGTATACCAATGATTCGATAATCATCAATCACTGTATCGCCACCTAATACTGCACAATTGGCATAAAGTATCACATGGTTTCCTATAGTGGGATGCCTTTTTTTATTTTTTTTCTTTCTTGCGTCTTTTAAAGATAAAGCACCTAAAGTTACGCCTTGATACATACGAACATCCTCTCCGATCATTGTAGTTTCTCCAATGACTACACCTGTTCCGTGATCGATGAAAAATCCTTTTTTTATACTAGCACCTGGATGAATATCGATTCCTGTTTTTTCATGTGCATATTCGCTTAACATGCGTGGCAGGTAATTGGCTTTCTTTTCATAGAGTAAATGAGCGACTCGATAGATGAACACTGCATAAAAACCAGGATATAAGAAAAAAATTTCTTCTTCATCTTTAGCCGCAGGATCACCTTTTAAAGCCGCTAATAAGTCTTCATTCACTATGTCGATAAAAGATGGTATTGTTTTCATTACCTCCATGATAATTCTTTTTTTCTTTTCTTTCTTTTCAAAAAGAAGATAAGATAACCCTCGTCTGATTTTTTTTAATAACTGAGGATTTAAAGTATAGAAAAATTCTTGAATCAAAAGAATCCATTTTTTTAAGTATTTCCTTTTTCTTATCCACGATTCAAATTCAGTACTACTCATACTCTTTCTCCAATATCGACAAGTAGCGTTCACCAAAATCAGGAAGTAACCCAACCACCTTTACTTTCCTTTTTTTTGCTATTCTCACCAATGCATCGATTACTGCGCCTGAAGAAATTCCTACCAATATTCCTTCTTCTTTCGCTACTTCTTTCATCCATTTTTTAGCATTTTTACTCGAAACACATAAAATATCATCAATAAGTGAAAGATTTAAAATTGGCGAAATAAAATTAGGTCCTATTCCTTGTATTTCATGTCTTCCTGCTTTTCCTTTTGTTAATAAAGGTGATTCAGCAGGTTCTATACCGACGATTCTAATATCGCTTCGATATTCTTTTAAACGCTTTGCTGTGCCACTAATCGTGCCTCCTGTACCAATTCCTGCTACAAAAGCATCAATAGAAGGAAGATCTTGAATGATTTCTAAACCCGTACGTAAATAATGCGCGTTGATGTTTTCTTCATTGGTAAATTGCGATGGGATAAAATAGTTCTTTATTTGTTTCTTTAATTCTTCTAATTTTTTTAATGCGCCTTCCATTCCTTCTTCTTTGGGTGTTAAGATTACTTTTCCCCCATACGCTTTGATTAATGTTATTCTTTCTTTCGACATATTTTCTGGCATAATAGCGATGAAAGATAATCCCATTTGTGCGCATAACATACTGAAAGCAATTCCCGTATTTCCTGAGGTAACTTCTATAACCTGCGTATTTTTATGGATTTTATTCTCTTTTACCGCTTGATTTAAAATCAGTAAAGCAATACGGCTTTTAGATGAGCCACCTAAATTAAATCCTTCCAGTTTTACAAAAATTTGTCCTTTTAAATGATATTTTCTTTTTATTTTCTTTAGTTCCACTAAAGGAGTATGACCAATCATGTCTTGGATATCATTTAATAACATATTCAATCCTCCTAAAATACAATATGCAAAAAAATGAAAACGGCGATGAAGTGGTGCTTTTTACCAAAATAATTTTAGGTTTTCTTTTCATACTAGCATTAGGAGGCAATCAAAATGAGAAAAAAGAAAAAGAAAAAATATGTTCATGAAGATTTTTTAAGCATGCGAAAAAGAATGCTCAACGAAATCAGTGATGAAAATATTATTTATGAAGAATCACAAACGGGTCCTCAAGAAGAGCCCACATTACAAGAAATCCATTTGAAATTAGATGAATGGATGGAAAAACGAGATGAAAAAAAATAAAGAGCCGAGGCTCTTTATTTTTGTCTATAATGAATGCTTTTATGTTCAAATTGCTGAAAGATTTTTTTCGCTATTGCTTTCTTTACATCGGCATCTTGTTCAGTTACCGCTGCTCCTAAATGCGTATTAAAGGTAAGTGGAACTTCATGATCCATATCACAATACTCGCATGTAAATTCGACGCTTCCCTTCCACGTTTCTTTCTTTTCATCGCGGAAAGTATTTTCAAACTGACAATATAACGTAGGATCAACGAAACCATTATCACTCATGCAGTAATGATGAGGCATTTCACAATCTGGACAATAGGAACGCTTAATCTTCTTACGCTTTTTAATATGATAAATTAATAATAGGAAATTGATAAAGCCAAAGACGATTTTGATGATGATAAATTTTCTTTCATCTTCAGCGCCTATTTGTTGCGTTAGCATTTGTTCAATATCTACTTAAAAAAAGTTTTTAAATAATTTTAACGCAATTAATTCGATACCTGTAAGCATAAACCAAACATTAATAAAGATTAAAATGCCATTCCATCTTAAAGCACTTTTTCGGTAATTTTTTCTTTTTATCGCCGGTGCTACGGATGTAGTTCTAGCGGTTGTTACTGGTTTTGCTTTAGGTTCTGTTTTTTTTGTTGGGCATTTATTTTTGCATTGGGCTCTTCACGAAAGTACTTATCATATCTTCCCATGATATCTTTCTCCTTCTATACCCTTTTATTATAATTTTTTGATATTTTTCGTCTATAAATTTTGACGCAATATGTGTATAAAAAAGATTATTCTTCTTCCTCATCTTTATCTTCTTCAACTTCTACCATTACTTTTTCAACAGTAAATTCATCCGCTTTTAAAACGGTGACGGTTAAATTAGCAAAATCAAAGGTGTCGCCCTTTTTAGCAAACCTTTCGAGATTTTCAATCACCCAACCACCAACGGTTGTATATTCGGTTTCAACCTCTTTTTCATAATGAACTAAATCAAAGAAATCATCAATATTCATCGAGCCATCGACGATATAAACTCCTTCGCTTTTTTCTTTATAATCTTCTTCGACTTTATCACTTTCGTCCCAGATTTCGCCCACTAATTCTTCCACAATGTCTTCCATGGTCACAATACCCATCGTGCCACCAAATTCATCTTTAATAATGGCCATATGTTGTTTTTGTTCTTTCATATCTTCCAATAAAGAAGAAATGGATTTTGATTTATGAATAAACATGGGGTGGCGCATTAATTCACGAATATCAATCTTAGAACCCTTTAAATACTCTTTAAACAAACGTTTCGTGGAAAGAACACCAATAATGTTATCAATGGATTCTTCATAAACAGGAATCAAAGAATGAAGGAAAATTTCATGGTTTTCAATCAATTCTTTAAAGTCATCTTCAATATCAAAAGCAAAGACGTCCACACGTGGTGTCATGATTTCATAAGCGGCTGTATCGGTAAAATCAATCGCGGACTTTAATAATTCGCCTTGTTTTTCATCAATGACGCCCTCTTCTTCAATAGTATCTACAATTTCTAATAATTCTTCATCGGTTACGGAAGGTTCATTTTCCTTTTTCTTTGGTAAGATATGAGTAAATCCTTTTACAATACCTGAAACCACAAAAGTCACAGGCCAGAAAATAATCTTTAAAAATTGAATTGGATAAGCAAAAGCTTTAGAAAGCTTATAAGAACTCATTGTACCTAAATTCTTAGGAATAACTTCACCAAAAATAATTAAAAAAACTAAAACAACAATCGATGAAATGGTTGAGGCGGTTTCATCACTAATAGCGTCGTTGGTTTTAAAAATACCAATACAGATCATTGTAGCTAAAGATGAACAGGCAATATTCACTAAATTATTACCAAATAGTATAGCGGTTAATGTTTTATCATAATCATCAATTAATTTAACGGCCAAACGAGATGTTTTATTTCCTTCTTCACTTTCCTTTTTTAGACGTAATTTATTCACCACCGTATACGCAAGTTCAGAAGATGATAAAAAGCCAGAAGCGAGCAAGCAAATAATTAAAATTAACATTTGCCAACCATAATTCATTAAAAACTCTTTCATTCTTTATCACCCCTTTTTGGTTCGGATAAAGAAGCCGTGTCTTTGGTTGCTTCGCCCACTAATTCTTCTAATAAATCTTCCATGGTTACCATGCCTAAAGTTTGGTTATCTTTCGACTTAACAATAGCAATATGTGTTTTATTTTTATTAAAACCCTCTAATAATTCATCCATGGAAATAGAAGGAGAAACCACATAAACCTTTTTTAAAGTCGATTTAATGGAAACCTTTTTATTAGAGAAATAAGATTTTAAATAGGATTTAACAACTAAAATACCAATGATATGGTCAATGTCTTTTTTATATACAGGTATTCTTGAATAAGGCGTATCTAAAATGATTTGATTTAACGTATCATGCGTTAAAGAATCAATATTGATTGCAAACATTTTTTCTTTGGGTGTAAAAACATCTTTTACAATGGTATCACTAAAATCTAATGAATTTTGAATGATATCACTTTCTTGTTCTTCTAAAAGGCCTTCTTCTTCAATGGATTCAATCATGTTAGAGAAATCTTCTTCGGTCATTGAAGGTTCTTCTTTAATATGAAATATTTTTTGTACAACAAAAACAATGCCTTCAAAGATTTTAGCAAAAGGCCATAAGATGATCATGAGAAAATAAACGAACCACGCCGTCATCGAGGCAATGCGATCTGGATAAATTCTGGCTAAAGCTTTCGGTAATGTATCCGAAAATAAAAAGCAGATTGCAGTAGAAACTATCGTAGCGACAATCGTTACCGTTGAACTCGTCGCCTCTGGTAATAAGCGAATAAAAAGCAAGGTAGAAATGGATGACACGAAAACAGCAACAATATTGTTGCCAATTAAAAGTACGGATACAGCATGATCAAATTTATCCACTACTTTACAAACTATTTTTGCTGTCCGATTTCCATCATCCGCTTTGACTCTCATTCGAATTCGGTTACAAGAAGCAAGCGCTGTTTCACTTGCCGAAAAAATCGCACCAAATAAAACAAGCACAATAATTAAAATCCAGGATGTCCAGGATTCAGTATTTTGTGCAAATATCGTAAACAGACTAGGCCCATCAGGCATCTAAACCAACTCCTCAGTTAGAAACTGATAAATATTATATCATTGCTTCTTATCTTTTTCAAGGTGAAAAACACGTCATTTTCCTAAAAAAACGAGCTTTTTTATGCAAAATCCCATAAAAAAACTGTATAAAGCGAAATGACTTTATACAGTTTCATTTTATGAAATTACCAAGTAACTAAGACCATTTGATTTTCGTGCAAAGATTTTTTTACATCGATAATTCTTTGATTAGTACTTCCTCTAAAACGTAAGGAAATGTCTCTTTCTTCTAAGTGGAAAGGACCATCGACAATATAATCGACTTCATGAAGTAAACGATCTAAGTTTTCATTTTCTTTACGAAGCTTCATAATTTCTTCCCAAGTAAATCCGGTATAGACAATCAAAGAGAGGCCATGGCCTGATAGCTTATACGCTAATTCTAGGCAGGCATCAATTTGATAAAGAGGATCTCCACCCGTAAGAGTGACTCCGCTTAATAAAGGATTTTGTAAGGCCATTTTAATAATTTTATCAATATCTTCATCATAGCCTTTAGAGAAATCATGCGTTTCCGGATTATGACAACCTGGACAGTTATGCGCACAACCTTGGGTGAAAACCGCTAAACGAATGCCAGGGCCATCAACGATAGAATCGTTAACAATGCCCGCAATACGAATCTTACCCATGGATATCATCCTTTGTCATGTGACGGACTCTTGCTTGAACTTCTGCTCTTTTCGCATCATTAAAGCGATCTAATGTACCCACTAAATAACCGGTGATACGACGAATTCTTTCAAAAGCAACGTCTTCTTCTTTACGTCCACAGCATGGGCAAACGTTATCAATGATGCCGGAATAACCGCAAACTGGGTCGCGGTCTAATGGGTGGTTAACCGAACCATAACCAATACCTTCATCATGCATACAACGAATAATTCTTTCAAACGCTTCTTCGTTTTTCGCTACGTCGCCATCTACTTCAACATAAGTAATATGGCCACCATTGGTTAAGAAGTTATAAGGTGCTTCACGATGAATCTTTTCAAAGATTCCAATTGGATAATAAACAGGAATATGGAAAGAGTTCGTATAGAATTCACGGTCGGTTACACCTGGGATTTTACCATAACGTTTCGCATCAATCTTCACAAAACGTCCAGATAATCCTTCCGCTGGTGTGGCGATTAATGAGAAATTGAGGTGATATTGTTCGGTATAACGATCGGTAGCTTCTCTCATATGAGAAATGATTTTAATACCTAATTCTTGGGCTTCATCGGATTCACCATGGTGTTTTCCAATTAAAGCTTTTAAAGTTTCAGCTAAACCAATAAAACCAATGGTTAAGGTACCATGAATTAAAACTGGTCCTACTTCATCATCATATTTTAATTTATCGGAATCAAGCCATACACCTTGTCCCATTAAGAATGGGAAGTTATACACGTGTTTATGGTATTGAATTTTATATCTTTCTAATAATTGATCTTTTACTAAATTAAGCATTTCATCTAAAGAATGGAAGAATTTATCTAAATCACCTTTAGCTTCAATAGCTAAACGAGGCAAATTGATGGATGTAAAGGATAAATTACCACGTCCAGCAGTTACTTCCTTATCTTTCACAACATTGCTCATAACACGGGTTCTACAGCCCATATAAGCGATTTCCGAGTTATAGTCGCCTGGTTTATAGAATGGAATATTCATTGGCGCATCAATAAAGGAGAAGTTAGGAAATAAACGTTTTCCACTACAACGAATTGCTTTTTTATATAAATCGTAGTTAGGATCTCCTGGATTGAAGTTAATACCTTCTTTAACTTTAAAGATTTGAATTGGGAAAATTGGAGTTTCTCCTCTTCCTAAACCATTCATGGTAGCTTCTAATAATTGATCCATGACCATTCTTCCTTCTTCAGAAGTATCGGTACCATAGTTTAACGAAGAGAATGGTACTTGTGCACCGGCACGAGAATGCATGGTATTTAAGTTATGGATTAAAGCTTCCATCGCTTGAAGGGTATCGTCTTGTGTTTCGTTATAAGAACAATCAATAACCTTCTTCACCAATTTTTCATGAGGAAGTTCAGGATACATTTCGGATAAAACTTCAAATAAAGCTTTTTCGAAATCTTTATTTTTCATACGACATTCCGCATGACCTTTTTCTTCAGCTTTTGTAATAATGGTATTTCCCATTTCTTTATCCATACCATCATCGACAAAAAGAGAATAAATCTTTACAATATTGTTTCTTAAGTTTTTACGATAGGATTTTCTTACCCCTAAAGCCATGGCATAGTCAAAGTTAGGAACACTTTGTCCACCATGTTGATCGTTTTGATCGGCTTGAATTGCGATACACGCTAAAGAGGCATAAGAACGAATGCTATTCGGTTCACGTAAGAAACCATGTCCCGTGGAAAAACCACCATGGAATAATTTAATTAAATCGATTTGGCAGCATGTCATCGTTAAGGTATAGAAATCCAAATCGTGAATATGAATATCGCCACGTAAATGAGCATCAGCAAAACGTTTATCTAAAACGTGAGCGTGATAAAAAGCTTTGGCCGCTTCTGAACCATACTTTAACATGGTGCCCATTGCGGTATCCCCATTAATATTAGCGTTTTCTCTTTTTACGTCATTATCTTTGGAATCTTGGAAAGTAATATCCCGAAGGGTTTGCATTAAGCAAGTATTTGCTTCCCGAATTCTTGTTCTTTCAGCCCGATAAAGAATATAAGCCTTCGCTACATCGAGTTCATCATTCTCCATTAAAACCGTTTCAATTAAATCTTGGACTTGTTCTACAGTTGGTGTTTTTCTTTTGTAGATTTCATCCATTTTTTGAACGACTTCATCAGTGATTTTCTCTACTTTTTCTTCGTCTTTCTTGCCTTGTGACTCAAAGGCCTTTTCGATGGCTTGGAGAATTTTCTTCTCATCAAAATTTACTTTTCTACCATCGCGTTTAATAATCTTTTTCATAAAAATTACTCCCTAAATACTCTAGTTTCATATCAAAAAGTGCAAAATAAAACAACCGGCTCTTCGCCATACTTTCTACCGGCTCTGCCTTATCCTGGCATTACGCGTTAAACGTGACTTTATTATACTAATCAAAATCAAGGGTTGCAACCTTTTTAAGTCATTTTCTTAATGTAATTTTTTTACAAGCTTTGAAAGAGTTTTCATAGTAGTTTTTTAGTATTTAAAAAACCTTTTATTTATCGGTGAAAATCTATTTTTTTACCTCATGGCAGTGGCGACAGCGGGGTTCGTAACTTTCGCTTGCTCCCACAATAATAATCGGATCATTATAAGAAGCCGGTTCTCCATTCACGAGTCTTTGCGTTCGAGTCGCGGGCGCTCCACAGCGCATACAAATCGCGGTTAGCTTAGTGACGTCTTCCGCTAAAGCTAAAAGCTCAGGCATGTTTTGAAAAGGCTCTCCCCGGAAGTCACGGTCTAAGCCAGCGACGATAACCCGGATGCCGCGGTTAGCAAGATCTTCCGCTACATGAATAATTTCATGGTCTAAGAATTGCACTTCATCGATGACGACTGCTTCCGTATCACAATCAACGTACTTTAAAATATCTTGAGCGGTTTCAATGTTGATGGAACGCGTTTTAATTTTTGAGTGAGAAACGATTTCATTCTCAGAATAGCGGTTATCAATTTTAGGTTTAAAGACCAATGTCTTTTTATGTGCATATTCCAAACGTTTAATACGGCGGATGAGTTCTTCACTTTTACCTGCAAACATCGGACCCGTGATAACTTCAATCCATCCTTTTTTCCATGATTCTTCCATATGGCTTCACCTCTTATATTTTTATTCATAGCACAACTCTTTTCATTTGATAAGTATTTTTCTCACTTTTTTCATATATTGTTATGAGGTGATTATTTATGATTCTTTATACCGTAAAAGAAGGTGATTCTTTATACGAAATTGCCAAGACGTATCATACGACCGTCAATGAAATTGTTTCTGCCAATGGGTTACAAGTTTCCCATACGCTCATTATCGGTCAAGGGTTAGTGATTCCATCCGAACAAACTGTGCACGTAGTTACAAAAGGTGAGTCTCTTTACTCTATTTCTCAAAAATATGGTGTTACTGTAAGTAGTATCCTTGACGCTAATCCATATATTCAAAAACCATTCGTTATTTATCCCGGTCAACAAGTCATGATTACGAATGATATGGATCGAAAACGTCCTATGACCGTCAATGGTTATATCTTTCCTAAAACCAATGAAGATGAGTATCTCCCTAATGGCGATGCTTTAACCTTTGCTAGTATTTTTGCTTACCATATTCGCGATGATGGTTCCATCATTCCTATTCAAGATGAGGCCACTATTGCGCGGTTAAACCGCAACGAAATCGCCCCCATCTTAACAGTTACGAACACCGATGAAAAAGGTAGCTTTTCCACTTCTTTAGCGAGTTTTGTTCTTCGTTCAAGTGATGCTAGAAAAAAATTAGTTGGCGAAATTTATCAAACCATCGTCAACAAAAAATATTATGGTGTCAATATTGATTTTGAATATGTAAGCCCTGAAGATAAAGACAACTATATCACTTTCCTTTTAGAATTAAGAGATAAATTATCTTATGACTATGAATTCAGTATCGCCGTTGCTCCAAAGTATTCTAAAAATCAAGAAGGTTTACTTTACGAAGCGCATGATTATAAACGAATTGGAGAAATCGTGGACCGTGTCATCATTATGACTTATGAGTGGGGCTATACTTATGGGCCCGCCATGGCAGTTGCTCCGCTTCATTTAGTAAGGAAAGTAGTAGAATATGCCATTCAAGAAATCAATCCTGAAAAGATTAATTTAGGCATTCCTACTTATGGTTATGATTTTACACTTCCTTATAAAAAAGGACAAAAAGCCAAATCATTAAGCTATGAAGATGCTTTAGCGTTAGCCTATAAAGAAAAAGCAAGAATTTATTTTGAAGAAAATTCTGAAACGCCTTATTTCGTTTATTATAAAGAAAATAAAAAGCATATCGTCTATTATGAAGACGGAAGAAGTATTGCCGAAAAGATTAATTTAGCGCTCCGCTACCACTTAGGTGGTGTAAGTTTCTGGACTTTGCGTTCACCTTTCCAACAATTATGGTCGCTCGTTAACGAAGCTATTGATGTTGTAAAGTATAATTAGACATAGAAAAAGGTACCCTTTCTAATTGAATGGATACCTTTTCATTTCTTTTTTTATTTTTCAATAAATAAGGAAAAAACACCATCTTGGGTATAGAAAGTAAGAGTTACACTACAGGAAGTTGCAATATAACCATTATTATCATATTGGCTCTCATCAATTTCCCAACCTTTTTCTTTTAAAAGTGCTTTGTAGGTATCTTCTAATGCATCTGTACCCACCGTACCTGCATCTTTTACATCAATTTCAATAGAGGCAGGGAAAGTATAACCAAGGAATTCGAATTCTTCTTGATAGGTGTATTTATAAGTTTCACCTTCAGCAATACTAAAGCTTGGAACTTCTACTGCACCATCTCCTAAGAAAGTTACAATCTTATCTTGGGGGAAGCTTGCAAGTAACTCATCGTATTGTGGTTCAGTAGGTTGAACTAAAATCATAAATACTTTTTCATCTGCATCGTAACTTAAATAGACACTGACATACTCTTCCCAGTCATAGTAATAATCTAATTCTTGATAAGCATCATAGCCCAATAAGAAATTAGCAGCAGTTAAACTTGAATCATAACTACTAGAAAGATCACTATCCGAAGTGCCATAAACATAAATGCCTGTTCCATAGAAGAAATAAGTATATTGTCCTGAAACAGCAAATTCTGGAATTGCTAATTTGCATTCTTCGTTCATAACGGAAGCAATTTCATTAGCTGGCCAAGCATCAACTTTTACTTCTTTAATGATTTGGCTTAAATACATTGAAATAGAGTTCCCCGCAGAATAATAATCATTTCCTGGAAAATAGCTATATTCAACAACTAAATTATAATCATCATTTGCTTGTACATAATATTGATAAATAGTATAACCATAGCTATCATCTTCTGTTGATTTTGTAAATCCAGCATCTTCTAATGCTTCACCATAATTGGTAAGATAGTTTGTGCTCGTTGCATCCGCAATATAAACACCATCTTCATCGCTAGAATATCCATAATTTTCTGCTAATGCAACAAATGGAATGGTTTTGCTAAATGAAGTATTCATCATTTCTAATAATTCTGCTGGCCAAGCAGTATCCGTCGTTTGTCCTACATCCTCACCAGTAGAACCGCCATTATCTTCTAACCAAGCAAAGATTTCATTTGTGGCGACGTAGGTTTCTCCATTTATTGTTGCACCTGGGAAATGATCCAATTGAATAACTAAGTTTCCTTTTGCATAGAAGTAAGCCGTGTAGGAATAGTAATCATTTTCTTCTGATTCTTCACTATCATAGGTATAACCTTGAGTTTCTAAGTAAGTGCCATATGCCTCAACAAAATCAGTAGTAGATTCTCCCGAAATGTATAGATAATCTCCTGTTTCATCGGTTTCTTTAGAAAATTCATAGGTATCTGCTAATTTGACATAAGGAATTTCTTCTTTTAATAGACTATTCATTAAAGTCTTAAGTTCGCTATCCCATTCACCATCAAACATTGGGTCTTTTACTGTAGAAGTTAGATGAGAGGAATCATCTCCTCCTTCACCATTACAAGACACGAGACCAAAAAGCAAGAATGGAATCGCTAAAAATAACATTTTCTTTTTCATCATTTAACATCCTCTCTTTTTTATTTAATCAATTATTAGCACTTTTACCATGTAAATGTCAAATATTTTTCATAAATTTTGCAATATTTTTTCATAAATTGAGGATTTTTTTTGATATTATTCATAAATGTTATGTAAATTATTCGCTTTTTAATGTTCAAAAAAAGAAGACACTACCGCCATATTGAGCGTTTTAGCATCTTCTCACTTTGCTATATGGTGATCCCTAGGAGGCTCGAACTCCTATTCTTCTCCTTGAGAGGGAGACGTGTTAACCAGTTCCACTAAGGGACCATGTACTGCATATTTTAATGGATATGCAGTAAAAATACAAGATTATAAAGCAATAACTTTTTCAATTCTACGGCAAATTTCATCGACGCCAAGAATTTGTAAAATCCAATATAAGTTAGGTGATTGCTTCGATGTAGTTAACGCGACACGAACCATTTCGGCTACATCACCAATGTGGCCAAGATATAAATCTTTATTTTGTTTGTACGTTTTGCCATTCGGAGCAAAATGATATTTTTCACCTAAAGCTTTTAATGAAGCAAACCAAGTGCTTTCATCTAAAGAGCTATCATAAGTTTCAATAAATTCTTTTAATAAAGCATTCCGTACATTTTTATCAATGAATTCATTGAATGGTAATTCTTTTTCTTTCATCATTTCATCATAGAAATCAGCATAGAAGAAACGATTTAAAGTTAATAAATCAGAATATTTTTCATAATCCTTACGAGGATTTTCTTTTTCTCTTTCAATATTCATGATTCTTTCAAAATAAGCGGGGTCTCTATCGATGACAGCTTGTAATTCTGGATCATAGACTTTTGCCCAAGCATAGGCCTCTTTTGTAATCTCATGAGCGTTTCTCTTGGATAATCTTTCTTTAGCAATATATTTAAGCTTCATCATATCAAATAAAGCGCCATCTAAAGAAATCTTTTGGAAAGACATCATAAAGTCATCTAAAGGTGCATTAGGATTTTGTCCGCGCCACTCCTCAAAGTTGGAGTTAGCAATGGTCATTAAATATTCAATTAAAGCATCAGCGGGATAACCATCTTTTAAGAAGAAGGAAACTGCCGCTTCATCGTCTTTACGTTTGGATAATTTTCTTCTACTTCCATTATCCATTTTCATAATGACTGGCAAGTGTGCGTAATCTGGACGCTCAAATCCCAAAGCGTCAAATAATTCAATATGAATCGGTAAAGAAGAAATCCATTCTTCGCCTCTTGTAACGGTAGTGGTATGCATTAAGTGATCATCAATCGCATGTGCAAAGTGATAGGTTGGTAAACCATCGCTTTTTAAAATAACGATATCTTGGTCGTTTTCGGCAATTTCTAAAGTGCCCCGAATTAAGTCGTGTACCTTTACTTTACGTAAATGATTACCCATGCTCTTAAAACGAATGACGTAAGATTCCCCATTTTGAATCTTTTGAATCGCTTCATCAGGCGTTAAGAAACGACATTTTGCATAGTGTTGATAATAACCTGGGATGATCTTATTTCTTTCTTGCATCGTACGAAGTTCTTCTAAATCTTTCGCACTGCAGAAACAGGGATACGCTCTTCCTTTTTTAATTAAATCTTTAATAAATACCTTATAAATATAGGCACGGTGAGATTGGGCATAAGGACCATAGTTACCTTCTTCATGATCGCCTAAATAACCTTCATCAGGGACAATATTAAAAGCCTTTAATTGGGTTAATAATTCTAAGCCTGAACCTTCAATTTCTCTTTTGGTATCCGTATCTTCTAATCGAATATAAAAGACACCATGACTTTGATGGGCTAGCTTGGAACCAATCATCGCAGTAAATAAAGAACCGGTATGTAAAAAGCCAGTTGGCGATGGTGCAAAACGGGTAACTAATGCGCCTTCTGGTAAATCTCTCTTGGGATATTTTTTCTCTAAGTCTTCTGGTGTTTCATGAATATCACCAAAAATTAATTCTGCTAAATCTAATGTTGTAGCCATAAAAACTTCCTCGCTTCTTACATAGTTTACCATACTCAAAAAAAAAATCATCAAAAGAATGAAAAAAAACTTGAAATTTTATTTGAGTATGATATTATAAATAAGCACGCAGGTGTAGTTCAGTGGTAGAACACTACCTTGCCAAGGTAGTTATGCGGGTTCGATTCCCGTCACCTGCTCCAGTTGGCAATTAAGTCCGATAAAATCGGGCTTTTTTTATTTTTGTAAGGGAAATGTAAGGGAAAATGCTAGGGAAAAATTTTTAAATACTTTTAAAATTTCAAAAATGATGCAATTTCTATGAACTGCACCCGCTCATTATCTTTTATTTACCTTTCTTTTTTTAATTTAAAAAATATTTAATTCTTTCAAAAATAAAAGGCTATAGGAACTTTCCTATAACCTCATTTTTTTATTTTTTCTCGACTGTTTTAAAATATAAAGCTTCCGTTGTGAAATTAAATTTCATCAATTGATTCTTGGAATGAAGTGGGAAGACAAACCATGTATCTTGAAGTGTAGCGATATCTAAAGCATCTCCACGGCCTTTGAAATCAAATTCAATATGCATAGATCTCGTTTCATAACAAGGTTTCTCTAAATGGAAGTGTGTTCCATCATCTAGCGTTCCATCAAAAATATAACCATGTTCATCATGTGTCATATGAATGATGCCTAGTTTTTTAAAGCCTACCTTAGCATTAACAAAGTGTTCAATACGCACATCATCTTCAAAGTGATAGCGACCTTCTTCCACTTCTTTAATGGCTTCTTCTCTTTCCCAACGATACCAATCGGAAACAAGTTTAAATCTTGTTTCGCCTTCTTTAGCGTGAAGTTCTCCATATTCATCTAAATGCCAAGAAGCGTGGCAGTGATTACAGAATACATCGGTTCCAGTAGAATCCATTTCAAATTCAGTACCACAAGTTGGGCATTTATAAAGGATGCGGTGAATATTCTTTGCTCTTTGTTTAGAAGCAATGCGAATATGATTTTCATATTGCCAACGATATTCATCATATTCCATAGCGCTAAAGATACGTTTTTCTAATTCTTCTGCCGAAAGTTGTTCTACTTCTTCTTTAGAAGCAATTTGCGTAAAGTCACAAATGCAAGGAACTTTTCTTTTGGGAGATTTACACCATTGCGGCGAACGTAAGAAGTTTCCTTTTTGATTTAACACAATAATGCGACATTTGCAGAATTTTGCCATTTTTCCTAAAGCACTTCCCATATCCTCTAAGATACCAGCAAAGGAAAAACGAGCTTCTGGGTAAATAACAAGAGAACGATGCATTTTATTTATAATTTGATTCATTCTTTTGAGCATGGATAAATCTAAAGTGAATTTTCTTTTTGGAAAACATCCCACATTACGCATTAACCATTCTCTACCGGCAAATTCTTCAATTGAGCTCACAAAAGTAGGTAAATGAGGATACATCGCCATTTCCATATTGGCAAAATCAATTAAGCTTCCATGGTTAGAAAAAATTAAAGCGGGTTCTTTAAACGAAGTAAAACCATGCTTATAAATTTTAGTTCTCGTACCAAAAGTACCTGCCATACCATGCGAAATCATCCAAACAAGTGGTTTTAAATACCATCTTGGCATAATCGTTGGAGCGTTCATATCCATTGGTTGATTCTTTTTACTCATTAACAACCCTCCCTATTAATCGCCCTAATCATAACAAAATTTCACTCTTTTGTTAATATTTATTTTTCTCCCTAAGCTTTTCATGCTACAATAAAGCCGTAAAAAAGGAGAAAATGAATGAAAAATACAGCAATTTTAGTTGTCGATATGCTCAATGACTTTGTCACTGGTTCCTTAAAATGCGATCGTGGCTTAGCGATTGTTCCAACGACTGCACGTCTTTTAGACGAAGCAAGAAAAAATGGTATCCCGGTTATTTTCTGTAATGACGCTCATATCCGTGGAATTGATCACGAATTAAAATTATGGGGCGATCACGCTATTCAAGGTACCAAAGGAGCAGAAGTTATTCCTGAATTACATCTCTCGGAAAAAGATTATGTTGTTCCTAAAAGAAGATATAGTGGTTTCTTCCATACCGATTTAGACTTACTTTTAAAAGAATTAGGTATTGAAAATGTCATTATGACCGGTTTACATACCCATATGTGCGTTCGTCACACTTCCGCTGATGCGTATTGCTTAGGCTATAATGTTATCGTTTGTAAAGACGCTACGAACTCGTTCACGGAAGAAGATTATGTTTCTGGCCTTAAATATTTAAAAGATGTTTATGGCGCTCAGATTTATAGTGCGGATGAACTAATCAACATGTTTAAAGACTAAAACAAAAAAAGACTTGGAATGAACCAGGTCTTTTTATTTATCATTATTTTTCTTCTCTTCATCTTCTTTTTCTTTTTGTTTTAATTTAGCAATCTCTTCTGGTGTTTGTTGCGTGATGATTTGCACTTTTTCTAATTCTTCAATTTCTTTTAATTGCGTTTCATAGAATTGACGAATTACGGTTTTTTGCTCTTCACTTACTCTTTCATCTTGATCTAGATTCTTTAAAGCGGCTTCATATAAAGGTTTGGCAAACATTTTATACAAAGGCATATAAAGAACAAATAGATAATCTTGACAGATGAGATATAAAGGAAGCATTGGCATTGAGAATAATAACGAGAAAAATAAGCCAAAGAGGAAACCATATAAAATGTTTCCTAATACAAAGTATCCCAATGCTGCTCCTAAAAAATAGCCCAAAGGAAATAATAAATAATAGAGACCACAAACTTTACCAATCAATTGACGAGAAGTCTTTTTTGTTTTGGGATAAACTTGATTGAATAAGAAAATCGCATCTTTTTTCGAGCATGCCATATTGGATTGTAAATAGAAAATCGGTACCGACTTTAAAGTAAAATGAATGAAGAAGAATTCTCCTACTCCAAAGGAAACTAAACTAAATATAGAATACATTTGAAGATAGGGTTGAGCCGCTGGCGTTTCATAATAATCCATGATCATTTTATATTGATTTTCAATAGAAGTTGCTTGTTGCAAGCTTTGAATAAATTCTTGATCGACTACATTCGTAAATATGGATGTTACTAAATAAACGACTAAAAATGTGCCAATATAGATTAAAATTGAATATAAGGTTGCCCGGATTACACGGAATGAACCATGAAGTCCAGGAAGCAAAGTTAACTTATATCCTTTATAGAAATCTTTTAATGATAAAGGTTTGCCCGCTCTAGCTTGAGAAAGGTTAATAATCATTAAAGAAAGGATAGGAATAATCAAAATAGCGAACAAAATAATAACCGTTAAAGGCACAAAAATGTTTAAAACAAAGGCAAAAACAATGGACATGACTAACGAAAATCCAGTAGCTAAAAAATATCCCCTATATTTATGGAATATATCAAATATTGAATTTTTAATTTCATTTGTTTCCATGCCACTCACCTTCTATTTAGTATTCTATACTATTCTAGAAAAAAAACCAAATTAAATGTAAAAATAAATCAACAGTAAATCCTCTTTATGTAACTCTTTTTATAGAAAAAAAGACGTAAAGGATAACCCTTTACGCCAATTGATGAATCGAAGAAGACTTTATTTCATTGTTACAACTTCCATACCCGCAGCGATTTCCACCATTTCCGCTACCGATAAGGTACTAGAATAGATTTGATAAGAAACACCATTATAGGCATAGGATAAATATTTTCCGTTCATATATCCAATGGTACCTAAAACATCGACCATTGTGCCTTTAATTTCATCAATTCGCATTTCTGCATTTGGTTTCATAATGCTTTGAATCACGGTAAATGATTTGGTTCCTTCATACGTTAAAATATGCGTTGTTTCGCCATTCACCATCGTCTCTGTTTCTTCTTTTAATACACAGGACACATCCGCTCCTGCGGGGTATAATGGTAAATCATCTTGGGTAGCCATCGTGGAAGAAGAAAGATTTTTACGCGCTTCCTCCATATTTTTATCTACATCAAAATAGTTTTCTTCAAAGGTTGGTTCAAAATCCACTTTACTAAATGCAATTTTCACTTCTGCTTGATTAGAAGCATCGTAGATATTCACCCAAAGTGGTTTTAAATCTTTACTTAACTTCACTTCTTCTTTTTCCCAATTTGGGGCATTTTCATAGTTTGGTTTAAAGCTCAATAAATAGCCATCATCCATTTTCTTTAAATCATGTTTTTCTTTAAAGCCATCTAACATGGAATGATATAAATAGGGTTTTGGACTATTTAATGGCCATTCTCCTTTAAATTGATACACTTGATTTAAAGTTGGCGTTAACATAAAGACACCTTTATCATTTCTTAATAAGATTTGCTCTTGGTTCACACTTTTGTTGAGTAAACTTACGCGGAAATAATCTTGATTATCCTTTTTTTGGTAGTCCGTCGTTACATAATAATTACGAACGTCATCTCCCGCATTCATATCCATGGTGGCCTCCATATGATATGCGGTTAAGTTTTCACTTCGGTTTTCTAAAGACTTAGAAACATCGTCTTTGGTAAAGAAAATTTTCCATCCTGCAAGCGCAATGACTGCGACAATTAAAATACCAACAATTACCTTTTTTAACATACACTCACCTCACTTGCAATGTATGATAGTGAGTAAAAAAATATGTATGCATAAATTTGATTTTTTTTGAACATACTACAAGTGAACAAACAAAGGAGGTTCGTTCTATGAATATCATACAAAAAATAGCGCTTGTATTTACTTTAATTGGCGCCTTAAACTGGGGTCTTGTTGGCCTATTCAATTTTAACTTAGTTACCGCTATATTCGGCACCAACTCCGTTATGACTACGATTGTTTATGTCATTGTTGCCATTGCCGCTATTATCAACATTCTTTTATTCTTCATTCCTCTTGATTATAAAAGACATGATGATGAAATGGTTTATAGTAGTTCTTACCATCACGAATAGAAAGAAAAAAAAGATATCACGCCGATGTGGTATCTTTTTTTATGAAATATTCAGTTGATTAATTTCTTCAACAACTTTTTCTATCGCCTTTTCTTCAAAAGGGGGTAATTCGCGACTTTCTAAATCTTGAATTAATTTAGCAAATTTGGAAGAAGAAACGATATAGCTTGTGTCGGAGCGTAAACCTACACAAGAATACATACAATCATCATTTACTACTACGATATTGATCATCATATTGGCGTCAATGCCCGTTCTTAACGCTAATTTTTCTAAACGCGTTTGATTGACACGGATGGGGTTTTTAATGCTTTGTCTTTTATCGGATTTTGGATAATAATAAATCCATGTGGCATCTCTTGCACTACCTAAAACGGCACCATCCCATAATTTATCGGTAATACAATAAATGTATTTATTACCAAAAAGGATATGGTCAAAACGTATCGTTTGATCTTTTCCTATCTCAATGGTAACGTTTTGTAATAAACAATAATCGAAATCACGGGCCAAACGATAAACCTTTTTTCCCATGTAGTTACGAAAACGATGATGGAAAATATATTTTTTGATCATCGGTAAACAAAAGAGGAAAATAGCAAGAAGAAAAACAAGGACGAATCCTATAATCGTTAGAATTCGAACCATAACGATAAATTAAGCAAGCTCTAATGCGATTTCCATCATCGCTTTAAAACCTGTTTGTCTTTCTTCGGCGGTTGCCTTTTCTTCTCTTAAGAAATGATCAGAAACTGTTAATAAACATAACGCTTTTTTATTTAATCGTGCGGCGGTAGCGTATAAAGCATAGGATTCCATTTCTACGCCTAAGCAACCAACAGCGGCCCATTTTTTCCAAGTATTAGGATCTTCATCATAGAAAATGTCAGCGGAAAAAATATTACCGACATGGACGGGGGTTTTCTTTTCGTTTGCGATTTCATACGCTCTACGAACTAAATCAAAATCCGCAATCGCACTATAAGTGCCATTGAGTTGGAATTGAGAAGCCCAATTACTATCCGTACAAGCGCCCATACAAACGATGACATCAAATAAGTTAATATCTTCTTTATAAGAGCCACAAGAGCCAATACGAATAATGGTTTCAACGCCATAATGGGTATAAAGTTCATGACTATAAATACCAATGGAAGGCATGCCCATGCCAGATGCCATGACGGATACTTCTTTTCCGTGATAAGTTCCTGTATAACCTAAAACGTTACGAACACTTGTCACTAAACGGGCATTTTCTAAAAAATTCTCGGCAATGAATTTCGCGCGAAGTGGATCTCCGGGCATTAATACAACTTTAGCGAAATCGCCTGGTTTTGCTGCAATATGTGGTGTTGCCATTTTATTTCCTCCTTATAACAACAATATGGTTAACATAAAAACACGAGACATACTCTCTTTTTATTAGTGTACCATATTTTTCTTTCTTTTTTATAGGAGTTTTCTATTTTTTATGCATGATTTGCGTTAAATGACTTCCTTGATAAATATGAACTCGATTTTTATTTTTTTCTTTCCGATATTCCGCTATATCAATTAATTGGGTAATTAACTCATAAAAAGACATTCCTTTGGATTCAAAAAGGTAATAAGCTAATGAGCCGGGAATGGAATTAATTTCATTAAGATAGAGTTTTTTTGATTTTGCATTATAAAGAAAGTCAAAGCGGACTACCCCTAAGCAATGTAAAGATTCAAAGGCCTTTTTTGCATATTTTTCAATTTCTTCTTTTAAGGAAGAAGAAACATTTGCAGGAATCTTTCGATAGGTCATTCCGCTAAATTCTTCATATTTATTTTCAAAAGATAACACTTCATCTTGGGCATTCACTTCTTCAATTTCAGAAACCCATATTTTTCTTTCGTCTCCTAAAATGGCAATATTAAATTCTTTGAGATGAGGAACAACTTTTTCAATCATGACTTCCTCTTCTAAATGAAATAAAGGAATGATGAAACGTTCTACATCTTCTATATTTTCACATTTATGAACACCAATAGAAGAGCCTAAATGGACAGGTTTTAAAATGAGAGGAAAAGAAAAATCTTCTAAAAAACTTGCTAAAGAAAAATCATCGGAAAAATATTCTTTTTTGGTAATTTTTCTTCCTTCCGCTACCGGGATTTCTTCTTTGAAAAGAAGTTCTTTCGTTAAATATTTATCTTGTAATATGGCGGCATTTTCAATACCACCATAGCTCACTGGAATTTGTAACGTATCTAAAAATCCGCCCACTGTTCCGTCTTCCGCACCAAACCCATGGACGCATAAAATGGCAGAACAAATTTCAAAATGATGCATTCCTTGCACGAAATAATTCTTTTTTCTTTTTCTAATAAAATATCCTTTTTTAAAGCCTTTTAAATGCTCATAGTTTTCCTTTTTAAATAAGCTTTTTCCCGTAAATAATTCACCTTTTCTAGAAATATAAATAGGAAGAAAAGGAAGATGCTTTTTCTTACATTCTTCCATGACTAAAAAAGCGGTGACGATGGATATGTCATGCTCGACACTATCGCCACCATAAACAATCGCTATTCTTTTCATGAATGATCTCCTTTAATCGAAGATCGTTTGTTTCTCCTCAATAGCCTTCAAAAAACGTTCCATCGTATGTTGATACATTTTTCCTGATAAAGGCGGTAATTGGTCTAAAGGAAAAAATTTTACATCCGTTGTTTCATGACAATGCTCAGAAAGAAAACGAACGACCTTTCCTTCAAATACAATGACGTATTCGCTCATTTTAGAACTAGAATAGGGGGATAAATCCATAATTCCCACTAAACGGGTGATGTCTACTTCCGCTCCTGCTTCTTGTAAACATTCTTTTTTAGCTCCCGTTTTAGGAGAATCATACAAATCTAACCAGCCACCTGGTAAAGACCATAAGCCTGAATTTGCTTCTTTTACCATTAAAAGTTCATGTTTTTCATTAAATATAAAAGTCCGTACCGATAAATTAGGGGTCGGATAAATATTTCTTTCAAAATAAGAAGGTCTTTCAATTTTTACATCAAGAAAATTTTCGATTGCGTCTTTCGTTATATTTTGTATTTCTTCATAATTTTCTAAAGCATAAGGATCTTTAGAAAAAATCAATCCTATTTTCGCAATGCTATGAATTTTCATTAAAATTTGTAAATAATCTTTTTCCATCATGATCACCTTCAAATGTAGTATACTCTACTTTAAAAAAGTAGAAAAGGTATCATTTGCAATCAATAAAACGTCAACTTTTTCTTCCTTACATTTTTGATAACCTTCAATAAAACAAGATACAAATTCAATACGATCTTTCGCTTCATTATTCTCTATATAGCCATCATAAAGCGGGTGTTTCTTTTCTTTAGAAACAATGAAAACTCGATCAAAATGAAGAAGATGACGACCTATATTTCGATTGACTTTTTCATAATCTTTACCTAATTCAATCACGCCAGGCGTGATAATGGCTTTCTTTCCTTTTTGTAATATCACCGTTTGAATGGCTTCTAAAATTCCTTCTTCATTTCCATTATAAGCATCATCAAAGATTGTCATTTGCCCTTCTTTTCGTTTTTTAAAGCGATGCTCTATTCCTTCTAAAGAAGGAAGAATTTGACGGATTTCTTTTTTGGATACGCCCAAATCCGTGGCAACTTGAATGGCACCACTGATATTAGAAAGTTGAAACATTCCATATAAAGGGATCATCATCCTTTCTTTCATATACTCCACTTCTAATCCATTCTCATGTCGATTAGCATAGGAAAAAGTATCTACATAACTATACCCTTCTATAGAAGTTAAATCTTCTTCTTTCGCTTTTAAATACGAAGAATCTTTAGAAAAATAGCCTTTTTTTGCTTTAAAAAGCAATTTTCTTTTTTCTAGATAGATGTTTTCTAAAGAATGAAAAGTTTTGATATGCATCTTTCCTATCGCGGTTAAAACGCCAATATCAGGAACTATGATAGATAGCAAACGATCCATTCCCTTTTTTTCATCTACCCCAAATTCTAAAATCATGATTTCGGTGTGTTCATCTAAATTTTCATTGATAAATTTTGTAATTCCCATCGGTGTGTTAATCGACTTCGGTGTCATGATGACTTGATATTTCATTTTTAAAAATTGATAAAGAAAATATTTGAAAGAACTTTTTCCATAACTTCCCGTAATCGCAATCGTTATAAGATGAGGATTGTTTTTAATTTTTCTTTTCGCTTTTTTGATGTAATACTTTTGAATTCCTTTTTCATAAGGTAAAAGTAAAGTGGAACTGATGAATAAATAAAAGGGAACTATAAAAGGAAGCGCACTAGCGAAAATAAGTTGGATAATAGCGGAAGAAAAACAAGTGATAACACCCCATAAAAAGATAGAAAAAAAGAAAAGTGTTAAGCTTCTTCTCGTCTTTTTTAAAGGCATAAAAGAAGAAGAAAATAAATAATAAATCAGCCACCCACATAAAAATAAGATGGTTACATATTCACTTTTTAAAAAAAATAATAAAAAGAAAAGAAGCGGAAAAAAGAAAATATAAAAAGATTTTGTCATTCTTTTTTTATATTCTTGAAATAACGTCATAAAATAACGTTTTTTACTATAATATTGCGAAATAAAAAGTGCTTCATGACGAAGAAAATAGATAGAAAAAAGAAAAAGAGATATAAAAAAAAGGATGATTTTCATTTTGTTAGCACCTCTTTTATCTTTTTAATGATTTCACTTTTATATCTTTGATAAGCAAAGTGATTCCCTTTTTCTATCCATAATTCACTATTTCGTAAATAGGTATGCGCTTCTTCCATTTGTTGAACAGTAACTTCTTCATCTTCTTTACCGATAAAAAGTACCACTGGTTTTTCAAAATGTTTCATTTCAAAAACAGGATATCGATGCACCATTCTTACTAATGTAGAACGAAGATATCCTTCCGCATTTAAATAATCTCTACTGGGTTTTAATGGCTTTTTTATCCATAAGTTCCACCATTTTTTATGACGCCTTTTAGGAAGAATAGAAGGCGCTAATAAAATAAGAGGGACAGGTTCGATTCTAGAAGCATAATACATCGCTAATTTTCCACCAAAGGAGTGCCCAACAATTAATGAAATATGAATATGATTTTCTATGAGTACCCGATGAATATAAGCTAAATAATCTTCAATATCATAAGCTTTTTCTAAAGGTGCTTTTTTACCAAAACCAGGAAGATCCAGTAATATACAATTTGCAAAAAGTTGGTGGTCTTTGGCTAAATCTTCTAAATAAGAAGCATCTAGTCCCCACCCATGTAAAAAAAGAATATAAGGATAATTTTCTTGTTTTTTATGAATGATAATTCCTTCCATTGTCTTTTCTCCTTAAATCACTATATGAGAAAAAAGAAAAAAACATAACGGACCTATAAAAAGAAAAAAAAGTTCAACAATGTGAACTTTCTATTCTTCATTCATATTTGGATTTAAGAATTCAATTAATTTTTCTTTAAAATTGTTTGCATAGCATTTTTCAATTTTACCGTTTTGGTAAATATGAATGGAACCAGTTTCTTCAGAAACAGTAATGGAGATACAATCATAAGTTTCAGTAATACCTAAGGCCGCCCGGTGACGAGAGCCTAATGAACCTGGCATGGCTTTATTAGAAACAGAAACGGAGTCAAAAATGACACCTGCCCGAATGATACGACCTTCACGAATGATGGTCGCGCCATCATGAAGTGGGGTACCTTTATAGAAAATGGTGCGTAATAATTCATTTTTTGGTTCCGCATCGATATCGGACCATCTTGAGAAATGATCGGTAGTAATACGATCTTCTTTTTCAATCGTAATGAGTGCGCCACATTTTTCATGAGACATCGCTAAGATAGCCGTGGTTAATTCATCAACGAGTTGAATACTACTAATTTTTTCTACTTTATTCTTTTTCGTACTAAAGATTCCACTAAAATGGAATTCATCACGTAAAACACTTCGAATTTCATTTCCTGTTAAGATGATTGTAGCGACCACGAAGGAAACAGTAATTACACAAATTACAATCGTGCCTAATGGCAAATTAAAGGTTAAATTCAAAACTAATAATGCACATAAAATGCTAAAAACAACACGGAAGCCTTTGGCTTTAATGTAACGATAAACAAAAACTAACACTAAGGCCATGGCAATTAAAGCCAAAATATAATCAACTAAAAAGAATGGATTTTGAAATTGCTGTTGAATGTCTTGGAATTTCGCGGGCCACTCCCACAATATATGAAACATACACTATACACCTACTTTCTCTTCTAAAACTACAAACGCGTCTATGAAAACTTATTCTAATCTCATTTTTTCGAGAACATTGATTCTTTTGCATCAAAAAAAATACGACAAAAAAAGACTTTTCGCCTATATTATTGCATAGGTGTTCAAATTTTAAAAGAAATATTTACCATTTTTCTTTAGAAAAATCAATTAAAAATGCTAATTATGCCTAATACGATGACAACTAAAGATAAAAAAATGGCAAGCCAACCCATGGTTTTACGGTTGGTCACTACATAGGATACCCCAATACTACCAAGACAGCCGCCAATGGCAATGACAATACTTCCCAATCCTGCGGCTTGAGAAATGATTTCTTTTTGACGAAGGACGAATAAAATAACAGCGGCTAAAGTGAATAACATGGAGCATATAAACGCGCCTACAGTCACTTTCTTTTGACTACTGATATTCTTTTTTTGTGTCTTTTCTTGTGTCTCTTGATATTGTTGAATTTCTTCTACACTTACTTCATCAAAATAAGGAGATAACTTCAATTGTCCAATGATTTCATTTTGATAATTCTCTTTTAAAACGAGAACAAAACCATTGGCGAAAGATGAATTTTGAAGGGTTGTTTTCGTTAAATCTAAAGAAGTAAAGCCATAATCGCTCCACTTCATCCTTTCATCCAAAGCGAAAATATGATGGTAAGCTAAATATTTTGCTTCCGCAATTACGGTTTTTACTAATAATTCTTCAATGCTTTGATGCGCATAATTCTCATTCACAAAAGGTCCCATTAGCATTAAAGTATCCATTTCTTTTTGATTTTCATCTATAATTTTCGCTTTAACTAAAGTAATAAAACCGGTGATTTTTCCATCGCTTTCCACAACGAAAGTTAAATCTTTCATAAAATCTTTAGTAGTGCGCAGATGATTCATTTGATAATCATAGGCTTTTTGTTCTTTTTTAGAAGCCGCGCGAAGAATAAGGCTTACTTCATTTATGTCGCTTCTTTTTTCTTTTCGTACAAAATGCATTGTTTATTCCTCCACTTTTTTATTTTTGATCCAAGGGTTTTGTTGTTGGAAAAATGGATACTTTTCAGGATGAAAGAAGAGAAAATAAGCGCCTAAAGCGATAATTACGATAGAAATCCATTGCGAAGTAGAAAGAAGATAAACGCCGCGAATTTCATCGCCTCTAAAGAATTCAATAATGAAACGCCAAATTCCATAACAGAAGAAATATAATCCACTCATTAAATAAGGTCTTTTCTTTTTTAATAAGAAGGTACAAGCAATCAAACAAGCGCTTAAAACAAATAAGAAACAAGCTTCATAAAGTTGAACAGGTAAAGCATACTCTCCTTCATTTAATGAAGCAAAGTGGAAACCATGTTCAGCATCAACGAGCTTTCCATAGCAGCATCCTGATAAAAAGCAACCAATTCTTCCTAAAGCATGTCCAAAAGGTAAAACTGGTAAAATTAATTCCATATATTTACGCAAATCTAAGCCATAAAGCTTAACGTAAAGAATTCCCATAAGGATTCCTCCAATCGCCCCACCATAGAAAACTAAGCCACCATCTACGAATAAACAACGAAGGGCTTCTTTCACACTATGGAAAGTAGGAATCATGGTAATAAAGAATAAAAATCTAGCACCAAAAGAGGCACCAAAAAGAACAAAGCAACATAAGAAAATAATATCTTTCTTAGGAAGTTGGAATTCCTTTTTCTTATGATTAATAATAAGAACTAAAACGAATGACAAAAGTGCGCCTAAAACCATCATAAGCGTGTAAGAATCAATCGCTAATCCAAAAATATGTAATGTTGGTTTCATAGCACCTATCTCCTAACTCATGCTTAAAGAATAACATATCTTTAACAAGAAAACAAAGTTTTCTATGTTAAAAAAAGCTATGCACTTTGATGGGTACATAGCTTAATTTCTCTATTATTTTTTGTTAGTTTTTTTCTTTTCCATACATCTTTGAATCCATTTAATGAATTCCATAATCGGAATAATGGAAATGGCTAAACCTAAAGCAATCGCATATTCGCCTAAATCGATGTATTCAAAACCAAAGGCATCGCGTAAGAATGGCACATAAATCACTAACGTGGTAAGGACTAAAGCACCAATCATAGAAAGCCAAAGGAATTTATTTTGGTGTTTTAAAGTAAATACGGATTTTCTTCTTGAGCGCATATTGAAGGAATGGAAAATTTCCACTAAAGAAAGCGTTAAGAAAGCCATGGTGATACCATCTGCACTATTGAGGTCACTCCAACTTCCACCTTCAATAACGTGACCAATAAAGTAAGCCGCTAAAGTTAAAAGGGTAATTAAGACGCCTTGAATCAATACATCCGTGCCCATTTGACCGGCAAAAATACCTTCTTTCGAATCACGCGGATTTCGTTTCATGCTATCAGGTTCACTATCTTCCATACCTAAGCCAATCGCCGGGAAACAGTCGGTGATTAAGTTAATCCATAATAAATGCGGTGCTTTTAAAACAGTAAATCCTAACATAGAAGCCACAAAGATGGATAAAACTTCTGCTAAGTTACTAGAAAGTAGGAATTGAATCGCTTTACGAATGTTATCATAAACTCTTCTACCCTCTTCTACTGCTGAAACAATGGTAGCAAAGTTATCATCCGCTAAAACCATATCCGCTACATTTTTGGTAACATCGGTTCCGGTAATTCCCATACCAATACCGATATCCGCATTTTTAATCGATGGAGCATCATTAACGCCATCGCCTGTCATAGCGGTAATTTTTCCTACTTTTTGCCAAGCTTGAACGATTCTTACTTTGTGTTCTGGTTGCACACGTGCATAGACACTATATTCTTGAATATGAAGGGTTAATTCTTCATCGCTCATATCATTTAATTCAGCACCTGTAATCGCTTGCTTTTCATTAGTTAAAATACCTAATTGAGTAGCAATTGCAACCGCGGTATCCCGGTGATCACCAGTAATCATTACTACGCGAATACCTGCTTCTTTGCATTCTTGAATGGCCGCTTTAACTTCGGGACGGATAGGATCAATCATACCCGTTAAACCAATGTAACATAAATCATGTTCAAGGTCTTTGGCTTCAAAGGATGTTGGTAACGTATCAACTTTACGCATCGCAGCGCAAAGAACACGTAAAGCTTTGGAGGCCATCTCTTTGTTTTTATTTAGAATTTCATTTCTTTTTACATCATCTAAAGCAATGATTTCTTTTCCGTTCCAATAAGTTGTACATAATTTTAATACTTCGTCTGGGGCTCCTTTGGTAAATTGCACATAACCATCTTCAAAGCGATGTACGGTAGACATCATTTTACGCATGGAATCAAAGGGTGCTTCCCCCACCCGTTCATATTTTTCTTTTTCATCATTTTTATTTAAACCTAAAGTAAAGGCATAGTTGACTAAAGCGCATTCCGTTGGTTCACCCACTGCGCCACCTTCTTCTAGTTCAGCATCCGAACATAAAGACATTGCTTCGGCTAAAAGTTTTTCATTTTCACCATGATGTTCAACCACTGTCATTTTATTTTGGGTTAAAGTACCCGTTTTATCCGAACAAATCACTTGAGTACAACCTAAAGTTTCTACAGCCGTTAACTTACGAATCGTGGCGTTTCTTCTTGACATTTTAGTAACACCAATCGATAAAACAATGGTAACGACCGCGGCTAAGCCTTCTGGAATTGCTGCAACCGCTAAAGAGATAGCAATCATAAATGTATTCAAAATGGTTTCACCGGTAATTCCACCATTTAAACCATTTCGTAATAAATCAACACCAAAGATTACAACGCAGATAATTAAGACTAAAATCGTTAAAATTTTACTTAATTGGTTGAGTTTCTTTTGTAAAGGTGTTTCGCCATCTTTGGCTTTAGATAAGGCATCAGCAATTTTACCCATTTCTGTATCCATACCAGTAGAAATGACTACTGCTTTAGCCCGTCCATAAACGACATTGCTCCCCATATAAAGCATATTTTTACGATCACCTAATAAAGGTTCTTTATCGTTTTCAATTTCAATTTTTTCTTCTTGTTTTAATACCGGTACTGATTCACCGGTTAAAGCGGCTTCTTCCACTTTTAAACTTGCACATTCAATAATTCGCGCATCACTTGGAACCGCATCTCCAGCTTCTAATAAAATCACATCACCGGGAACAATATCTTCGGAATTCGTAATTAATACGTGACCATCACGAATAACTTTTGTGGTCGCTTTTGACATTTCTTGTAAAGCTTCAATGGCTTTTTCTGCTTTACTTTCTTGATAAACACCAAGAATAGCGTTCACCAAGACTACCACCATAATAATGATGACATCCGCTGGTGATTCGTGACTAATAATTGAAGTAATTAAGGAAATAATAGCCGCGGCAATTAAAACTAGCACCATCGGATCCTTTAATTCACCTAAAAATCTTAAGATTAAAGGTGTCTTTTTTCCTTCTTTTAATTTGTTTTTTCCAAACGTAGCTTGGCGTTTTTCGACTTCTTCTGTGGAAAGACCAAGGTCTTTTGAAGTCTCTTGTTCTTGGATGACTTCTTCAACATTTTTCAAGTACTCTTTCATGCTTTTCCTCCTGTCGAGTCATAAAAAAAACTCAGGTATTCGTTATACCTGAGTAAAAATTCTAGTTTACACATGTATAGCGAATGCTTTACATGAGTCTCACTTATTAAGGCTAGCCAGACAAATATGCCGTGTGTTGACTTCGCCGCGTATGGAAAATACGCTAATTACTCCCTCACGAGTCTATTGACTTCAATGAGTATCATAGAGAAAACCAACTCATTTGTCAATATCTCTATCGTAAATATTTATATGCTTTTTTTTGAAAACTATTCCGTTAAAGGTAACTCATTTTTTGCGTCATAGAAAGTCATTTCGTAATTTCCATTTGTTGTTTTACGAATGCGAATCGAATGATTCGTTTCTTCTTTTTTCTTTCCTTTTAATAAATAATATTCACCGATTTCATCTTGTTCTTTAGAGAAGATATATTCATATTCAATATCTTTAGCTTCATTTTCGTACTCAACTTTGGTCTCAATTTTGCCTTTTTTCTCTTCTATTTCAATAGAAACTTCAAACACATCTTCACCATTTTCTTTGACTTTATAACTGAATTCTTCTTCACCATTTTCAATTTCTCTACTGGTGATGATGGCATTTTCTTTTCCTACACCAGTATATAAAGTGAAGGTACTTTCTTTTTCAACTTCATTATCCTCTTCTTCAATTTCGCCTTCCATTTCAAAGCGATAAGTCTCGGTATCAAAAACCATTTCTCCTTCGTAGAAAGTTTTGATTTCTTTTTCGTTCTCGTCGATTTCGGTTTTATTGTAATAGAGATAGTAAACATCTTCTTTATTTTCTAAAGTGATGGTGACCTTATCACAATATGTATAGCCGTCTTTTTTATTTTCATCCGCTTCGATTTTGATACCATCTTCTACTAAAAGCGTACTTTCTAATAGTGGCAAGATTTTAGAGACTTCTTGACGAATTTGATTTTGCATATCTAGGGTCATGTTAGCGTTTTTTCTTCTCATCATTTGACGAGTGATTTGTTGATTCGACACAAAGGATAGCGAAGAGAAAGATTCAAACGCGAAGACTTCTTTATTGGAGGTTAAAACGGGGGTAGTTCCGGGATTGGAAGAACGATTTTGACTGACCGCATAGATGGTTCCTCCAACGAGTAGCAAGGTTGCAAATGCACACCCAAATTTCAAAAATAATCCTTGTTTTTTGGTTTGGGTTTTTCTTGCATAGGTTCTTTCATCATATTCAATCATTACCGATGAAGAGACATTAGGAACTTCTAGACTATCTAATTCTTTTTCCATTTCGACTTTCAATTTTTTGTTATTCATTTTCGTTACCTACCTTTTCTTTTAATTTCTTAAGCGCCACTTGGTATTTATACGTGATTGTACCTAATGGTCGATGTAATAATTTAGCAATTTCTTTATGCGTCCACTCTTCAACAACATAAAGATAAACAATTAACATTTCGTCCTTTTTTAAAGTAGCAGACATCATATCTAATAATGGCGTTTCTTCTTTTTTATCGTGAGAATGGAAATAATAGGATTCATCTTCACCTGATATCATTTCTTCGCGTTGGTGTTTTTTTAAATAATTAAAGGCTAAGTTTTTAGCGACGGTAATAAAATACGCTAAAACATTTCCATTTTTATCTTTTAACCAATCATGTTCCAAAACACGAATATAAGTTTCTTGCATCAGATCTTCCGCTACTTCTTTTGAACGCACTAAAAGGTAAATGGTTTGATAAAGAATTCGATCGGTATTTGCATACACATCATGAAACGCTTCTTTATTCCCTTTTTGAAATTCTTGCAAGTTTTTTAATAATTCCTTTGACTCAACCATAAATTTACCTCTCACCTAAGTAACAAACGAAAATTCATTTTTGTTGGAAAAATTTTATATTTCTTTTTTATTGTAAACAATAAGTTTCAACAAATTAATAGAAAACCTAAAAAAAAATAGGAGTTTTTTTCTCCTATTTTCTTCTATATTCTCTTTAAAAATGTTTGGGATTCATATGATGTTCTTGATACGTTTCAATTTTTAAATAATCATGGGCATGCATTTTAAGACGTGTAAGTAAATTATCGTAGTCTTCCAATACCTCTGTAGCGGCATGTAGGAAATCTGTATTCATATTCGCGTGATCATATAAGAAGGTTAAAGCGCCTTCAATCCCCATTTCCATCGCGTCAATTCCTAAAAGAATAATATGGAAATCATCTTTTGTTCTCGCCTTCATTTTGGTCATCCAAATCGCCATTTTTCCACCACAAGTTAAGCGGGCATTATAGTCTACTGATAAATCTTGCATGACAGACTGAAGGTTTTCTTCATGATTTTTAAAAACGTGAAGAATATCTACAAATATTTTTTTAGAAGCAATATCTTTGGCATTTTTTTCTAAAACGCGCATAACTGCGCTTCCCATATGAACCGAAGAAAGAAACTTTTGCATAGCTTTTGCATCATTCATTATTATCACCCAATAGTAGTATGTGCATAACGAATGAAATTAACAAAAACTATTTTACTTCATTTAAAAATGTAATTTTGGCAGTGCTTAAATTCATTTTTCCTTCTATTTGATAAAGTTCTTGATTCACTTCAGTATTCTTAACATTAATAGAACTTAAGAAATTCTTTTTAACCTGTATAGCATATTCTTCTTTTGCCGCAGTTAAAGAAACATTCAATTGGCTTAATGAGGCTTGGAAAGAAAGCTTTTTAGTAAATAATTGATTCATCGTTACTTTTCCTGAAGATTGCTTGATATTAGTTAATTCATCAAAAGAAGCATTTTGAATGGATACTGTACCTGCATAGGTTTTAATTTCTAGCCGATTACCTTTTAAAGTATCCATTTGTACTTTTCCACTGTAGAGTTCTATTTTTTGATTATTTATCGTAAGATTTTGAGCAGTTACGGTACCTTTTCTAATATCAAGGCTTAAATCTGTTATGGTCCAAGAAGTTGGGATAACGATATCTAAAGTACCTTTTTTTTCAAAATAACCAAAAGGATTATACCAAGGATTGGGCTTAGAGAGTAACCTACCTTTAGATATACTTAATAAGCCATTAGAAGATATTGTAAATTTTACATCATTTTCTTCATAAGCGGTATAAGATAAGCTTAAACTGCTAGCACTATCGCTTGTTGAAAGATTTAATTCACCATAATAATTAATAATTTTTAAAGATTGTACTTTGCTTTGATATTCTTCCTTAGATAGTTGAGCATCAAAAGCTTGAAGTTCTCCTTTTTTATAATAAGAAAAATCAAACTTCATTCCAATTGCGCCCGCTAAAGCTAAGGCAGTTCCAAGGGATGCAAAGACAATACAAGTTATCCATCTTTTCTTCATTTGCATTTTCCCCCTATAAATACAAAATGCGTGGCTTTTTTAAAGCCTTTCCATAGCACTTTTATAAAAGCATTCATACCTGCTACAGTTAAAATAGCTACAACCATTAAAAGAATGGCAATTCCACCTTGGAATAAAGCGGTAAAGAGTTGTGCGTTAATCCCTTGAAAAACCGCGCATACTAAGACAAATAAAGCATACAGTAATGCGGTAATCACGCCCAAAAAGAATGCTCCATATCCGATTGTAAATAAAAGAGCAACCAATAAGAAGAGACCTAAAAACAATATCCAAAGTGGCGCAGTTAAAATCAAGATAAAAGGATTTCTTTTTTTAGACTTTTTTTCTTCAACTTCTTGTTTATCTTCTTGTTTAACTTCTTGAACGTTATTATTGTTCTGCTCTAAAGATTGAGTTGTTTCTGAATTATCTTTTTCATTATCACCTGTGGTTGTTTCATCTACTTGTAATGATTGATGAAACTCACAAGTTGTCGGTTTTCCAACTTCTTCATTGCGAAGAGCAAAATATTGTTGCGCAATTTCTTGAGGAGTTAAAAATGATTCCGCTTCTTTTTCACTTTGTATGGAAGCCCATTTTTCTTTCCAAGCGGAGATGGTTTTTTCTTTATCTTTACTAGGAATATCCTTCAAAAGCAAATCTAATTCATCAAAAAATGCCTTTTCTTCCATTTTCAACCACTCCTTTGTTTCAATTATACAATATAATTTAAACTTATCCACAAAAATATAAGAATTGTACTATTTTTCCTAATGACTTACACTATAAAATTTTTGACGCATTTTGTAGCATTTTTTCATGAAAGAAACGATTTCTTTCTTGACAACATATTTTATAAGAATTATATTTAAGTTATATAACATATATAAACATGAAAGGGAGTGTGTTAAATTATGTTTGGAAAAAAACCAAGTAGTGGTTCCTCTTCCGGAGGCTTTAAGTTTAAAGGTGTACAAGATGGCTTCTCTGCTCGTGAAGCATTTGCAAAAAAATTAGACGCTGAAAAAATCAAATACGATTTACATCAAGAAAAACCAATCGTCTATATTAGTTACAAAGGTGACAATTTCGATGGTTTAACCTTCACATTTATTTTCGATGATGATGGCAAATCCTTTGCATTACGTGTCTTCTCCATTGAAAAATTTACACCAGATCAACTTCCAGATGCTTATGAATTCTGCAACTCTATGTGTTATGCTTATCGTTGGTTACGTTTCTATGTAGACAGCGATAACGAATTCACCGCTGCTTTAGATGCAGTTATTGATGAAAATAACACTGGCGATGTCTGCTATGAATTATTAAGCCGTTCCGTTAGCATCGTTGATGATGTTTGCGGAAAAATGCACGAATAATCATAAATTCAACACAAGAGACTTCCTAAGGAAGTCTTTTTTTTAATCTTTTTTACTATATATTTCTTCTCATAAAATTAAGTAATAATTTAATTTATATATAATCCATATTCCACTCCATAAAAAAACCAACTCCTCATGAAGTTGGTTTTTTTATGGCTGGGGTATCTGGATTCGAACCAGAGCATAGAAGGTTCAGAGCCTACTGCCTTACCACTTGGCCATACCCCAAAAAAGCATTCTCATCATAACACATTTTTAGATAAATGAGAATGCTAACTTATTTTATTTAGCGTCGTAACCGGCTTCTTTAATCTTTTGAATTAGGGCATCTTTATTGATTTCTTCATTTGAATAAACCGTTAATTCTTTATTTTCTAAAGAAGCATCTGCCTTTAAAACATGAGCAACGCTTAAAGCGGCATCTTCTACATGTTTTTTGCAGTGAGCACACATCATGCCTTCGACTTGAACTTTAGTCTCTATCATTTGTATTTCCTCTTTCTTTTCTATATTTTTCTTTTGGTTTCCTTTAAAACCATAGATGGTTAAAGCATTTAATACTACAAATAAACTAGAACAACTCATCGCTAATGAACCAATCATAGGATTCAAACGAATACCTAAAGATGGATATAAAATACCGGAAGCTAAAACGACACCAATACAGTTATAAATAAAAGCCCAGAATAAATTACCACGAATGGTATTTAACACTCTTTTACTTAAATCCATAATGGAGATTAAACCCGATAAATCTTTCTTTAAAAGAACGATATCACTGGATTCTAAGGCAATATCACTACCGCCACCGATAGCAACACCTAAATCAGCAGAAGATAACGCTAAAGCGTCATTTACTCCATCACCAACCATAGCGACAAGTCCTTTGGTTTCTTTTTTTAATTCTTCTACTACATCTTTTTTATCCGTTGGTAAGACTTCTGCACGGACATCTTCAATACCTACTTCTTTAGCAATCGCTTGAGCGGTATAAAGATGATCGCCCGTCAACATCACTACACGAACACCACGATGACGTAAAGTCGCTATCGTTTCTTTTACATTTTCTTTGACTTGATCTTTAATGGCTACTAAACCAACAATTTTTCCATCTTTGGTAATATAAAGGGTGGTTTTCCCTTCTTTAGAAAGGCGTTCCCCTTCTTTTAAGATTTCTTTATCTTCAAAAGTAACATCTTTTTCATTACCAATAAAGTAAGAATGTCCATCTACTGTAGCTCTTAACCCTTTTCCATTTTCGGCGGTAAAATCTTGCACTTCTTTTTCTTTTGCGCCTTCTTTTTCTAAAAAGGACACTAATGCTAAGGCTAAGGGGTGTTCAGATTTTTTCTCTAAAGAATAAATAGCATCTTTTTCATCTTCGTGATCAAAAGTTAACCAGTCCGTAACTTGTGGTTTACCTTCGGTAATCGTACCTGTTTTATCTAAAACAATCGTAGAAATAGAATGCGCTTTTTCTAAAATCTCCGCATTTTTAACTAAAAGGCCAAGTTCTGCACCTTTTCCCGTTCCTACCATAATAGCGACAGGTGTTGCTAAACCTAAAGCACATGGGCAAGCAATGACTAACATAGAAATCGCATAATTGAAGGCATCTTCAAAAGGCGTTTTAATTAAAAGGTAAATAATAAAGGTAAGAACTGATAATGAAATAATTACTGGAACAAAGATTCCTGAAATCTTATCGACTAGTTTAGAAATTGGCGCTTTAGAATTACTGGCTTCTTCAACTAAACGGATCATCGTATGAATTGAAGTATCTTCGCCCACTTTCGTTGCTCGAATTTGAATGTAACCCGCATTAATAATACTAGAAGATAATACAGAATCTCCTTCTTTTTTATAAACCGGTAAACTTTCACCCGTCATGGTAGATTCATCAATAGAAGCACTTCCGCTAATAATAACGCCATCTACAGGAATAGATTCACCTTTTTTAATAATGACGATATCATCCAACTTCACTTCTTCTACCGCAATTTCTTTTTCTTCTTGATCAACAAAAATACGGGCTTTTTTCGGCGCTAAATCCATCATTTTTTGAATGGCTTTGGTTGTTTTCTTTTTAGAAAGACCTTCTAAATATTTCCCTAAACTAACGAGCGTTAAAATCATCGCAGCCGATTCAAAATATAATTGATGGTGGTATTGATGTACTAAAGCCATATTGTCATTTTGATACCCTTGATAAATTCTTACTAGGGCAAATACACCATAAACTAAAGACGCGGTAGCGCCTAAAGCAATTAAGGTGTCCATATTGGGAGCGCCTTTAAACAACTTTTTATAACCCGATATAAAGAAATGAAAATAAATAATCACCGCGGGTAACGTTAAAAGTAGTTGTGCTAAAGCAAAGGCAAAAACATGTTGATCACCATCTAAAAATGGTGGTAAAGGAAGTCCCACCATATGTCCCATAGAAACATACATGAGGAGTAACAAAAAAACAAAACTAATAATTAAGCGAATTAACGCCTTATCTTTTTTCTTAGTTTCCTTTTCATTTCCCTTGGGAATATAGGCTTTATAACCTGCTTTATGTACCGCTTTTTCGATTTCTTCTTGCGATAATATTTCTTCATTCCACTCCACTTCCATCGTGTTCGTTAATAAGCTAACATTAACAGAAGTAATTCCATTTAAACTAGAAACGGCTTTTTGCACGTGACTTTGACAAGCGGCACAAGACATTCCTTCCACATTAAAAATTTTTTTCATGATTGAAACCTCTTGAATAAGTCTATGATTTCATCAATTCCATCATAGTCTTCGTCTTGAATTTGCTCAATCAAACAACGATGCATATGGGCTTCTAACATGACGCTTGATAAGCTTTTGATGGCTTTATCAACAGCAGAAAGTTGAATTAGGATTTCATCGCAATAGCGATCCTCTTCAATCATTCTTTTAATTCCATTCATTTGCCCGATAATGCGGTTCATTCGCGCCGTTAATTTTTTCTTTTCTTCTTCGGAGCGTTCCGTTTTCTTTTGACATAAAGAACAACTCATAAATTATCACCTCAGTCAGTATTATATACCCTATATAGGTATATGAAAAGAAATATTCTCACGAATTTTTAAAAACTTTTTTTAATGTCTCAATTCTTAGACGAACGGAATCTTTAGCAATTTTACTTTTATATATTGCATCATATCCATGTACGGTACCATGGGTAGCATGATAAATAACTGAAATACCATTTTCTTCTAGACGTTGAGCAAATAAAGCACCTTCATCATGTAAACAATCGTAATCAGCGGTTTCTAAATAGGTCGAAGGAAAAAACGAAACGTCTTCCTCTTCACTTGGAGAGACTATCTTTTGATCTCCTAATAAAAACTTCCACATCTTTTGATTTAATTTAGAATTCCATATCGGCGTATCCGTAAACTCTTTCATGGATAAGGTTTCCATTCTTTGATCTAATACCGGATAAATTAACATCGCAAAAATTGGTAAAGGTTTATTTTCTTTATGCAGTTTAAAAATCAGACTTGCTGATAAAAATCCCCCTGCTGAATCGCCACCAATCGCGATACGCGATCCATCAATATGATATTCTTCTTCATGATTTAAAATATATTCATAAGCATCTTGGCAGTCTAAAAGAGGAATCGGATAAGCATTTTTAGGGGCTAAACGATAGTCGACAAAAAAGACTTTACATTTTGCTTTTAAAGCGTATTGATAGGCATACATATAATGCGTAGGCGCTGCTTTATTGGTAAATCCTCCCCCATGAATATATAAAAGAGCGGGCATTTTCTTTTTAACATTTTTCGGTTCAAAAATAAAAAGACGAATTTTGTTTTCATCTCTTGTTTCCACTTTTACTTTTGAAATCTTGCATTTTCCATCCGAGCGAATCCCTTGAGAAACTAAATCTAAAAAAGAATTTTCTAAACGAAACATCAAGGATGTAGCGGGTGGATTCCAAATACCTAAAACTTTAAAATCGGGGTGAATATCATACTCTTTCATACTAATTACCTCATTCTTTTTCATTGTAACATAACAAAAAAAAGAGAAAAAGTACTACTCCTCTCTTTTGTTTATTAATTTTGTTCTTCTAAACATAATTCATTTTCAATATAGCAACAATGTTCATTTTTTACTTGTAACGTAACATAAGCAAAACTGGTCATCGTTTTAGCAAGTAAAATATCATTTACTTCATCAATGAAATCAGAATTTTCAATTTCTTCTTTTTCCTCATCTAAACTAATAACTGTAATTTCTACTGTACTTCTTAACGCAATCACACTATGGATATGAATCGTTACATCGGCATTTTTTCCATCATGATGAAGGGATAACGCTTTTTTTATCTCTTCTTCCATTTCTTCTAGATTCGCGTCTTCAACCGAAGAAAAATCATCATCGGAAGCCATTATATCAATAAAAGCAATACGTCTAGGTTCTTCCATTTTATTTTCTTCCTTCTAATCTTTTTTCTTCACTAATACGATATTGCACAGCAAATTTTAGATAGTTTAAGTAATTTTCATCTAAGCACATTGTTTTTCCATCGATATCGGATAACTTAGCAACAGGGCGTCCATTCACGGTTTGTAACTTAATAACAATATTTAATGGTGGGACATCCGTATCATTCGAGCAATAGGTTCCGATACCAAAAGATACGATGACACGATCTTTGAAATATTCATAAATGTGTTGCGCTTTATCAAAATCTAAGCTATCGCTAAATAAAAGGGTTTTGGTTTTGGGGTCAATACCAAATTTTTCATAGTGAGTAATAATTTTTTCTCCCCATACAAAAGGATCACCGGAATCATGACGAACCCCTTTATAAGAGCTTGCATGTAATAAATCGAAATCTAATAAGAATAAGTCGGTAGTGAGGGTATCCGTTAAAGCAATACCATTATCACCTTTATATTCTTCAATCCAGTCTTGTAAAGCGTAGTGATTGGTGTACGCTAGTGGGATATCAGAAAAACCTTGAAACATTTGCACGAATTCATGGGCGTAAGTACCAATCGGAGTAATTTTGAATTTTTTTGCTAAGTAAACATTTGAGGTTCCCACACAGTTTTTGGTTTTGGTAACAAATTCATGCACCATATATTCTTGCCATTCACGGGATAATCTTCTACGGCAACCAAACTCAGCAAAGCGGAAAGTATAGGTTCCGTCTTGCATTTTTTTAATTTTCTCGTCTAATCTTCTCTTGGCTGATGTGACTAATTCATCATAATTATATTTCATACGGAAGTAGACTTCGTTAATGATTTCTAAAAGATAGATTTCAAATTGCATGGCGGAAAAGCATGGTCCTTTTACCACGCATTCTAACTCACCTTTTTCATTTTTATAACAATTCACATAATCGCGAATCGGATGCCATAAACGTAAAAATTCCACATAGTCATTTTTAATAAAACGAATAGAACGTAAATAATTTAATTCATCTTTACGGAAACGAAGCGTACAAAGATGATCAATTTGGGCATTGATTTCTTCGACCATTTCATCAGTAAAAACTACATGGTCATTACGACATTTAAAATAATATTCACCATTCGCGTCCGTATGCTTATGGAAAATCACTTGGTTCATATTAAACTTATAGAAATCGGTATCTAGTAAGCTAATAATAATTGGTTCAAATTTCATAAAATCACTCCATCATTTTTTTCAAACATAAGCATATCATATTATCTTCTATTATGTTAGTAAAATCATGATTATTTTTCTTTGGTCATCCGCGTTTTCGCTAATATTTTTAAACTCTCATTTAATAAGTACATTAAATTCTCTAATTCTTCATCGGTTAAGACTTCATATTTTTGCGTTAAGTTTTGTTCGCGCATTTTTTGCATCTTATTGACACAATTCTTACCTTCTAAAGAAATCGTAACGATGACTTCTCTACGATTATTTGGATTTAAATAACGAGTCACAAGTCCAAAATCCACTAAATTATCGACTAATTTTGTACATTGTTGTTTGGATATTCCTAAAAACTTGGTCAAAATATTCATAGTAACGATTCTTTCTTGGCGGTCCATATGATAAAGAAAAGTTACAGTCATGAATTGTAAACTTGATAATTTAGGTGCGTTCATTTCTTCTAATTTAGGCGGGGCAACCATACCTTCTTTAATAAAGGGGAAAAATTCTAAAGATCCTTGCATGATGGCTTTTATCATTTCTTCTCTTTTCATGTTTCTATCCTCGTTTCATAAAAATTATAGCTTTAAAAAATTTTATTGTCAACAAAAGTTAAAAGTAAACAAAAATAAATAGTAAACTTTTATTGACAATTTAATCAAAAGAATGTAAACTCGTTGTATGCTCATATTAAAGGAGGTTTTTATATGTTGAAGTTATTAAAAAAACTGAAGAAAAAAGATTTTATTCTCATCTTTATTTCTTTATTTATTATTACCCTCAGCGTTTATTTGGAATTAGAACTACCAACGTATACGAAAGAATTAACGCACTTAATTCAACTCGCGGATAGTCAAATAGAAGATATTCTCCTTACTGGAGGAAAAATGTTGTTATTTGCTTTAGGTGGCACAATTTGCACGATTATATCCGGTTATATTTCCGCTTATGTCAGTGCTGATTTAAGCTACAATGTCCGTGAAGATTTATTTAATCACATCATGGATTTAGATGAAGTCGAAATGAAAACCATGTCGACTTCTACTTTAATTACTCGTACCACTAACGACATCACACAAATTCAAATGGTCATGTCCATGGGCTTAACGATGATGTTTAAAGCGCCTTTAATGGCCATTTGGGGTACCATTAAAGTTATCCATACGAGTTGGCAATTTTCTTTAGCGACCGCTGTTGCAGTTGTGGTCATGGTCAGCGTCATTTTACTCATCATGAGTTTAGTATTACCCCGCTTTAAAAAAGTACAAAAATTAACCGATGATATGAACCGTATTGCTAGAGAAAATCTCACCGGTATTAAAGTGGTTCGCGCTTTTAATGCTGAAAAGTTTGAAGAAGAAAAGTTTGATCAAAAGAACGATGAACTCATTCATATTCAATTATTTAACCGCTCCTTATTCTCTTTAATGATGCCGTTAATGACTTTAATTATGAGTGGCATCTCTTTGGCGGTTTATTGGATTGGCGCTTATTTATTAAACGCTGCTGATTTACTAAGTAAAGGTGACGTCCTTGGCGATATTGTCGCGTTTGGCTCTTATGGCATTATGATTATTCAAGCCTTTATGTTGCTGACAATGATTTTCATGATGATTCCACGGGCGGAAGTTTCCGCAAAGCGGATTAATGAAGTTTTAGCGATTCCTGTACAAATTAAAGAAGGAAAAGAAGAAAAAGAAGCAGAATTAAAAGGTGATGTTGAATTTCATAACGTTTCTTTTCACTTCTTAGAAGGTGAAAATGTTTTAAACGATATTTCTTTCCATGTAAAAGAAGGCGAAACTTTAGCGATTATTGGCGCTACCGGAAGCGGAAAATCAACGATTGTAAACTTGGTAGCAAGGTTATTAGAAGCCACCCAAGGTGAAATTAAAATCGATGGTCAAGATATCCGTTCGTATTCTTTTGATACACTCTATCAAAAAATTGGCTTTGTACAACAAAAAGCGGTTCTCTTTTCCGATTCCGTTAGAAACAATCTTTTATTTGGTTTAAAAAATCAAGAAAAGACGGATGAAGAATTATGGAAAGCGCTAGATATTGCCCAAGCGAAAAACTTTGTAAGCAATTTACCTCATCAATTGGACGCGCCTATTGCGGAAGGTGGTACTAATTTATCTGGCGGGCAAAAGCAACGTTTATCGATTGCTCGAGCGCTTGTTAGAAAACCAGAAATTCTCATCTTTGATGACTCGTTCTCTGCTTTAGATTATAAAACCGATAAAGAACTAAGAAAGCAAATTGCCACTCAATTAAAAGGCACTACCTGTATTATTGTAGCGCAGCGAATTGGCACCATTCGAAACGCCGATCAAATTCTCGTTTTAGATGATGGTCAAATCGTCGGTCATGGTAAACATGAAGAATTATTAAAAACTTGTTCCGTTTATCAAGAGATTGCTTTATCGCAATTATCCAAAGAAGAATTAGAAAAAGGAGGTGAGGCTTATGCCACCCATGAGACAAAGAGCGAATGAGAAAGCAAAAGATAGCAAAAAAGCCTTTCACCGCTTAGTTCAGTATGTACACCAATATTTACCTATTTTTATTTTTTCTTTTGTTTTAGGCGCGATTGGGGCTGTTTTAGTGGTCATCGGGCCCAAGTTTCTAGAAAAGATTTCTAATCTACTCTATGATGCTATCAAGCAATTCTCGAGCACTCATATTTGGGTTGATGTCGATATTAAAAAAGTTGCATCCTTAGCGATTCAATTGATGACAATCTATGTGGTCAGTGCTCTCATCACTTTTATTACTAACATTGTATTAGCCCGCGTTACCTTAAAGATTTCTAAAAGAATGCGGAGTGACTTAGAAAGAAAAATTAATAAAGTTCCTCTATCCTATTTTAGTAAAACAACTTATGGCGATGTCTTAAGCCGTATTACCAACGATGTCGATACGATTACCGATGCTTTAAATAATAGTATTGGCTCCTTAATTACCGCTATTTGTCAATTTATCGCCTGTATTATTATGATGTTCTCTACCGACGTTTCTATGGCCTTTACTGCCATTATTAGTAGTGTATTAGGCTTCTTGATTATGTTTGCGATTGTCGCTAAATCACAAAAATATTTTGCGATGCGTCAAAAAGCTTTAGGGGCTTTAAATGGTTATATTGAAGAAATGTATTCCGGTCATAGTGTGGTGCGTGCTTATAATGCGAATAGCGAAGTGAAAGAACGATTTGTTTCCTTAAATAGCGAAATGAAACACGCAAATTTCAAATCCCAATTCATTTCTGGTATGATGCCAGCCTTAATGACTTTTATTGGTAACTTAGGCTATGTTGCCGTTTGTGTTGTCGGTGCCTTAGAAGTCAAAAATGGCACGATTGAATTCGGTGTTATTTCTGCTTTTATTGTTTATGTCCGTCTCTTCACGCAACCTTTAAGCACCATCTCCCAAGGTTTCACGCAAATTCAATCTTGTATGGCCGCTAGTGAACGTGTCTTTGATTTCTTAGAAGAAAAAGAATTAGAAAATGAAGAAGAAAAAGATAGCGTTTTAGATAATGTAAAAGGCAATGTCACCTTCTCTCACGTTCGTTTTGCTTATGATGATGCACCCGATCATATCGTTATTCAAGATTTCTCTTGTCAAGTAAAAGCCGGTCAAAAGGTAGCAATTGTCGGTCCTACTGGCGCTGGGAAAACCACATTAGTGAATTTATTAATGCGTTTCTATGAACCGATTTCTGGTGATATTTTAATCGATAATAAAAAGACCTCAGATTATACAAGAGAAATGATTCATTCCCTTTTTGGAATGGTTTTACAAGAAACTTGGTTATTTGAGGGAACGGTAAAAGAAAATTTAGTATTTAACCGCACGGACGTTTCGGATGAAACCATCAAAAAAGCTTGTAAGGCTTGTGGCATTCATTCCTTTATTAAATCTTTACCACAAGGTTATGATACCGTTTTAAATGAAGATACCTCTTTATCGGCTGGTCAAAAGCAACTCTTTACCATTGCACGTGCAATGATACAAAATAGTCCAATGTTGATTTTAGATGAAGCGACTTCTAACGTCGATACAAGAACTGAAATTCTCATTCAAAACGCGATGGATCAATTAACCTCTTCTCGTACCTCTTTTGTTATCGCTCACCGTCTTAGCACGATTCGTAATGCCGATTTAATTCTTGTTATGAAAGATGGCGATATCATTGAACAAGGCAATCATGACGAATTAATGATGAAAAATGGTTTCTACGCTACATTATATAATTCACAATTCGATGAAGAAAATGATGGTTCTATTGATTCCATGATTGCCCAACAAAAATTAAAAGAAGCAAAATAACTTCCATTTTATTTAAAAATCGTCTATAGTATAGAGTTTCTCTATTAGAAAGGAGTTTCATTATGGAAAAAATTTTAATTATGACCGATTCAAATGCCTCCATTTCTCAAGAGGAAGCCAAAAAACTTCATGTTTATGTCATTCCTATGCCCTTTATCATTAACGAAGAAGAATATTATGAAGGAATTAATATTCATGAAGAAGAATTCTTATCTGCTTTAAGAAAAGGCGCTAAAATATCGACTTCTCAACCTTCTAGCTTTTTACTAGAAGAAATCTTTAAAGAAGAATTACAAAAATATGAAGACATTATTTTTATTCCGATGTCTTCTGGTTTATCTTCTACATTTCAAAACGCCAAACAGGTTGCGGAATCGATTTCTCCACGTATTCATGTTGTTGATAATCACCGCGTCTGCATTCCTTTAAAAGAAAGTGTTTTAGAAGCTTGTTCGATGCGTGATCAAAATAAAAACGTTGATGAAATATGCGATTATTTAATCAGAACTAGCGCAAAATCATCAGTATATGTCTATATGGATACGTTAAAGTATTTAAAAAAGGGTGGAAGAGTGAAACCTGCGGTTGCACTTTTCGCAACGCTTTTAAGAATTAAACCGATTATTTCTACTCGTGGTTCCTCTTTTGATATGTTTTCTCGTTGTCGCACTTTAAAAGAAGGCAAAAAGAAAATGATGAATCAACTAAAAATTGATATTGAAAATGAATTTAAAGAGGAATATGAAAAAGGCCTTATGAGTATTTCCATTAATCATTCAGGCCTTTATCAAGAAGCGGAAGAATTTAAAAATGAACTCATTGCTGCTTTTCCTAAAGCCCAGTTTCATTTCATTCAGTTCTTCCCTTATAGTGCAGCCTGCCATATTGGGCCGGATGCTTTAGGTGTCGCTGTGACCATTAATTCTTTCTCCCTTCCAAAGAATTAATCGCAAAAAAAATGAGAGTTGCGTCCCCTTGCAATTCTCATTTTTATTTTGCTTTTATAAAGTTTTTAAGAAGTCATCAACAACGGGAATGGTAACACTACCAAAGCCACTATATTGATAACTTGAGTATAAATATGTCGTTTGACCTAATACGGTCATAATCACGCCATAATTCATGACTGAATTTTCTGGATTTTCTTCATCAATGTAGGATGCGAAAATAAAACCATTTGTCGTTGCATCAAAGGCATTCACTTCATCTTGGAATAAAGAATAAGCAACATTTTGAGCCGTTTCTGCATTACTATAGAATTGACTATAGGTTGTTGGATAATCCGACGTAGTTGTTGGAGTAAATGTATATTCTTTTCCTTCTAAGTATTCCATCACTAATGAAATATTTTCCATAAAGTCATAGTAATGTAAATAAGGGTTTCCTTGATAATCTTTATCCGTAATTCGATTACCTAAAACAAAATCTTGGGTACCTTCAGCATTTCTTTTATAAGTGAATTCATAAACGCCATCCGTGTAGCCTTCTTTTCCACTGATATTGACATATCCTTTATCAAAGAGTGTATCTTGTTGCTCAACTTCATCAATATATTCTTCATTGAAGTCATAATACATTGCGTTTTCAGTGAAATAGACTTTTCCAATAGGCATCTTTACTCCACCTACGCCAGTATAAGTACCTAAATCACGATAATAATTATGAGTTTTAGCAAGATTTTTTGCTTTTAAGAAATCAGCTTCAATTTCTGGATATGTAATAGAATGGTCAGCTAAATAACTTTGAAGCTTTTCATTACTTTTAGCTTGATCATCTTTGGTAAAAGTTAAAGAAGCTCCTTCTACTTTTTCACTAAAATTCAAATCACAAGTAAAGGAATAGGGTGTTAAAATATGAATGGTTACGCTTGTCATTTTAGCGGCTAAATCATTTTGAAGTGATTGATATTCGGATTGATTAACATTGATATTTTGGCTCCAACTATAGAACATTAAACCCATGAATGACGTATTGCTTACTTCATAAGTATTATCTTCTGATTTATTGATACTTGAGAAATTAATACCTACAGAGGATAAATCTGTCATATCGACAATGACATCTTCATAGTTTTTGTTATATGCACGCATATAAATGGCGCTTGTAATATCATCTTCGGTGAAATTATAAACATAAGTGCCTTCCTTGCCTTCTCCAATCCCATAAGTAGGAAGCATTAAGGAACTCATATTTGTGAATAAATAAGAATCTTTATAATGAAATTCTTTAAATTTCATTTCTTTGGTACCTAATGTTGTCTCAACGTTTCCTTTTCCTTCAACCACATAAGTCGAATTCTCATCGGTAAAGCGTTTAAACACTAGCCCAATTTGCATACTTTCTTGCACTTTAATTGTGATGCTTTGATGAATGTTTTCATTCGAAATCAAAGTAGCTTTGATCGTAACTTCTCCAATAGACATGCCTTTAACCATGCCTGTGCTAGAAACAGTAGCGATATTCTTATCACTACTCTCCCAACGAACTTTTTGTTCAGCACCATTAAAGGTTGCTTTCAATTGAATATGTTCACGAAGTCCAACTTCTAAAGGTCCTTCAATCGCTATGGAATCAATTAAGGTACCTGCTGTTGTGGTTTCACTAGATGTTCCACTTCCCGTTGTGCTTCCACAAGACGTTCCCATAAAAGAGAACGTCAAAGAAGCAAGTAAAGTAACTAATAAAAAATTAAAGCGCTTCATAAGCAGAACGTGTCACACCAAATTGGGTGCTGGCTGGATTTCCATAGTTTTCAAAAGAAACAGAGGCTGCTTCAAAGCATAAGTTTAAGCCTACTCTACTTTGAATAATGGAAGAGAAAGCACTAGTTCCAATGGATTTAACCGAAGCTGGAACATAAGCTTTTTTCATATCACGGTAATCATAGAAGGCAGCTTCTCCAATAGACTCTAAACCATCATTTAAATTTAATTCCTTTAAAGAAGAATTGCTTTGGAAAGCTTTCATACCAATGGTACGAAGGGTACTTGGGAAAGTAATAGAAGCAATATTAGAGCAGCTAAGGAAAGCTGTATCACCAATTGCAGTTACTTTGGTATCTTTTAAATCTAAAGCAGATAAACCTGAACATCCAGAAAATGCACTTTCACCGATTTCTGTAATTCCACTTGGGAAAGAAAGGGTGGTTAAACCACGGCAGTAAGAGAATGTACGTGGTGCAATAGCAGTTAAAGAAGATGGTAAGGTAACCGTTTTTAAGCCAGTGCAAGCAGAGAAAGCTGCTTCTCCAATGGTAGCAACACTATTAGGAATGGTGATACGGCTTAAAGATGAGCAACCATAGAATGCACTCTTACCAATAGATTTTAAAGACTTTGGTAAGTCAACGGCAGTAAGCTTAGGGCAGTTGCTAAAGAATTCATCTGGAAGTTCTTCATAATCTGCACGGAAGGTAAAGCTAGTTAAGCTAGAGTTCTTATAGAAAGCACCAGCACCTAAAGTTTTTACGGTTTCTGGAAGGATGATGGCGGTTACGGAAGTATTTTCTGAGAATGCTAGTTCACCAATTGTTTCAAGTTGCGTTTTATGAAGTGGTAAAGAAGTAACATTAAATAAAGCCGCCAAACCTCTTCTCTCTACTTCTTTTAAAGAGGAAGAAAGAGAAATGCTCGTTAAATTTTGGTTACCATATAAAGCGTTTGCACGTACTTTGGTAACGGTATTTGGCATATCGTAAGAAGTACTCTTAATGGCTTCTGGATAGTAGACTAATTCGGTCATATCTTTGGTATAAAGAATATTGCTAGCCGTGGTATAGTATTTGTTATCATCGGATATTGTAATTTTTGCTAAACTGGTGCTAAGACCAAAGGCTTTAGTACCAATTTCTTTTAAAGTGGAAGGAATAACGATTTCCTTTACCGATGGAATGTAGTAGAAAGATTCTTCACCGATAGAAGTAACTCCTTCAGGAATTTCAATCTTGGTAATTAAAGATTCAGCACTTAATCCTAAGAAGGCACGATCACCAATGGTACGTAAACTCTTAGGTAGCGTTAAGCTATCAATGGTGGTGTACATAAATGCTTCATCACCAATGGCTCTTACAGGAAGTCTGTTATAGAGCTCAGGAACAACGATTTCCGTTTCCACGGTTGCGCAATTCGTTAAAATATAGCCATTTTTCTTTTCATTTAGTTCATAAATCAAGCCATCTGTTCCATCAGTAATGGAATAATGTTCACCTGCTCCGCAAGAGGCTAAACCTGCGGTACCAAATAATAATAGTGCTGTTAAAGCAAATGTTGTTGTTTTTTTCATATTTGTTTTCCTTTCTTTTTAACGATTAAGCTTCAACAAAATAGGAAGGAATCGTTGAATTGTTCATATCTTTAAATGTAATTGTCGTTGTGCAAAGTGTGGTAACATAATTCATTTCAGAAATGGCTACACTGACATTTGCAGAGAGAATAATGGTAAGGTTAAATTCATCATCTACTTTTAAGGTTAAGTCAGCAGTTCTCCATTCAATAAATGGCAATAAAGAACGTAAGCCAACGGTTTTCACATCGCTTAATTCATAAGTTGTAAACATACCACCACCTAAAGATCGGTAGCATGCTGCATCAACATAACCAATGGATGGGAAAAGGTTTTGCATAACGACTTCAGAAGTTCCGCTATAACCCCAGTATTTATTAAAGTCATCGAAACGAATGGTTTCATGTGTGGTGGGATCTAAGCGATACATATATGGCTTTCCATTTTCACCATTCTTTAATCCTAAAATATAATCATACTGTTCATATTCGTCTTCCATTTCACCAGTTTCTTCATTTTTCACTTGAACAGTTTTCATACCTGTTCTTGTTTCTAAAGAAAGCATCATATTATTTTTGAAGTCTAAAATGAAATCATAATTCTCATTAGGAACTGAAGCATCTTCATAGGTAACGTCAAAATTCATCGTAACGTTTTTCGCACTTTTGAATGGGAAAAATGCTTCACGCAATTTTTCATGTTCTGCCTCTACTTCTTCAAAAGGTTCTAATTTTTTTGGTGTAGTTTCACCATAACCTGTAATGTCCAATTCAAATAAATATTGTTCAAGCATGGAATAATCATCATCCGCTTCTTCATATTCTAGAAGAATATAGAATTGGTCAAATACATCTCCATCAAAGTGAACGGCAAATTGGGAAACGTTTAAACCATCATCACTCGTTACATCATAACCCGTTAAGAAAGTAATAAAGGGTTTAGAAATATTATAATCATTCACTTCAAACCAGTTGGGCTTTGAACGAATAATACCTAATTTCTTTACTTCTAAATTTGGGAATGGGTTACTCATTACTTCATCATAACTTTGATCGTAATAAGACTCTAAAACTTGATTGCTCATATAATTTAATGTACGGCGACCAAATTTTCCTTCGTCGGTTTTGAAATAATTTTCCACCATCGTTGGATTGTTGTACTTTAAATTCTGTTCGGAATAATAATACGCATCTTGGCTAACTTCAATATCTACTAAATAGTTCGTCTCAGTGGTTGATGAGCCATCGTAATATAGATAGCCTAACGTTCCATCCGCTTTAAATGAAGTTCCCATCTTTGTAATGGCTCTTGTTAATTGTGAAAATAAGCCTTCGGGTTGAGAACTTGGCTCTGTTGTTCCACAAGACATAAGTACGAGTGCTAAGGAACACCAAAGTATTTTTTTGTTTTTCATAAAACATCCTCCTTCTATCAGTTTTTGAATACTCTATAAATAGAGTAAGAAACTAAAATGATAGATACATTATACACACATTAAAATCAAATTTCTATTTATTTTTTCAAAATATTATTGTAAACTACTATCTATAAAAAAAGGAGGGCTTCTTTATGAAAAAGAAACTAATTAGTTTTCTACTACTTGGCGTAGCTTTTTCTCTTGCTTCTTGTGGTAATACTCCCGCTTCTACAACCTCTTCTAATGTTCCAGAAGCAAAAGAGTATTATTTAACAGGTGATATGGATTTAGGCGACGCTACCAAACTTCAATTCACCAAGGACGGAGACACATATACGTTAAGTAATGTTACCTTACGTCGTGGTAATTCTTTCCAAATTTCTGAAAAGCATGGAGCTCTAGATTTTAGTCATTTATCTTCAGCTTTAGGATTTAAAGAAGGAAAAAACGGTTACATTCGTGTTATGAACGAAGGTATCTATAATATTTCCATCAACGCTGATGAAAACATTTCTCTTACTAAAACCGCTAGTTCTTATAGCAAAGTTCAATTACATGTAGGAGAAGATAAAGCATTCGATTTCACCATGAATGATAACTTCACATATCAATTAAATGATGTTGCTCTTCCCTATCGTGAAAATTTTTACATTACTTTAGATGATGAGCGTTTATCTTTTAATGATTTTGATTACAATGACCTATACTATTCCACTTTACGTTTCAATGAAAATAAAGTGCAAGTTGTTCAAAAAGGTGATTTTAATTTTGCTTTAAATTTCGCTAACGAAAATGCACTTTTAGTGACAAGTGAAAATTTAAAACTTCCTCAAGAATTACCTACTGACCCTGATAGTTATGTAAATCTTGTTAATTCTTTGAATAATCAATTTACCTTAGAAGGTTCTAAATTCACTTTAACAGAAACGACCTATCTTGCAGAAGATAAATCCACTGCTAACATTTATTATGAAGAAGGTATTTCTTTAAATGAACGTTACTACACTGAAAAACATGGTGACGAAGAAGATGCTTATGAATCAATCCGTGCGAATATCCTTACAGAAACGAATTATTACGAGATTACTCGTTATATTAATTCCACTTCGACACCTTCTTTAAATGGCTATCTTATTGGCGAGCAACCCGATAATAGCGATACCGATTCTACCATTGTTAAATTAGACAAAAACTATTTAACCTTAGAAAAAGCGAAAGATCGTATGCTTACTTTAGTGGGAAAAGATTCTTTTGTGAAAGCTAATCTTTTAAGTCCTACAAAAGTACTCCACTTAGCGAGTAACGAACATTCATCTTCTTATGACAATGCTTATTACGCTGATGCTAAAATTACTGCAAAATATGCTGGTTCTGTAGGTGATGGTATGGAAATCAAGGCTTCTAACACCGAAAAGTATTCCACTTCTACCACTCATAAAGCAGTGACAAATGAAATTGAGTTTACTACCGATAATCTTAGTCATTTAACTAAAGGAAAATATGTTCTTTCTTATTATGAAGGAAATAATATCTTTGATGAAAATGAAAATTTATTAGATACTGCTTCACCTTATAAAACTATCACTTATTCATTTACTTATGAATATGAAACACGTGAAGAATCTACATCTTTCCATATTGATTTAAGCAAATACTTATTAGATGAAGTATATTTAGCTTCCAGTATTACTGTTAAAGCCGGCGATACAATTAACAATCAAAGTTTATTAATTGTTGATTATGAACCTCTTGACGCTATTGATAAAAACAAACTCCAAATTGTTGAATTTGATAGCGAATATCTCGAACAAGGTAAAGGTGATAAAACCACATTCACCGCAAAGAAAAAAGGCGAAACATCTGTAAAAGTTGGTACTTTATACAGCAATAAAACTTATAGCTTAGCTGTTCATATTGAATACAAAGATCCTAATAATATTTCAATTAGTCCAAGTGTTTCTTCTTCTACAGAGTTCTATGTTGGAACAACCTATAACTTTACTGCTACTATATCTCCATCAGGTTATGCTGATCCTGCTGTAACAGTTGAAGTTTCTGATGCAAGTAAAGTTCAATTAACGATAGATGATGTTGAAACACAACGCAAAAACGGAAAAGCTAACTTCTCTTTAAAAATGTTAGAAGCTTCCGATACCGCTATTACTGTTACCATAAAGAGTGTGAGTAAGCCAAGCGTAACAAGCAAGATTACAATTAATAAAATTCTCCCAGCCTTAACCATTGCTGATTTTGCTGGTACTTATTATCATTTTAGAGATAATAAAACATGGACTCTTACAATTGCGGCTGATGGACAATCCAATTTATCCAACGATCAAGGCGCCTCTTATAGTTTCAAAGCCAAAGCAGAAGGCGCTAGTGCAGTGTTAGATTCAAGCGATGACGTTGCTTCATTCTCTGCTACGATAAGTGTTTACAATTCAACTGCCGGTATTCATTCTCTTGAAGTATCTGAATTTACTTTAAAAGATGGAACTGATGTTAAGAATAGTATTTATGGATATTCTAGCATAAAATTCTATGAAGCATGGGCAAATTTCTATACTTATGATAAAATGAGCGATTCTGAAAATAATGCAACAATTGAATTAGTCGAACTAACTGTATCGTCAACCTATAACCCACCTAGTGCCAAATATAAAATCACTATGGGAGATGTAACTTATACCTTTACTTGGTCTTCTTCAAGCTATGGAACCGGTAGCATTAGTGATGTCAAGGCTAGTAACTCTTCTTCTAACGTTTATAGTAGTTTGAGTAATGTAACAGATAATTCCTTTACTTTAAGACTTTATTCTTATGGTTCACCATCATTTGACATCACCTTCAATTTCAGCTCAGCTGCATAATTAATAATTTGAACTAATCCAGTGATTCTTTCGCTGGATTTTTTCTTATGTTATAATGCTTTCGGTGATACAAATGTTTGCACTTTTGCTTGCTGTTATTTATTTAACTTTTATATCATTAGGCCTTCCTGATTCTTTATTAGGTTCAGCATGGCCAAAAATGCATCTAGATTTAAATGTCCCAGTATCTTATATGGGAATTGTAACGATGATAATTTCCGCATGTACGATTATTTCTAGTCTTTTTTCTGATCGTTTGACGAAGAAATTTTCTACCAAAATCGTTACCCTTGTTAGTGTTTTCTTAACCGCAATCGCCATTTTAGGCTTTTCATTTACAAGGAATTTTATTGTGCTTTGTTTACTTGCTGTTCCTTATGGATTAGGTGCTGGTGCCATTGACGCTGCTTTAAATAATTATGTTGCCAATCATTATTCTTCTAAACATATGAACTGGCTACATTGCTTTTGGGGCGTAGGAACCATTGCTAGTCCCTATGTCATGAGTTATGCTTTATCAACCGAACAAAGTTGGCCGTTAGGATATCGTATTATTTCTTATGTTCAATTTGGAATTACGCTAATTCTTTTCTTATCTCTTCCTTTATGGAACAAAGGAAAAAGTCATGAAGTAGAAAAAAATGAAGAAGAACAAAATACAAAAGTTCTTTCTTTTAAAGAAAAACTAAAGATGAAAGGACTGATTTATCTTCTATTCACTTTCTTATTTTATTGCTCTATTGAATCTATTTTTATTCAGTGGACTAGTACGTATTTAGTGAATGCAAAAGAATTCTCCAACGAATTAGCCGCTGCGTATGCTTCTTTCTTCTTTATTGGAATGACTTTAGGTCGTTTAGTTTCCGGTTTCATTTCGCACAAATTAAATGATAAAAAAATGATTATCTTTGGAAGTGTAATTATCTTTATGGGTATAATTCTATTATATTTACCCATACAGAATCACATATTCACTCTTATTATGCTGATTTTAATCGGCTTTGGTTGTGGACCAATTTATCCCGCGATTATCCATGCAACACCGATATTTTTTGATAAAAAAGAATCACAGGGCATTATCGGTTTAGAAATGGCAAGTGCTTATATTGGCTCTACTTTTATGCCACCTTTATTTGGCATAATTTCAAAACAAATTTCTTTTCAAATTTTGCCTTATGTTATCTCCATTCTCTTTGTTTTATTTATGACTTTCTTCATTCTTCTTTTAAAAAAGATTGAAAAGAAAAACAAAGATTAATTATTTTCTTTTTCTTTGCTATAGTAATAAAAGGAGGCTATATTTATGTCCTATTTTCATCATTTTATCGAACTACACGCTCACTTAGATGGCTCTATCACATTAGATATTGCTAAAGATCTCATGAAATCACAAAACATTCCTTTATTAGACGATGAAGAATTGTTAGCGAAACTTACTCTTCCACCCACTTGTGAAAGTTTAAATGACTTTTTAAAATGTTTTGAAATGCCTTTAACCCTTTTACAAACAAAAGAAGCTTTAAAACGGGCTACTTATTTAATTTTAGAGAATATGAAAAATCAAGGCGTAATTTATGCCGAGCTTCGTTTTGCTCCCCAACTTCATACCCAAAAAGGATTAACGCAAGAAGACGCTTTATTAGCGGTTTTAGAAGGCGCAAAAGAAGCTTCTATTCCTTGTAATTTGATTCTATGTTTCATGCGTGGCGAGGGTAACGAAAAAGAAAATGAAGAAACTTTAGAACTCGCCCATCGTTATTTAACGACGGATCACGGCGTTGTTGCTCTTGATTTAGCGGGTGCAGAAGCCTTATTTCCTACTAAAAAATATAAAGCATTATTTAAAAAAGCTTATGACTACCATATTCCTTTTACCATTCATGCTGGAGAAGCGGATGATGAAAGTAGTGTGAAAGATGCATTATCTTTTGGAGCGAGAAGAATCGGACACGGCATTAGAATTCAAAAAGATTCTCCTTTATTAAAAGAAATCAAAGAAAAAAACATTTGTTTAGAAATGTGTCCAACCAGTAACCGCCAAACCAAAGCGGTTTCGAATATGAATGAATATCCTCTTTCTTATTATTTGAGTTTAGGTTTATGCGCTACCATCAATACCGATGATATGGCCATTGAGGGAACAACCTTAAAAAATGAATTTGATTATATTGAAAAACAATATAATATTTCTTATGAGCAAGAATTACAACTCTTAAAAAATGCAATTTCGGGTGCTTTCTGCTCTGATATTACAAAAGAAGCTCTTCTTAAGGTCATTCAATCGGATATTTCAATCCTTACGAAACACGATTCCATTCGTTATCTACAAAATGGAAAAGTCATTGCGGAAATCGATTTCCCAGCAACAGCTAATGATGAAATTACCATCACTCATACCTTTGTAGATGACTGTTTAAGAGGTCAAGGATACGCGAAAAAACTAGTAGAAGACGTTATTATTTACGCGAAAGAAAACCATAAATATATCCGTGCAACTTGCTCTTATGCCCTTCATTATTTTGAAAAAAATCCTAACTCCCTTTATCGGGGTTAGGACTTTTTATTTTTGATAAAGAAAGCACTCTTTTTCATGAGAGTTGATAATACCAATCGCTTGCAAATAAGAATAAATAATCGTAGAACCTACAAACTTCATTCCCCTTTTTTGTAAATCTTTAGAAATTGCATCAGAAATAGGTGAAGTCGTACGTCCAATCTCATAAATTATTGTTTCTGGTAGAAACTCTTTTAAGTAAGAATAAAAGCTACCATAACTAGCTACAATATCTTTAAAAATTTTTGCATTTTGAATACTCGCTTTAATTTTTAAATGGTTGCGGATTAATTGCGGATTATGACATAGTTCTTCTATCTTTTTTTCATCATATAAACATACTTTTTCTATATCAAATTGGTCATACGCCGCTATAAAAGCTTCTCTTTTATTTAAAACGCATTCCCAAGATAATCCAGCTTGAAAAGATTCTAAAATGAGCATTTCAAAAAGATAGTGATCATCTGTTTGGAGTTTTCCCCATTCATCATCATGATAATCTACGTATTTTGGATTCTTTACATTACACCACGAACATCGTTTCATAAAGCATTCCCTTTCTTCGGAATATAGTATTGGCTCATATCTAATTTTTCGAGTTGAAGAAGTTGATATTTATGTATAATTCCACCTCCATAACCCACAAGATTTCCATTAGTACCCACCACGCGATGACAAGGAATAATTAAGCATATAGGATTCCATCCTACGGCATGACCTACTGCTTGTGCAGACATTTTTTTGATGCCTTTTTTTCTAGCAATTTCTTTAGCAATATCACCATAAGTAATCACTTTCCCATAAGGAATACTTTTTATTCTATCGAGCACTTCTTTACGAAAAGGTGTTAAATTTTCAATTCGGTAACTGGGTGTAAAATCAGGATTTTCTCCTTTAAAATAAATATCTAACCAACGTTTCGTTTCTAAAAAAATGGGAAGTTCTTTTCTTTCTTCTAAAGTATGTTTAAGACGATCTCTAGAATCATCGAAAAATAAGCCCATTAAATATTCTCCATCACTTGTCATATACATTTTTCCAATCGGTGAAACATACTCTTGATAATACATACAGAGCCTCCTTTCTTATAAAACTCTTCTATTTCTTTAATATTCTTTCTAAATAGGCCGTATCTAACAAATTTACAGTGATGAATTTACCCTGATAAAAAACGGCATAGTTATTCATTGGGCACGGAAGATTTTTTGCTTCTAGTAAAGAATCTACAAAATGAAAGGAAATTGGAATTTGATGAGATAAACAATACTCTTCTATCTTTTTTAACGTTACATCAATATACGGGCATTGATACGTATAAAAAATGGTGAGCTCTTGTTGATCGATTTTTTCTTTTTTGGCATTTTCTTTAAAATGCGGATAAGTTCCATCAAACGAAAGCGCTAAAACCTGATAGCCACTTGGTGTTTCATCTACTATCTCGAATCCATTTCTTTTAAAGAATTCTTGGCCTGTTAACCAAGTTTTTTGCTTTTGATGCGCTAAAAGGCATAAGCCAGACTTTCCTTGATTTTTTGCATCTTCAATAGCGTACTCTAATAATTCTTTGCCATATCCTTTATGACGATATTCTCCTAACGTCCAAAGGCAATAAATATACATATAATTATTTCCTTCTATAGGAACCCACGCTACTTCTAAAGGTGCATATTCAATAAACACTGTGGCTTTAGGTTCATTTAGTTTACGAAAGATATGACCTTCTTGAATCCGATCTTTTAGCCATTCTTTTTTATGAAGAACACCAGTTGGTTGCTTTTTAGAACGAATAATGCAACAGATGTGCTCTTTTTCTATATTTTCTAATGTTAAATTAACGTATTCATTCATCACTTTTTTCCTCTTCAAAATCATCTTTATTTTATCATATTTTAATATGTAAAAAACAGATTAAAAGAATTGATATTCATAATGAAAAGTGCTTTAATAGAGCCGGAGATGATTTTTATGATAGAAAAAGCATTAAAAGCAATCACCAACGAAGATTTTTTAGCGGCAATCACAACAGCAATTTTATTAATTATTTTAGGATTTGCCTTGCAAAAGATGAAGCTATTTAATGAACATAGTAAAAAAACGGTCACAACGATTTTAATGAAAATTGCTCTCCCTTGTTTAGCCTTTGTAGGGTTTCTCATTGATTTCAATACGCAAACACTACAAGAGTCTTTATGGATTATCCTATTTACTGTTATTGGCTATTTATTGTTTTTAGGTATCGGTCGATTACTCTATATGAAAAAGCCACATGACACTGCTTCTTTATACAGTATTCTAATTACCTTTGGACAAATAACACTTTTTGGTTTACCCCTAGCTAAAGCTATTTATCAAGAAAATGGAATCTTAGTTGGTAATATGATGTCGATTCCCTTTCGAGTATTCGTTTATATCTATTGTTTTTTAGCTGTATCTGGCATTAAATTTGAAAAAGAAACGATTTCCTCCACTTTAAAAAATGTATTCTGTAATCCAATTATTATTGCAATGCTCTGTTCCATTCTTTTATGGGTCCTTCAACCCATTATGCCTAAAGTAACCATTAATGAAGTGCAATATAGCATTTTCCGTTTCGATAAAACGGTGCCTTGGATTTATAAAACATTAAATACAGTTGCTAATTTAACCATGCCATTAAGTATGCTTTTAGTAGGTATTACCCTAGGTGAGGCTGATATTAAAACAGCATTTAGCAACAAAACCGCATGGCTTATTTCTGTTTTTAGAAGTGTAATTTCACCTTTAGTATTAATAGGAATTATTTATGTATTTGTCCTTCTTTTCAAACTTACATTAACCAAAGAAGTCATTGCTTCTATTGTTATTTGTTTTGCCGCACCTGTATCAGCGGTTGTTAATACCTTCTGTATTCACTATAATCGAGAACCTACACTATCAAGTAATAGTTGTTTCTTATCCACTCTACTTTATATTGTTTTCATCCCATTCATTATTGTCCTTGTTGAACTCATCTTTTAATTCTTTATTTGCCTAGCAAAATAAGCTAGAATGAAATAAAAGGGGGGGAATGCTATGTTTTCAATCGAGCAAATATTAGAGAAATATATTTTAAGAGTGGTTAAAGTTAGAGAAGACACTTATATCATTAATCCTGATATTTATTTAGATAACTATAACGAAAGCCTAGCTTTTCTTATTCAAAATATATCGGATGAATGTATGCGTATTAGTGACTGCCATGTTGTATGGGACTATTTAGAAATGAATGGAATTGAGCCTTTAAAGCATAAAGAAAAAATCGATAAAATTCTTGAAAGAACGGGCGTTTGCTTGGATGAAAACACACTTTACATCCAGCAAAAATATACTTCTATCGATCAAATTCATTCCATGATAAATTCACTTCTACAAGCTATCTTTTTAATTGCTAATATTGATTTATAGATTTGCCATAAAAATATCCTTATGAACAATACCTTAGCCCTATTTATCGAACCGTTTTAAAGAAAAATAGTGATGGTGAATGCAGTTGAAGTAGGAGTTGGCGAAGCTGTATCATCAAGATACCAAAACTATTTAGGTTCACTCATTTCAACTTCTCCATCATTTGATGTCTCAACATGGAGAGAAATCGATAGTTAAATAAATTTATAAATTAAGCATAAGACGATTTTTATTTCTACTTAGATGATTTATACAGTAGCTATTGTTTTCTATGTCTTGACCTTTATTGCTAGCGCAAATACAACGGTTTGCCAAAGCAAAATCAATTAACTTTTATATAATACTATCTATTCTTGCTTATTTTAATTGATTTATCAATCGTTTTTATTTAATATCAGTTTTAATTCTTCTTTTACATAAGAAAGATTACTATTCGCTAATAATGGTATTATCTTTTGAATTTCATTTGGTGTTCTATTCCACCATTTTAATTGTTCTAGCAATTCTATCATTTCATCATCAAATCGTTTTTTTATGATTTTAGCTGGATTTCCCACTACAATACAATAAGGAGGAATATCAGAAGCTACTACTGCGTTAGCGCCAATAATACATCCATCTCCCACATGTACTCCAGGAAGAAAAGTAACATTTTGACCAATCCAAACATCATTTCCTATTACCGTATCTCCTTTGTAGGGAAGATCTTTTTTTGATGGTGGATTTTGCTCCCAACCATGAAATATATAAAAAGGATAAGTCGATACTGCATTCATTTGGTGATTAGCGCCATTCATAATAAACTCTACATTTCTTCCAATTTGACAAAATTTCCCAATGATTAATTTGTCACCGATAAAATCATAATGATGGGTAACATGCTCTTGAAAATTTTGTCCATCAAAATAAGTATAATCACCCACTTCAATATTAGGGCAATTTTTTAATGTCACCTTAATATACGTAACACTTTCATCACCCGATTTAAGAGGATGGATTTCTTTTTGATCTAATTGTGTGTTTGTAACTATGTTATCCCTTTCTTGTTCCTTTTTTTCAAAATCTATTTTTAAATCTAAGGCATTAAGAATACAACAAATAACATCAGCGGATGGATTCATGGAAAAATTTTCAATTCTACCAATTGTTGATTGAGGAATATGACATTTTTTCGCCAATTCTACTTGTGTTAGACCTTTTTCTTTTCTTTTTAATTTTATTGTTTTAATTAATTCAATGGTTGACTCATTCATATGAAACACCTTTTATATTAAAAACATATTTTCCTTTCCCATGATTAGAGATAGGAACAATCACTTTTAGTTCCAACAATCTAGAAATAAGCTTAGAAGCTCCTGATGGTGACATTTTTAAAATATTCATAATTTCATTTCTTCCAAAATACTCTTTTTTGAAAAGCTTGTCGTATAAAGAGAGAATATTTTTTCTTAACGTGGCTGTTAATTCTAAAGAACCAATGTCCACTTTTTCAGTTCCAATATCCACTTTTTCAATTCCAATGTCCACTTTTTCACGCAAACTAATATGCAAGTATCTATTTTTTAAGTCGTTATTCTCTTTTAATATTAGATTTCTCAAAAATAGTTCTAGATACTCTGTAGTTTCATAAATTCCTTTTTCAACATTCGCATAATTTGCTCTTACAAGAGCATTTCTAAAATACCAAGCATTTTTGGCAAAAATATCATTAGTTACATCGAAGCCAAATTTTCTTAAATATTGAATCAAAAATACGGCTGTTGTTCTTGTATTTCCTTCTGGAAAAACATGAATTTGCCACAGATCTGCTATAAATCTAGCCATATGATGAATAAATTCATTGGTATTTAATTTACTATAATCGAATGATTTTTCAACATTAAAATCATATTCAAGAGTTTCATTAAGTGATGAAGCACTTCCATATAATACCGTATCTCCATTCAAAACCCATTCTTTTTTTGTAATATTGTAAGTTCTAATTTCTCCAGCATGATCAAAAACATTTGAAAATAATCTTCTATGAATTTCTAAGTATTGAGCAGGAGAAAAATTAAAAGTTTTTTCAGATAATATTTTAGCGATATTTATTGAGACCTTATCCGCCTCTTCAGTAAGTGAAGAATGATCTTCATTCTCAATATAATATGATCTTATTAATTCTTCTGCTTTTTCAAAAGAAATATCACCTTCAATATTATCTATTGCCACACGTTTTAAATAATCAGACGTTTCTAATCCATCGACCTTTTGTAATCCTATAGCGGTATACCATGAATAACCGAGTTCTTTTTTCGTTGGATTAGATTCTATTATATATTCTTTAAATGGATCTTTTTTCATCAATATACGCTCCTTTTCTATATAAATTATAGCGTATTTGCTATAATTTATCAACTATATATAACCATGAGGAAAAAAACCACATTTTGAGCCAAATAATTTAGGAATACATCTAATTATAAATTTAAATCCTTATTTGCACAGGAGAGATAAACCTTATTTGATTTTTGGCTTTTTT
>ERZ808275.68-NODE-68-length-66558-cov-5.609025_pt1 | contig 66558 bp, 109 predicted proteins | sample MGYA00520894_ERZ808275 | MGnify/ENA primary metagenome ERZ808275 (study PRJEB31516, sample SAMN03275598) | gut metagenome | biome: mammalia-associated habitat; material: feces | host: Papio cynocephalus | place: Kenya | collected 2012-08-03 ... | reverse complement strand
GAGAATGGCAAAGGACGATAACGGAGATCTACTTTCCATTCCGACCTACGGACAGGTTTTGGGTAAAGACTGGGACGATGAGTGGGATGAGAAAAACATTGAGATCGACAAGAGAGAACAATTGCCACTGATGCAGAAAAGAAAGAACCGGATTGCAGATTTACAAAACGAATGGACATGGTACTGGTTGCAAAATAAAGTCCTGTCGTCGTCTGCCTTCGCCGGTGTCGGCGGCGATGGCTATGCCGGCTACGCCGGCGCGTCCGACTCCGGCGGGGTTCGCCCAGCTTTCCTAATCAAGTAATCATTAATCCACGCCCCGTGTGGGCGTGGAAATGGAAGTAAATTAAAGGAGTGACAAGAAATGAAAATTGAATGTTTGGATTTAAGACCTTGTAAATATGATGGAAAAAACTATCTTTTTCATTGTTGGGAGCATTTTTCAGAGATTGTGGAACCATCACCATTGATGGGAGGACATTGTGGTGGAGTAGTTGGTTGTACTTTTGGAATTGTGGAAGATGAAAACGGAAAAGTTTTTCGGGTTCCAGCCTACGAAATTACATTTACTGATAACAAGTTTAGAGAATATTGTTTTGTGGATTAAATTAAAGGAGTGAAAATAAAAGATGAATGAAAATTATTACAAGAATATGCCGGAAGACTTCCGGAAAGCGGTAGCGGTAATCAAGGATTACTGCCAGAATGAAGAATGTGCAGCAGACTGTGAATGTGACAACTGTCCGTATCCGTTAAGCATGATACGGTGTGGGGATCGTTTAAAGGAAGTAAATTAAAGTTTAGGAGGACAAACATGCAGGAAGCGTTTAAAAGAATTCTGTCAAAGCTTGAGGGAATAGAAGTACACTGTTTAGAAATGAGTGATTGGCAAGGACAGAATGCGATTGAAAGTGCTATTGAAATTGTCAAACAGGAACAACAAAGTTACATTGGAAATTGGATTCCATGTAGCGAAAGGCTCCCTGATAAAGAAGGAAGCTATTTGGTTGTAGGAAAGACAGGCGGTGCCGTTGTTACAAGATGGTATGCACCAAGCAAATATTATCCGAATGGTCATTTCGGTGGAAATTGTGCAGATTACATCAGATATTGGATGCCAAGACCGATAGCACCAGAATAAAAAGCGGAACTAAACTGAAATTTAGGAGGAATAATAAAAATGGCAAAATACACTGTATATGGAAACTATATCTTTCCATGCGTTTTGGGTGAATATGAAGCTGATTCACAGGAAGAAGCTATTCAAATGGCATTAGACGATGCAGAACCCGATATGGGATTATGTTATACCTGTTCCAGAAAATTTTCGGATAGTGGAATGCTTGATGAAGAATCTTGCACAGCAGAAATTGAAGATTAACGGAGGTAAACCATGAAATATGTAATTGAATTAGAACCAATCAAGGGAACAAACCTTTATAAGGCGAAAGGATTTAACACACTGGTGTTTGATGAGTACGGATTGCAACAGCTTACACCGTATGAGGTCATTAGATTACCCCGAATTGGAGATACCATAAGAAACGAGAACGGAACAGCACTTTATGAGTTCAGAGGTTATGACAAAAATGGAAGAATCAATGCGGTAAATAAATCGAGTGGAAGGTTTGCAAATTTAAGCAGAGACCATATCGTCGTTGTAGACGATAAAACTAATCCGGAAAAAATAGAGTGCTAAAGGAGAACGATGCAGATTGAGTTATCAAGATATAAGAAAGCAAAAGGCGATAGAGCAGAAGAACCGGAAACGACTGTTGGAAGTGAATGGGAGCCTTGATGATAGTAGCGGAATTTACTTTTTGACACGAACGGACGAAAACGGCATTAAATACGCCTACATCGGACAGGCAAAGCACATTCTCACAAGGCTTGCACAGCACCTTGTCGGTTATCAGCATATCGACCTCTCGTTGAAGTCTCATGGTTTGTATTCTGTTGATAATATTTACGGTTGGAAGATTGGGTTTCTGCATTTTCCGTTAGAAAAACTGGACGAAAAAGAACAATATTACATAAGGCAGTATGCAGTGAATGGTTATCAGCTTCGGAACAAAACCGGTGGCGGTCAAGGAAAAGGGAAAGAGAAGATTGACGAATACCGACCGGTGAAAGGCTACTATGACGGATTGAAACAAGGTAGAAAGAACCTTGCGAGGGAATTGTCCTGTATCATTGAAAAACACCTTGTTATTTCTTTGAAAGCGGAGAAACAGGGAAATAAGGTTTCACAGAAGCAGTACGAAAAGTTTATGGATTTGCTAAAGGTTGGTGATGAGTGACATAGAAGAAATCCAAGGTAAAAGAGAGTATTGCAAGCGAAAAGAAGATCAAGCTGATTAAGAAAAAATAAAGAAAGGAATAAGGTTGTGCGCACATAAAACCATGGTTTCCTTTCGAGAGAAATGAAAAAATTAAAATGCGAAATTTACAGAGATTCAATGCAAAACTACAAGAAATATGCAATCCCTCCGGCACAGCTTATTATTGCCGATGTCCCTTACAATGTAGGGAATAACTTCTACGGAAGCAACCCTATGTGGTATCAAGGTGGGGACAATAAAAACGGAGAAAGCAAACTTGCCGGAAAAGCCGCTTTTAATTCAGACTTCAACTTTAATCTTTATGAGTATTTTCATTTTTGTTCAAAAATGCTTAAGAAAGAGCCTAAGAAATCCAGCGTAAGAGGTAGAAGTTCAGAAGCACCATGCATGATTGTATTTTGTTCTTTTGAACAGATGTACACATTGATTGAAGCGGCTAAAAAGCACGGATTTGTTCATTACATACCACTTGTATTTGTCAAAAATTACAGTCCGCAAGTATTAAAAGCAAATATGAGAATTGTGGGAGCTACGGAATATGCCCTTGTGCTTTACAGGAATAAGTTGCCGAAATTTAGAAACGGTGCGAAGTTTGACGAAGAAGGTAAAACCATTCGTGGAACTGGAAAGATGATCTTTAACTGGTTTTCATGGGAGAAAGACGGAAAAGATATTCCGAAAATTCATCCGGCACAGAAACCAGTAGTGGTACTAAAGAAGCTAATCGAGATTTTTACAGACGAAGGAGATGTTATTATAGACCCTTGTTGTGGAAGCGGAAGCACGTTAAGAGCCGCAACAGAAATGGGTAGAAGTGCTTTTGGATTTGAAATTGACCGGAATTTCTATCAAAGAGCCAAAGAAGAAATGCTTAATTTTGAAAAAGAAAATCAAATGAGCATATTCGATTATGAATAAATATATTCTAACTGGAATAAGAAAATTCACGGAACTTGAAAGGAGTAAAAATGCCAAAACATTATGATGATCCACAGGAAATTGCAAGAATGATGGTGGAATTGAAACGTTTACGGCAGACGGCGCAGAGAAGTCCGTTTACCGGATTGCTTACCATTTTCTGCTATGTCCTTTGGAAAGATTACAAATATAGCCAAACAAAACTTGCGAAATTCTGTGAGGACTTTTCAAAGTACGATGCAGAATATGACGGACAGAATATTTCCGAACTTGATAACGGGTTATGGGATTATGCCGATTGGAAAGTGGAATTTACGCCGTATACTGAAAAGGATTATCCGTTTTACAAGTCCCCTATGGCACAGAAAGTAGTACGGGAACAGGTGAAAGCCAACAACGAAATTAATGAGAAAGCGACGAGGTATTTAACCTACGGATTTACGGTTTTGATGAATGACGGAACGAAGAAACAGAAGTTGACAAACATCAAAGATAAAATCCAGAAGCGCATTGATGAAGTGACCGCCGATGAAAGAGACAAGTGCATCATGGATTTGTGGAAAGAGTTGGTTGACGAAGCCGGAATTTACATTGAGAAACCGGTGATCGATTAAAGGAAAGGAGTTGTTATGAGTGAAAGGAAAACGAACGTTTGACATAAAGCTTGTTAGTTCCGACACTTTTCTTAATATGCCGATATCTGCACAATGTTTATTCTTCCACCTTTGCATCAGGGCAGACGATGAAGGATTTGTTGACCGTGTAAAAAGCATTATAAAACAGTGCGGTGCTACGGATGAAGATTTGGAAGTGTTGAAGAAAAAGAGATACGTTCTTACATTTCCAGAATCGAATGTCATCGTGATTAAACACTGGAAACTTCACAATCTGATTGACAAGGACGAGTTTGAATCTACGGTATATGCCGAGGAAAAGTCAAAACTGTACGAAAAAGAGAACGGTGCTTATACCTTTGATTCACGCAAGGCTGAAAAGTTGAGTGACAAATTGAATATTGGTGAAAGAAAAACTCAATTAGATACCGTAAAAGAAGTGATTTCCTATTTAAACGAGAAATGCGGTACGAAATACCGTTACTCCACGCTTGCTAATCAGAGAGGAATCGTTGCAAGGCTTAATGAGGGAAATTACACCGTTGAAGATTTTAAGGCAGTGATTGATAAAAAGGTGGCTGATTGGGGAAATAACCCTACAATGTGCACCTATTTACGACCGGAAACTTTGTTCGGAAACAAGTTTGAAAGCTATCTTAATCAGTTATCTTCTTCCGGAAAAACTGAATTTGACGAATGGGGTGATTGCCGTTGACACGTGATGAAACAATAGAAATTTTGATGATGGTTCAAGCCGCTTACCCGAATTTTAACGTACCGGACAAAAAAGTCACGGTCAACACATGGTTTCTCTTCTTTGAGAATTACTCGGTTGATGTGATTAAGGGAGCATTAATGGCATACATCACAAGTGATAAGAACGGATTCGCTCCGGCAATCGGACAGATTATCGAAATTGCAGAGTCCATGACAAACGCACAGGAACTTGACAGTATGGCGGCGTGGTCTCTTGTCAGTAAGTCATTGCGAAATGGATATTATCACGCAAGGGAAGAGTTTGAAAAACTGCCGAAACTGGTACAACAAGCGGTCGGAAGTCCGGACAATCTTCGAAATTGGAGTACATCGGATTATAGTGCTATCGAAACTGTGATCCAGAGCAACTTCTTACGGTCTTACCGGATATGCGTTGAACGTGACAAGAAAATGCGTTGTATGCCGGAACAAATCAGAAACCAGATCGAAAACAATATACCTGTTTTTCATCTTCCGGAATCAGAACCGAAACCGATGATTGAGCAAAATAAAACGGACGGAATTTCAGAAAAAACGGAAAAGTTGCTGGAAGAGTTTAAAAGAAAGGAAATGATGAATTGATGAAAGATTATTGTATTTTCCACGAACGAATGAAAAGCAGAATGAATCTTTGTTGTATGACCGGAAGAGAACTTTCCGAAAAGACGGGAATAACAGAAGTTTCAATAAGCAGATATTTAACAGGGCAAAGAGTTCCAAAAGCGACAGAAATAATAAAAATTGCAAATGCTTTGAATTGCTCTTGTGATTATCTTTTAGGGAAAAATCCGAAGAAAAATTTATCCATCAAAGAAGCTATCAACATTCTTGAATTAAATAGACCTTTTGAAGAAAATGAACTTCAAAATGCGCTTGATATTGCGATCGAATCGTTAAAAATGCAAATAAAAATGGAAAAAGAATGTTCTACTTATGATGAGTGCCGCAAGTGTAATATTTGCCTTAGCGATTTCATTATAGAAAAGTGAATGAACGGAAACATGAATATCCAGTATTGAGAAAGGATCCTTATGAAGCAAACATTCATAGTAAGAATTAAAACTAATCACAAAAGTTTTAACAAATGGATTAAAGAACATGATAAGACAGTAAGAGAAAAAGTACTCGATGATGCGATTCTTTATTTTGAGAAGCACGCACACGAGGTATACGACCATGTGAGCGCAAGGGATTTTATTTGCGACAGGTTGGAAGAACTTAAAAACAAAAATTAAGAATGGAGGAATTTAAAATGAAAGCATGGAGAAAAGTAAAAATGGAGATCAAAAACTATGAGGTCGGAGATCAGATCGCGGTGAAACTCAAAGGCTTCGGAAAATTTACTGCAACGGCACAGAGAGTTTATGACGATGGAAAAACGCTGTTTCTTTTCGATAACTGCGTTGCAGAACGGCAGATGAACGAAAACGGTTCAAATTCCGGAGGTTTTTATGAATCCGACTTATGCAAGTGGATGAATACAGAATTGGTGAAAACTTTTCCCACTAAACTTCTTGACCGCATGATTTATACGAACGAAGAACATGAATGCCTGCTTCGAATTCCGACAAGAAAGGAAATGTTCGGAGAAGATGAATATAGTCAATATTACGAACCGGATAACGAGGAACAATTTGAACTTATGAAAGACAGAAAAAACCGTGTTTGTTCTCTTCCTGATGATGAATATGCATGGTATTGGTTGATGAATGCGCATCTCCGGTCGTCGTCTTACTTCGCCCCTGTCAGCGCCAGTGGCCGTGCCAACGGCTTCGGCGCGTCCAGCTCTGGCGGGGTTCGCCCGGCTTTCCTAATCAAGTAATCATTAATCCACGCCCCGTGTGGGCGTGGAAATGGAAGTGAAATTAAAATTTCGGAGGTAAAGTAGATGGCACAATATAGAACAAAATCATGTGAAATTGAAGCAATTCAATGGACTGATAATACAAATGAAATAAAATCATTTTGTGGAAATAGTTGCACATATTCCGTAGAAGAACAGTGCATGGGAAGTTGGAAAGGCATTCCGATCGAGAGATTGATTATTCACACATTGGAAGGAGATATGGTTGCAAGCAGAAACGACTACATCATAAAAGGATTGAAAGGTGAATTTTATCCATGCAAGCCAGATGTATTTAACCAAAAGTATAAATTAATAAATGATACTATGGAAATACAAGAAGAGCAGAGATGGATACCGGTAACTGAAAGGTTGCCAGAAGAACTTACACCAGTAAATATTACATGGATAAATAGAAACCCAGAGCAATATTATGCGGATATAAAGGACGTTCCTTTTCTGGCTACAGGGGTTTTTCATCGTGGAAAGTGGTATTGGTGGTCGGTAGTAGTTGTTGATTATCTTTCGGAATATGGAAGATATGACATGGATTTAGTAGATAAAGATATTGAAATTGTAGCATGGCAACCGTTACCGGATCCCTACAAAGGATAAAATAACCACAAGATATAGTAATCCGTGAACACAATATTTTGTATAGAAAGCGAGGAATAGCATGGAAAACAGATATTTATACCGCGCAAAGCGGATTGATAACGGCGAATGGGTTATTGGATATGAAGCGTTTAAAACTATTATCAATGCACTGCCAGACGGATATTTAATTCCATTTGAAAGAGAGTGAGGTATAGCATGGAATATGGATATGTTAGAGTTTCTTCTAAAGAACAAAATGAAGCTAGGCAACTTGACGCGCTACGCAAACAGGGCATAGAGGATTGTAATATCTACACGGACAAGCAATCCGGAAAAGATTTTAATAGACCAAAATACAAAACTTTATATCGAAAATTAGGAAAAGGAGATATTTTGTACGTAAAAAGCATTGATCGTATGGGGAGAAATTACGACGAGATAATTCAAGAATGGCGTAGAATTACGAGATTCCGTGAGGCTGATATTGTAGTTCTAGATATGCCATTACTTGATACGAGACGAGGAAAGGATCTCATGGGTACATTCTTAAGTGACATTGTTTTACAAGTTCTTTCTTTCGTGGCAGAAAATGAACGTACCAACATTAAGCAAAGGCAGGCAGAGGGAATTGCAGCAGCGAAAGCAAGGGGCGTAAAGTTCGGCAGACCACCATTACCAATTCCAGAAAACTTTTATCAGATGCACAAAGACTGGCGGGCAGGTAAAATCACAATAGAAGAAGCTGCAAAGGCTTGTAATATGTGCCCTAAGACATTTTATAGTAAAGCTGTAAAATATGAAAGAGAGGAACAAGATGAACCAGTGTTGTGGAACGTGCAAATGGCACAGTTTTGAAAATATCAGTGACGGTTGGGTATGTGTTAACAATGACAGTGATTATTGCGCAGACTGGACGGAATATGAGGACAGTTGCGAAGAATGGTAGGGAAAGGAGTAGCCATGACAGAGAATGAAACAATAGAAATAATTGGCAATATTCCTATTGATGGAAAAGACAAGTGTTATACCATAGAGCAGTATCAGGACGCAAAAACAGCAGCAATCGAAGCACTTGAAGAGGTTAAGCGGTATCGGACAATTGGCACACCAGAAGAGTGCCAGACTGCAATGGAACTCTACGAGGAAATGCATAAGCGGAAGTTTACGCTTGAAGTTGTGGAAGAGTACATGAAATTTGAGGACGAGCTTGTAGGACGCAGACTTACATTTAGCAACCTGATTGACCTTATGGAAAAGAATACACCGAAAAAGCCGAGGTTCAACGGGAAAAACTGGTACAGATGCAACAATGGATGCGAGATTCATAAAAAGGAATTTGAAAGAGATTGGTATTGCCCGAATTGCGGACAGGCCATAGATTGGAGTGAAGATAATGAAGATACTGATTGATATTCCAAAAGAATTTGAAATTGATTACCGGACTGACAAATTTGCTGATTTTTTTGAACGTGTTAAGGCTGACATGGATGTGATATGCGGCAACTATGAGAGAGAAACAGCGGATATGATGGTAAATGCTTTTGCCGAAAGCAGACCATACGATTTGGACGTAGTTATGGAGCAGTTAGAATCGAGAACGGATATTGACAAAATAATAGGGAAAAAGAAAGAATACGGAAGGTGGATTCCAGTAGAAGAATACCTACCTCCGATACCAGAAAGCGAATACATACACATTCTTCATTCAAGCGAAGTTGTTGCCGTATTATCTGATTGCGGAAACGTATTTATTGCTAAATACAACTTTGGTATTGAAAGGTGGATAGGGGCATCGGATCATAAAATTACTCATTGGACTCCATTACCGGAAACACCCGAGAAAGGAATAAAATGAACATAAGCAAAAAACTAATTGATTTTATGTGGATTCCTGTTTCCAAAAGGCTGCCGAAAGAAGATTTGTATTGCAAGGGAGCAAGTAAACCTTGTTTGGTTGCAGCGAGAAAATACGGAGTTTTTGATGCATATTATGATTTTGAAAACCATGAATGGGCTTTTCTTGAAGAAGAATGCTATGCTTCTACAAACGAAGTTACCCACTGGATGCCAATTTCGGAAGCACCGTGGAAATAAAAATTATCTTCATAATAGATTAAATAACCTCATATAATGAAAGGAAAACGGCTTATGAAGTTGTCCAAACTTACAAAGCCGGAACTTGACAAAATACTTCAAAATGCCAATTTTACGAAAGATGAAGAAGAAATATTTTTAATGTTGTCAAAAGGAAAATCTATAACAGAAATTGCTTGCGCTTTAAATTTGTGCAATCGTTCTGTAAACAGGAAAATTCTTCTTTTGAAATCTAAAATAAAAAGATTGGAGTTGTAAAATGGTTAAAGTTACTCTGAATGGCGAAGAAGTTAAAACAGAAGAATTAGAACTTTCACAAAAGATCATAGAATATATAGTTTCTTTGTTGGATTGACAGAAAAATATTATAAGAGTAAAATGCCGTATATCGTGATGTATGCGGCATTTTTACTAAAGAAAGGAGTAGTGTTTTAATGAATTGTGTCGCATATATGCGTGTTTCAACGGAGAAACAAGCAGAAGAAGGAAATGGATTGGATAGTCAAAAACGGGATATCGAAATATATTGTCGCAAAAATGAGTTGATTATATCCGATTGGTATATTGATGACGGATATACAGGAGCGAATACCGATAGACCGGCTTTGCAAAGGCTGATTACGGATTGTTCAAAACACAGGATAAAATGCATAGTTGCTTTTAAACTGGACAGGCTTTCACGTAGCATGGTTGATGGAATATACTTGATAGAGAGAGTTTTCATGCCAAATCAAGTAGAATTTAAGTGCGTGCATGACAGTGTAAGCTATGATAGTCCTATGGAACAAGCATACACACAAATGATGGCTGTATTTGCACAACTTGATAAAAACACGATGCTGTTGAGAATGCGCGGAGGAATGCTTGAAAGAGTAAAAAAAGGATATTGGATGGGCGGTGGAAATACACCTTATTGTTACCGATATGATACTGAATCCGGTACACTGATTCCGATACCTGAAAGAGCAGAACAGGCAAGGCAAGCGTTAGAAATGTTCATAAACGGATATTCTGATGAACAAATAATGAAAATGTTTGGATATAAAAGCGAATTTGTTGTCAGAAGAATACTTACCGGAGTTGTAAACATTGGGATGATACCGTACAAAGGAGAGGTTTTTCAAGGACTTCACGAACCTATCTTTGATAAAAGCCGGTTTGAACTTGCACAGGAAATAAGAAAGTCCAGAAGAATAACAAGGACAAAATGCTTTGACCGAGAAACAAATTTGCTTACTGGATTATGTTATTGTGGCGTGTGCGGTTGCAAAATGAGATACCAGAAATGGACTCATGGAAAGCACAGGATTTATTGCTGTTCCAGAAACAAGGATTTAAACTATCTTCCGAACTGGTCTGAAAATTGCGATAATTCTCTTGTGTGGGCGATTGATATTGAGAAGCAAGTTGAAAAAGAGATACTGAAAATATCCGTTAATCTTTCAAAAAGCAAGCCAAAAGAGAAGAAAAGTAAACTTGAAATCATGGAATCACAGCTTGATAAAGAGAAAGTAAAGTTAAAAAGGCTTTATTCTTTATACGCAGACGGAAACGACACCGTTCTTGACATGATTAAAGACCTAGAACTGAAAATTGATGGGATGAAGATGAAAATAACAGAAGAAGCCAAAAGTCCGTTGAATACACAGAAGAAAGAGTTTGTTTATGAAAATATAAAAAACCTTGCCGATATGTGGGGTCACATTGACAAGGCTAAGAAAAACTCTATATTAAAAAGCATAATATCTAAAATTGTAATTGTCAATGATGATATTGAAATACAATTAAAAAACTTTTAGAACGTAACGCCATAACGATAGCATTGCGTAGAGATATACTGTTAGCAGAAGCATAGTGCAAGTCCTACGGCGAATAGTCTCTGCTAATTTGATGCCGCATATATCACGGTTTTAAGCCATTTTTGAAAAATAAATGTCGCTAAAGTGTCGCTTTTATGTCACTTTTGGCGTCTTTTTTTATGCAAAAATTTAGACATAAGGAGACGAAAACATGTTATTTAATTTCAGTTCAGTAGACTCTCCGGAACAACCACTTTTTCTTACACAAGATGAAACGGATATTTTGGTAGAATCAGAAAAACTTGATAGGAGGTCAGACCATGCAACCGTATGTAAACCCGAACTACTTTAATGCTCAACCTCAATATGGAGTTGGCAATTATTATTCGTATCAACCGCAGAGAATTAATCCGGCAGAACAGAATTATGCTTCTTATTCTCCACAGATGCAGACCGGTCCCATTCAGCAAAATCAAGGCATTCACGGAAAATTTATCCAGATGCCGGAAAACATTGTTGCTAATGATGTGCCTATGGACGGATCCGTTGCCATTTTCCCTATGCAAGATATGAGCAGCATCTTTGTTAAAAGTTGGGGAGCAGACGGCAAAATCGCTACGGTCGTTTTTAAGCCTGTTTTGAACGATAGCACTAACAATTTACTGTTCGATGCAGAAAAAGCGAAATTTGACCTATCAGACGAAGCCACAGCGGTATTTATGAAACGCTTTGATGAACTGGAACAGAAGATTGAGCAGTTAAAAACTTCGCAGACGCAAAAGAAAACTTCAACTTCGCAGAGAAAGGATGATTCAGAATGATGGGTATAAATCCAATGCAGCTTATGCAGATGTTTAAGGGAAATCCACAACAGGCTATGCAACAGCTTATGGGTAATAGTCAGATCATGTCCAACCCAACAGCTAAAAACGCTTTGAATATGGCTCAAAAAGGAGATTTCAAAGGAATAGAGCAGATAGCAAGAAATATGTGCAAAGAAAACGGTGTAAATCCGGAAGAAATGTACAACAACGTAAAAAGTCGTTTTGGTATGTAGCATATTAGAGGTGCGCGCAAATCTTAAGACCTCTTTATGAAATAATTTTATTAAGGAGGACAATAATATGTTCGAATCAAACACACCCTTTACAATGCCCGTAATGCCTGCTACCGGTGGCTATGATAACGGTGGAGCATGGGGAGACGGCGGATGGTTATGGATCATCGTTGTGTTTGCCTTACTCTTTGGCTGGGGAAATAACGGCTGGGGAGGATTCGGCGGTGGCAACGGTGGCGGTTATGTCGCAACGGCAGCTACACAAGCAGACATTCAGCGTGGATTCGATAATTCCGCAGTAATCTCAAAACTTGACGGTATTACAAACGGATTATGTGATGGTTTCTATGCAGTAAATAATGGTATGCTTACCGGGTTTAATGGAATCAACACAAACATCTTGCAGACCGGATACGGAATCCAACAGGCAATCAACGCAGACACAATAGCCAATATGCAGAACACAAACGCCTTACAGGCTCAACTTGCAAACTGTTGCTGTGAAACCCGTGAAGCTATTCAGGGAGTAAACTACAACATGGCACAGAATACCTGTGCATTGCAGAACACCATGAACAGTAACACGAGAGACATTATTGACAGCCAGAACGCAGGAACCCGTGCGATCTTAGACTATTTGTGTCAGGAAAAGATCTCTTCCTTACAGGCAGAGAATAACGATCTCCGCAGAGCAGCTTCACAGGATCGTCAGAGCGCATTACTCACTACTGCAATGTCTGCACAGACAAACCAGATTATTGATGCGATCCGTCCGACACCTGTTCCGGCATTCCCGGCATCTAACCTTTACGGATATTCCGCATACAACGGATATGGATGTAATAGCGGTTGCGGTTGCGCATAATGGGTGACAACAACAACGGTTGGTCTTTTCTTGATATGCTTACCGTGTTTTCGGTCTTACTGCAAATGATGGGTTATCAAAGCGACCAGAAGCAAGCGTCCAATGACGATATTTTGAGAGAGTTGCAAAGACAGAACATGGATTATCTGGAAAAGATCACGGCACAACAAAAGAAAATCATGGAAATTTTATCTGAAATAAAGTCAGATTTCGCCAATAATGGCTGATAACAAAGGGGTAGGCGAAAGTCTACCCCTTATTTTAATAACAGGAGGTAAAAATTTATGGCTTGCAGAAATGTATGTAAATTGTGCGACAATCTTATCATTTCCCAGTCGGTCACGTTTACAGACGGAAACCTTATCATCAATCTTCCAGCCGGAAGTTATGCAAACGGAAAGAAAGCCTGCATCGTTGTAGCGCAGGCAATTCCGGATGCAACAACGATTAATGCTCCGGTGTACATTACCATCGGAACAGGAACGGTGCTTTATCCACTTACAAAGCGTAATTGCCGACAGGTAACAGCTTGTGGATTAAGAACACGGACAAGATACAGTACTTGCGTAGAAACCACACCTACAGGCGGTTTATTCCGACTTCTCGGAGATCCTTGCTGTTCTCCAAATAACAATCTTACATCAATTAATGGAACAGCTCCGGTTGCGCCGACAAATGATGTACAGACTCAAAGTGTGAAAGGAGTGAAGTAGTATGCATATCAAAAGAATCCATGAAATGTTAGAGTGTCTTACCGAAGTAGCAAAGACACAGCTTGATAAAGGAGCCAGTTGCGTAAACACGGACGAAATGGGTAAGGTGGTAGACATGATTAAGGATCTTACCGAAGCGGAGTATCATGCCCTTATCGCAAAGTCCATGGAAGAATACGAAGAAGAGGAAAAGGAAGCCGAGAAATTCCGTCTGCATCTTTTTGAGGAAAGGTTTGGAGAAGATGAAGGAAGAAGATTTTACGACCATTACAGATACGCTAATGGAAGATTCGCACCTAAAGGATCCGGAACATATAGACGTAATTATACTCCTTATCTTGGCAGTTCTTCTTTCATGCCTGAATGGGACGAAAACGAACCCATGTCCCAAAGAAGAATGAGGGACATGGACAGGCACGACGGAAGAATGTATTATACCGAACCGTCTTATCAGAGTAATAGCCGTGAATACAGTGAAAGCCGATATGACAAGGCAAGACGTATGTACACGGAAAGCAAGGAAATGCATAAGGCGAATACACAGACCGATAAAGACCAGAAGATGAAAGACCTTGAAAACTATTTCAAGGAGATTTCCGAGGACTTAACCGATGTGATTTCTGACGCTACGGCAGAGGAAAAAGCCATGTTGAGAACAAAATTAACCGGACTTGCCGGAAGAATTTAGATGATAGGGGCAGAAATGCCCCTATTCCTGTACATTGACAACTAAATAGTGGCTAGTGATTAAGGCGTCTAAAGTTGATTAATTTTATCGAATATGGTAGAATTTTCCCATCATAAAAGAGAGGGGATATACATATGAAGATTTGTCCTAAATGCAGTTCATTTGCAAATGATGATTCAAATTTCTGTCCAAGATGTGGATCTAACCTTGATACCAATATTCCGGTTTCTAATCATTCACAATTAAGAACGGAGAAAAACAAGAATAAAGTGTCTGCATCTGCAATAGTAGCTACTGTTATAGGAACTATTGCTTTGTGCCTGTACTTTAGTTATTTTTCATTATTTGTTGGAACGGTAGGTATAATTGTTGGAATTATTGCGATTGCGCTATCAAGATCGGATAGGAGCAGATTTATTTCAATAATCGGAATTTCATTTTCAGTATTGGCTTTTATTACATTCTTTGCCTTTCAAAGAGAACAGGCTAATAATGAAAAACCAAATGAACAAAAAGAAGAAATTGCCGTTGAAACACCTAGTCCGACCGTTGAACCGACAGAAGCACCTATAAACTATAAAGAAGTTTTTCTCTATGATTTGATTTTGAATAGTACATCGTATGTAAATCAATATGTGGAAACTTCATTTTCCATACATTATTGTTATCCAAAAGAAAATGATGGATTAACGGAAATTGCGAGTGAATATACGGATTATGACTTAACCGGAGAAATGGATAATATTTTTATTTATCTTGACGGGTTAGTGGAGTATGAAATGGATCAGTATATTACTGTCCGAGGAAGGTTTGTATACAAAGATTCTAGATACTGTATTATTGATGCCGAGGTTACCGACATTGGTTCGCAATCCGAGAAGAGTTTTCAAGACGGTCTCATCATTTACACGCATTACCGGAACGAGGAATTACAGGCAAGCAAGGAAAGTTTTATTGCAAGTTGTGTGGAAGTGTCCTATGATGATCTTTTGCGTTATCCGGAAACCTATCAAGATGTGCCGATTAAACTCACCATAGTTGCATCTGATGTAAAAGCAGACGGTTGGATTTTCAAGGGAGATATTCTTGCGGAGTATCAAGGCGGCGACTTGATTGTGTTTGACGATCGAGAAGTCCGTGAGCCGAGACTTGTTAACGGAGATAAGGTGACCGTTTATGCGACAGGTGACGGACTTGGAAAGATGAAGATAAAAGAGGATCGTTTCATATACGAAAAGACCGTAGATGATTACAACGTACCGCAGATAAGCATTAAGTACACGGAGTGGGATAAAGCGTTTACGGAAATGGATAGCAGTTCAAAGGCAAGCGACGACGGCGACCTCTATGATGAAGGTAAGCGTGCCGGAGATGACCTTGCAGAAACACTAGGAGAAATTGATTGGGACGAAAACAAGGAAGATGCGAGAGAAGCCGGAGAAGAACTTGCGGAATACATAAACGAAATAATAGGTGCAGAATAAGGGAATTGGGGCGGTTTAATCCGCTCCTTTTCTTTTTTTTAAATTTGTGCTTGACTTTTTGTAGCGACAGTATTATATTTACTGTAGCGACAAAAAAGAAATGAGGTGAGAAGGTGTCGCCAGAAAGAGGAAGACCAAAATTAGACAATAAAAAAGACACTATGCTTAGAGTTCGTATTGATGATGATGTAGTTAAGAAATTGGAAATCGCTTCAAATAACTTGAACATAACGAAGTCTGATGTTGTTAGAAATGGTATAGAAAGTGAATACCAAAGGTCATTAAAAAAATAAAGTGTTGCTCCGCTACCAACGACAACAACACTTTAAGAACCGAGATTTCTCTCATGTGAAATATTCTATCACACGGGAAAATCTCTTTCAAGTAAATTTTAATTTTTGAAAGGTGGTAGAATAATGAATAAGTTTCTTGAAATTATTTACATGAACCAGATTATGGACAAGGACTGGGGCAAATGCGAAGAGAACTTCGCAAAGTTCACGAACAGGCTGAAAGAAATCGTAAGCGAAGAGATTTTCGAGGAGTTAGACGAACTTCTCACGGACTGCATCACCGAAAACAACGCCATGTATGCCGTAGACGGTATGAAGCTTGCAATCGGCGTTCTTGACGGAACGTTCATTCCGAAAGCGTAGGAGGTGACCACTATGAAAAATTCTTACACAATGGTTACCATTCCACAAGAAAGATACGATCGCATGGTGGAATCCTACGACAAGGCACTGAAAGAACTGGAAGAACTTCGGAAGGAGTTGGAACAGTTCAAGAAGGGCGGTGCTTGCTGATGAATGAACTTGTAAACATTGAGGGAACGGATTTAAGAATTCGCGAGTGGAACGGTCAAAGAGTGGTTACGTTTAATGATATTGATGAAGTTCACGGAAAAAGGCCAGGAACTTCGAGAAGAAACTTCAACAGATATAAGCAATATTTTGTTCAAGGTGAAGATTTCTTTTCTCTGACAAGAGAATGTTCTAATGAGACAAATTGTCCCAATAGAAACATTAAAATACCAAACAAAGGTATTGTGGTGTTGACAGAAAGCGGTTATTTGATGATAACAAAGACTTTCAATGATGAACTTTCTTGGAAAGTACAACGATCTTTGGTCGAAGTTTATTTTCATTGCAAGGGATTACAGGAAGAAGTTGATCCAGAAACCGATGATGCGGACATTGACTTGATCGAGGAAAAACCGCAAGTGCCACTTATCAAAGGGTGGCACAACCGGAACAAGGGCAGACTTGCAAGGATTCAGAGCCGTACCGGACTCACATTGACAAGGATTTACCATTGCATCCTTAAGAATGTCGGCGAAAAATACGACCTCAAGGAAGCAAACAATATGTACAAGAAATGCACCGGAAAAGAACCGGAATACGCAATGGACATTGTAGAATACTTTCCGGAACTTGCGGAAGCTGCCGACAGGTATCTGGACGGCGTAGAACGAGCATTGAACGCAAGGAGGTAGAGAAACGATGACGGAACCTAAAATATTGAACCATTGCCCGTTATGCGGTGCAAACATGAAATACATGGCAATCAGACAATATGGGGAAGTGCATGAAATCACTTCAAGAGGTCACATCAAAGCTAATTCAAGAAGAGAAAGCATAGATTCAGTTAACACAAACTATCTGATCTGTTGTAGTGACGAATGTAATTTTATAGCGGAAAATCTTCTGTCTGAAGATCACCCAGAAATCAAGATTTTTAAAGAAAGAGGTACATTTTATTATACCGTGGAGGACAAGGAATGAGAAAGAAATATCAGGATTTTCTGCTTGAAGCACTGGACTTACTGGACTGCATACCTCCGGCAGAGGAAGATCGACCGCCGGAAATGGTAGCCAGAGATTACAGTAACGCCGTGTTTCTTATGCAGAGAATGAGACAGTATGTAGATGCCATGAACAGGATCGAACCGAAGATTTTGCATGAAAGAAAGTACCGTGACGGAAGATACAACCTTGAAGAAATCACCGGAATGTTTAACAAGTACGGGGAAGAAGCAGAAAAGGAAATGATCCGGTACAAGGCTTTCATCAATCAGAGAAAAGCGGAGAACTGGAGATAACAGTAAAGACCACTAGCCATTATTGGTTGGTGGTTTTTATTTTGACAAAAGGAGGTAGCAGATGTATTTTACAGTGAACAATAATACGTGGGTGCTGAAATTCGTAAACCCACAGAGCAAAGACTTACAGAGAAGCGACGGAACTTACACGTTTGGAGTCACGGACAACTCCGTGAAAACCGTCTTTATCATGTGCGGAATGTCACCGGAAATGACGGAAAGAGTGCTATGCCACGAGATCACACACGTTTTCTGCTTTGAGAACGGTATTTCTATTCCGATTGAACTGGAAGAACGACTATGTAACTTCATGGCTGATTATGGGAAAGAAATCATTTATCTGTTGGACGATTTGTTGAAAAACATTGAGAGGATCGCAATATAAGTAAAAATCGTAGTAATCGCGTACTAATGATTTTTGAGATTTTCCGTGAAAACCGATTTTCAAAAATCTCGGGAAAAACGCCAAAAAAAGATGTCACCCCAAAAAAGTCCGGGAGAAAAAAATTTCTTTCTTCCTCCCGGCTCCCTTCGCCCAACTCTAACGGCAATGCGATTATTTATATTGTACCCATACCGACTACACACCGGCGAAACTCCGGCATCATACCGGCATTAATACGGCGGCGGTTGTGTGCGCTACTGCCTACGCTGAAATCCGCACACGGCGTTAGAGGGGCACAATCAGACCATACAAGCATAAATATATTATGGTATGGTACAATGCCATAATAAAGCCTATTAGCGGCGTTGTCAAGGTGCATTCTGATCCGTATTGTGTCAACCTGTCTACTTTAAAAGTGACAAAATAACACTTTTAACCACAATATATAGCAATCCCGGATCGCAAGATATTGTATAATTTTGAATAAAACCACCGCCCGGAATCGAACCGGGCAAGCACTCAATACGGTGGCTAACGCTCAAGTTCAAAGATCGCCCAGCGCAAAGCTGCGACCGCTTCCGTGTCGTTTTCTTTCTCTGCACGCTCCAACAGGGTGTATAAGGTGTCTATCTTTTTGTTTTCCATAGTTGCATACTCCTTTCTTTTATTTTTGTATATGGCAAAGCCGGGGAATCGAACCCCGGAAAATACCGTCTATTCTTGTCTATGCCAAAATCATTCTAGCCGTACTATATACATACTGTCTATTAAAACGGTGATGCTTGAAATCTCCAACGCTTTCAATTCTTTCTGCCGTGTTGGGATATTTCAAAGAAAAAACCGTGAAATACTTATCGAGCAGATCATCCGGACACTCTAAACAGTTTATCGCGCTCTGAATCTCGCTTTTGTTACTGTTCTGGTAGATCCCGTCAATCTTCACGCCTTTTTCTTCCTGTAATTGCTCCAATTTCTTAAGCATTTCGTATTTTGTCATAATATTTTCTTCCTTTCTGCCCTGTCTCATCGGTACAGGTGGGGCGGTTCCTGTAGACGGTGGATTTTCCACCGTTTCGACTATCTACAACTATTTAATTCAATGCATTTGTGGTTGCAATCTTCAATGCTTCCGGCAAATACGATTATATCGTTTCCGTCCTCACTCTTTTCTACTACGCAAAAGCCAAAATAATTATGATATGTTATATAATATTCGTTCATTCCTTTCCCCTTCTAGCCTGTCATCATCGGAGCCGGGCGGCTGTCCCACGGCTGACGCTCCGGAGAGCGTTTCGACTATTTGTTTTCAATTTCTTCTTTATATCTTTCTGCTTCTTCCAGTGTTGCGAAGTGTTTGCCAAATCCGCAATATGCAAATGTCTTTCCACCGTCAACGCTTCTAAAGATCATAGCGTTGTAGTTGTAAATGTTTGCGACTGGAAAATGTAATTTCTGGATTTCTACCTTTTCGATTGTTTTCATATTTGACTCTCCTTTTTGTTTGGTTTGTTTTCTTGTTGATATTAATATAACACGATAACGTCATATTTGCAATATAAAATATGTAACAAAATTAATAAAAAATCGCATCCATTAATTGTTTAATATGTATAACGATAACGTTGTAATAATAACACGATATAATATTTGTTGACATGGATAAAACAATATGCTATCGTTATATGCAGATAATATAAAACATAGCCAATAGAAAGCGAGGTAGTAAGAATGCCGGCAACAAAAGCACATATTAAAGCAACAACCAAATACGAGAAAAAAGCGTATTTTAAAACTTTGGTAAGATTTAAAAAATCAGATGAAGAAAAGATCAGAGAAGCAGCAGCCGGAAATCTAAATGGATTTATAGTTGATTGTGTACTGAAAGCAATTAATGACGTAAGCGAAAATAATTTAATAGGTGCAAAAGAATAGGGACGGGAAACCGTCCTTTTTCTATGGGATCCCCGGATATGGAATAGTTATATAACATGATATATAATAATTTCTATATGGTAATTATTATATAGTGATTCTGTATGATATTTACTATATAATAATTCTGTGTTAAAATTACTATATAGTAATTCGTATATAATAATCATAACAGGAGGTTTTACAATGGCATTACCGAAATATGTTAAAAAGGCGCAGAATAACTATAATTCTAAGTTTGATCTTGTGCAAATTAAACTACCAAAAGGAACAAAGGAAAAGATCCGGGAAATAATCAAAGAAAATGATACTATAAGCGGATTCTGTTTAAAAGCTGTCCTAAATGCAATCGAAAACGGAAGCAGTGCGCAGGATCCCGGAGCAGTACCCGGTGAATCGGATCCGGATTTTGAGGAATACGACGAGAAGAGACAACAGCAAGAACTACAAGCCATGCTGGACGCTGCCAGAGCGAGACACGCAGCCAATAATTACGAGGACAGGGAGCAGAAGCGCAGAGATACCATCGCGGCAGCTTCGGACATCAACGAAGGAGTGGCTGACTACAAGAAACCCGACCCGGAGACCTACTTAAACGATTGAAATTTGATTTTTACCCATTAGGTGGATAAATTATCAAGAAAAGATTTAAAAACCTTGTATAAGACGATTTGAACCCTTAAAAAGGTTTTTAGTGTAACGGGTCAGCCAAAAGAGAAAACCGGACAATTTTTTCCCAACCCGGCACTTTTATTCCTGACCTCTGCCCCTATTATATTTATAACAGTAGTGTATATTAAAGGTCTCTGTATGTAAATTCTTGGCTACTCACTACAGTTTAGAAAAAATATAGATTATGAGGGGGAATAATGGCCGGAGTTGCGGATGCAACCCGGAGCGCAGCGGAACATGGAGGATATAAATAAACATCTTTTCAGTTTATTTATATCCGACCGAGTGATAAATAAACATCTTTTCAGTTTATTTATCACGAGTACAGATATTGAACATCTTTTCAGTTCAATATCTGAACACTACTGATATACCTAAACAATCTCAACGTAAATAAAGCCAATAAACTATCGTTTAGTCAATACATTGTTTTTATAACACTCTCAACGTAGATACTACCAATAACTTACCGTGTAGCCAATAACTTATATTTATAACACTATTATTTACACTGTATATATTATATATAAGGGGAAGTGATTTTGAAACCGACAAATTGTTGACGAAAATTAGTTGTTGCATCATTCCGGTATTTAGTGTATCGTTAAATCATAAGTTGAACAGTGAAAACTTAATATCGTACAACACACATTAGTTTTACCAGTTATGCAAGTTTTATTTTTGTTTGATTCATCAAAAAGAGTTTTACAGTTTACAGTTACATTTACGATTTGATTACCAAGGAAGTGTTTAGAGATTGACGCTATAATTGCGTTTATTTCTTGATACTTCCTTTTTTGTTTGCCCAAAATACCGAGAAAGGAGCCGGAACGATGAACGAAGAAAAGAAAGTTGAAGTTGTCAGTTTTGCGGATCAGGTAGAAGCCGAATTTATCCGGCTTTATGAACAGTACCGGATAGCAGACGCCCCAGAGCGAAGAGTCCCGGATATGATCGACGCTATCTGGCCGAAGATCTACAAGAAGATTTTTGAACTGGATGAGTCCGAATCCTGGATTAATTGCAGTCATACAAGATTAAGGACTTGGAGATATTTAGACGTTGAATCTGTATGTGACGCCTATATAAATCTTTGCCGTGTATACGGTGGAAAGATTAAACTTAATTCTTTCTGTGAATTAACTGGTATACATAGATATACTCTAGATCTATGGCATGAAAAAAATATAAATAATACTGTTATATTTGAATTATCCGAAAAAGATATAGAGAAAGAATATAAGGAGACCGTATATATATTTAATAATATAAATGGCGAGGATATTGTTAGAAGACCTGAATGGAATGAGATGAGGTTAAGTACTAAAAGAATCGACGTGCGACAAAAAATTGTCACTGCTGCCCGAGAGCAGAGCCGAAATGCAAGGTCAATTGACACTGTTGGTAATATCCAGATGAGCAACAATGATGAGGAACTCGGTTTCTTGTATGATACTAAACGAGATTTCAGAAAAGAGAGCATCAGACAGGCGTTAACAGTGGATGATCTGCCAAAACTGGGAAATCTTAACAGGGGCACAGAAACACAAGATATAGTATGTAACGCAATACCGAATACTACATATGCGAAAATGACAGAAAATAGCGAATAAAAATAGAGTATAGTCTATTTTTACGCATGAAAAATTGTGCAATATGACCAACGAATCCGGAATGACTCCTTGACTACCAGAAGCACCCGGGAGGGGTTACACGGGAGCCGCCGAAACCGCCCGCTTAGCCCCACAACCACCCGCAAAATCAAAAGCCGTTTATCCAAAACAGATAAACAATGCAAGGACAATCCAATCCTTAAAAAATTTTTTAAAAACAAAAAGGAGAAAGATAAAATGAGAAGATAAAACGCACAATGGGAAATTTAAAAAATAAAAGACCTCTCCGAAGAGAAGTCCTTTACAATTATTTCCCAATGCTTTTTAAATAAGCATCCAGGGATTTATCCAATATTTTACTCATTGGTATGCCGCTTTCGTCGGAATACTCCTTTAATCTCCGGTGTATTTCCTTGTCAATAGAACTTGAAATAAAAATACGGTTTTTCAATCTTCTGTCAGCCATGTAATCACCTCCTTTGGTGGATTATACAATAAAATTCCATATAGTTCAATAAGCTACTTGAAATTTTATCTAAAATGCTATATACTTATAGAAAAGTACATAAGCATTTATAAAAAGGAGATTGGACTATGAAAATTGGGTATGTGAGAGTTTCAACAGTGGATCAGAATGAAGATCGACAGATTGAGGGACTTGAAAAGTATGGAATTGAAAAATGGTACATGGAGAAGGTTTCCGGGAAAAACATGAACCGGGAGCAGCTACAGGAAATGCTTTCTTGCATAAAAGAAGGAGATACCGTTTATGTACATGATTTTAGCCGATTGGCAAGAAGTACCAAGGATTTATTGGAAATCGTAGAAGTCCTTAATAAAAAGGGCGTTCACCTTGTAAGTAACAAGGAAAACATTGATACGTCTACTCCACAAGGAAAATTGATGGTAACAATGCTTGCTGCAATTTACGAGTTTGAGAGAACAAATATGCTTGAACGTCAGGCAGAGGGAATTGAAATTGCAAAGAGGAAAAAGGTTTACAAGGGAAGAAAGCCGAAAGATATTTCCAGAGAGCAGATAATTGACGGCCTTAAGAGATACAAAGACGGACTTGTTACGAAAAAGGATCTCGCAAAGGAAATCGGGGTTTCGATTCCGACGCTTAACAAGAACTTTGACGAATTTGATCTTGGGAACAGTAAAGAATGAAAATTTTTGGAAAAGAAATAAACGACGAATGTAAAAATTGCGGAAAGATTCTTGAATGCGAATTATTCCGTCAAGGTCACGGGATTGGCGTTGAGCGTACCAATGTATCAGAAATGGTACGATGCCAATTAGACCACTATCAAAGGGATATCGCCAAGCGGTAACGGCACAGGATTTTGATTCCTGTATTCGTGGGTTCGAATCCCACTATCCCCGTTTGGGTTACTTTTTCATAGCCCATGACATTTTCTCCTTTATACGTAAACCCACTAGCGGAAAGCTGTTAAGGACCGTCACAAGGTCCGGTGGGATTCTATGGATGGTGCATTCCATAACCGTAAAGACGGACACCAAAGAAATCCTTTCTAAGTGTTAAATGTACAGTGCCGGTTCTGATGCACGGAGCCGGTGCGCATGGATAGTATGCAAACGGGTAAGCAAAAGGTCGAAAGACCGGATCAGCATTGCAAGGTTCAAGTCCTTGCCTATCCACTCTCCGTAAGGCCATACGGAGCCTAGGAGCCGGTCATAGATATGTTGCAAGCAGAAATGACGGTGAAAAACTTATATTCGTGGTGAGAAGCTAAAACGTGAGACAACATAGCCGTTTGGTAGCGAATAGCATTCTTGAAGTTTCAAATGGGTTTATAGGGGATGCCATAACGGATAGTAGCTCAATAGGAAGAGCAGTATTTGAAAAATGTGTTAACAAAACACTAACAGCAATTACTTTTTTCAGGGGCGCATACGTGTTGGCGGTTCGAGTCCGTCCTATCCGATTTACAACGCACACAGCAATTACAATGGACAAAACAGATAATTTTGAAACCAATAAATGCGTTGTTTTTATACAACCCTAACAGCAAACAATAATTATTTTTCTTTGGGCAAAAATGAAAAACAAGGGTTGGGAAAGGTGAAAAAAATGGAATTTTCAGAAGCAATGAGAAATGACGGGAAGTTTACAAGAACGGAAAATGGTGCTGTTGCGTTAAACACAACAGGAAATTCGTGCCTTGATCTTTTTGGAACGATAGGTTCATTAAGATGCGCTGATAAAGTAAGGATTGAAACCATGTTTGCGGAAGCATACAAAGAAAATCCATTACTTGCTACAAAATGCGTATTTTACGCAAGAGACATTAGATGCGGTCTTGGCGAGAGAAAAACATTTAGAACACTTATTAAGTATATGGCAGAAAATCACCCAGAATCTATTCGCAATAATATTGATTTGATTGGCTTTTACGGAAGATATGATGATCTTTATTCTCTTGTCGGAACGCAACTTGAAGATGAAATGTTTTCTTCGATGAAAGATCAGTTTGAAAAAGATCTGGACTCCATGGAAAAAGGTTGCGCAGTTTCGCTTCTTGGAAAATGGATTAAAACAAGCGCAACCAGAAACAAAGACGGTAAGCAACTTGGAATTTTGACGGCTGAAAAATTAGGATATGAGAACAAAGAATTTAATATTCTTGTTCGTAAATTACGGTCTTATATAGGGATTGTTGAAAGGGATATGTCTGCCGGAAACTGGGATAAAATTAAATATCCGGAAGTACCTAGCCGTGCAATGATGCTTTATAGAAAAGCGTTTGAAAGACACGATGCAGAAAGATTTTCGGATTTTACAAGAAAAGCGTTATCTGGCGAAGAAAAAATCAATTCTTCTACGCTTTACCCATATGATATTGTCGAAAAAATATTATATAGTGGAAAAAATAGTGAAGTATTAGAAGCACAATGGAAGCAACTTCCTGACTACGTGGAAAAAGGAACAAATGCTTTGGTTATGGCAGATGTATCGGGATCCATGTATGGAAGACCAATGGCAACATCAATTGGCCTTGCAATTTACTTTGCAGAGAGAAATGTCGGTGCATATCATAATCTGTTTATGACATTTTCCAGTATGCCAAAAACAGTTGCCTTAAAGGGAGAAACGCTTGAACAGAAGATATGCAATGTGAGCAGAGCGAATTGGAGCATGAATACAGATCTTCAAGCGGCTTTCTATAAAGTCCTTGAAATTGCGAAAAAAAACAATGTTTCACGGGAAGAAATGCCAAAATCTATTATTGTTATTTCTGATATGGAAATTGATGCTTGCGGAGACGAAGACTGGTCTTTCTATGACAATACGGCAAAGAAATTTAATGAGTCCGGTTATGATATTCCAAACATTATTTTTTGGAATGTAAACAGCAGAAGCAATGTATTTCACGCAGATGCGGACAGAAAAGGAGTTCAAATTTGCAGCGGACAGTCAACCACAGTCTTTAAGCAATTGATTGGTTGCATTGGCTTTACTCCGGTTGAAATGATGAAAAAAGTTTTATGCTCTGAAAGATACGAGAATATTTCGATAGTGGGGAAAGCCTAGAATGATCTTGAATTGCATAAATTGTGGCGCACCGATTGATAATACGAAAACGAAATGTCCGTATTGCGACACTCCGTATAAGTTAAATGGATTTACTGGTTAGATTTCAGAGGAAAGTGGACGTGGCGTATTAAATATAGGCGGTCATTTCTACGATGTTTATTTATCCAGTGTAGAAGTGAAAAATGATTGCTACATGGGATATAGGGATAACACAGGAAGACTGATAAGAAAATCCGGGTACATTCACAGAATGTTTACATTGGAGACTTACTAAACATGATGATAAATATTTTGTTTCTCGTGGATTCAATAGAAGATGCCGCATTAGAAACATACATAACTGAAAATGTCGTGAAAGATAAACGGGGAATTTTTGACATTGATTATGACAATGCAATGATAAGCATTAATAACATAAAAGTGTGGTTTTGCGCTCCAGAAGCTGAAAGATGCATTTCTCCAATATTGTTTTGCAATTGTGTAGTTGTAGATGTAAATACGGCTAAAGGAATTTTGGAAAAAGAAAATCTGCAAAGGATGTGTAAAACGATACCGTTTTATGACAGGGCGTGTTTTTATAAAACAATGATTGACGAATGGGAGAGGAAGAACGTGAAAAAGAGTATTATTGACCGCTGGAAGAAACACGGAGAATTTACAAGGCGTTGCATGATAGCCGGATTTTCAAAAGACTTCATTCCTACACGTTTTGAATATGCGATTACAGGCACTAAACTTCATAAGTTGATTTATGGGAGAAACTGATGTCAGAAAGAGAACTTAAGTTGAAAATTGAAGAATGTGCGGAACAGATAGCTAAGTCTTTGTGCAAAGGCAAGGATATTGAGATTCGAAAGTCTGCAAATGGAATCAGCGTTGCGGAAATAAGCAAGAAAGTTGTGAGACGATGAAAAAGAAAATAGAACGAATTATTGACTTTTTGGATTCTTTTTTCTATTATCCAAAGATGAAGAGATATTTTATCGATAAGGGGTTGTTTAGCTACAATCCTTGGCAATATGAAAAATTTGCCAGAATAAAATATGCGTGGTGGCATTGTCACCATGGAAAATTGAGAGATTAAATCTAACGGCACAACAGATATGGTTGTTGTGCAACAAGTCAAAATGGAGACTTCTTTTATTTTGCAAAGGAGGTCTCTTTCTTTATGTCTGTTGAACTCCAACAAACAGTTCAAGGTTATGAAAATTACATACAAAGAAAAGGCATAGATGAAGAAGTCATTTATGCAATGCTAGAAGCGTCCACAGTAGCCATTAAGACGGAAAAGGATATTCAGTACGGACTTGTCCTTGCGGATAAAACCAAAAGTCTTATAGACTCATATACGGCATTGCATACAGACGGAGGAAGTATATGGGATCTTGAAGCATACGCTCAAAAGCACGAAACAGAGTACAAACTTGTTAATTGGGAATATGATCTTTTGTGGCTTGAAGCAAGAGAAAGATTTGAAAGTTTTATGCTTTACCTTGAAAAACGCCGTCCAGTAGAAGAAAGGTTTTATCAACCTAGAGTTATTCCGCTTAGAAGAGTTGCTAATGGCATTCAGGATCTTGTCGATGACAAACTGGACGAATTGTTTGTAAACTGCCCGAGCCGTGTTGGAAAAACACAAATTGTTAAGTTGGGATTCGTTTGGTATGGATCTAAATTTCCAGAAAAATCCAACCTTTACACTGCATATTCGGACAAGATTACCGGCGGATTCTATGACGGCATTCTTGAAATTATGACCGATCCAACATACACATATGCAGATATTTTTCCTGAAAACGTAGAAAAGAAGCTGATTACAGATGGAAAAGACACAACGATTGACCTTATCCGAAAGAAAACTTATCCAACGTTTACCATGCGAAGTATTTATGGAACGCTGAACGGAGCCTGTGATTGTTCTGGAATGGGAGTTGCAGACGATTTGTTTAGTGGTATTGAGGAAGCATTAAGTCTAGATCGTCAGATCACCGTATGGGGGAAATTTGATAACAACTTTATGAAGCGTCTTAAGCGTAAGGCGAAATTGATTAATATGGGAACTAGATGGGCGCCTTTAGACGTTCAGGGAAGAAGAAGAAACCTTCTTGAAAACAAACCGGAATATAAAAACAGAAGGTGGAATGCGATTGTAATTCCGGCTTTAAATGAAAACGAAGAAAGTAACTTTGATTACCCGTATAATCTCGGATATTCTACCGAAGATTATTTGATGATTCGGTCTTCTTTTGAGGAAAACGATGATATGGCATCTTGGTATGCACAGGATCAACAGGAGCCGATTGATCGTCATGGAGCATTATTTACCACTGACAACATGAAATATTTTAATCCTACACAGGATTTACCGGATCGAGTACCGGATCGTATATTTGCAGCAGTGGATCCGGCATATGGTGGTGGTGACTTTGTGGCAATGCCTATTTGCTATCAGTTTACAACAGATTACTTTGTGGTAGATGTGGTTTACAACAACGGGGACAAAGAAGTTACAGTCCCGGAAGTAACGCAAAGAATAGCTTTTCACCTTGAAAAATTCGCACCAAAAACAGCAGAGGTGCATTTTGAGGAAACAAAAACAACTACAGAATACCGGACTTTATGCCAGGAAGAATGGAAAAGATTAAATGCACCGGTAAATGCTACGCATGACGCAGCACCAAACAACATATCCAAAGTTGACCGAATAAAAAACCATGCTCCGGATATTAGGAAACTGTATTTTGTTGATAGGGAGCATCGAACAAAAGAGTACAACCAGTACTTTCAGAACATATTGACTTTTAAAACAGACGGTAAAAATAAGCATGATGACGGAATAGATGCCACGGCGCAGCTTTGCGATATGATTTATGGCAGAAGAAGAACACGAAACACTGTTATTATTCAGAGTCCAATTTAAAGGGGAGGCATTTTATGACAACACAGGAATACTTAAGTCAGGTAGAAAGATATAACCGCATGATTAAAAATAAACTGGAAGATATTGGAAAACTTCGGGCAATGGCTACGTCCATTACTTTAAGTCCAAAAGATGTTGATGTTCAGAAAACAACGGAAAAAGATAAAATCGGATCCGTTGTTGTAAAAATTATCGACATGGAAAAAGAAGTTGACGCCTTGATTGACAAAAGATGCCGCATTATTAATCAGATTGAAAGCGTGTCGGATCAGAATATGTATGAGGTTCTTGCGCAGAGATACATAAAAAACATTCAGCCTAAGTCAATCTGCATTGAAAAAATTGGTTCGGAGAGACACATTCGCCGGATTTTAAGATCGGCAGAGACAGAGTTTGAGCGTATGTACGGAGCGGAATATATGTAATGTCCGCAAATGTCCGCATTTGTCATTATATGTCAGTTGAAATACGAAAAACCGTATTTTATAATTAAAATCGAAATAGTACCGATAGAAGTATTCCTCATTTGTATCACCCCAATGCGAGAGCACCGTCTTTGTAGATGGTGCTTTTTGCATGATGAAAAGAGATTTTATGAAATACAAACCCAAAACCATATACTGTCCACAATGCAACCGCAAGGTAGGAACACATGATGGACGATCAACAAACAATCTTATTTGCAGATGTAAGAAGTGTAAAAAGAGAGTTATTTATTATCCGGCAACTATGGAAACGGAAGTAAAGCCACTTCCGAAAAGAACCACAAGCAGCGGAATGACATTTATCTAGGAGTAATTATGCAGACAGGAAGAACCGTTTTATACACTGATGTGCCAGAAATTACATACGATAACGTTATTGAAGTCTTAAGAAAAGCAATGTCGGGGCATACGGTCAATTCTGCAAGAATAAAGTTTTTGCTTGAATATGATGCCGGATATCAGCCGATTTTAAGAAAGAAAATAGTACGTCCTGAAATTGATTGTCAATGTGTAGATAACGTAGCAAATGAAATAACAGAATTTTGGTGCGGTTTTTGTGGAGGAAATCCGATTACCTTAGTTCAAAACGGAGATAGCACTAATCCTAGAATCGCAGAAGGAATCAAGGCATTAAACAAAGAATACGATTTAGCAAAGATAAAAACCAAAACGCAAGAAATATTTCGATATATGTTTGTTTGCGGAATTGGCTATGTACTGATTGACGTAAATACGGAATGGAAAAAAGGGAAAAGTCATTTTACTTACGATGTTCTGGATCCTAGAACGGCATTTGTTGTTAAGTCAAGTTATTACCCAGATCACAGGGTAATGCTTGGAGTTACTTATAGACATGATGATTCATCCGGAAATACATATTTTACTTGTTATAGTAAAGATGCTCGATATGAAATCAAGAATCAGGTAGAGCATATGGAAAGAAGCGGAGAAATCAATTTCCTAGGAACCATTCCGATTATTGAATATTTCAGATCCTATGATCGTATGGGGGTATGGGAAAGACAGATTCCGGAAATGGACAACTTGAATTTGATGATATCTGATTTTTCCAATGATGTAGACCAAAACACACAGGCTATCTTCCATTCAAACGATATAGAATTTCCTAAAGTTACTGTAGAAAATGAAGATGGAACAGTTACAGAAGAAGTTAAAAAGCCCAAAAATGGAGACTGGTTACAAACGTTTACTACGTCAGAAGGAAAAACACCGATTATTGAGCCAATATCAATAGATTATGATTATTCTGGAATGCTGAATAACATACAGGTAAGAAGACAAATGATATTGGAAAAATGCAATGTTCCGCAAAGAAACGATAATTCTGGTGGTAGTACCGGAGTTGCAATGAGCGATGCAACCGGATGGAGTCATGCGGAAATGGCAGCTTCAAAACAGCAGATGATTATTGATTCTTGCAAAATGGAAGAGGTCGAAGTCGTTCTCGCAGCTATTAATATTTCCCAAGAAGTGGAACAGGAGAATCCGCTTAGGGAACTTAGCTTAGAAGATATAGAGCCAAACATTAAACGGCAAAAAACATATGAAATGTCAACGAAGGTTAATTCTATGGCAACTTTATTGAGTCATGGATTTAGCCTTGAAGATGCGGTTAATTCAATTCCGTTTTTTGATGATCCTAATGAGGTTTGCTTGAGAAGTGGAGAAGGGATAAAGAAATACCAAGATAGTATATTCAATAAAACTTCACAGAATCAGGCACAAGGTGGAGAAGGAGAACAGAAACCAAACTCTGACAGGACAATGCAGGATCTTTCCGATCAGGTTTCCAACAGTCCGGTGATTGATAAGAGCCGAACGGATAAGTAGGTGACCTATGGACAAATTAAATGTATTGTCGTTTGATCGCTATTTTGGAGAAATGGAATTATCCGAAGAACAAAAGAAAATGAGGATTGAAGAAGCAGAAAAGTTTGAAAAAATGATGTTTTTTATCTTTGAACTGGTTTCTATTATGTTGGATTACCAATACATAAACAAGGAATATTTGGAGCAAGAATTGAAACAGCGTTATTTAAACATAGCTGAAAAGTATTCCGGCATTGATGATTATGTAGAGGATTATGCACAGGAATTTGCTTCTTTAACCATTCAGGTTACCTTAGAAAACCTGTCAGATGATTACTATACGTCAGAAGAGAGAGCAACTCTGATAGCGGAGAATGAAGCCAATAGCAATATCAATTATTTTGACATGAAACAGGCTATTGAAGAAAGAAAAACAAAAAAGCGTTGGAAAACACAACGGGATAAGAAAGTAAGGGAAACACATAGACGGATTGACGGACAAGAAATTGACATTGAAGACGCTTTTCTTGTAGGTGACAGTTTAATGAGGTTTCCAAAAGACATTTATTACGGTGCAAGACTTGAAGAGATAGCCGGATGTAGATGTGTAGTTGAATATTTATGATATTAAGCCATTAGGAATTTTTCTAGTGGCTTTTTATATGCCCCAGAGAAGGGGTTTTTAAATTTCGCAAACGTCAGAGAAAGACGGAATAACGAGCAAAATTATTGAAAGAAAGAGGTAAAAACATGGAAGCAACAGAAACCAAAACACAGTTACCAGATCAGCAGGTAAAGACGGATGCAAAACAGGTTCCGGAAGAATCTTCAAAGGAAAAGAATCAGGAAACTCCTAAAGCACCAAGCGTAGAGGAACTTATGGCACAACTTGCCGCGCAAAAAGCAGAAACTGAAAAATACAAAAATCAGTATAACAAGGCCAGTTCCGAAGCGGCAGAATCCAAGAAGCAGTTAAGGTCTAAGCAGACGGCAGAGGAAATCGAAGCAGCTGCAAAAGCAGAAGCAGAGAGAATCAAGGACGAAAAACTTGAAGCCATGAGCAAAGAACTTAATCACATTAAGGCTGTTGCTGCTTATAAGAATGTTTCTGAAAAATCAATTGAAACCTTAATTGAAGCGGTTTCTGAAAACGACCATGCAGCAATCGCAACCATTATTGAAAACGAAGTGAAAGCTGGAATCACGAACGCACAGGCAGAATGGATGAAGAGCAGACCGAGAGTAAATGCCGGGAAAACTGCTTATTCCGGAATGACTGCGGATCAGATCATGGCTATCGAGGATAGAAGCGAAAGAAGAAAAGCAATCGCTTTAAATCCGGAATTATTCACCTAAAACAGGAGGTTAGGAAATGGCAGCAGAAGAGAATTTAATTAAGAAAGAAGACCTTGCGAGAGCAAGAGAGATTGAATTTGTAAACCTTTTTGGATATTCCATTAAAAAGTTAATGGAAGCATTAGGGGTTACCAGAAAGATTCCGAAGGAAGCCGGGACTGTACTTAAGTCTTACAAGGCTACCGGAACATTGCAGGACGGAAATGTTGCAGAAGGTGAGATTATTCCGCTTTCTAAGTATAAGACCGAGCCTGTAAATTATGACGAAATTACATTAAAGAAGTGGAGAAAAGCCACTTCCGCAGAAGCAATTATTGAAAGAGGTTATGATCAGGCAGTCCAGATGACAATGGATAAAATGCTTCAAGATGTGCAAAAGGGAATCAGAAAGAATTTCTTTGATTTTCTTTCTACTGGAACCGGATCTTGTTCTGGAAAAACATTCCAGGCGGCTTTAGCGCAGGCTTGGGGACAGTTACAGGTATTGTTTGAGGATGATGAAATCGGCGCGGTTTATTTTATGAATCCGCTTGATGTAGCTGATTATCTTGCAACAGCGCAGATCACCATTCAGACTGCTTTTGGTATGACTTACGTTGAAAACTTCCTGAATCTCGGAACCGTTATTTTTAATGCTTCCGTACCAAAGGGAACTATCTACGCAACGGCAAAGGATAACATTGTCCTTTATTACATTCCTACCAATGGAGCAGATCTTGATGAGGTATTCTCCTTTACCAGTGATCCGACCGGATATATCGGAGTACATGAAAGTCCGGATTACGACAACATGACCGCAAAAGACACCGTAATTTCCGGTATTGTTTTGTTTGCAGAAAGAATTGACGGTATCGTTGTTTCTACAATTACCGGTGACAACACCCTTGGAACACTTACTGTAAACAGTGTTGCAGGAACAGCGGTTGGAGATACAAAAGTAACCGTAAGTCCGTCTCTTACAAGTGGAAATTCCTATAAGTACAAGGTTGCAGACACAGAGCAGGAAGTGACCTATGGAAAGAGCGTACAGGTATGGAGTGCTTGGAACGGAACCTCTGATATCACCGCAGAATCCGGAAAGGTAATTACGGTCGTTGAGTGCGACAGTGCTTACAAGGCAGTAAAAGCCGGTCACGCAACAGTAACATCTAAGCAGTCTTAAGGAGTAGATTATGTCAGCATACACAGTATTGGAACAGGTAAAGATCCGTTTAAAACAATTTCATATGGAAACGGTTGAAAGCGATGGCCTTACTTCCAGTACTGTGATGTTTGACCGTAAGGAAGATAATCCACTTTTGGAGCAGTTAATCAATCAAGCTACGGAAGATATCAAGAACAAAAGAAGATATCCAAGTGATTATACAAAAGAAGAAATCGAGGAAGACCTTAAGCGGTATGAATCCGTTCTTGTTAATGTTGTCGTTTATGACCGTATGAAGTTGGGGGGAGATTTCCAACAGTCAGACAGTGAGAATGGGAAATCGAGAACATGGGTTGACCGAAATACGTTATTCAAAGAGATATATCCGATAGCTAGGATTGTTTAGAAGATTGAGCGTTATGTTTTGCTGAAAACAGCAGAATGTAGCAGGGCGCATACTTTTAAGTGGCGGTGGGCAGTATGCAAAATAAACGAGAAGGGCGGTATATGATGTGACTATAGAGATTTCTACAGCAATCATTATCAGCGTTTTATCGCTTGGTTTTTCTGTATTTATGGGTTTGAAAAACAGCAAGAGAACAGATACAAAAGACATTGAAGAGAGGGTAAAAGAAAATACCCGTATCAATATGAAACTTGACGGTATCACCAGTAATACGGCAGAAATCAAAGCTGAACTTTCTGAAATGAGAAAAGAAATTAATTCTCACGATTCAAGGCTTGTAAAGATCGAAGAAAGCGTTAAGTCGGCGCATCACCGGATCGACGGAATTGAAAAGGTGGTTCGGTGTGAAAAAGAGGAATAGCAATGCTTGATATTAATAAGCAGAAAATGTTTTACTCGCTGATTGGCGGTAAAGTGCCGGTTTATGAACTGGACAAAGACGGAAAAGTTAAGACAGTTACTGTTGATGGTAAAGAAGTGCCGAAGACAACAGGGGAGTATCGGACAGGTTATGGAAAGCCTGTCTGTTTTTATGCCAATATCAGCAATGCACTTGATGAAGCACTGGCTAAGTCGTTTGGTATTGATGATTCAACCAACTATGTACAGATTTGCGCAGAAAAGAATGAATTGCCATTGACCGTAGGAACCGTAATTTGGAAAAGATCGGCGGTAGCCTATGAAGATGTCAACCAAACGATTGTAGACTCTCTATCAGCCGATTACACGGTTAAGGGCGTAGCTGATGAAGGACTTACCGTTGATCTGTTCTTATTGCAGAGAAATGTAAAGTAGGTAACCATATGGAATCTATAAAAGTAAATATTCTTGGAACGGAATACACGATTGAAACCCATAAGATTTCAGAAGATCCTTTTATGAAAAAAAGTAACATTGAAGGTTGGTGCGGAGAAGATGCAAAACTCATTGCAATAGCAGACCTTGATGAAAAAGAATTTTATGAAGATATGACAGAAGAAGAAAAGATTAATAGAAGAAAAAACATTCTTCGACATGAAATTACTCATGCTTTTCTTAATGAAAGCGGATTATCTGCTTGTGCTTCTGTTCCTATTGGACCGTGGGCGAAAAATGAAGAAATGGTGGATTGGATTGCCATTCAATCACCTAAAATTTTCAAAGTTTTTCAGGAATTAGATATTTTGTAGGTAACCGCATGTCAAAGACAATCAACGTTAACATTTTATCGAAAAAATCCATACAGAACGCCATTAAAGAAATCCGTGATTATCAGAATGATTTTCACGGGAAGCTGAAAATTTTTGTTTCACGACTTGCAGATGCCGGAATTGAAGTGGCGCAGAACAACGTTGGAGGTTTTGGAAGGTACATTGTTTTTTCAAAAGAAGTTGATCCGGCAGAAACAGGGTGCACGGTTATTATTCATGCGAAAGAAACCGGAAAGATTATTAGCAGTTGGTTGACAAAAGAGGGAAGAAAAGATGCAGAAGTATCACCGCTGCTTATGGCAGAGTTTGGATCCGGTTTCGGTGCTGAAAATCCAAAAAACATTCAGGGAGTAGGACAAGGGACATTTCCGGATCAAACACATGCAAAAGATCCGGAAGGTTGGTATTGGAAAGATTTGGACGGAAATCTGCATCATTCCAGAGGAATAGAAGCCAGAATGCCAATGTACAAGGCAAGCCTTGAAATCATTGAGCAGTGCGGAAGAATTGCAAAGGAGGTATTTTCCAATGGTTAGGGAAGATAACTGGGCGTTTGAAATCGAATCGGAAATCTTTACAACCGTAAAAGCAAAAGCAATGCCGATTTTGCAAGAGCAATTTCCAGAGACAGATTTTTCAGAATCTTTTACGAATGTTAAGGGAAGTCTTGATAAAGCGGTTTTTCCGACAATTTACATTCACGAATTGCCGGGAGTGCAAAAGGGGCAGACACTTGATGCAGTTGGAATTGATGCAGTCCTTGAAAGTTTTCAAGTCGATGTCATCACAAATACAAGTCAAGGAGATACAAAAAAGATTCTCGGAATTATCTTGAACGTGTTTAGTATGCTTCGGTTTTCCGTAACGGCAATGCCGGAGTTTAACAACGAAAGTGAAAAGAAATTCCGATGTACTGGAAGAGTTCGGCGCCTAATCGGCGCAAGTGATTCTTTATAAAAACAGTAACAAAGAGCCAATAGGCTCTATTTTTTTATGCAAATTTAAGGAGGTACAGATATGGCAGTAGCTGGTTTAGCGTCACTCGGCATTAGACTGGGTTATGCAGTAGAAGCAACAAAAGATACGAAGCCGTCCGCATTTACTGGTCTTACCAGAATTAATACGATCGGTGGAATTACCATCGACCCGGAGACCATTGATGCGTCTGCATTGGAAGATCTGATTACACGTAACATTAAGGGACGTGCGGATACAGGCGGTTCATGGCCGGTAACCGTAAATATCACTGATGATACCATTACAGAATGGACTACACTGATTGCGGCTTATAAGGCATTGTCCGATGGAAAGCGTATGTGGTTTGAGGTTTATCACCCGGATCTCGAAAAAGCGTTTTTTGTTATTGCTCAGCCGCCGGAAGATATTCCAATGCCTGAAAGTTCTCAAAATGCTCTTTGGACGGTCGATATGAACCTTACCGTTGAAGAGTACAAGGGACTTGATACAAAGGTAGCAGTATCGGGGGAATAAGTAGTCAATCACGCTCCAAGAAAAGCAAAGCCGTTGTGATTGACGAAGAAGATACGGCAGACACAGACATTTATTGACAGAGTTTAGGGCGGTCTTCGGACTGCCCTTTTCCCTATAACTAGGGAGGGAAAAGTGAGGTAGAATATGAAAACATTTGAAATCAACGGGAAAAAGTACAAGTCAAAGGAATTTGACCTTAACATGATCTGCGATCTGGAAGACATGGGAATTTCCATGGAAGATGCAGAAAAGAAACCTATGTCCATGGTACGTGCATATTTTGGACTTTGCGCCGGATTTAACAAGGAAAAAGCTGGAAAAGAGATTCAGGCACACATGATTTCCGGTGGTAAGTTTGACGGAATCATGGAAGCTATGGGGGATGAAATGAATAACTCCGATTTTTTTCGAGCTCTCTCGGAGAAGAAGAAAGAGGAAAATCCAGAGGGAGAAGCAGCGGAGAAGCCGGAGAAATAACAAGAAAACAGTACAGTTCGTTCCGGGAACTGTTTTTAGACCTGTGGTATCCGGAGTTGTACCCAATGGGAATAACACTGGAACAATTTTGGAGTTTAAACCCACGGAAAATAAAGGCAATTCTTAAGGGGCATAACAATTTGCTTAAGGAAAGAGATCGTGAGAATTGGATTAACGGTCAATATATGATATCTGCCATTGCTACGGCATTTAACAGCAAGGCAAAGTATATTGAAGAGCCGCTTCTCGAAAAGGCTGAAAGGGAAAACAAACCATTTAGCCATGAAGAGCAAATGGAAAAGGTTAAGAGGGTATTCCAGTCCTTGCAGATTATGCAAAGCAACTTTGAGTTGTCAAAGATGAAAAAAGAAAATGAGGGCGGTGTGGTGTCATAGCTACGCCGTCTATTTTGCGAGGTGAGATTATGGCAGAAATTGATGATTTAACCGTGAAAGTCAATGCCGATGCGAAACAAGCGGATAGTGCACTAGAAAAACTGGTATCTCAATTAGAAACAGTCAACAGCGCACTTGGCAAGATCATGTCTGGAAATGCTTTTTCAAATATGGAAGAGAGTGCAAAAGCGGCATCTGCATCTATGCAAGGTATATCTACCTCTACAAAGCGTGTATCAGACGAAATAGGCTCTCAAATGAAAAAGGCAAGCAATTCTATTAAGGGAGTTGAAACGCCCGTAAAAGAGACGTTTAAGAGCATTGAGGACGTTATTGCCAAGCTTGGACAGAAGTCTATTGATATAAAGCCACAAATTGACACTGCCAATCTTGCCGGAGAACAGAAGAAATACACTGAACAGTTAAAAAATATGCAGAATGGCATCAATCGTGTTTTAAATTCTGCGCATCCAGAAAAGAAAATTGGTACTTTGGATTCTCTTGTTGTAAGGTTGAACGAAGCAAAGAACGCATTGAAGGAAATCGAAAAACTGCAAGGTTCTGTATCAACTTCTACTTCTGAAATGCCAGAAGTTAAATGGTATTGGGAAGACAAAAGAGATCCTAAGGATATTATAGAAGAGTACAAGTCAGATCTTGATAATTGGAAGCAGTACTTAGAGAACTTCAATCAGGGAAATTACAAAGCGCCTACATCGCACATGGTAGAAGCAATAGGAAAATCTATTGAAGAACTTAAGTCTAAATTTCCAGAAGCAAAGGAAACCATTGCTGAATATGAAAAATTATTTGAAGATTTCTCTGCCGTTGCAGTTCCTAGTAAAGTTTCAAGCAATGCACAAATTAAAAATCCGTTAGAAAATACAGAAAAAGAAATTGATAGATTTAAAAAGGCTCTTGACTCCGTTGAACCATTAGAATTTAGCGGAAATTTTTATGAAATGGAAAAGTGGGTTAGCGATCTAAATACAAAATTAGATTTACTCATTGGAAAAAGAGAAAAACTGACGGATTTAGGTGCAAACATGGACACGCAAAGAATCCAGTCCATGACCTACGATATTGAACAACTCATAAAAACCATAGATAAATATGGAGTTCAAGTTGAAAAAGCAAGGCAAGCCGGAGAGTTAGAAATAGTAACACCCTCCCTAGATGCTTCGTTTTTAGAATCAGAAAGAAAAGCACAAAAATCTGCGAATACCATTGCCGAAATATTTAAGAATAGCAAAATTATTGTTCCAACAGAAGGATTTAAGGAAGTACAAAAAGAAATTGAAAAGGTAGAAAAAAGATTTAATGAAGTAGCGGCAAGTATAAAGAATAAATCCAGATCAGTAGAATTTTATGGCGCAACAGGAGATTTTAAAAGAAAGCAAGCAGAAATAGTTGCTCTTGGAAATGAATATCAGAGATTAATCAATAAGCAGAAAGAAATGGCTATTCTGCGATTTGATTCTAAGGGATTTACGGACGGTCTTACAAAACTGCAAGGATTTGTCTCTAAGACCTCAAATACACTTGGAAGAATCAATAAGAGAATTAATGAGTTCGGAAGAAAACTACTATCCCTTGTAGCACCGACACAAAAAGCAAGAGCAGCACTTAAGGGATTAGACGTTACCAACATCGGACTTGCAAATAGTTTACTCCGCACAACCAAAATGCTAAAGCTGATGATCGTAAGAATGGCTTTGCGTGGTGTGATTGACGGAGTAAAAACCGGAATGCAGAACCTGGCAATGTATTCGGACGAAACGAATGCAAGTCTTTCTCTGCTGATGAACAGCCTTAATCAGCTTAAAAATTCCTTTGCGGCGGCAGTAGCACCTATTTTAAATGCCTTTGCACCGGCATTAGATAAGATTATTCAGTTATGCATTAAAGCCGTAAATGCCATTAATCAAGTGATTTCCGCATTACTTGGAAATGGTACTTTTATTCGTGCTAAAAAACTGACAGACAGTTACAGAGATTCTATCAGTGGCGCATCAAGCGCGGCAGAAGAACTTAATAAGCAGTTACAGGGATTTGATAAATTAAATAATCTTACCACTTCAAAAAGCGGCGGTGGAGCCGGTTCTACAACAACGAATCCGGAAGATATGTTTGAAACTGTCAACATTGAAGATAAGTGGAAAGATTTGGCAGATAAAATCAAGAATATCTTAAGCAAAATTTTTGATCCACTGAAAGAAGCGTGGAAACGTGCCGGAGATTTTGTAATGAAATCTTGGAAGTTTGCACTTCAAGAAGTATGGAAACTAATTAAAAGCATTGCAAAAGATTTTCTTGAGGTATGGAATGAAGAAGAGACCATACAGGTTCTTGAAAATATACTTCTGATTATTGGAGATATTGGTTTAACAATCGGATATCTTGCACAAGGATTTCGTGAAGCGTGGGAAGAAAACGACACCGGACTTCATATTTTGCAGAATATCCGAGACATTATCGGAGTAATCGTTGAGAACATTCTTCATGCGGCTGACGCAACGGTTGAATGGGCAAAAAACCTTGATTTTTCACCGTTACTTACAAAGATCGAGGAATGGACGGCATCATTAGTTACTGTATTCGATAATTTGTCCGGAATTGTTACTGATTTTTATGAAAAAGTTTTACTTCCACTTGCAAAATGGACGCTAGAAAAAGGTCTTCCTGACTTGCTACAAGTGTTTATTGATTTCAACGAAAAAGTTGACTGGGAGAAACTTCGTAATAATTTAAAGACTTTGTGGGAACACATAGAGCCGTTTGAGGAAACAATCGGAGAGGGATTGATTATTTTTGTAAGAGATATATCAGATGCTCTTGCAAACTTTATAAATAGTCAAGAATTTGAGGATTTTCTGACAAAAATTGAAGAGTGGATGGACAACGTTTCTGCAGAGGATGTGGCAAATACCTTGAAAGATATAGCCGCCGGAATTATCGTCTTAAAAGTTGCAACAGCAACATTTAGCACATTATCACCGGCTATTGAGGTTATCAAGTCACTGGTAAACGTTCTAAGCGGAATCAAAATGGCAAAAGCCTTAAAGAATCTTGCTAAGTTGGGCGGGGGCGGTGCAACTGCATCGGCATCTACCGGAGGTGTGCTTAGTAGTCTTGGTGGACTTAAGGGTTTGCTTTTTGGAGACCTTGGAACTATTTTCGGTGCCGGAACAGCAACAGAAATTGCAGCCACAATTGGAGTCGGTCTTGTCGGTGCACTAGGAGCATGGTTTGCCGGAAACTGGACAGGAAAACAGTTGGGAGCATTGCTTTTCCCGGACATGAAAGAAGAGTATCTAAACTTCCATTGGCTTGGTGAAGGTGGATTTTTCGACCAGTTATTTGATAAGGAAGATTTTGCATCGTTTGACAGCATCAAGGATAAATTCAAAGAATTATCCGATGCGTGGGATATGATGAAATCCGATTTTGCAGACAATCCTTTGATTGCTTCATTCACGACATTTATAGATTCAACGGTAAATAGTCAAAACCACTTAGGTAATTTAGTTGAAAAAATAAAAGAAGTACCGGAAGCGTGGGAAACAACCAAAACAAAGTTTTTGGAAATTGTGGATTCTGTAAAAGCAAAATGGGAAGAAATCAAGACGGGATTTACAGACACCGTAGAAGAATGGAAGGAAAAGGCACTTGAACTAAAAGAAAATATCCAACAAAAGGTTACCGATTTTGTAGACGGAATCAAGGAAAAGTGGGAAAACATCAAGGCAGACTTTGATGAACTGAAAGAATCTATCGTACAAAAGTACGAAGATTTCAAAGAAAAGGTTGCAAACAAGTTAGATGAAATGAAGCAGTCATGGGATGATACGTGGTCTGCAATCGGAGAAGCCGTAGGCGGTACAGTAAAATCTATCATTGATGCAGTTACCAGTGCAATTTCGTGGATTCAGAGTTTGATTGGAAACATCAACGCAATTCCGCAAACGGTAAACATCGGCGTGAATATGGGTACGGAAATCGGAAAGAACGCCGCAAAAAAAGTCCGAGGTTATGCTTCCGGTGGATTTATCGAACCGGCAACGTACTTCAAAGCCGGAGAAAACGGTGTACCGGAAATCCTTGGAACGGTCGGCGGTAAGTCGGCAGTAGCCGGTGGACAGGAAATTACCGGAATTTCCAATGCAATTTACAGTACCGGACAGACCGAAGCACAACTTTTATCGACGGCGGTACAGTTTTTACAGATTATTGCACAAAAAGATTTCAGCATCAATTCTTCCGATGCGTTCAACGCAATTCGGGAAGAAGCGCATTCATACGAGAAGCGGACAGGAGATAAGGCATTCACTTAAAAAATGGGTGCCTTTTTCAATTATGGAGGTAAGCCAGTGAGTTATCAAGGATATATGTTTCAATTTGGCTCATACAAGTTTCCCAAAATGATTCGGGCAGATACTTACAAGATTACCCCGAATGCAAGACAGGATTTGGATTCATACCGTGACGCAAACGGAGAATTGCACCGGACGGCATTAGACCATACGGCTACAAGCGTCACATTTTCGATTCCGTTCCATACCGAAGCACAGCACGAAGAAATGATGGCTGCCATTCGTAGCAGCTACATAAACGAAAAAGAGCGTGACGCACAGTGTTCTTATTACGATCCGGAGACTTGCACCTATAAGACCGGACATTTTTACATTGATTCCAACTGGAGTTTTCAAGTATATGGAACGTATGACGGAATCATGTATCAGGAATGCGAAGTTAGTTTTGTTGAGTATTAATCATAGAGGGAAAAGGCATGAACGTATCAGATGCAACCAAAAATGAATACAGGAGTTCCAGTGTTCACAAGAACCTAACTATTAAATTTCCGGAAATTGGACTCACGATTGATAACACAAAAATTTATCAAGAAAGTATGAAACTCAAAGAGTCCATTCTGGAAAAGAATAACATTGAGTTTGTCGGTTGCATCGCCAGTTCCTTTTCCGTCCAGATTCAAGGACTTAAGGAAGATGTTAAGGGAAAAAAAATTGAAGCATCTATTACCACGGACGGAAGCACCGATGAACCGATACCGTTATTTCACGGCATCGTAGACAGTGCCGTATTGCAAGACAACCGATTAAGCAAGACCATAACGGCATATGACATTCTTTATACCAAAGGAAATACAGAGGTTTCCGGTTGGTACAATTCTCTGACATTTCCTATCACCATAAAGCAGTTTCGGGATTCCTTGTTTTCCTATCTTGGGATCACACAGGACGAAACATCACTTGTCAACGATGAAATTTCCATAAGCAAGCAGTACGACCCAAAGACGCTTAAGGCTTTGAATGTGATTAAGGCTATCTGCCAGATAAACGGAGTTTTTGGCATTATCAACCGTGACGGTTTATTTGAATACCGGACAACGCAAAGCGGTCTTTATCCGTCTGGAAACCTTTATCCGTCCGATGATTTGTACCCGTTTTCCGGTGACGAAACGGAACTTACCGAGGAAGAAGTTGCGGAAGCAATGCAGTATTACAAGAAAATCCGGTACGAGGAATTTAAGGTAAAGCCGGTTGACAAAATCACCATTAGGCAGAATGAGAACGATGCCGGAGTGACTTATGGAAGCGGCACAAACAACTACATTATTCAAGGAAATATGTTCACTTACGGACTTTCCAATGAAACGCTTTTGCAAATGGCGCAAAGCATTTATCCGTATGTCGAGGGTTATTCCTACTATCCGTTTCAGGCATCGAACATGGGATTGCCGTTTGTGGAGTGCGGTGTTGATATTTTGTCTTACAAGGTGCGCAATCTTGATACTGGAGAAACGGAAAAGAAATATTACAATGTGTTCAGCCGTGAATTGACCGGAATACAGGCGTTGAGCGACAGTTATACGGCAAAGGGCGAAGAGTACCAAAGTGAGTTTATCACGGATTTGCAGACCTCTATTGATGTTATCAAGCAACAAGACCAACAGTATCAGCAGACCTTTAATGACTTTGATTCAAGAATTTCTGAATTGGAAGCCGGAGGTGGCGGTGGTGGCGGTGGAATCAATATAGTTTCCGTGGCATCGTTACCGGCTAATCCCGATACAAATACGGTTTATTTGATTCAAGGAATTGTGGTGGTGGAATAATGGGAAAACAGAGTTCAAGGATTTATTTTCAAGGAAAAGACCATAAGGATATTTGGTTTCAAGGAAATTACCACAATTCTATGTATATTGGAAGTCAACTGGTGTGGAAAAAAATAATTGAAAAATATTGTGTAATTTCCGGAATGATATGCAATCTAATAAACGGGGAAAAAATAAATCCAAACGGAAGATTTTACGTGAAGAAAAGCACTCCCAATTTTTCTATTGGAGAATATCGTGACGATGAAGGAAATAAATATCTAGCAATAACAAAAGATCTTCTTTACTGGAAAAGAATAAGTGAAGTAGATGCTTCAAAAACATATTATATTTCGGCAACAGAAGAAGGTTTTTTTATATATTTAGTCGGAGAAGGAATTTATTATTTAAAAATCATAAAAGATTTGAAGTATTCAATATCTAAAATAAGATCAACTATTTCCGGTTCATATGTTTCTCATAATCTATACGGAATATCAGATTATTTTTATTATATAACATTGCAATATGTAGATAGCAAACTAACCTATATTCTTTATAAAGTTTCTCAAAGTGGAAATACAGAATCCGGGAATCTTGGTGGATACTTTGCAAACACATACGCACAGAATACTGAATATTCAAAAATAGCAGTTGTAAGCGAAATAATTTACATTGTTGCAGATGGATCTTTAACAAGCGCGACAAATAAAGGTACTCGTATTTTAAAAATACGTGATATGGATTTAGATAGCGTTTACACGGAATTGTTTATTGGAGAAAATAATTCGTATTTTGATGATTATGGAAGTGTGGAAGTTGTTTATGACGGATATCAAGTGGCTTATTTGGTGACGAACAAAGGTGGAAATAATTATGTCGGAGGTTATAGTTACAAATATAAATATGCAAAAATGCGATATTACGTTATAAATCCGATAGGAACACTTGGACTTGCAAAAGAGATTACAAACAGGGAAAATCTTGTAATTCCATTAAAGATAGGAACGTTGAACAGGGAACTTGTTATTAGTTTTACGGAAAATGGAGAACAAGGAGAAGATCAAGATTATGTTAATTGTAAAGATTTGAGGTGGGATAGTTCAGAAGATGAAAAGTTAGCCGGATTTCCCTCTACTTCTTTGATGATGAGTTCGGGAGCAAGAAATCAACAATGTTTAATTCCAAAATGGACAAGTGGGAAAACAGTTATTTATATAGACAATTTATTTTGGGAAGATAGCGAAAACAACTTTGCTATTCAATACGACTAGAAAGGTGGTAGAACATGGCATACGTAAAGCAAACGTGGACTGACAGACCGTCAAAGACAACGCCGATTAATGCGGCACGGCTTAACCACATGGAAGAGGGGATTTTCGCCACTAGCGAGAAGTTCAATGAAGATGGTATCAACTTCGGACGAAAAGCAGATACGACAGCCGGACGAAGAAGCACGGCAGAAGGATATAATACAACCGCTTCTGATACATACGCTCATGCCGAAGGGTATCAATCCGTGGCAAGTAACATTTCAAGCCATGCCGAAGGGTACGACACCGAAGCAAGCGGGTATTATACCCATGCCGAAGGCTACGGAACAAAAGCTACAGATCAAGGCGCACATGCCGAAGGATATTCAACAGAAGCATCCGGTTCGGACGGATCCCACGCAGAGGGTTACCAGACAAAAGCAAGTGGTTCAAACGCTCATGCCGAAGGAAGAGAGACGGTTGCTTCCGGCACATATTCCCACGCAGAAGGATATCAGTCTAAGGCGACAAAAGGCGCCGCACACGCAGAAGGTCAAAAAACAACAGCATCTGCTTACTATTCCCATGCAGAGGGCGAAGAAACCGTGGCATCCGGCTATGACTCCCATGCAGAAGGTCGTGGTGTTATTGCTAACGGCGAGTACCAGCACGCACAGGGTAAATACAACGTTGAAGACACCAAAAACCAATACGCACATATTGTAGGCGGTGGAATAAGCGAAGATAGCCGAAAGAATATCCATACACTTGATTGGAACGGAAATGCGGTGTTTTCCGGAGACGTGACAAATGGTGACGGCGTGTCCATGAATCAGTTAAAAAGTCAGATCGAAAGCAGTGGAAGTGACCTATATACAAGCACCGGAATTAATATCGGAAGAAAAGGTGGAACAACAGCCGGAAGTCGAAGCAGTGCGTTGGGTGCTGAAAACGAAGCGTCTGGAAGCTGTTCATATGTAGAAGGGAATAATTGCGTTTCGTCATATCAGAACACACACGCAGAAGGATATTCAACAAAAGCCACGGGAAACAATGCACATTCCGAGGGGAGCGGAACAGAAGCGTCTGGAGAGCACTCTCACGCAGAAGGAACAAACACAAAAGCCAAAGGGTATGCTTCCCATGCGGAAGGAATTGAAACAATTGCAAACGGAAGCGGACAGCATGTAGGTGGAAGATACAATGTCGAAGATACTCAAGGACAGTATCTTTTCATTATCGGAAACGGAACAAGCGACACGGAAAGAAAAAATGCAATGACGCTTGATTCAAGTGGAAACGCTACGGTTAGCGGAAATATGATATGCAACTATACAGACGGTTCGCAAATATCAATGGTAGGCATGAAAGCGCAAATGGACGGACAATACAACGGTCTTTCTTCTAGCTTATCTTCACTTAGTCAGGCGCTAACGGCGCTTACAGAAAGAGTAGCGGCATTAGAAGGAAATACAGAAACCACATCATAAAAGGTAGGTGATAGATTATGAAACGAGGTACAACGCCAACACTTGAAATTGCGGTAGACGGAGTAAAAGTCGCAGATTTGTCAAATATCTATGTCACGTTCAAACAGGATGATTTGATAATTACAAAGTCCGGCGAGGACATACAAGTGAATGAAGATGATAATTCGTTAGGAGTTTCTTTAAGCCAAAAGGAAACTCTTTTTTTTCGCCCAGGATTCGTTTACTTGCAGATGCGTGCGGTTACAAGTGGTGGAAATGCCATTGCGACAGATGTTCAGAAAATGGATGCATTGGAAATCTTGCAAGAGGGGGTAATTGACTTATGAGTTGTGGGTGTGGAATCAAACTGACGGTTTCTGAAAAATTTCAAGAAGTAATTGGAACAGAAACCTACAAAGGGGATTACACCGTTATTCCCAAAGTGGAAGAACAAGTAATGGAGACAAAAAACAAAACCATGACCGACAATGTGAAAGTTTTGAAAATCCCTTATAGTGAGGTAGATAACTTGTCTGGCGGTCAAACAATTACCATAGGAGGTTAAGAACATGGCAGTTAACAAAGTAGTTTACGGCGAAGAGGTACTTATTGATTTGACAGGAGATTCCGTTACAGAAGATACCCTTGCAAAAGGCATTACGGCGCATGACAAGTCCGGAGCGGTTATTACTGGTACAAGTACAAAGGATGTGGACTCCACCGATGCAACGGCGGCAGTAGCAGAAATTCTTCTTGGAAAAACCGCATACGCAAGAGGTCAGAAGCTAACGGGTACAATGCCGAACAATGGAGCGGTTACGGGAGAAATCACGGACAAAGATACGGATTACACAGTTCCTCTTGGTTTCCATGACGGATCCGGAAAAGTGGGAATTGCAACAGCAGAAAAAGCAAAGATTATTGCCGGAAACATTAAGCAAGGCGTAACCCTTCTTGGAGTTGAAGGTACATATTCCGGTGAGGGGGTAAATTTACAAGCTAAAACAGTTACTCCGTCAAAAACTGCACAGACGGTACAGGCAGATGCCGGATATGATGCCTTATCTTCTGTTACTGTAAATGCAATTCCTTACACGGAAACAGCTAATGCCGCCGGAGGAAAGACGGCAACAATCGGTTAAAGGAGCAATGGATTATGGCAATTAATAAAGTGGAATATAGCGGAAATACATTAATTGACTTGACTTCTGACAGCGTGACACCGGAATCTTTGCTTTCCGGTGTCACTGCGCATGATGCGTCAGGAAATTTGATTACAGGAGAACTTAATCCGCAAAAAATATTTGATAATGCCGGATATCACAACAGTATTTTTCGCGGAAAGAACTTGGGAACGTCTGTCACGGAAGAACAATACGAAGCTATTTCTTCCGGAGAGTTCACAGATTTATTTGTTGGCGATTACTGGACTTTGAATAACGTAGTTTACCGTATCGTCGGCTTTGACCTGTTTTTACATACAGGAGATACAGAACTTACAACGCATCACGTTGTTATTGTTCCTGATAAAAATATGTACAGTCACGCGATGAACGATACAAATGTGACTACAGGTGGTTATTATAACAGCAAAATGAAACAAAGTGGTCTGACACAGGCTCTGACTACGGTAAAGGCGGCATTTGGTGAAAGTCACATAGTAAAAAGAAGAGTAATTTTGACGAATGCCATAAGTGGAGATAATCCATCCGGATGGGCGTGGTACGATACCTACATTGACCTTATGACAGAACGGCAGGTATATGGATCTCCTGCATGGGGACAGGCGGCACATAATGGATATGATGCCGGATGTGAGTATTCAAGACTCCCATTGTTTACACTTGCACCGGAATTTATCACAAATAGAGCATGGTATTGGCTGCGAGATATCCGGTCGTCGTCTGGCTTCGCCGCTGTCTCCAGCTACGGTGGCCGTGCCGACGCCACCGGCGCGTCCTCCTCCGGCGGAGTTCGCCCGCTTTTTTTAATCTCTTAATCGTCAATCGCCGCCCCGTGTGGGCGGAGTTGACGGAGAAAGGAACATATATGTCAGAAATACCAAAGTCAAGAAGAAAAGAATCAAAATTAGAAGTAATCCACAAAGCATATAGACTACGTTCAAGAATAACAAATGAGCTAATATGCAGTTTCGGATATTCTCAAAAGAAATATGAAGCACATTTAAACAAGGCGGTAAGACATATTCGGGATGAAACAGAACGTAAGGAGAAGAAAGAAGTTTTACGCAAAATGGAAGAAAACTTTGATTTCTGGATTATTGAAAAAGAAAGAGATGATATCCTGCATTACACAAAAGGGATCGTAAATCATCTTATATCTGCAAACACGATATATCCGGTCAACGTACCGGAATATGAAGAGCGAAGACTGGAAATGGACAGGGCATTAGTGTGTTGCACGTGTCTTCAACAGGAATTGCAGTACATTGCAGAAGTTCTTCCGTCCGACAAGAATAAATACATGAACATAGTGCTTGAAATTCAAACGATTCGAGAAATGATAAAGGGACTTCGACAATCTGACAACAGATTTTTAAGAGATATTAAGAAATAAGAAGTATGTTAGGGTAACCTTTGTATCCAGTCGTCGTCTAACTTCGCCAATGTCAACAACAATGGCAATGCCAACAACAACGACGCGTCCAACTCCAACGGAGTTCGCCCGATTTCACAACTACCTACTTGACATAGATTCTACTGGTAGCAATGGGAAAGGAAAGGTTATCCATTCAGTGGAAACTGATAAAAGAAAATTCCGATATACTAAGTTACGACAAGGTATTAGAAACGGGGTTAAATATGAATCCATTAATAGATGCGAATAGTTTATATGACGCCGGAACACTTGCAATAAAAAGCAGCAGCTTCAAGTACAAAACACAATTATTTGAAATGAACCATCTTTTGGAAACTGCATTATTGCAGAGAGAATTGCAAGAAGGAACGTATAAGCCGGAAAAAGGAACAAAGTTTCTGATCCATGAAAGAGGAAAAATCAGATACATCACAAGCAACACGATGAGGGATAAAACGGTTAACCATGTGTTGTGTGATGAAATCGTCATACCATCCATAGAAAAGTACTTGATTTACGACAACAGCGCTTCGCAGAAAGGCAAGGGAACTTCTTTTGCCAGAAAGAGACTGGAAGAACACTTGCACAGTTATTATAGAAAATATGGAACTAATGACGGCTATATCTTGTTGATGGATTTTTCTGGTTATTATGCAAATATTCCACACGATAAATGCAAGGACATTCTGTATAGAATGGTTTTCCGAGACGGACTTGAAGAAGAACCGACCAAAACAGTAATTGAAAATATTTTTAAATCCTACGAAATGGATGTTTCCTATATGTCTGATGAAGAAATAAAAGTCTTGTATAGCACAAAGGTAGATCCTGTAATGAACCAAAACGTTCCGAAAGAATTGCTTACAGAACAAAAGATGCTAAAGAAAGGAGCGGACATAGGAAATCAGCTTGCTCAAGCAATAGGAATTACTTTTCCTTATAAGATTGATAATTATGTGAAAATCGTAAGAGGGTGCAAATTTTACGCCAGATATACGGATGACAGCTATATTATTTCGAGCGATAGGGAATTTTTGTTTGATGTTTTGGACGGTATTAAAGAAATTGCGGATGAACATGGAATCATATTGAACAAAAAGAAAACGAGGATAGTAAAGATTTCCTCGTTTTTCAGATTTATGCAGATAGGATATTCCCTAACTGCCACAGGAAAAGTGATAAAGAAAATAAATCCTAAAAATGTGAGAAGGGAAAGGGTGAAGCTGAAAAAATATAAAAAGTTGTTAGATAATGGAAAAATGACATATGCAGACATAGAAAATTGCTTTAAGTCTTGGATATGTACATACTGGAAAATTATGTCGCACCAACAATTATACAATATGAACGCCCTGTATAAGGAGCTGTTTGGAAAGGGAATAAAATGGAAAACGAAAAATTCACGATTACATTGGTTGATGGAACACAGTTCACCGGACTTTCAATGAATGGTAACTGCTTCATTAGTAGTACGGAGATTGAGAAAGACAAACTTGCCGATGACAATCTTTTGACTGTCACAATTAACGAAGAAACGTATGAGAATATGACTTGCGACAATCTTTGGGAGGATAATGGAGAATGGTGGTTTATCTTGCGTGAAAAGACCACAGAGGAACTGAAAGAATTAGAACTGAATGCAAAGATTGAGTTCTTGATGGCGATGCAGGGGGTAATTGAATGAGCAAAAATTTTAAAAAAGTACAAATGTACTACAAGATGGGTATTTACAATAAGCAGATAGTTAAAATGCTCGTATGGAAGCTGATTACTTCCGACGAGTACGAATTAATCACCGGAGAAAAGTATGAATAATCCAGAAGAAAAATTTACAAGATCTGATGTGGAAATAGCGATAGAAGAAGCCATTGACAGTTATACATTGCGCCTTATGGTTGCGGATAGTAAAAAACCCGATCTGCTTATTCAATCGTACAAAAGATTGCATGAAGATGGAAAGATATTAAAGAAAGATCTTCTTGATCGTGTAATGTGGGAAATCATTACACAGGAAGAATACAATTACATAACCGGACAGGAGGTATAAGTATATGGAAGAATGCATTAAATTAATTGCTGTATTGGCAATCCTAGCGTTGGCAAACATTGTCGGCGGTGTGGTAAACAATGTTAAGTTAAAGAAGTTTTCTTTCAGCTGGAAAAAACTGCTGAATGGAGTGATTCAGTTTTTAGGAATTGGATTTATGTTTGTAGCGTTGGCATATTGCATAGAAACCATTCCAGAAATTGGAAATGCTCTGGGCGTACAACCCAAAACAATGATATTAGCTGCTATTACCATATATGCAAAGAAGATTTTCGAGCAGCTTAATGATTTTATCAATTTAAAGAAGGAAATAAAGGCAAATTCGGAAGAAGAAAAAGAAGAAGTAGACACAGAATATATGGATATGTGAGGTGGCAGATATGGAAGTAAAAGAGTTTATTGATAAAATTGCAGAAAAAACCATTGCATCTTGCAAGGATGTAAACCTGTTGCCGTCACCGTCCATTGCACAGGCAATTATAGAAAGTGCGCATGGGACCAGTCAGCTTGCGGTAGAAGCTAATGCGTTGTTTGGAATTAAGGCAGACAGTAGATGGAGTGGAAAAACGTATCAGAAATCCACAAAAGAATTTCAAAACGGACAGTATGTTGATGTTGTGGCAAAATTTCGAATGTATGATACATGGGAAGAGTCTATTGAAGATCACGCACAGTTTCTTATAAAAAACAAAAGGTATTCAAACCTTGTAGGAGTAACGGATTACAAGGAATACTGCAAGTTGATAAAGGAAGACGGATATGCTACTTCGCCTACATACATCCAAACACTTATTGATTGCATTGAAAAATACAACCTCACGCAGTATGATACCGATGAGGACCAGGAGGAAAAGCCGAAACAACCGAAAAAGATTCGGTCATTCAATGTTCATGCTGGGCATAACCCTAGCGGCAAAGTTGCTTGCGGTTCGGTGGGTTATCTGAACGAGTCCGATGAAAACCGGAATGTCTGCAATGGATTGATTGAAAAAATCAAGAACGCCGGACACGTAGTTTATAACTGCACCTGTGATGACGGTACAAGCCAAAAAGATGTATTGCAAAAGATTGTAGCAAAGTGCAATCAACATACGGTTGATCTTGATATTTCCGTTCACTTCAATGCCTTGTCAAAGGAATACATTTCAGACAGTAAGACAAAGGGCGTTGAGGTGTGGATTCATCCGAATAACAAGGGAAAAGAAGTTGAAAAAACTGCACAGGCAATTTGTGACAGCGTAGCCAAATTGGGATTTACAAACCGTGGCGTCAAGTATTCTGACGGTCTTTATGTTCTTAAGAACACAAAATCTCCGGCGATGCTGATTGAGTGTTGCTTTGTAGACGATGTAGACGATTTCCAGCTTTATGAATGTTCCAAAATGGTACAGGCTATTTATGACGGTCTTTCCATTGAAACAGTGGAAGATAAGGAAGAAAAGAAGTTGTACTATGTCATTGCCGGTGTATATTCTTCGGAAGAAAATGCAAAGGCATTTGCGGAATCACTTGCAAGCAAGGGTTACCTGATGAATGCAGACGGCAACCTCATCCGTGGAATTACAACGCAGATTAAAGAAATGTAAGAAAATGGGGATGTCATTACGGCATCCCCTTATTTTTATCTCACGCCTAAAGTCCCGTCAGAATTTAGAAATCCGACAATATATCCGATTTTATCATCAATGTCCCTATCTTTAAATACAAGGTTGCTATTGATAACGGAAATGTATTCCCATATTTTCTTCCCATTGACAATTCTATGAGTTTTCTGCACCAGATAAATATATCCGTCAAGGGTAACAATGCATAATTCATTGTCAAGTGCGTCACGGTCAGCAGAAATCAAGATAATTTCACCTTGCATAAAATGTGGCATATAATAGTTACACGGCATTTTCAAACCGCAGTAAACCTTATTTCTGATGGATTCGGGTAAGTCATTGATGCATAGGGTTTCCGTGACATTGGTTGTCATTAAGTGGCTGTCGAGATATTTGGGAGTAAAGACGGAAATGTATTTCTTCTTCCATTCAAGTTTCGAGTATATTTTCTGCTGATGCCGGATAAAATATCTCACCATGTACAAGGAATGTTCCGGAAGTGTTTTGCATATGGCAATAGATTCTTGCGTAACCGGGTTGATGCAATTTGCGCCAATCAAATCGTCAACACTGATTTTAAGAGCCTTTGCAATGGAAACGACCGTTGATAGCTGAATATCCTTTTTCCCCTTATCATAAAGGATATTATTTAGCGTTGCGGTAGATATTCCGGTAATTTCTGCAAACTCGCTTTGCGTCATATCCGGTTGCCCGGTATACAACATGATGTTGTTTCTCAAATTCTCAATACAATTTTCTGAATCATTTGAGAGTTTTGTCGATAAATAACGTATTCTTTCTTCTGTTAACATAGTTTTCCCCTTTCACAAACGTGTTAAGATGTAAGTGTCTTCCATGAAAGGAAGATACAAGTTCCGGTTTGAGGGCGGTGTTTATTGGCGTTTTCACCGTCCTCATTTAAAAATATTATAAATCGGCGTAAAAAATCTCACAAGAAAAGATCATGTAAAATATTGCATTATGTGATAAATTGTTTGATAATTTAATTGTGTAAAAAGGGAATTGGGAGGTGCAAAATGGAAGAAGAGGATTATAAAAACAAAATCATTAAAATGATTAATGAAATGGAAAACGAAGATTTTCTTTTCAAAATTTATCATTATATAATTCCAAAATATAAGAAAGAAAAAGAAGCAGGAAATTAATCCTGCTTCTTATATTTTTCCGACATTCCTTTAGCTATCTTTCTAAGAGCCTTCTTACTGTCTTCATCAAGTCCCATATAAACTGTAATTAAAGACTTTATAAAATCATCATCTGAATCATCGATCTCGGAAAGCAACTCTGTAAAGGTTCCGTCCTTTTCTTTGTAAACGTTTCCAGTGCCATTAATCAACCAATCTTCATTGACATTAAATTCCTTGCATATCAAAGCAAGAGTCTGATCTGAAGGAAAATTTTCTCCGCTTTCTATTTTACATATTGCAGATCTTGAAATTGATAATTTTTTCGCAAATGCATTTTGACTTAATCCAGAATCGTTTCTGATTTTTTTGATTCTTTCATTCATAACACAACCTCCTTTCTGAAAATATATTAGCATACAATGTTCATTTAGTCAACATAAAAGTATTGACACATATCATTTAATGTGCTAATATGTGTACATCAGATGAACAAAGGAGGTGGATTTATGGCAGATGTATTAGGAATGGTTATTCCGGAAAATGAGCAGGAAGAAATCAAAGAGTTTGTTTCAACATTATTGATTCTTCCAAAAGAAGATAGAGCGGTACTTCTTTCAAATGCTAATGCATTTAAGGTTCGTAGAGATATTGAAAAAGCAAAGAATGCGAGATAAGGAGTGGAATGGAGAACAATATTGATCTTTTAAAAGAAACTCTCTGTCAACAGTTGCAGCTATTGGCAGAGAGAAGCAAAAAAGAGGATATATCGGTGAAAGAACTTTGCGATATATCCAATGAAATGAACAAACTGGTAAGTGCTATTTACGGCTTAAGTGTTCGTTCAATATAGATTGAATGTCGCTAATATTTCTTTGGATTGCTGGTAGTTCAGTAAGCATATCGTTTTGAGCCATATTTTGAACTGCACAACATTTCCTATTAAGACTATTAAAATACCAAGCGCATTTATCTTTAATGCAATCTTGGAAGTTGTTTATAGGACATTTAGACACGGTATCACCTCCTTATAGGAGAGTATAACACACGGAAAGGAGAAACGAAATGGAGGAACTTGTTAAGGTGGACATGAGAACACCTATTGAAATTGCCCTTGATATTGATAATGAGGGAATGACAACGGCTAGAAAGTTGTATGAGTTCTTAGAACTTGATACAAGCCATTATTCAAGGTGGGTAAAGGCAAATATCATTGAGAATGAATTTGCTACGGAAAACGAGGATTATTTTTACTCGCCATCAATGGCGAATGAACAAAGTAGGGGTAATTTTGCAGAAGATTATAAGTTGACGGCGCACTTTGCAAAGAAATTATCTGTCAAGGGAAATGGGGAAAAAGCAGAACAGGCAAGAGAGTATTTTACTACCGTAGAGGAACGAGTCAAGCAGAAAGCAATTGATATGTCACAACTTTCTCCGCAGATGCAAATGGTTATGTCTATGGCAGAGGGAATGGCAAGACAGGAATTGGAGCAGAAGCGACAGGCGAAGAAGATTGAGGAAGTACAACAGACCGTCAGCAATATGAAAGACATTTTCACAACGCCGATTGGTGATTGGAAAAATGAGATTAACGCTAGGGTTCGCGAGATCGCCATTAAGAGTGGTATTCCTTATCAGGAGTTATACGGTCAGCTTTACGGAGAACTGGAAAACAAGGCGCATTGCTGTTTAAGCCGTTTACAGGAAAACAAGAAAAAGAGAATGGAAAATGCCGGAAACACAAATACGGCAATTAAAGAAGGCACAACTAAGATTGCGGTTATTTGTGACAAACCACAGCTTAAAGAGATTTTTGAAAGTATCGTGAGGACTTATGCGATGCGGTACTGTTCGTGAAAGGAGTAGAAATGAAAACATATACACAGTTAAGCGGAGAAGTGATAAGAGGAAATGAGGAAGAAATTTATTTGACTAGAGTGCGGTCAAGTAACATTTTACAATCTTTTTTCTGCAATGAAGAAAGGCTATATTGCATTTCTTCCCATGATTCGAAATTGATTCACAAAGATAAATCATATGAAGATGCAGTAACAATGATTGTTGCAGAAGAGAAAGAAGAGATTACGCATTATTGTTACATAGTGATTGCAAATTGCTCTGGAACTTTTATATCTGAATGGGAGGATGTTTAATGAAAAACCGAGAGAAATACGCAGACTTTCTTATTGAGTGTGCGATACGTGGAACAGGTGTTGCGGTTAACAAGGACGGCAAGCCTTGTAATTGCATGGATTTAGAGTGCGGAGATTGTCTTTTTAACAATCCGTCTGTGGATTGTGCAGAAATGACGAGAAAATGGGCGTACGCAGAGTATGAAGAGCCGAAAGTCGATTGGAGTAAAGTGCCGGTTGATACGAAGATGTGGGTTAGAAGTGCGAAAGATAAGCCGTGGATTCCGAGACATTATTCAGGAATGAGAGATCGCTCGGGAAATCCGCTTGTATTTGAAGATGGTTGCACATCGTTTACTTGCGAAAGAGATTCTTGCGGAAAGCCATTTTTAGGAGTTTATCTTGATTACAGATTTGATGAGGATATCTTATGAGAAAGAAATTGATTGTGTTTCTTCCTATTATAATGGCGTTTCTTTTATCCATTCCAGTCAAAGCCAATAACGAACCGTTTGTGATGCACACCACGGCATATTGCCAGGGAACGATAACTGCAAGCGGAACAAAGGTCAGACGTGGCATATGTGCCGTGAAGAAAGAATGGTTGGGAAAACTTGCCATTGTCTACGAATACAAGGACGGAGAGATCGGGGATGTTATCGGATATTATGAGTGCCTTGATACAGGATTTGGTGGCGATGCTGATGGTGACGGTATTGGAAGCATAGAAGCCGGAAGGTGCATTGATATTTATTTTCCAACTTTGGAAGAATGTAAGGATTGGATGAAGCAGACAGGTGGAAAAGTATATGTCCAGCTTGTGGATGCGGAAGGTTAGGGAGAAGGTGAAGAAATGTACATACCACCGTTTTGGTGCGGAGTGATTGCCACGATCTTATTTGAACTGGCAGTAACAATTATTATGGCATTTGCCGTAAGGACGAAACCGGAGAAAGGAGAGGAAGACGATGATCGTAACTAATTTTAATGAGATGAGCATTGAAGAACTGGAAGCTATTTGTGACACGCTCCACATGGAATTATCCATTAACGACGGAAAGATCGTAGGGGCAGAGGAATAGCACCTACAACGACCGGAAATCAGAATAGGTGCTATAAAGTGAATCAGCTATTGCTTTTTCATGCCCTATTATACCGGAGAAAGGAGAAAAAGTCAAACGTGACAAAAGATAGGATAGAAAAAATTCTTATGAATATGGGGATATATCCATATCATGTTGGGTTTAAGTATCTTGTAGAAGCGATCCCGTTAGCTTTTGAAACCTTAGGAAAAACATCATTTGCAATGTATATCTATTGCGAGGTTGGAGAGAAATGCGGAGTTGATTACAGGTGCGTAGAACGTGGAATAAGAGAGTCGCTAAAGAACATCAAAAGAGATAGCAGCGATTTCAAAAAGTACATCGGGATTAACAAGAATGAAAAGGTTACCACGAAGAAATTTCTTTCCATGTTTGCATACAATTCTTTAAAAGAAAGGGGTGAAAGAATTGAACGAGATACAAATAACAGGAACGGTATTGGATAATCCGAAATATTCACATTCGATCGGAGATTGCGTGATTTATTCATTTCCACTTGCGACCAGAAGATTAAGCAGAAATGTAGATTATGTAATGGTGCATATTTACGAAGAAATTAAAGACCAGTTTTACTTCGGTAAAAAGATTTCTATTTCTGGTGAAATGAGGACTTACAGGAGAAGAGGGGATGACGATAAACTTCATCTTTATCTGTATATAATGCCATATGCAATAGATACAAATTCGGAGTTACTTGGAGAGGACGAAGACACCGGAGTTATCGAAGGGGAAATTCAATGGATTATTCCCTTGAGGAAGACTCCCAGAGGTCGAACAATCGTTGATTTTTGCTTGAAAAGTGAAAGGTTTAACGGAAAATACGACACCATTCCTTGTATTGCATGGGAAGAAAATGCGAATGATATTTCCTTATTGAAACCTGGAGATAAATTGAAAGTGAGAGGACGGTTGCAGAGCCGTGAATATGTAAAGAAATTTGAAAGCGGAGAAGCGGAAGTAAGAACCGCCTATGAGTTTTCTGTTTTTGAAGTGGAAGGGAGAAAAAATGGACTTAAACAGTAAAGAAAAAGAGGAACTATTTCAAAAAATGAACAGTGCAAATGTAGATACGGTTTACGAGATCATCAAGAAAGATCAGCTTATCTTGATGATGCACGAATTAAAGGTGAAACAAGGTGCCGATCAAAAATTAACAACAACAGCGCTTCAAGCATTTTGCATATTGTTAGGAACTCTTGAAGGAGAAACAGGCTGCATAATTAAGAAAGTTGCATATGATCTTCTGTTTTCAATAATTGATATGAGATTGCGCATGGAATATGAAGCAGAGAAAGGAGAAAAGGAAGATGAAAATTAAACACGTATTTGCACAGAATTTCTGCAAGTTTACAGGAACAAAAACGATTGATTTTGATTTTTCAGACAAGACGATCGTTTCCGGAGCAAATGAAGCCGGAAAGTCTACAATTAAGACACTGATTTATTGGATCCTGAATTGCCGTGATGAAAACGGTAAGGAGATTACAGGAATCAGACCGCATGATAAGGACGGCGTGTACATGGACAACGTAGAAACGGTTGGAGCGGTTACATTTGACATTGACGGCGAAGAAAAGACCATGAAGAAGGTATTCCGGCAGAATATTAATAAGAAAGGCGAGTTTACCGGAAACGTCACGGATTATTATGTCAATGATATTCCGAAGAAAGCCACGGATTATGCGGATTTTATTGGCGAACGGATTGTTTCTGACGGTAAATTACCGTACTGCATTAATACCATGACTTTACTGCTTAAAAACTCCACAGAACAGCGTGCGTTGTTACATGATACGTTCGGTCAACATACCGATGCGGATATCTGCGATATGTTTCCGGAGTTTGAGCCGTTGAAATCTATTCTTTCAGACGGAACAATCGAGGAACTGAAAAAGCGATGTAACACACAGTTGAACGGCACAAGAGGTAAGAACGGTAGCAAAGGATTGAATGACTTGCTTGACGAAATCCCTAGCCGTATTGATGAGGTCAGCAGACAGAAAGTTGACCTTGACTTTGCGGAACTTGAACTGCAAAAGAACGGGATCCTTGAAAGAATTGCACAAATTGACAAGTCATTATCAGACAATGAAGAACTTCTTGAAGAGGAAAAGAAGAAATCGGACGGCATTCTGGAATTGAAATTCAAGATTTCAGAATTGCAGAACGAAGCCAACAGGAAAAACGACAAGAAGCGTGCTGATATCCGGTCACAGATTAGCCGTTTGGAGAACAACAGAGTGCAGTTGGATTCCGAAATTAAGGATCTTACCTTCAAGGACAAGTATCTTTCCAATTCGATCCTTACAAAAACAGAAGAACGAAAGAAACTCGCGGAGAAGTGGAAGGTAGAACATGACCGTGTATTTGACGATTCTACACTGGTTTGTCCTTATTGCGGTCAAGAATACCCAGAAGAGAAAAAAGGCCAGTTAAAGGCTGAATTTCAACAACACAAGGCCGATGAACTGAAACACATCGAAGAAGAGGGAATGAATCTGAAATCTTACATTGACGATGGCAATGCAGAGATTTCAAAGATGCATGAATCTATTGAAGAAAAGAACACAGAATTGCAGAAGATTATTGATGAAATTGCAAATTTGAATGCAGAATACAATGCAATTTCGGCTGTTGTGGATATTTCCGATACGGAAGAGGTAAAGGAAATTCAGAAACAGATTTCAGAAATGGAATCTGCAATGAAGAAAGAAAATTACATTGATGATATCAGGGTGAAACACAAAGCGGAAAGAGACCTTGCGAATGCAGAATTAGCAGAGGTTCAGGCTAAAATTGCAAAGTCAGCATTCAATGCACAATTAGATGACAGAATCGCAGAACTGGAAGAGGAAAATAGAAATATCGCACAGAAAATTACGGACGTTCAAGCACAACTTGACCTGTTAAAACGGTTTAGTCGGAAGAAAAATGAACTTCTGGAAGCAGATGTGAACAGTTACTTGAATTTCTGCAAGGTGAAAATGTTCCGTCCTCTTATTAACGGTGACACAGAAGAATGCTGCGAGTTTATTTACAACGGAGAGCCATACGGACAAAGATTAAACCATGGAGCAAGGATTCTTGTAGAAATTGACATTTGCCGGGCATTTCAGAAGAAATATGGAGCAGAGATCCCAATTATCGTTGATGATACAGAGTCCGTTGATGATTGGCGTATTCCGGAGATTGAAAGTCAGCTTATTTTATTGAAAAGAACGGATGAAAAGGAATTGTTCGTGAAAGGAGTCACGAATGGGTAAGCCAGTTCAAGAAAGTCGATTTGAATACAAAGGATATCCTTGCGTTGTTTTGTTTCAACCTATCGGATTCAGGACTGGATATGTCGGGATTCGTTCTGAAAAGACGATAAAGGCAATAAATATTGAAGAAATTAATTGTCACGGTGGAATTACCTACGCAAAAAATCATCTGTACGGACAGAAAGATCAAGACATCTTTTGGATCGGTTTTGACTGCGGACATTGTTTTGATGGGTATGATGCTGAAAAAATTAAAGAGTATTACAAGGACAATGAACGGGTAATGAAGTCGTTTGTAATAATGCAGACATTTTACCGGGAACGAAACAAAGAATTAGAAGTAAGAACTTTGGAATATGCAGAAGAAGAGTGCAAGAAAATTGTAGAACAGTTGGTTTTACTTGAAAAGGAGGAAGAAAAATGAAGTTGTATTTTCACTTTTTAGATTCCAGTGTTATCGGTGGGGTTCGTGTTGAAGAGTGTGAGGTTAATGAAAAGCCAAAATCATATACGGCGTCTACGAAGTTTCCGGAAGGCTATACGGATAGGATAGTAAGAAAGACGGAAATCGGTGTAGTTATTGGCAGATTTAATCCGGTTGTCGTGCACTATGAGAAAGACGAAGACCGTGCAAGAAACTTGTTTATTAGAAAAGTTATCGAGAAAATGAACGTTCTTGATGATGAAGAAGCAAGGTTGAAAAAGTTATATGAAATTTTAAATCAAAAATAAATGGAGGTAGGAAATGAAAATTGAAAAGACCACAAACATATGTGCCAAAACGACAAATGGCGTAGAAATCAAAGTTGGTGATTCCCTGTTATTTACGGCAGAAGGAAAGAGCATTGTAGGAAAGTTTAAGGGATTCGGTAAACGCGGATCCTTGGAATTTGAAAACATTCTTGACGGTAGCTTGTTTGCGTTGATGCCGAAGAGCATTGAAAAGATTTATCCGGCGAAATTGGTTGTTGATGATGATTTCCCTATGAACAAACCGGAAGAAAGTGAGGTTAAGTGATTATGGCAGAAACGGCAGAGGTAGCAGTTAAAAACAAGGCAGAAGTCAAGGAAAGCACAAACAAGGTTACAGATTATAGCCTTGGAATCTTTGGAACTTCGGACAACTTCATTATGGCAATGCAGATGGCAAAGGCGCTTTCTGAATCGACCATTGTTCCGCAGATTTACCAGAAGAATCCGTCAAACTGTTTGATTGCGATTGAACAGGCGCAACGACTTAATATCAGTCCGATTATGGTTATGCAGAATTTGTTCCCGATTCAGGGAAAACCGTCATGGGCGTCGAAATTCTTGATTGCCATGATAAACCAGTCCGGAAAATTCGACATGGAATTGCAGTATGAAGAGACGAAAGACAAGGACGGAAAGCCGTATTCTTGTGTGGCTTGGACTACGAAGAACGGCAGAAAAATTGAAGGTATGGAAGTCAATATGCAAATGGCAAAAGACGAAGGGTGGTACGGAAAGAACGGCAGTAAGTGGAAAACCATGCCACAGCTTATGCTTCGCTACCGTGCAGCTTCATTCTTTTCTTCCTTAAACTGTCCTGAACTTACACTTGGCATTCACACAAAGGAAGAATTAGAGGACGGAGATTTCAAGGAATATCCAATGGAAGATTTACAGAAGATTGTACAGAAGGACATTGAACAGAACGCCAACGCACAGGAATTTGAGGAAGTTGCAGAGGGCGAAGTTGTAACCGAACCGGACGGACAGGCGGTAAAGGCTCCGTTTGCAGAGGGATAAGGCATGATGAAACAGGGTGATGCGAGGAAGGAGTTTTATGCAAGCAGAATGGAAGATTAAAGGTATTTACAAGGCAGACGCTCAAAAGATTGCGGATGAAATAGGGGACAATAAGATTTCTCCGCAAGAATTACTAGAAAAGGCAAGGAATGAAGATTCTGAACTTCATAAGTGTTTTGAGTGGGACGATTCCGTAGCTGCCGAAAAGTACAGATTGATACAGGCGAGACAGATAATTGTGAACCTTGTGTATAAAAAGGCCACAAAAGAGGAACAGCCTGTAAGATGCTTTCAGATTAGTTCCGAAAGAACCGTCTATCAGCCAACGACACAATTTCTTGTGCAAGAGGACGAATATCAGGCATTGCTTAAACGGGCGAAATCGGAACTTGAAAGTTTCAAAAGGAGATATTCTACACTTACTGAATTGGAGTCGGTATTTGAAGCAATAGAAGCATTATAAAGGAACAAAAATATATTTAGTGTACTGGTAGGTGTTATGTTGGCATTAAAGTCAATAATTCAGAAAAGGAAACTACAGATAAGAGAAGCAAAATACAAAACATAGGAAATAACTAAAAATTGATTTTAAAGCTGACACAATGCCTATCAGTACAAAAGGCATTTTCAAGTGTCTAGTAGGTAAGTTGATTTCTTACCAAAACACTACAGAACAGCAAACTACAGAGCAGAAAACTATAATGCAGAACAGCGTAGCAAAAAAATAGATAAACCACATAGATTTTGACTTACCTGTTAGGCACTTGATGATGCAAAAGAAAGGAGAAAAATGGCAAAAGCAAAGAAAATCACAATCGAACCGCTGAAAGAAACTACAATGCTTATTTCTCTTGTTGGAGATACTGATTTGATTTTATCTTCTAGAAACAGGCTGTATGTTCAATCGGAAGTTTGGAGACAATCACACGATAAAGGAAGTGATCTACCGGATATATTTAAACAATCAAAGAACATCTGGGAGAACAGAATTACTTCTATTCACTGGAAGAATCCTATTGAATATCACGATGAAGATATTTCTCTTTACACGGAAGATGAATGGAAGAAGTACATGAAAGAAAATCAGCCTTGCTTGCTCGGAATTGGCTTTAGAAAAAGTTTTAAAGAAGCGTTTGTTACTTTTTACAAGGACAGTACAGGTAAAAACGGAACTGATTTTACAAGAGCATTGTGTATGGGAGACACCATTTTTCCTATTACGTTTTCTTCTGTAAGAATTGAAGATACTCTTGTCCCGACTAATGAAATGTGCACAACCTCTGTTATACAGACACAGAATGTTTTTAGCGGTTGGAAATGCGATATTTTGATTAGTTGCGTTGACATTGTTTTTCCGCCGGAAACAATCTTATCTGTTATTAATACAACAGGAAAATATATCGGCATTGGATCGCAACGCAAGAACGGAATGGGAAGATACCACATTGAAAATGTAAAAATGGTTTAGAAAGGAGTTTTTCGATGAGAGTTATAAGTCAGGACGGAACACTTGATATTCCGTATGAAGGCCATATATTCGGTGCAGATACGGAAGAAAATTGCATAATAGCGGTACATTTTAAAAACCCTAGTCCATGCATGGCTTGGTATTCTACGAAAGAAAAAACACTTAAGGCTCTTAAAATGTTGCGCGAAGCACGTAAAAACGGATGCGTAGTATTTCAATTTCCAAAGGAAGATGAGGTATAAATATGAAGATTATTGAGGGAAAAGAAAAAGAATACAAGGAATGGTACGACAAAAATAGCGATGCTTATAGCAGAGCATGTTTTACATTCGCAGAAAGATGGGCGGAACTTTTGGAAGAAAAAATAGACAACTCTTCCGATTGCCCGATGAAGGTAATTGTCGATAACGCAGAACAATTAAGTGACGAAGCAGACACAGAAGGAATCACGGGATTTATGTATGGTTGCGCTGTTAATATTCTCTCGAGAGAATGGGAATACGGCGATGAATTGAGAAGATGGCATAACGGAAAATACGATTATCAGGGCGAAGGAACTGTAAATCCGGCTATTCTTACGGTTGGTGGCAAAGATGATTAATCTGAAATGCCTATCTTCCGGAAGTAAAGGGAACTGCTATCTTCTGGAAGCTGATAACGGAGAAGTGCTTATCATTGATGCCGGAATACCAATCATGGATATTAAGCGTGGTCTGAACTGGAATGTAAGAAGTGTAGTCGGTGCGGTTGTTACGCACCGGCACACAGACCACAGTAAAAGCATTGATGATTTACGTCACATGGGAATAAGGGTTGTTGCACCGTATGAATCCGGAAATGTAAAGTCCATGAGTTTTTCGATGGGAAGTTTCAAGATGCAGGCTTTTGATGTTCCACATAACGGTTGTTGGAATAACGGATTTTTGATTAAGACTCCGGACGGACAGAAAATCTTGTATATGACCGATTTGGAGTATTGCCCGTATTCTTTCCGGAAGCAGAGCGTAGACCATATGCTTATCGAGTGCAATTACATGAAATCACTGGTTGATACGGACGCTCCGAATTATGTTCACAAGATTCGAGGTCACTGTGAACTGGAAACGACAAAAGGAATCGTCAAAGAGAACGCAACAAATAGCCTTGTAAACGTTATATTGTGTCATTTGGGGCGTGATACTTGCGAAGAGGACAAAGTTATCGAAGAAGTAAAAAAGATCGTTCCTAAAGCCAATGTGGACGTTGCAAAAGTCGGTAAGGAATGGATTTTAAGAAAGGGCGGTGAGTGTCCGTTTTGAGTACTTGGATTTCTATTTTTGATGCAATATCAATAGTGATAGATAGTCTTTGTGTATCATTTTGGTATTTGCAGTTTAAGAAAGAACAATCACAAAAAAATTTGTTTTGGCTTATTGTGTGTTCGGTATTATTGATAAAAACAATTATTTGAAAGCGAGGTAAAACGCAATGAATAAAGTAATTATATGTGGAAGACTTGTCCGTGATCCGGAAGTGAGATATTCACAGGGAGAAAAGTCAACGGCTATCGCAAGGTACACGGTAGCGGTAGACCGGAAATTTAAAAAAGACGGAGAACAGAGCACAGATTTTATTAGCTGCATTGCTTTTGGAAAGCCGGCTGAATTTGCGGAAAAGTATCTCCGCAAGGGAATTAAGATGCTGATTGTCGGTCGCATTCAGACCGGAAGTTACACAAACAAGGACGGTCAGAAAGTCTACACGACAGACGTTGTTGTTGAGGAACAGGAGTTTTCAGAAAGCAAAAATTCTTCTCAATCTGCAAATCAGAACACGCAAGCACCTCCCGTTGGCGAATCTACTGGCGATGAATTTATGAGCATTCCGGACGGAATCGACGAAGAACTACCATTTAACTAAGGAGTGTGCGATATGAAGAAAAAGGAACTTGCATATACCATGCTTCAAGGTGGCGCATCCATTAATGAAGTAGCTGAAAAGACAGGATTCAGTAAAGTCTACGTTAGGGAAATAAGAAGAAGTGCCATTCCTAAAATTACAATTTCGGATTATGAAGACAAAATTTGTTCCATGAGAGAAGAGGGAAAAACATATGAAGAAATCGGCAGAGAAATCGGATATAGCGAATCGACAATCAAAAACTTTTTGCAGAAAGTCAGACAGGAAAGGAAGATCGTAGAAAACGCCCAGGAAGAAAGGAATCTTACATACGCTTCCAATAAACCTCCGAGAAGTTACCGGGTTTCCTATCATGGGAAACGGTATCTTTGCGAAAATGAGTTTTATATTCCGAGATAATGGAGGTTTTTGATGAAAACAAGAATTGGACGTTTGAAAATTGGAGATTGCTTCACTTGTGATGGAATTATGTACAAAATAATTTCATTAGAAGAAAATCTAAGCGGATATGTTGTTTGCCGCGATCTGGAAATCGGTAAGATGTGGCTTTTTCAGATTGATGAAAAAGTTGAAGCGGTTATATTAAGGTGATTGGAGGAAAAGAAAATGAAGGTAAAAAGAACAGTAACAATGAAAGTTAGCAATTTTGAGGTTGGCGATCGGATCACCGTAAAACTTTCTGGATATGGGAAGTTTACGGCTACGGCACACGAGATCACAGACAAGGGAACACTATTTATCTTTGATGATTGTGTTTGTGAAAGACAAATGAACGAAGAAAATACGAATGAAGGTGGATATTTGGAATCAGACCTTAGAAAGTTTGTGGCACAGGATCTGTTAAAGGCATTTCCGGATAAACTTTTGGAGAGAATGGCAAAGGACGATAACGGAGATCTACTT
>ERZ808275.67-NODE-67-length-66613-cov-6.328495_pt1 | contig 66613 bp, 54 predicted proteins | sample MGYA00520894_ERZ808275 | MGnify/ENA primary metagenome ERZ808275 (study PRJEB31516, sample SAMN03275598) | gut metagenome | biome: mammalia-associated habitat; material: feces | host: Papio cynocephalus | place: Kenya | collected 2012-08-03 ... | reverse complement strand
AAGTGGTACGCGAGCTGGGTTCAAAACGTCGTGAGACAGTTTGGTCCCTATCTGTCGTGGGCGTAGGAAGTTTGAAAGGATCTGTCCTTAGTACGAGAGGACCGGGATGGACGTAGCTCTGGTGCACCAGTTGTCACGCCAGTGGCACAGCTGGGTAGCTACCTACGGAATGGATAAACGCTGAAAGCATCTAAGCGTGAAGCCAGCCTTAAGATGAGACTTCCCATTCGCAAGAAGTAAGACCCCTAGAAAGCGACTAGGTTGATAGGTCATAGATGTAAGTGCAGTGATGCATTCAGTCGAGTGATACTAATAGGTCGAGGACTTAAGATTTTGTAAATAAAATTATTAAAAGGGTAAGAACGAAAGAACGAGAAAGATATAGTATCTAGTTTTGAGAGAACAAGTCTCTCAGGAAAAAAAGTCTGGTGGTGATGGCGCGGTGGAAACACCTGTTCCCATCCCGAACACAGAAGTTAAGCACCGTAGTGGCGAAGGTATCCGAAAGGCGAGAATAGCGAGCTGCCGGGCTTTTTTTTTACTCTTTTTCTCCCTCTTCCTTTATGTGAAAAAATGTGCTACAATTACTTGAGGATTTTTCCTTAACACATTCTGGAGGATTAAAAATGACGATTGATAAACAAACTCCATATGGTGGAATTAATATCTCGATGGAAGCCATTAGTAGTGTAGCGGGATCCGCCACTGCCGAATGCTATGGTGTCGTTGGATTATCTAGCAAAAATTCCATTCGTGAAAATATCAATGAAATGTTAACGAAAGAAAACTACCACAAAGGTGCCATTACCCGTAAAGGTAAAGAAGGCTATGAGGTAGATATTTATATTATTGTTGCTTATGGTGTAAAAATCACCGAAGTAATTACCGAAGTGCAAAAAAAAGTAAAATACGTTCTAGAAAAAACGTTCGATATCAAATTCAAAGCAATTAATGTCTATGTACAGGGTATTAAAGTGATTTAACGACCCTCCGTACACATAGGAGGACTTTTAACATGAAGACAATTAATGGACTTGTTCTCAAGCAGATGATTATATCTGGTGCGAACAATTTATATAACAATTATCCAGAGATTGATGCCTTAAATGTTTTTCCTGTTCCCGATGGCGATACAGGTACAAATATGAATCTAACCATCTCTTCTGGCGCAAAAGAAGTAGCCAATAGAACCGATAGCGATGTCTATCCCATTGCTAAGGCTTTTTCTAAAGGCTTACTAATGGGCGCAAGAGGAAACTCTGGTGTTATCTTATCACAAATTTTTAGAGGTTTTTCGCAAGCCTTAGAAGATAAAAGAATTATTAAACCTACCGATTTAGCCGCAGCCTTTATGAAAGGTAAAGAAGTGGCTTATAAAGCTGTTATGAGACCAGTTGAAGGTACGATTTTAACAGTAATTCGTGAAGCTGCCGAAGCTTTACAAGAAAAAGTCAATGACAATATGAGCATTGAAAAAGCTTTTGATATTCTTTTAAAAGAGGCAAGAGCGTCTTTAAAGCGTACCCCTGATCTTTTACCGGTTTTAAAAGAAGTGGGTGTTGTGGACTCTGGTGCCGCGGGTCTTATTAAGATTTTAGAAGGATTTGAATCCGCGATTCACGGAGAAGTTGTCGAAAAGAAGATGGCTACCGTATTAGAAGAAAAGAAAGTTCCAATGGCGGTCGCTATTGAAGGCGAAGAATTCTCCTATTGTATGGAATTTGTGCTTGTTTTAGGCCCAAAAGAAGGAAAAAAGACCTTTGTAGAGAAAAGATTTACCAATATTTTATCGTCCCATGGTGGTTTAGTACGCGTAAAAGCTAGAGAAGATATCGTAAAAGTTCATGTACATACCGAGACACCAGGAACCATCTTAACTTATGCACAACAATTCGGTGAATTTAAAGAATTAAAGATTGAAAATTTATCGGAAGGTCATACTTGTTTAATTACTGATTTTGATGAACCAGAAGAACAAGAGCCAGAAATGAAAGAATATGGAATTATTGCCGTTTCTGCTGGTGAAGGATTAGACGCCATGTTTAAAGAGTTAAACGTCGATTATATTGTAAGTGGCGGACAAACGATGAATCCTTCAACTGAAGATTTTGTAGATGCGATTAATAAAGTAAAAGCCAAGAAGATTTTAATTCTTCCAAACAATTCCAATATTGTAATGGCAGCTGCACAAGCCTGTGATGTCATTGAAGGCGATGTGCAAGCACAAGTCGTTCCTTCTAAATCCATTCCACAAGGTTTAGTCGCGTGTATGATGTTTAATCCTGACGCTTCATTCTCAGAAAACTATGAAGAAATGAAAAGAGCGTTAAAGACCGTAAAAAGTGGTCAAGTTACTTTCTCTATCAAAGATACCGTAATTGATGATATTGAGATTAAAAAAGACCATTTTATGGGAATTTGTGATAAAAAGATTATTTGTTGTTTAGAAGACAAAATGGAAGCGGCTTATCAACTCATCGAATCGATGATTGATGATATGACAAGCATTATTACCATTCTTTATGGTGAAGATGTTACCGCGGAAGAAGCGGATGCTTTAGTCGGAAAGATTAACGAAAATCACGATGATATCGATGTCGAACTTCGTGAAGGAAAACAACCGGTATATTCTTTTATCATCGGTGTAGAATAATAATAAACAAAATAAAAAAGGGATTTTTCCCTTTTTTTCGTATATAAATGTAGGAGGTGAAACCATGGAGTTTACAAAATCAAAAGCTTTACAAGCCTTTTTGCGCGAAAAAGATATTGAAAAATATGAAGATTTACTCGATATTTTACCTCGTACCTATATGGATTTACATCCTACGGAATTGATTGAATTTAAAGATAAACAAAAAGTTGTTGTCGAAGGAAAATTAGTGAGTACGCCTACCATGGTCAAACACCAAAAACTGACCATTATTCGTTTTTGTTTTGTTTCGAACCAAAATCAATTTTACAATATTGTCGCTTATAATCGTCCTTATTTAATGAAACAATTAAAATTAGGGGAAAATTATGTCATTGTCGGAACATATGATTACCCCAAACGAGTGATTAATATGGTTTCCATGATTTTTGGAGAAATTAAAGACGAAGATCGCATTCGCCCAATTTATTCTTTACCCGCGGATGTAGAAAATTACCAATTTGTTCGTTTGTTAAAAAAAGCCTTTGCGCTTCCTTTACATATTGAAGAATATGTGCCTATTTCTTTACAAGAGAAGTATCGTTTATTAGATAAAAAACAGGCCTATTATCAAATCCATTTTCCCAAAACAAGAGAAGAAATCCATCAAGGCTATCGTACGTTAAAATATGAAGAGTGTCTTTTATTTAGTTTAAAGACACAATGGATTCGTTTACAAAATAAGGCGTTAGAAAACGAAAAGAAGGAAAAGATTGATTTAATGGGCATTAACGATTTCGTTCGTCATTTGCCTTATAAACTAACAAAAGACCAATTAAACGCGGTTCGTGAGATTATTTTAGATATGAATTGTCCAACTTTAATGTATCGTCTTATTCAAGGTGATGTCGGAACGGGCAAAACTTTAGTAGCGGCGATTGCCTTATACGGAAACTATTTAAGAAACGATCAAGGTGCGTTTATGGCACCTACCGATGCTTTAGCAAGACAACACTACCAAAACTTTACCGAGTTATTTAAAGACACACCCGTTAAGATTGGTTTATTAGTGGGGGCTTTAACCAATAAAGAAAAACAAGAAATCAAAGATGAATTAAAAGAAGGAAATATCGATATTTTAATCGGTACACACGCTTTATTTAGTGAAGATGTCTTTTATCCTTCTTTAGGTTTAGCGGTCATTGATGAACAACATCGTTTTGGCGTAAACCAAAGAAATCTTTTAGCTTCTAAAGGACCACGCGCTGACTTGTTACTCATGTCAGCCACCCCAATTCCTCGTACTTTAGCGCTTACGTTATATGGAGATTTAGATATTACAACCATTCAAACGTTCCCGTTTAAAAAACGAGATATCGTAACGAAAGTATTACCTTCCGATGCGGAAATTTTAGCGATTAAAATTAAAGAAATGCTGGATGCACATCGCCAAATCTATGTAATTGCTCCTTTAATTGAAGAAAACGAAGGTCAAGCTACTTCCGTACTTCAATTATATGAAGAATATGAAAATAACTATCCGGGTATGGTAGGACTTTTACACGGAAAACTTTCCCAAGAAGAAAAAGAAGAAGTATTACAAGAATTTCAAAAAGGAGAAAAATTAATTTTAATTTCCACGACCGTAGTGGAAGTTGGTATTGATGTTAAAACCGCTTCTTTAATGCTCATTTATAACGCCAATCAATTTGGCTTAGCTTCTTTACACCAGTTACGCGGAAGAATTGGAAGAGACGGCGAAAAAGCCTATTGCTTCCTTCTTTATGATGGAGAAGAGGAAGAAGAAAAAGAAAAACTTCAAGTTTTAGAAAAAACTGAAGATGGTTTCGTGGTAGCGGAAGAAGACTTAAAAAGAAGAGGCCCTGGCGAATTAGTGGGCGTTAAACAAAGTGGCTTACCCGATTTCCGCTACGTGAACTTCATCCAAGATTTTAAAATGATGGAAGTCGCTAGAGAGGATGCACTAGAAATTATTCGTCATCCCAAAAAAGAAGAGAATCAAGCGATTTTTCAAAAAATGTTACAAGAAGTCGATGATCCTAAGCGATAGAAGTAGAAAGGTACATGCGTACCTTTTTTCTTTCTTGAGGAAACGTCGGCTTTTCTCTATAATAATCTGCGTTTTTATGGTAAAATAAATCAATAGAAACAAAGTTTCTAAAAAGAAAGTGAGGTAGGTTGAGATTCCACTCAACTCATAAGATATATGAAAACAATTGTCGTCGATATGATGGGCTCTGATTTAGGTACCAAAGCTACAGTACCAGGATTATTAACTTTTTTAAAAAAACATCCCGATATTCAAGTCATCGCGGTAGGTAAAAAAGAAGAATTAAAAGAATTAGAAGGAAAATGTGAAATCATCGACACCCCCGATGTCGTCCCTATGGATGTTAGCGCAAAGGATGTGATGAGAATGCGCTCTTCTTCTTTAATGGTCGCGATTCAAACGATGAAAGATAGAGACTTAGACGCGGTTGTATCGGCAGGATCTACGGGTGGTTTCTTAACCGCTGCTACGATTAAATTAAAACTCATTGAAGGCGTTCAAAGAGCGGCTTTAGTGTCACCATTCCCCACCAAAATTAAAGGTAAAAAAGTTACCATTTTGGATATTGGTGCGAATAATGAAAACAATGCCGAGCAACTCGTGCAATTTGCTATTTTAGGCTCCATTTATGCGAATAAGATTTTTGATATAGAAGAACCTAAAATTTATTTATTAAGCAATGGTGTAGAAGAAGAAAAAGGCGCTCCTGAAGTAAAAGAAGCGCACCAACTCTTAAAACAAAGAAATATTAAAGGCTTTATGGGTAATGTAGAAGCTAGAGAAGCTCTTGATGGTAGAGCGGATGTTATCGTTACCGGTGGCTTCGCTGGAAATATTTTCTTAAAATCCGTAGAAGGTATTGCCTCTATGATGAGTGGTATGATTAAAAAGGCCTTTAAAAGAAATGTTTTTTCGGGTTTAGGTTATTTATTATCTAAATCGGGATTTAAAGAAATGAAGCAAACCATGGATTACAAGTCCGTTGGTGGCGCGATGCTTTTAGGGGTAAATGGCGTGGTTGTAAAAGGCCATGGTTCTAGTGATGCTTATAGCTTTAGTTGCACCTTAGAAGTAGCGTATAAAATGGTAGAAGCTAACATTGTAGAAAAAATGAAAGAAGGTCTAAAAGCCTATGAAGGACATTAATGAATTATTAAAAGAACTTCACATTCACCCTAACCAAATTTCTTTATTTGAAACGGCGTTTACGCACCCTTCTTATAATGGTGAAGCAAAAACACAACATCACGATTATGAGCGATTAGAGTTTATGGGTGATAGTATTGTGAACTTCGTAGTAGCAGATTTAATTTTCCGCAGTTTCCCCAATCGCCAAGAAGGTGATATGACCAAAATTCGGGCGAGTTTAGTTCGCGGAGAATCTTTAGCGAAACATGCGCGTGCCCTTCATTTAGGCGATTATATTTTATTAAGTCATGGCTTACAATTAAATGGTGGGAGTGATTCTTCTAAAGTATTAGAAAACGTATTTGAAGCGTTTATGGGCGCTACCTACATGGATCAAGGCTTTGACTTTACTTATCAATTATTACGTTCACTTTTCATTGCCGATATTCAAAATTTTGATGAATCGACCATGGTGGATTATAAAACCAGTCTACAAGAAGAAATGCAAATGGACCGTAGAGGTGTGGTGCAATATAAAATTGTGGAACAATCGGGACCTGCCCATGCCCCTATCTTTGTAGCGGAAGTTTATTTTAATGGCTTATGTTTAGGTCGAGGCCATGCTTCGACGAAAAAAGAAGCCGAGCAATTAGCAGCAAAAGATGCTTTAAGTAAAAAGGCGGGATAAACAATATGGGTTTATTTAAAAAAATTAAAGAAGCAATATTTGGAAAATCCAATAAACAAAAAGAAAAATATGTGGCGGGTATGCAAAAGTCTAGAAAGAATTTTGCTAACCGTTTAAAAGAATTAACTTCACGTTATGCGAAAGTTAATGAAGAATATTTTGATGAATTAGAGCAAATCTTAATTGAAGCCGATGTTGGTGTGAATTTAACCTTAGAAATTATTGATGCTACCAAAAAAGAATCGCGTCTTCAAGGGATGGAAGATCCGAAACAAATTAACGAATTACTCGTTGATAAGATGTTCGTTTCTTACGCCAATCAAGGCGAAAATATCGTAAATGAAGTTCGCTTTGCTCCTGAAGGTGTAACCGTACTTTTAGTAGTCGGCGTTAACGGGGTAGGTAAAACCACCACGATTGCGAAACTCGCGAAAAGATATTTAGACCAAGGAAAGAAAGTTATGCTTGCTGCGGCAGATACATTTAGAGCGGGTGCCGTCGAACAAATTCAAATTTGGGGCGAACGCTTAGGTATTGAAGTCGTAAGCGGTAAACCCAATAGTGACCCAGCTTCCGTTGCTTATGAAGGCGTTAAAAGAGCGAAAGAAAAGGGAATTGATTTATTAATTGTTGATACGGCAGGACGTTTACAAAATAAAACCAATTTAATGGCGGAATTAAGTAAAATTCGTCGTGTTATTCAAAAAGAATTACCAGAAGCACCGCATGAAACTTTCTTAATCATCGATGCGACCACCGGACAAAATGGGGTTATTCAAGCGAAAGCTTTCTCGGAAGTTACCAATTTAACCGGTGTAGTGATTACCAAAATGGACGGAACTTCTAAAGGTGGAATTATCTTAGCTATCCGTGATGAAATTGGTGTTCCTGTCCGCTTTATCGGTTTAGGTGAAAAGATGGATGATTTAGAAGAATTTGACTTAGATCAATATCTCTATGGACTTTGTTTAGGAGAAGAAGAAAATGACTGATCTTCAACTCCTTGAATATCGCAATCAATTGCTTTTAACTTATGGAAGTCTATTAACCGATATGCAACGAAAGATGATGGAAGATTATTATCAATATAATCTTTCGTTATCCGAGATAAGTGAAAACTATGGTGTTTCTCGAGCCGCGGTTTCAGACTGCTTAAAGAAAAGCGAATTAAAATTAGAAGATTATGAAAATAAACTTCATTATCTACAAAAGAAAAAAGAAATGCAAGCGCGTTTAGAAGCATGGAAAAAATTATCAAAAGAAGAAATTCTTGAAGAACTAGAAAGGATGATGGACGATGGCATTTGAATCACTTTCCGATCGTTTTCAACAAATTTTAAAGAAATTAAAAGGACAATCGAAACTTACAGAAGCTAACATGGATGAAATGTTAAAAGAAATCCGTGTTGCCCTTTTAGAAGCTGATGTAAACTACAAAGTTGTAAAAGAATTCGTGAATGACGTAAAAGAGAAATCTTTAGGACAAGAAGTTTTTAAAGCGTTATCACCTTCGCAAATGGTCGTTAAAATCGTTCATGATGAATTGGTTGAACTTTTAGGTTCAGATCAAAGTGAAATCCGTTACGCAAAAGGGAAACCTACGATTATTATGCTTTGTGGTCTTCAAGGTGCAGGTAAAACCACGACTGCTGGTAAATTAGCGCTTTTAATGAAAAATAAGCTCAAGAAAAAAGTTTTATTAGCGGCTTGTGACGTCTATCGTCCAGCTGCTATTGAACAATTGGATACGATTGCTAAACAAGTCGGTGTCGATATCGTCAATATGGGCACGAAAGTTTCACCGGTTGAAATTGCTAAAGCCGCTAAAGATAAAGCTTATCAAGAATTTTATGATGTATTAATTATTGATACCGCTGGTCGACTTCATATTGATGAACAACTCATGGAAGAGCTCAATCAAATTGAACATGAAGTGCATCCAGAAGAAGTTTTATTACTCGTTGACGCAATGTCAGGTCAAGACGCTGTTAACGTTGCGAATGCCTTTAATGAAAAGCTTGTTTTAACTGGTGTCATTATGTCTAAATTAGATGGTGACGCCCGTGGTGGTGCCGCTTTATCCATTAAACATTTAACCGGTATTCCTATTAAACTCACCGGTGTCGGTGAAAAGATGGAAGACTTAGAATTGTTCTATCCTGATCGTATGGCGGACCGTATTTTAGGTATGGGTGACGTCATGACATTAATCGAAAAAGCCCAAGAAAACTTCGATGAAAAGCAAACTCGTCGTACCGTCAATAAAATGATGGAGGGCAACTTTGATTTAGTGGACATGCTAGAACAAATGAAACAAATTAAAAAGATGGGTTCTTTAGGTGGTTTACTAAAATTAATTCCAGGTATGCCAAAAATTTCTAAAGAAGACCAAGAAAGAGCAGAAAAAGAAATGCGCACCGTGGAAGTCATCATTCAATCGATGACCCCAGAAGAAAGAGCGCATCCTGAAATTTTAAAGAACTCTCGTAAAGTCCGTATTGCTCGAGGCTGTGGATTAACAAACGCTGATATTAATCGTATGTTAAAGAAATTTGATCAAATGAAACAAATGATGCAACAAATGAAACAATATCAAAAAGGCGGTAAGATGCCTCCAATGGGTGGACAAGGTGGTTTCCCATTTAAATAAAATGAAAAAAGATCGCGGTTTGCGATCTTTTAATTTTTCATAAATTTTTTTCCTTTGTTAATCGCGTCTATTTCCCATTTTCCTTGTTCTTGATTTTCAATCTCTTTTAATAAGCGCATATCTACTTTAGTGAAGGGAAATTTCATAAACAAATCAGGACGTCTTTCTTTAGTAATTCGTAAACTTTCTTTTTTACGCCATTTTTCAATCGCCCCATGATTTCCAGAATAGAGGATATCGGGGACTTTTTTTCCATCATATTCATAAGGCTCGGTATATTGAGGATATTCTAATAAGCCATTTTCAAAAGACTCTTCAATGGTCGATTCTTCTTTAATCGCTCCATCTAATAAACGAATAATTGCATCGCTTACCACCATAGAGGCGAGTTCTCCACCGGTTAAAATATAATCGCCAATGGATAATTCTTCATCGATATATGAAGATATTCTTTCATCCATACCTTCATAGTGTCCACATAAAAGAATGATGTGGTCTTCTTTACTTAAAGCGTGCGCTTTTTCTTGAGAAAAAGTTTTTCCCCGTGGAGAAAATAAGATTTTCTTTCCTTCTCCTTGATTTTTTAAAGCATCAATGACGGGTTGACATTTCATAATTAAACCCGCACCTCCACCAATAGGAGCACTATCGACGCGGCCATATTTATCTTGGGTATAAGAACGGATATCGACGACATCAATCGAAACAACACCTTTAGCAATCGCTCTTTTTAAAATAGAAGTGGAAAGAAAACCTTGGTACATTTCAGGGAATAGTGTTAAAATGGTGATTTTCATTCTAACCCCTCCCAGTGATGAATCCAAATTTTCTTTGCTTCAATATCGACTTTTTGAATAAAGGCTTTTACAAAAGGAATCAGTATATCTTTTTGCGCTTTTCTTTCAACTCTTAAAGTTGCATAACTTGCATATTCTTCTATTTTCTTGACTTTTCCTAAAAGAGTATCGCCATCATAAACTTCAGAGCCTAATAAATCACTATAGAAATATTCATTCTCTAATAAAAAGGAAAGGTCTTTTTCTACTTGAACGTATTCATTAATATGAGGGGTCAGGGCATCAATAGAGGGAATTTCTTTGAATTGAACGAAATCAAAAAGGCCATCTTTACGGAAAGATTTAACGGTAACTTCTATCCGTTCATCCGTTTTTTCATTCCATAAATAAACATGGTGGTTCTTTTGGTAGCGATCATAACTAAAGTGGGTAGAGCAGAGAATTTTGGCTTCTCCTTTTAATCCACAAGTTTTAACGATTTTTCCAAGTGTTAAATATTCCATAATGTTTTTCTCCTCAATATAAGAAAAAAGATAAGGTTAGTCCTCATCTTTTTCAATTTGATCAAATGATTCAAATTTGAGAATAATTCTCTTGTTTTCGGTTTTACCAGCAATAGACATGACTTCGCGAAGCGCATCAGCGATGATGCCTTTACGGCCAATAAGTCTTGCGGTATCTTCAGGATCACTGAAAATCATTAAAAGAACTTCTTTTGGATTTTCACTGGGCATTTGACGGATCATTATCTCTTTATTATCAACGATATCGTCGACTAAAGTGTGAATGATCTTCTCGTAATCCATGATTATTCTCCTTTTTTGGTTTTCTTGCCTTCTGCGTATTTTGTCATAATACCGGCTTTAGAGAATAAAGCACGAACGGTATCACTTGGAAGAGCACCAGCATTTAACCATTTTAAAGCAAGTTCTTCATCGATCTTTGCTGCATTGTTGACATCTTCTGGATCATAATATCCAATTTGTTCGATGAAACGACCATCACGTGGGTAACGGCTATCGGCGGCAACGATACGATAAGAAGGATCTTTATGACGACCGGTTCTTGTTAATCTAATTTTTACTGACATAATTTTAATCTCCTTTTTCTAACATGACTATTGTATAGGATTAGTTGTTGCCTGTCAAGTATTTTTGCTTAACATGTTAAGAATTTTTTCATAAAAAAGTAACAAAAAATATCAAAGAAAATTCCATTTTTCTTAGAAGACAATAGATATATGATATAAGTAAGTGATACTATATTTATATAGTATATTAGGTGAAAACTATGGATGAAGCGAAAGAAGTTTTAGAAACTAAAGCGGAAGAAAAAGAACCGTTTTTAAAACCACAAACCCTACGTCGTTTTGTGGCCTTTTTACTTGATTTTATGCTTCTTATTGTTTTAACTTCTTGTTTATACGCTTTTGTTGTGCAACCGATTGCGAATCGCTCTTCTACCTATAAAGAAAAATATAATGAATTTAAAGTTGTTTTAGTAGAATCGGGTTTATATGAATATAAAGAAAATGGTGACTATCAAAAAATAACGAGCAATTCAAGTTATGGTTTTTATGATATCGACGCAAAATTATTAACGTTCTATGAAAGCTATGAAAAAGTAGATGTTTATAATGGATACAAAAAAGCACAAGCAGAAGTAGAAGATGAAGATTATCGTATCTTTTATTTAGCGGATAATAATACCTATTTACCAGTAGAAGAAAAAATTGATTCTAAAGAAATGAAAAGTTGGTTATCGAATGTTGTGGATGCATCCATTTCTAACATTTTAGAAAAAACAGAAAAATGGCAAAATGCCGCTAGTGCAGCATCAAGATTAATCGTTCAATATATCACGCTTTCAATGGTGATATGTGCAACTGTGATTTATCTTTTATTCCCTCTTATTTTTAAAGGACCAACCATTGGTAAAAAGTTGATGGGCTTAAAGATATATAACTATAAAAAAGAAAACTATGTTCCTTCGCATATCCAAATTCTTTTGCGTTTCTTTTTCTTCGTATTTATTGAACTGATTTTGGGTATCATGACTTATGGATTTATTCCTTTGATTTCTTTTGTTATTTCATGCGCTACCAAAAAAGGACAGTCTTTCCATGATTATATTGCAAGAACAGCAGTGACTACTTTTGAAGAAAAGAAAACAAACCCTGTTGATTCTTTTAGCGAAAAGGCAAGAGCGATGCAAGTCGATTAAGGAGTTATTACCATGATGCAGTATTTTAAAAATGTTCTTTTATGGAATGTTCGTGAGTTAATAAAAAATGAAGATGGAGGCTATTCGCTTTTAAGACTTCCTCATGAAGTAGAAAAGAATATGCTTGAACAAGGAAAACTCATGAATCAAACCGCAATTGGCGTGGAGTTTCGCTTTATTCCTAAAGGCAAAGTAAAATTTTATTTAAAATCAAAAGATCCACAAATGACACGAGCGTATTTATATCGTGGGGTCGTACAAGCAGAATGGCAACAATCGTATTTCACCATCTCAAATGAAAAAATAACGATGATAGAAATCGATCCTTTTAAGGAAGTTAATGCGCAAGTGGAATGGCTAAACCATGAAAGAAAATCGCCTTTCTCCAGTCATTTATATCGGTTGGTGTTTGATTATACGAGTTTTGAACTATTCGATATTGAAGGTGAATTTCTTCAGATTGAAGAAAAAGATATGCCTCAAAAAAGATATTTATCCTATGGATCTAGCATTACTTCTTCTTCCTTAACTTACCTTCAAAATCTTTCTTATCCTTATTTGATTGCAAGTCATATTGGGTACGATTTAATCAACATTGGTTTTCCCGGTTCTTGTCGATTAGAAAAAGAAGTAGCGGAATTTATTGCTAAATCACATGATTTTGATATTGCTACGATTGAGTTAGGCATTAATGTGATTGCTGAATGGGATGAAAAAATGTTTCAAAGTAAAGTACATGAATTCTTAAATGTTGCGCTTTCTACTCATGAAAAAGAAACTTTCTTTATTACGGATATCATGAGTTATTTTAATGAATGTTGCAGTGCTGTTAGCCTAGAAAAAGTTGAGAATTATCGAAGCATTGTGAAAGAAGAAGTAGAAAAAATAAAGCGACAAAATGTGTTTTATATTCGTGGGGATGCGTTATTAAAAAGTCGCAAGTATTTATGTGCTGATTTAGTACATCCAACCTTAGAAGGACATCAAGAAATTTATCAAAATTTTATTGCTTTGATTTTAAATAAATTATAGAGGTATTTAACAATGAAAAAGAATAGGTGGTTTAAAAGAGATATCTTACAAATGGCACTTCTTGCCATGATGTTTTTGACTATCATTTTAACCTATTCTATCATTTCATATACCAATCAAAAAAGATATGCTTATCAGCAGTTTAATAGTGTTTCTGCTCGTATTTCATCTTCATTAGAGACCAAATTAGATGATACGGATTTTTCATTTTCTACTTATTTTATGAATGAAGATTTCCAAAATGCAGCCACCCATTCTCAAGATCAAGAAGCTTCTTTAGAAATAGAAAAGACGATGAATCTACTAATGGCTTCCAATAGTTCAGAACTTAAAGGAGCGGGTTTCATTCCTCTAATTAATGGAGAATACAGCACTTCTGATATCATTTATGATGGAGTTGATTATTCGATTCTCAATTATAATATGCCAAAGATATTAGAAATGGCAAAAAGAAATGAATATCAAAGAGGTAAACTAATCTTCTTAAAAGCACAGCATTTTTTAGACCAACAAGATAGTGATTATTTTGTTTTTGCTAGAAATATCAATAGTGTACAATCCTATAACTTTAATACGAAATTAGGACTAGGTATCCTATATATTCATCGTTCGATGGTAATCAATATTTTAAATAACTTTGAAAATATTTCTTATTTCCACGCGATTGTAAATGATAGTAATGGCATGGTTTATTCCTCGGATATGGATCAAGATTTTAGTGTCTATCATGGGCGACGCTATCTCAAAAGAACGATATCTTTAGATTTTTTAGATTGGAATCTAACTGTTTATATGGATTCTCATATGATTTTTAATGAGCTTATTCGTACTTATTTAATTATTACACTTGTCATTATTTTAGTTATCACATTTTTTGGAATTTCTATTTATCGAATTCGAAAAAAGAACCGCATGGCGCTTCAATATTTGTTCGATAATTTCTCCATGATTAAAGACCAAAATTCTTTATCTACCATTGCCTTAATTGGTGATAAAGAAGTAGACCGAGTGATTTCTTCTTATAACGAATTAGTGGAGAGTATTACGAAATTAAATGAACAAATCATCATTGAGAAGAATAGTCGTTTACAACTACAATTAGATAATATGGCTTATGAATTAAATAGCTTATATTCCCAAATCAATAAACATTTCTTAATTAATGTTTTAAGCTCCATTCGTTCATTAGTGAATTTAAAAGATTTAGAAAAAGCTAAGTATTGTATCGAAAATCTTAGTGAATTCTTGCGTTACTCACTCACCATAGAGACTTCTTCTACGATTGAAAAAGAAATAGATGCGGTAACGAGTTTCTTAAATATTCAAATGGTGCGCTATCCCGAAGTTCGTTATACGTTAGAAGTAGATGAAGAGCTCAATCAAGTAGTTGTACCTAAAGTTTTACTTCAACCGATCGTTGAAAATTGTTTTGTGCATGGCTTTGTGGATAAAAAAGGAATGATACATATTCATGTTTATCAAAAAGATAATCAGGCTATCATTGACGTGGTGAATGAAAACGAAACGCAACTAAAAGAAGAGGATATTGTGCGTATTAATCGACAAATTTTAAGTGATATTATATGCGAAGTCAATCGTAAAAAAGGCCATGGTGTGGCTTTAAAAAATATTCAAAAACGTTTACAGATTCTTTATGAAAAAAGAGCAGGATTAGAAATGCTTTTAAGTCGAAATCAAGATGCAGTCATTGTCCGTATTCAAATACCTTTGGGGGTGAAACCAAATGTTTAAAGTATATTTAGTAGATGATGAAGCTTTAATTATTGAAGAGCTTCGCTATTTAATTGCATGGGAAGATTATGGATTTCATGTGATTGGTAGTTCTACAGATCCAGTGAAAGCCGAAAAAGAGATTTTAGAAAACCATCCAGATCTCGTTTTTTGTGATGTTTCTATGGATAAAATGAATGGTTTTACTCTATTTGAACATGTAAGAAAACAAAAGAAAATTAAATTTTGTTTTTTAAGTGCGTTTGACACCTTTGAATATGCACAAGAAGCGGTAAGATTAGGCGCTATCCGATATTTAAAAAAGCCGATTCGTACCAAAGATTTAATTTCTTTATTAACGGAAATTAAAGAAAATGAAAAAGAAACGTTCAATGCCAAAGTTTTTGATTCGATAGTGAACCACGCTTTTATAGAAAATGATGAGGTTCTGGAGCATTTATTTAAAGAAAATCCGATGCTTCCTCAACATGAAAAAGAACGCATTGTTGTTTTCATTAAAGGAAAGAAATGGGATGAGAAATGTATGCAGAGCCTTTGTCAATACTCCATTTCACTTTACGATGATGAAAAAATGAGAATCTTTTTATGCGCGGAAGTTAATCTTGAAAAATTAAATCAATATGCGATTGAAAACCATTGTTCTATTGGGGTAAGCGAAGAATTTACCGATTATCGAAAAATCGCATTACATCTACGATTAGCGCGTATTGCCGCTAAACAAAAATTTATTAGTGGAAAAGAAGAATGTACGGTTTATTCGATAAATGAATCGGTGAATCAAGTGATACAAGAAATCGATAAAACCAAAAATGCGTATGAGCTTTTAGCGGCTTTACAAACGCTACCTTCTTTAATTGAACAATATCAAATTAAAGTCTATGATTTACAAAAGATTTATCGCGTCATTGTTTTTAATATGACGAAATTTGGTGTAGTGGGTTATGATGATAATCTATTAGATATCTCCGTACTTGATTATTATTCTTCTTTTGAAGATATGATGCAGGATATTTTATCGAACTTCCAAGAAAAAGAAGAAAATGATGGTACAAGCGCGATTATTTCTGATGTCATTCAAGAATTAGAGGATCATATTGATCAAAAGCTCACGCTTTCTTATTTTGCGGAAAAATATAACTATAATCCCTCCTATTTTAGTCAACTATTTAAAAAAGTATGCGGTTGTTCTTTTGCTGAATATTTTATAAGTTTAAAGATGAAAAGAGCTAAAAACTTAATTGCAAATACAGACTTATCCTTAACTTTAATCGCTAGTCAAATCGGCTATGATGATTATTATCATTTTTCGAAAATGTTTAAAAAGTACACCGACTATTCTCCCACGAAATATCGGGAGATGCACGTAAAATAACATAATAAAAATACAACTTATCCATAACTTTTTTCCATTCAAATGATAGCCCTATCATTTTACAATATGCATATAGAATGAAGCAAACTAGGAGAATATATGGAAGCAGTCATAGAAGAGAAAAAGTTGAGTCGTAAAGACCAACGAAAAATCTTAAAAGAAAAAAAGAAAAAAGCCAAATCTCTCATGGAACAATATCACCCCATGACTCGTAAAGAAAAGTTCAAAAACTTACTTAGAGAAATATGGGCGCATCGTGTGTTTTACATTATGCTTGTTCCTTCTTTTATCTTGCTTCTTATTTTTGCTTATAAGCCGATGTATGGAATTGTTTTAGCGTTTAAAAAATATTCACCACGTTTAGGTATTTTAGGTAGTAAATGGGTAGGATTTCAAAACTTTGAAACACTTTTTGCGATGGAGGGTTTCTGGGCCGCTTTTAAAAACACGATTGTGTTAAATTTACTCAAATTAATTTTTGGTTTTCCAGCCTCTATTTTGTTAGCGTTGATGATTAATGCAATCCATAATAAATTCTTTAAAAATGCGATTCAAACCGTCGTTTATTTGCCACACTTTATTTCTTGGGTTGTCGTTTCAGGTTTGATTTTCTCATTATTAAATGAAAGAACGGGTTCTTTACATCGCTTACTGACCTCATTGGGCTTTAATCTGCATGTATTTTCTGATGGAAAGCAGTTTTTAACGCTTCTAGTTATTAGTGATATTTGGAAAGAAGTAGGCTGGGGTGCAATTATCTATTTAGCGGCACTATCTGGTGTTTCTGCTGATTTATATGAAGCAGCAGAAATTGATGGGGCCAATACCATTCAACAATTTTTCCATGTTACTTTACCCCAACTGATGCCCACGATTTCAATTATGCTAATTTTACGCGTAGGCGGGTTAATTGGTGGTGGCTTTGATCAAGTATATAACTTATATAACACGCAAGTTTATGATGTCGCTGATATTCTCGACACCTTCATTTATCGATATGGTATCGGTAATGGCAACTATGCTTTAGGTACTGCAGTAGGATTATTATCCAATGTGGCTAATATTGCATTATTATTATTCGCTAACCAAATTGTTGGTTTCATCAATAAGAGGGGGGAATAGTTATGGATAAAGAATTATTAAAAAAACTAGAAGCCCAGAAACCAAAAAAGAAATTTAAGATAACAGGGACCAAAGTCTTACGTTTTATCAATGTGGTTTTGTTAGTGTTAATTGGATTCTCTATGATTTATCCGCTTTGGGAAATCTTAGTTAAATCCTTTATGACCGACAAAGAAATTATTTCTTCTAAATCATTTTGGTGGCCAAAAACATGGCAGTTTGAAGGATATAAAACCATTTTCCAAGATAAGACGTATAACTTCGGAAGAGCGTTTTTAAACTCAGTGTTTGTAACGGTTACTGATACAATCTATCAATTAATTATCACAACAATTACCGCTTATGCATTAAGTAAAAAAACGTTACCAGGAAAGAAATTCTTTCATTTCTTCTATATCTTCACCATGTATTTTGGCGGTGGTATGATTCCTTATTATTTAGTGATTCGTGAATTAGGACTTTTAGATAATATCCTTGTCTTAATTGTTCCTTCTTTTATTTCTATTTATAACGTATTGATTATGAAGTCCTTCTTCCAAAGCTTCCCACAAGAACTATTAGAAGCTGCGAAGATTGATGGTACGGGTGAATTAGGCGCTTTTATCAAAGTGGTGTTACCTTTATCAAAAGCGATTCTTGCTACGATAGCTTTATTTATTGCTGTCGGTGTATGGAATAACTGGTTTACGACAATGTTATTTATTCAAGACCCATTAAAGAGACCGATGGCATATACGCTACAGGTCATTATTGAAAAATCAACAGGGGCGAACGTTGACCCTGGTAGTGGAATGGTAGAAGTCATTGGAGAATCCGTACAGTATGCTGCAATTGTGGTATCAACATTACCAATTATTATTATCTATCCATTCTTACAAAAACACTTTACTAAAGGTGTTATGATTGGCTCAATTAAAGGTTAAATTTTCAAAAATTGAAAGGAGATAAATTTATGAAAAAATCAATTTTAGGAGTTCTAAGTTCGTTGATGATTTTAGGTGCTTGCGTAGGCTGTGGAAGCACGGAACAACCAGGTGGTACGAGTGATGATGACCGTGACCCTGGTCAACAAGATGTCATTCCTGATAAGTATGATAAAGACGGAAAACTTATCATTTCTTTCTTTGGTATTGACTTAGATAGTCTGCAATCGCAAACCAAAGATACCAAGTTAATTATTGATTACATTGAAAATAAGTTTAATGTTTCTTTTAAATACTTAACGGGTTCAACATCCTCTTGGGAAAACGTTTTAAACCAATATATTGGTGGCGGTGATGTTCCTGACGTTTTCTTCCATGACCATAGTGAACCTTCTTATTCCACTTGGTTAGATGATAAGTATTTATTTAATTATTCACCATATTTAAATGATTATCCTAATTTAAAAGCTGCTTTTGAAAGATTCCCAGAAGCAGAAATGAAAGCGTATTTAGGTGGCGATTATTATTCTTATCCAATCGTAATGAATAGTAATACGGATTCTAACCGCATCAATGAACATGCTTTATATTATCGTCGTGACTGGTACACGAATTTAGTAGCGAAGAAATATAAACCAAAAAGCGGAAGAGATTTAGTGGATCCTGAAGATCCATCCTTCAACTATGAAAACTTCTATGATTTAGTAGAAGGTTATACTTTAGGTGATCCAGATAACAATGGTGAAAACGATACTTATGGTTACGTTTTAACAAAAGATGGCGGTGTTTATTGGTGGTATCCGTTATTCAGTATGTTCAATGTGATTTGGGATGGTTGGCATTATAATGAAACAACTCAGTCCTATGAACCTGATTGTACTTCCGATAATATGAAAACAGCTTTAGATTACATTGCTAAAATGTTTGATAATGGTTATATCAACTCAAACTACGCAACGACAACCACGCAATCCGTTATGAAAAACGAATTCGTAAATGGTGTTGCAGGTATGATGTGTTATAATGCGACCTACCCAATGGGTAAAGGCATTTTAGACTTAATGATGAGTTATACCGATAGTACAACATCTTTATCAGATGTCGTACGCGCTATGCCAGTTGTCACAAATGCGTTTGGTCAAAAGACCATGTTCGGTTATTCCAATAACTATGGCTTCCGTGCTATTAACAATGACTTAACGCGTAATAAGAAAAGAGTAATTCTTTCCATTATGGATTGGATGCTTTCAGAGGAAGGCCAAAGATTATTAAACTATGGTATTGAAGGAACTCATTATCGTATTGATGGTACAAGTGGAGAAATCGTTAGTTTATTAGGGAATGATAAAGCAGGTTATCCAAAGACCCTTTATGATGAAACCGTGGCACCAGGTGCTTACCGTATTAAAGGTATGGTTTCTTGGTCAACGAATATTCCAGAACAAATGGAACACCGCGATGAACAAATGCAATTATTAAATGCTTGGGAAAGCCAATATTTAGTGACCAACCCATTAGATTATTGTACAGTGGATACTTCTTACGCTACGACAGTATCAGCATTAGAAGATTTAATTGAAACCAATTTCAAAAATATTATTAGCAACACAACAACAGATAAGAGAAATCAAATTTGGAGCAATTTCGTAAGAAAATATAATACTCAAGGTTCTTCTTATATTACCGCAATGAATGAATCCGCTAAAAATATTTTTAACAAATAAAAGGAGCGTCACACCAAATGAAAAAAATAAAAAAATGGACATGTGTAGCCCTTCTTATTGGAGCAATGTGTGGATGCGCTACAGAAACAAATATGAAAAATGAAGGTTATTCATCCGTTAAAGGTATAGCGGAAACGCATTCCTTCTCATTTACTTCTAATTTAGAAAATGAAGAAAAGCTTTATCCTTTATCTACTGGAGATAATTACTATGTATCCTCCTCCTTTCAAGGCGTTTCAAATGGCACTCTAGAAGCACCTTTTAAAACTTTAGAAGAAGTGAACGCTTTAACTTTAAAAGCAGGCGATTCTGTTTTATTCCATAAAGGTGAAACTTTTAAAGGAAATCTTACATTCTCTAATATTAGTGGTGAAGATGATAATCCTATTACTTTTGCCTCTTATGGGGAAGGTGAAAGACCAATTATTGAATCAACAATCGGACACACGATTAATATTGAAAAAGCAAGTAACGTTGTTGTTCGTGATTTAAAAGTCAAAGTAAAAGGCGTAAACCGTGGCACTAATCCTAACGATTGTAGAACAGGTATTCGCTTCTATTATTCTTATGTAGGAGATACGAAATATCGTAATATTTATATCATTAATAACGAAGTAGAAGGTAGTAGTACTCAAGATAATTTGATGGGAATTACCATCAGTTCTTTAGAAAGTACAGCGGAATCTTCGCCTCGTGGTATTTTAACCAACGCTTATGTAAAAATGAATAACGTTCATGATCTTGGACGAAGCGGCATTGTCGCTAGTGGTTGGTTATCCAGTGAAAAGATTAACCAAAATAACTCTTTAATGGATTTATATAAAAACTTCTATTTTGATAACAATGTCGTTTATAACGTTGGTTGTATTGGTATCTACATCTTAGCGTGTACCGATTCTACCATTAACCGTAATTTAGTGCATGATACGGGTGTTTTTGAAGAAAACCAAGTCATGGAAGGTGAATGCGGAATCATGGCGTTAGGCACAAAGAATTGTGATATTTTATTCAATGAGTGCTATAACGTTTTTGATCAAAAAACTGGTTATGATGCAATGGGTATTGATATTGACTGGAACACCATTAATGTTAATGTGCAATATAACTACTTACATGATTGCCAAGGACCAGGCGTAGGAACGATGGCCAATCAACAAAGCTTTATTCGTAATAACCGCATTGAAAATTGCCGTGGTGAAACCAATCACCCAGGTGCAATTTCTATCACTAACTTTACTTCTCGTTATGCTTGTGTAGATGAAAGTATGCATGCGGTCAAAGATTTAAAAATTGAAGACAACTTAATTCGTCATACTGCGAAAAATAATAGTTTATTCTTAGTTAAACCTTCGAATGGTGATGAAGATTTTTCTGGTAATGAATTTAATAACAATCACCTTGTCTATTTAGGTGAAGATCCTTCAGACACTACATTTGTAAATGTTGATGCCTCTTTACCTTGGTACAAGTTTGATAGCAATAAATACTATAGCTACGATACGAGTACTTTTAAAGTATTAGAGAGTACCGAAGCGGTGAATATCAACATCGATGAAGGCGCTCAACCTTACCGTCCTTCTCGTGGTCAAACTTTTGAAGCATGGCAAAAAAGAGACTTAAACGCTACTTATGAATTAGTGGATGAAAGCTATCCAGCGAATCCCTATAATCCAAAAGTGACGTATGAAAAAGAAAAATTAACCATTAACTGGAAAGAAAATAAGGGAAGTGTCTGGCACTACAACATTTTTGATTTAGCCATGGATGAAGATATGGATTATCGTAAAATGGTAGGCCAAGTAACCGAACCAACATTCTCTTATTCACCATCAACGAGTGGTGATCATTATTACGTTATCGTACCCGTTTCGGATACAGGCGTATATGGAAAAGCACTAAAAATTAAAGTAACATTATAGGAATTTCAATATGGAAACAGGATATTTTGATAAAGAAAAAAGGGAATATGTCATTACGAATATGCACCCCGTTCGACCATTAAAAAATTATTTATGGAATCAAAACGTGGTGGCAAATTATGATCAATTTGGTTTTGGTGTGCCTCAAATGCAAATGCCAACAGGGTTTAAACCTTTAGATTTTGAAGAGCATTTAGTATATGTAAAAAATGCCAAAACAAAAATGTATTATTCTCCCAATCGTAATTATGACGATTTACCTTTTGATTTATTCTGTTCCCATGTGGGAATTGGCTATCAAAAAATTGAAAGTATTTATCAAGGCTTAAAAGTTACTTATACCATCATGGTTCCCCATGAAGGTTATCAAGAACTATTAAAGATTACGTTAGAAAATTTACATGATTCTTTAGAAAATTATGATGTTTATCATCTTTTAAGGCCCCACGTCAATGTCACTTGGCATACGGCTTATAATACAGGAAAATTCGATAAGAAAAACAATATGCTTCGTTTCTCGCATGTCGGTTATGAAATTGAAGATCAATATGTTTATGTGTATAACAAAGCGGATTATCCTATTGAATCCTTTGATGTAAGTGGAAGATTCTTTAAAGGATTTTATCGAAATTATGATCATCCCATTGGACTAGAACAAGATCAACTATCTTCTAAAGAAACCACCTTTGAAGATCAGTTTGTCGCGGCTTTGCATTTTAAAGTTACGTTAAAACCTAAAGAAATAAAAGAAATTCATTTAGGTATTGGCGTAAGTCAAAATATTGATGCAGAACTTGCTCAAATTGAAAAACAAGTGACCAAAGAGTACTTTGAAAAAGAGTTAAAGCTATATCAAAAAGAAGCTGAGCAAATGGAAAAAGTATTCGAAGTAGAAACACCAGACCCTATTTTAAATATTCAAGTGAATACTTGGTTAAAACGTCAAATTGCTTTAGGAAAAACCTGGGGAAGAGTTTATGGAAAAGGTTTCCGTGATGTGATGCAAGATATTTCTGCATTTGTTTCATTAGATTCATCATTAGCAAGAGAAAGAATTTTACATACTCTCCGCTACCAAAAGAAAGATGGAAATACCATTCGTCAATTTGATCCTATTTTTGATTATCCTTATCGCGATGGGGCATGTTGGATTCCTGCTACCATTCTTTCTTATTTAAAAGAGAGTAATGACGCTACGATTCTAGAAGAAAAAGTCGCTTATTATGATGATGAGAAAGAAGAAACGGTTTTAGAACATATGCTCAAAGGTCTTGATTTCTTACTCAATCAAAAAGGAGAACATCATTTAACCCTTTGGGGCGGTGGAGACTGGAATGACTCTTTAAATAATTGTGGAAGAAAAGGAAAAGGCGAAAGCGTTTGGCTAAGTATCGCTACGATAAAAGCGGTACATGATTTAGAAGAAATTATTAATCATTATCATCTTTCTATTGACTATTCTTCTTATTTAGAAAGAGCAGAAGAAATGAAAAAAACCATCCTTACTTATGGATGGAATAAAGATCACTTTATTTATGGTTATAACGATGAGGGTGAAAAGATTGGTTCTTATGAAACGAAAGAAGGCCAAATCTATTTAAATCCACAAACCTGGGCTATTTTAGCGGATATTGTTTCAAAAGAAGAAGCATTAAAACTATGTAAAGTGATTGACCAAAAGTTAAAAGCGCCTTTTGGATATGTACAAGTTTATCCTTCTTATTCTAAAGGCGATGACCATATCGGAAGAGCGTCTTATTTCCAACCTGGAACTTATGAAAATGGCTCATGTTATTTGCATGGAGTTGCCTTTAAAATCGCTGCAGATTTAAAACTAAAAGAAGCAGATCGAGCTTATGAAACACTTTTAAGTATCCGCTACGATAATCCTAAAAATCCAGATTCAGGTATGGAACCGTATGCAACATCCAATATGTTTATTGGTCCAGAATGTGAGCCATTAAAAGGATACGCTCCTTTATCTTGGATTACGGGAACGGCAGGTTGGTTATATAAAGATATTACGGAAATGTTATTAGGAATTGATGCATCGTATGATGCTTTGATATTAAGACCATGTCTACCATCAGCGTGGAAAAAAGTGAAAATTAAAAGAGTAATGCAAAAAGAAACTTTTGAAATTACGATAGAAAAAACAGGAGTTATGCACTGTTTATATGATGGAAAAGAATTAACTGAACCCGTGTTTAAACTTCAAAATAAAGAAGTTACACACCGCGTTTATTATAGTTATTAATGGAGGTAACAAGAAATGGCCACAGTCGAATTAAAAAATGTTTATAAAATATTTGGAGATGTCATTGCTGTTAATGATTTTTCTTTAAAAATTGAAGATAAGGAATTTATTGTCTTTGTCGGCCCTTCCGGATGTGGAAAAACGACCACTCTTCGAATGATTGCAGGACTTGAATCCATTACGGCTGGAGAAATCTATATTGGTGATAATTTGGTGAACTATGTTGAGCCAAAAAATCGCGATATTGCTATGGTTTTCCAAAACTATGCTTTATATCCACATATGACTGTTTATAAAAATATGGCTTTTTCTTTAAAACTCAGAAAATTCCCTTTTGAAGTTGAAGTGGAAGATAAAAAGACACATCAAAAAACGAAGAAAATTATTTATCGGAAATTAAAGAAAGATGAAATACATGAAAAAGTTATGGCGGCCGCAAGAATGCTAGAAATTGAAGATTATCTTTCTCGCAAACCCAAAGCTCTTTCCGGCGGACAACGACAAAGAGTGGCCATTGGTCGTGCGATTGTTAGAAATCCAAAAGTCTTCTTGATGGATGAACCATTAAGCAACTTGGACGCTAAATTAAGAAACCAAATGCGGGCAGAACTCATTTTATTACGAAAAAGAATTAACACCACTTTCATTTATGTAACCCATGACCAAACCGAAGCTATGACGTTAGGTGATCGAATTGTCATTATGAAAGATGGATTAGTGCAACAAATCGGAACTCCAGATGAAGTGTTCTATCAACCAAGTAACCTCTTTGTAGCGGGCTTTATTGGGACACCTCAAATGAACTTTCTTGATGCCCATCTCTCATTAAATCGTAAAAAAGTGATCATCAATGGCGTTCCTCTTCCAATCAGCGATGATTTAGTCAGCCAATTTATTGAAAAGAGTATTACGGATTGTGATTTTGTTTTAGGTATTCGTCCTGAACACATGAAAATATCCTTTAAACCGAAAAAAGATGCACTTGAAGGAGAAATATTGGTTACCGAATCAATGGGTAGCATGATTCACCTTCATATTAACGCGGGGCAAATGAAAAATATTATCGTCATTGTTCCCACCATTGAAATTAAAAAAGAAGAACTAGAACGTTTAAAAGCAGGAGAAAAGATTTATTTCTATTGGGCAGATGAATTAGCTCATTACTTCTCCAAAGAAACCACCATGAATTTATTAAAATAGGAAAGCAATATGAAAACATTTACTTTTGGCGATAAAAAATTAAAATTATGGTTCGTGATTGATGATCAAAATAAAATTCATTTATATGATGAACCCAAATATGAATTAACCCCTAACCAAAAATATTTTATTGAAAATTTTTCAAATCCTGTTGAAATTTCTATTAGCGGAAATAAAACAACCCAACATTGTGGAGACCGCCATATTTTTACTTCGGAAAGTGAAACGCTAAGTTACGTTTCGCATTCCATCAAAAAAACGGAATATGGAAAGATATTAAAAATTCATCAAAAGAACCAATGGATTGAAGTTGTTTCTTATTATGAATTTTATCAAGAGGCGCATACGATTCGTTCTTTTGTCAAAGTGAAAAATATTGCTTCAAGTCCCATTACTTTAGAATATGTAAGTAGCTTTGCGAAAAAAGACATGATTGGCTATTACCATTATGATACAGCAGAATTATTCGTTCCCCATAACTCTTGGTATTTAGAATGTCAATGGAAAGCTTATCGACTTTTAGATATCGGAATTGTTTCTTGCAATGAATTAAAAAACTTTAAAAAATATTGTGTAAGTAATACAGGCGCATGGTCTTCTAAGAATTATTTGCCGATGGGCTTATTAAAAGATAAAAAAATCAAAAAGAGTTTCTTATGGCAAATTGAAGCAAATGGTAGTTGGAGTTATGAACTCGGAGATTTAAACGGCAATGTCACTTTAAATCTTTCGGGACCGACTTTAGAAGAAAACGGTTGGCAAAAGACTTTAAAGCCAAAGGAAGAATTTGTATCCGTAAAAATTGCTTTAACTTCAGGTAAAGAGGAAGAAGAATGTTTCCAAAACATGACCCTTTATCGTAGAAAGATTGCTCAAAGATTAAATGACGCGAAAGAAAGCCCTATTATCTTTAATGAATATATGTTTGCGTCATGGAATTGTCCTTCTAAAGAAACCGCTTATGCTTTAGCGCCAATTGCGAAAAGAATGGGCGCAGATTATTTCGTCATTGATTGCGGATGGCATGATGAAGAGATTAATCCTTTTTACCATGTCGGACGCTGGGAAGAAAGTAAGAAAAAATATCCGGAAGGATTAAATAATACATTAGACTACATTCGCTCTTTAGGATTAAAACCAGGCTTATGGATGGAACCAGAAGTGGTAGGCGCTTTAGGCGATGCTTCTTCCATTTGGGACGAAGATTGCTATTTCCATCGAAATGGAAAGCGTTTAGTTGTTTCCAATCGCTATCAACTCGACTTTAGAAATCCTAAAGTGCAACAAGGAATTCTTAAAAAAATTGATGAATTGGTAGAAAGATATGGAATCGGTTATATTAAACTCGATTATAATATTGAACCTGGTGTTGGTTTAGATGCAGAAGATGGTTATGGTGAAGCTCTTTTAGAACATAACCGCGCCTATTATGAGCTCATTAATGAAGTTGGAAAAAAACATCCAGATTTACTCATTGAAAGTTGTGCTTCAGGAGGTAATCGTTTAGACTATCTCACATTAAGCAATGTCAATTTAGCTTCTACTTCCGATCAAACCGATTACCGCATTTATCCTTATATTATCGCTAATTTATTAACAGCTATTTTACCTGAACAAGCAGGAATTTGGTGTTATCCCAAAGTAGAGTCGTTAGCGGATGAACAAATTGATGATGAAGCGGTAAATATGAATTTATTAAACGCTATGATAGGAAGAGTGCATTTAGCAAGCAAACTCTATTTATTGAGTGAAGAAAAACAAAAAAGAATCAAAAACTGCCTTGCTTTCTATCATCAATTAGATGAAATTCGTAATCAAGGCGTCCCTATTTTCCCATTAGGACTATCTTCTTATATGGACAATCATTTAGCCTTTGGTTTAAAAAAGCAAAATAAAGCTTATATTTGGGTTTATAACATGAAAGGATTAAAGCCAATCCGTCTTCGTTTAAAGAAAGTAAAAGAAATTCGACTTGCCTATCCTTTAGATTTATTAACCAAATATGAAGTAAAGGAAAATGAATTGATTTTCTATCCAGAAAAAGAGGGTTCTGCACGTCTTTTTGAGGTGACTTATGAAGAATAATGAAGTAATTTCTTTTGTAGATCAAAATGGAAAGCGTGTGGAAGCGCATGGCGGACATCTTCTTTATCATGAAGGGATGTATTATTGGTATGGGGAAGATCGAAACGAAAATTACTACGTTCATTGTTATCGCTCAAAAGATTTAAAAGATTGGGAAGACCTAGGTGCAATTATTACAACACTTACGCCCGTTGTGCCTTTTAATAAAGGAAAAATCAAACATAACTTAATTAACACTGACGGAACAAAGGTAAATTTAGAAAGACCAAAGGTTATTTATAATAAAGAAACCAAGCAATTCGTGATGTGGATGCATTTTGAAAATGGAAAAGACTATTTAGACGCTATGGCGGCGATTGCAACTTCCAATTATCCTGATCATGGCTTTACCTATCGAGGAGCCTTCCGACCATTAGATTATATGTCAAGAGATTGCACCTTATATCAAAAAGAAGATGGTACTGCTTACTTTATTTCCGCAAGTAATGATAATCAAGACTTGCATATCTATCGATTAAGTGCAGATTATCTTTCTATTGATTGTCTAGTACAAAAGTTATTTATTGGCTTATATCGAGAAGCACCAGCGTTAATGAAAAAGGATGGAATTTATTATTTGTTAACTTCTTATTGTACTGGATGGTTACCGAATCAATGTCAGTATGCAACGGCGGAAAGTATTGAAGGAAATTGGAGTGAGCTCCAAAACATTGGAAATTTCAATACTTACCATAGTCAACCTGCATTTATCTTTGAACATAATGGATTTCTGTACTATTTAGGTGATTGCTGGGGCGGCGTAAATTGGGAAAAAATCGAAGAATTTGATTATACGAAATCATGCTACCTCTGTATGGGTTTTGTTTTTGAAAATAATCAACTATTCTTTGATAAAGATAAGGAATAACAACTGATAAAATAACAAGTTGAAACTAAAAAATATCCATTCAATGTAAATTATGAAAAAGTTAGTATTATAGTATAGTTTTTTCCGCTTTTTTAAAAAATGAAAGCGGTTTTATAAAAAAGAAAGGACTCATCATGAAAAAGAGAAAATTATTTGTATTATGTCTCGCTCTATTAATGGTTGGTGGTGGAACACTCACGTCGTGTGGTGGTTCAAATCGACCAACATCTACAGTAAGTTTAACAATTGATGAATTTAATGTAGACGAATCCAAAATTGATAATGCAAACGTCCAAGAGTATTATCAAGTCAAAGCCGTTAGCGCAAAAGATAGTAATGGAAAATACTATATCTGTGCAATCAGCGTTAAAGATCCAGATGGACAAGATGTGGAAGTGACGGATAACCGCTTCTTATGTGCAAAAATGGGTGATTATAAAGTCACCTATACCGCTACATTAGATGATGGACAAACCGCATCAAAAACCTATACCGTACGTGTTATCGACGTTGGAGATCCAGTAATTTCTTCTAAATTACGCTCCAAAAAAGATGCAAGTGCAAGCACAACGGATTTCCATAATATTACGCAACTTGGCACTTCCTATGATTTAAAAGATATTACCGTTACCGATAACAGTGGAGAAACCATTACACCTACGATTAAAGTTGCTTTTAATGGCGAAGAATTAAACTTAGAAGGTGACATAGTTACCTTTGATCAAAAAGGTGCGTATAGCATTAATGTTACCGCTACCGATAGTTCAGGTAACATGAGAGATGAAACCTATTATGTTTATACATTAATGGATTTTGAACATGGTGCTTATTATAACAATGAATGGTACGCGAGTGAAATTAGTGAGGATGTTGCTTATAATGGAACTCATTCTTATGAATTTGGTATGTATGATAAAGCTACCACATGGTTTAATGACTACTCCATGTTAGGAGATGTTTATCTATATAATACCACCGATAAATATGTCTCCTTCTGGATGTATTTTGATTTAAAAACGAATAACATCAATGGTGAAATGTGCTTTAATGCCGTTTATCACTCGATGAAAGTCTTTGATACCAAAGGTAATGAAGTAGGTAGAAATTTTCAAGGCAAAATCACCCTTCCAGGTAATAAATGGTATCGTTTCTTAGTCAATATGCAAGAAATGGAAATGTCTGGTGACACAAACGATAAAGCGGATGCAGCACCAGTAAAAGCTTCTTTAAGAGAAATCCCATTCTATGTTTGCCCATGGGATAGAGATTTAGGTGCAAACTCTGATAAGAAAACTTTCGTTTATTTAGATGATATTCGTTTAGTTGGTGATGTAGATGATGAAGACTACAAATTACCAGATGTCGAATATGAACCAAGTAAAGTGACAACTCAAGTGTCTTTCAATAGCGTTTTTGCGCAACAACTAGAAAGTGCTGCCTTAGAAAATTCTTATGGTAAAGCAACGTTCTTCTATGGAACGATGAATGATCGTAAAGCATTTACAAGAATCAATGACAACCCATATCAATTAGGTATTGAAGAAGGACAAAATGCTGAAGGTAGCAATACTTTTGCTGAAGGTTGGAGATTCTATTATGGAGCTTCTGGTGGATTCGGATATCAATTTGAAGCCAAAGATCATTGCTTTATACGTATGGTCGAACAAAAAAATGACGATGATACGACAAAAACAAATGGTTGGCCAGAAGGTCATTTAAGCTATGCTATACTTTCAGCCAAAGGCGATTTAGATGTATTACATGATGATTGGATGGGTGGAGCAGGAACTTTAGGCACCGATTATGTTGAGTTACAAAAAGGTGAATCCTTCTTATATCTCTTCTCTCATACAGAAAATAGAAATGTTCAATATCCTCCTTATATTGAAATTGCAGGTGTAAAAGAAAAAGGTGCTAAAGAATATAAGCCAAGTGACACTGTTACTGATGTCGATTATAAAACCGATTTATTTGCCAAACAATTAGAATCTACAACTGGTTGGGTGGAAAATGATTTAGCTAAAATGACGATTGCTCATGGTACTTATGAATCTTATGAACCTATGAAAAATATTACTGCTGAAGGTTCTACTGATTATACTTTAGGCTCAGAAGGTGAACATAAAGCATCTGTTCAAGGATGGAGAGCTATTAGTGGCTATAATGATGGTGTTGTGTACGCGATTGAAGCAAAACAACATATCTTCGCTAAGATCGTTGAAAAATCTAATTTAGCAGGTTGGGTTGATGATGCTGGAGCCAATACTGTTTTAGAATATGCTGTCTATCGTGCTGCTACTGGTGAAACTGATTTAATTAAGTCTTCGGCAGGCACAAGAGGAAACTTTGGTTGCGATTTCGTCGAATTACAAGAAGGAGATCGTTTACTCTTCGTCTTCCGCTTTGAATGGAGTGACTTTAGAAACTATGAACAACCTTCTAATATCGCTTTAGCCGCTGCTGTTGAAATGTAATTAAAGAAAACATAATGGACTATGGAATCCATCTTCCATAGTCCATTTTTTCTTAAAGAAAGGGAATGAATATGAAAAGAAGAAAACTTTTATCATTAAGCTTATTTTTATGTATTGGTGCATGTTTATTTCAATCCCCTAAAATGGAAAAAAGAGCTTTGGCGGATGAAACATCAAGCGAAGAATTAGTGGTCGATAACAATTTAGCTTCAACGTATTATCAAGGAACGGTCGCGAATAATCTTCCTACCGTAATTGTGGATATTGAATCAAAAGAACAATTAACCAAAGTAACGAGTACAGAAGTTCGACCATCGAATGTAATTTTACACATGAATAAAGATCAAAATATTACCGATAAAGAAGGAAATGTTATTGATTCTTTCGTTAATGTTTATGCGCAACTAAATAAAAAGATTTTGCCGATTGTTTATATTGAAAATCAAGACAGTTATATTGCATTTGTGGATTTCTTTAAAAATAAAATGGATATTCTTGACTTATCAATTATGTCCGACACACCTGACTATATAAAAGGGATTAAGGATGAAAATAACAAAATACGTGGAATTATTGAATATAACGATATCACTGATGGAGATATGTATCATTCGGTTATCGCTCCTACGAACGCTCATTTTGCTAATGTAGCGGTGCTTTCTCCTTCTATAGCAACAAAAGAAAATGTCACTTACATTCAAGCTCGTTTTAAAACTGTTTGGACACGATTAACGGGTGAAACGGATTTAGATATTCTTTCAGCAATTCAAACGGGAACGTATGGATTGATTGTTAAAGATTATGAGCATGTATATGAAATGTACACGCAAATAAAAGAGGGTAGTTCTTTCCGTCCATCATTTAATGTGGCACATAGAGGACTTCCAAAGCAAACACATGAAAATTCTATAAGTGGTACGAAAAAAGCAACAGAAGTAGGAGCAACACATGTTGAATTAGATGCTTATGTTACTAAAGATAATAAAATTTATTTTATGCATGATGGCACGATTATGCGTACGTCTAATGGTGAAGGTGCTTTAGAAAACTATACATCCGAAGAATTAGAAAAATATGAACTTGATTTATTTGAACCACATGAAAAAATTCCTAATATTGATGAGATTATTCAAACATTACAAGGAACGTCAACTATTTTGGTTTTAGAAATTAAAACGACCAAAGCAAATTTTACTACTTTATTAAAGGAAAAATTGGATGAATATAATTTCTATCCTCAAATCGTGGTGATCTCTTTCTCAAGCTCAATGTTAGAACAAATGAAAGATGTTTTACCTGAAGTACCAACTGCATATTTAGGAAGTGTAAACCAAAGTAATTTTACGAAAGCTTTACCTTTATTAGGACAAATGAATGCTGGCGTAGATACTTCTATGGGTGCCTTTTCAACGAGATTTAATGAACTCTATTTAAGAGATAGAGGTTTCATTGGTTGGTTCTGGACTTACGATAATGTTTCTTCTATTGAAAATATGGGACCACAAAGTGGTGCTGTTGGAATTACCAATAATGTCGCAGATTATTTTAGCGATAAAGTTTATTCTTTAAAAGGAAATCATATGCAATTAGGAAAAGGACAAACCCTTTCTAAAGATACGGTTGTTCCTTTAACCGCTATAACATATAAAGGTGAAGAGACAAAAGTAGTAGGACAAATTTATTTCTATCAAGAAATTGAGAAAGGCAAGTATTCTGTTATTGCTTATTACACTGATTATTCAACAAGTCTTACATACTATACCGCACCTTTTGAGATTCAAGATGGCGAAGAAGAAATCGTGAATCCGCCGAAAAAGAGTGGTTGTCAAAAGGCTTCAACGGCCGTCATTGCTTCCTTTAGTTTGTTAGTGTTCTTAGGCGCTATCGTACTAAAGAAAAGTAGTTTTGCTAAATAATTTGAAATAAGAAATTAGTTTTTAATCTATTAAAGTTGACTTTAAAATCGATAGTGGTGTATTTAGTACGTACGCCACTATTTTTTGGCTTTTCAATAAATTTAATGTTATTCATTATCTTGACATATCAAATAAAAGATATGGATAATTGAATTGTGCAAAGTATTTTATAAGCACTTTAAAGGAAAAGGGGAATAATGAATGAAAAGAATACCTTTATTGATGATAGGCGCTTTTTTGTTTGCAAGTTGTAATTTTTTCCAAACTTCAAAAAGCGTTAAAGCTAACGCTGAAAACAAAAATGCAAATGAAACAGGACTTATTACAGATAATGAACTTATCGAGACATTTGAATATGAGACGGCAGTAAGAAATTTGCCTACCTTAATTGTTGACGTTGAATCTAAAGATGATTTAGATAAAGTGGTAACAACGGATACGCGGCCTTCTAACGTCATCTTACATTTTGATGAAAATGCAAATATCATAGATAAAGAGGGTAATGTTATTGACTCTTTTATCAATGTTTATAACGAGATAACACCTTTTATCATTCCAATTTTATCCATTCAAGATGAAAATAGTATGAACGCCTTTATGAAATTTTCAAAAACACAATTGGATATGCTAGATATGGCGGTTCTTTCTAATACACCATCCTATGTAAAAACAATAAGAGAAACTAATACCAAAATTCGTGGTATTGTTGAATATAGTGAATTATCGGAAGAGAAAAACTTATATGAAATGGTTGTTGCTCCTACCAATGAAAATCTAGCACAAGTCGCTGTACTTCCTTCTTCTTTAGCTACAAAAGAGAACGTCACATATGTTCATGCTCGTTTTAAAACGGTTTGGACAAGATTGGATAAAGAAACAGATTTTGATATTTATTCGGCTTTACAAACAGGGACATATGGATTAATTGTAAAAGACTATGAACACATATATGAACTATTTGAGCAATTAGAAGAAGGTACGGCTTTCCGCCCTTTCTTTAATGTCGGTCATCGTGGATTACCTAAACAAGCTCATGAAAACTCTGTAAGTGGAACAAAAAAAGCAATGGAAGTTGGTGCGACTCACGTCGAATTAGATGCATATGTTACCAAAGATAATAAAATTTATTTTATGCATGATGGAACGATTGACCGTACTACATCAGGCACTGGTTCTCTCGAGAATTACACCTCCGAAGAATTAGAAAAATTTGAATTAGATGTTTATAAGCCAAACGAAAAAATTCCTAATGTTGATGATATTTTCCAAACGTTAAAAGATACCCAAACGATTCTTGTTTTAGAAGTAAAAACAGAAAAGGAAAATTTTCCCACTTTACTAAAAGAAAAACTCGATCAATATCAATTGTATGATCAAATCGTAATTATCTCTTTCTCTACTACAGCATTAGAAAGAGTGAAAAATAATCTTCCAATGATTCCTACAGCTTACTTAGGAAATGTAAGTGAAAAAACATTTGATAAAAACCTTGCTTTATTGGGAAGATTGAATGCGGGTATTGATTCGGCGCTTAATGCATTTTCTAAGGAATTTAACGAATTATATTTACGCGATAGAGGTTATATTGGTTGGTATTGGACGATTGATAATATTTACAATATGAAGCACACCTGTATCAAAAATGGTCTTATTGGTATTACAAACAATATTGCCGATTATTTTACCAACCGAATTTTTGAAATAAAAGGCAATGATATGAAATTAGAAAAAGGCCAAGATTTCACTAAGGATTTGGCTGTTACTTTAACGGCCACAACTTATGTAGGTGGAACAATAGAAGTTGAAGGACAGATTTTCTCTTATCAAGAAAAGGAACGTGGCAAATATTCAGTGATTGCAGCCTTTAAAGATGAATCGATGGAATTGGTTTATTATACAGCACCTTTTGAAATTCAGGAATATGAAACTTCCAAGCCTTCAAAGAAAAATGGATGCCAGAAGGCTTCTACTGCTGTAATTGCAACCTTTAGTTTATTACTTTTCATGGGGGCCATTTTATTAAAGAAAAACAGCCTGGCTAATTAACAATAAAGATAGTTTTTTATATATGAAATTAGATGAGGAAAATCAAGGACAAAGTAAATAATTTTCCATTGAATTAACGTAAAAAGTTAAAAGCATAGCAAACCTCAAAAGAGGTGTTGCAAAAAGTATGGTATCATTCCATCTTCCATAGTTGAAAAGCAAAAAAAAGTAGGAAAACCAAGTACTGATTGATGCTTTTCTACTTTTTCTATTTATCTATGAAAAAAATGATGTTTACAAAGAAAATATCGTGCTAAATGTTTTGCGACATTGGAGTGACAAGGACAAACCAAAATTAATATAACCCCCATTATTTTTAATGTAAATTATATATTGACAATAATGAATATCTAAGAGTAGTATGTTGAGGCTATGTGAAAAATATAGCAATTGATAGCAATTTTATTTTACAAAGCCTTTGCTATACGTTTGTTACGAATAAAAATAGCATAAGACGTTGAATATAGCAGTTCAGTTCAATTTGCAAATATCATTGCACTGCAAGTGCAAATGACCTTCGCACAAAGTCTTGACAAAAAAGTACGGGGGGGGGGTATGATATTTTTCAATATTGAATAAATCTATTTTCAATATTTTTAAATTAAAATTTCTAAATTTACAAAAGTTTTTGGGAAATACGACATTAGCTTAATAGCATTTTTAAATGTTTGATAGGGGGAGACGAGCATATGGGGGCATATAAGAAAATTAAATATGTTTTAACTATGATATGCATTTTATTAGCGTTAATTGGAATTGGCGTCTATTTTAATATTGCTAAAGAAAATAAACTGCCTGGGAATGTAAGCGTAACATTAAAGGAAAATACCACCCAAACTTTGTCTACGAAAATTTCAAATATTTATCCGGGAAGTAGCACGTCTTATACGATTCATTTGAATGGTAAAAATATTGTGAATTTAAATGTTTATCTAAGCTTTCGCGATAGCGATAATGATGAAAATCAATTAAAGAATTATATAAATGTAAAAGTTGAGACAAAACAAGTCATAATCGAAAACTCCTTAAAGGAACTATTAGACGACAATAGTAAGATATTAAATCTTGGAATGAGAACAAATCAAATCATAATTACGTATACAATGCCAGAAAGCGTAGGAAATGAAGCAAAAGGTGCTGAAGCAAATTTTTATGTTGATTTATTGGCTAAAACAATGGAATTGAGGTAATCAATATGGAAAGCAAAGTATTACCATCAGATGAAAAAAAGAGACCAATAAAAAAAGCGCTAAGTTTTATGGGGAATATTATTGTATTTTTAATTTTGATTTTCGCAATTTTTATTCTCTCAATAAGTGTAATGGCAAAAAAAGATAGTGATGGTGCCGCGACAATATTTGGGTATCAACTTCGTTTTGTACAATCAAGCTCCATGGAAAAATGTGATCAGACAGATGTGTCTGAATATAAAATCAAAAGTATTCCTGTAAAATCTTGTGTGTTTATCGAAGTTATGCCCAAAGAAGAGGCTAAACAGCAAAAGTGGCTAGAAACACTCCGAATTGGAGATGTTCTAACATTTAAATATGTTTATCAAAAACAAGTTACAATTACTCACCGCGTTGTAAAGATAGAAGAAAAAAATCAAGGGGGCTATATTATAACGTTAGAAGGAGACAATAAATTAGATTCTAGTGGTGTGGGGCAACAAATTATTGATACCAGCGATGAGAATAGTCCTAATTATATTATTGGAAGAGTAACTGGTCAAAGCCGATTCGTTGGTTCAATTGTTTATGCATTAAGAAGTCCTATAGGAATTATTTGTATTATTATCATTCCTTGTCTTACTCTAATTGGTTTTCAGATTATTCGTATCATTGGCGTATTAAATAAAGAAAAGAAAGAAAAAGAAGCCATTGCTTGGGAAAGCCAGGCTAATGAAATTAAAGAATTAAGGCGTCAACTTGATGAACTTCAACAAAAATCTAATAAATCTACGGCACCGCCTATTTCCGATCTTCCTCAAGAAGGCTCGTCGTTGAGCAAAGATGAAGAAAAAAAATAGCATGTGCCTTGAGGTAAAATATTATTTAAGAAAGGAGGTAGTCGCAAATGCAAACTTTATTAATCATATTTGTCGCATTAGTCTTAGCGTTTAGTCTTTTTTGTGTAGTAGTTGTCTGTTGTGACATTATAGAAGAAAAGCATGAACATAAAATGCAAGAAGTGAAAGAAGATGCTCAAGTAACGCTAGAAGCGTCGACAGTTGCGAATGTGGAAAATGAGATTGTCGAACAAAATGACGAGAATGTTAAGTTTACTACAGGAAATGAAACCTTGTTAGAAAAATATAATGCTCTTTCATCAAAATACAAAGAATATTATGATGAAATCGTTGAATTTGCTGGAATGATTAATAACATTAAGCACTTTAAAAAAGCACAGTATGAGGATTTTAGACTTGGTAAAAGAAGCTTGGTGCGATTAAAGATACGACGTGGCGTCGTTGTTTGTGAACTAATGATACCGAATCTTCAATTTAAGAACTATGTAAATGATAACAAAGTTGTAGTAAAACAAGCACCAGCAGTGATAAAGGTTACAGATGGGGAATCGCTCTCTGCGGTGAAGGACAGTATTCGAATTGCAGTGGATGCAATTGAAGAAGAGAAAGCATATAAAAAAGAAAAAGCAAGAATTCGTCGAAATAGTCATCGACATGAATTAACAAAGGATAAAGCATCAATGGCAGCAAAATAGTTTGTTGTTTCAAATGGATGATTTATATAAAAAGAAAGGGGATTTTTAAAATGGAAAAAAGAAAAACAAAAACATTAATGACGGCGAGCATGATGCTCATGCTTAGCGTCGCTTTATTAGCTGGTGGAACCTATGCTCTTTGGAGCAGTGATGTTACATTAACTAATCATTTACAAGCAGGAGATTTAAAGATTAAACTTGTAAGAAAAGAACTCGTACAAAATCGATTAGATAAGAACGATGGTATTGTAAAAGAAAAAACTGTACAAAGTTCATCCGATGCACCAGTCGATTTTACAAAAGGAACAACTGAAAACGTGTTTGGAATGGATAATGAAGAACTCATCGTTCCAACTTCTAGTTATACGGCCACTATGTGCATCGCTAATAATGGGGGGACTGTTGCATTTGATTACAATGTGTATTTAAAACTTGGCGAAGGCACCGATAAGAAACTTGCTGAACAAATCAAAGTTACCATTACAAATCAAAATGGAACAGAAACCAGTGAATTTTTATCAGATCTAAATAAGAATTATGAAATTGCAAGTGGCAAAGTTTTAGTGAACGACGATGAAAGTGCTCAATCGGTGTTTAAAGTGAAAATTGAATTTGTTGATGATCGGTTAAATGACGTTCACTTCGATAATAACGAAGCCAAAGGATTAAAAACAAATATTGATTTATATGTTGAAGCCGTTCAAGCAACAAGTGCAAGATAAAAGTGGGGGAAAAGCAATGAAAAAGAGTAATGTAATTGCTTCTGCAATATTAGGAATTTGCTTGAGTGCAAGTCTTATTGCTGGCGGAACTTATGCTTTATTTACTTCTGAAGACGAAGTGAATATTGTCGTAAAATCAGGTAAAGTTGATGTGACTGCTGTTGTTGATCAAACGAGTATTCAAACAAAACAATTAAACCAAGGATATGAGTTAGGCGATAATCACACTTTAGGAGGAGAGATTTCTCTTTTAAGTGATGGTAGCTTGTCTTTAGCCCGTTTTATGCCAGGTGATGGTGCAAAATTTAACATCAATATTCAAAATAATAGTGATGTCCCTGTAAAATATCGTACTGTTGTCACCAAAGCAGATGATACAGGTTTATTTTCAGCATTAACCATTACGTTAGGAACAGAAACTTTCTTAGGCGTTGATGGAGAGTTTACTTGGAAAATTAATTCTGAATGGAAAACACTCAATCCAATCGAAGGCACAAATAAAACAGCGGTAACATTTCCAGTTAGTGTAGAATTTGCTGAGAGTGCGGATAGTAACCAATATGAGGGAACTTCGTGTAAAATCGTTTATCGTGTTGAGGCTGTACAAGGAAATGCAGATACAGTAAATGAACCTAATGAAATGTATATATGTTCAAAAGAAGATTTTAATGCATTTGTTAAAAATGTGAATGAAGGAAAGACGTATGCTGGAAGAGTTGTTCATTTAGGCGGAAATGTTGACTTAGAAGGAGCTTCCATTCTTCCTTTAAATAATTTTGCTGGAACTTTTGATGGAAACAATTATTCAATTTCAAACTTCAAGATGGCAGATCAATATGTTGGCTTATTTGGAAATGTTTCAAATTCTGTCAATGTAAAGAATTTAACAATTCGCAACGCTACATTTGAAGGTACAGGAAGCGGAAGTGCTGGTGGTGCTTTATTTGGCAATGTGAGAGAGAATATTTCGGTTAAGAGCGAAAACATTCGTCTTGAGAATGTTACTATTCGTAATGTGGAATATGGTGGTGGTATTGTTGGAAAAGCGACAGGTACGACGACAATTGACAGCACATTTGTAAGTGACATTCATGTTACGCCATCTACTTATGCTGGTGGTGTTTGTGGATATTATGATGGTGATGAATTGGAAATTAGAGAAATCGCAGGAGATTTCGATAATACATCCATAGTAGAAATAACTTCTACTTCTAGTGGGGGATGTGCTTCTATTCTAGGTTATCAAGAAAAAGGGAATACGGCGACCATTAAAGGTTCCCTTTATGATTTCATGAAATATGATGAATCAAAAGGTGCATGGGTTTATGCCATAACTTGCGAGAACCAAACAAATAACTATATCGGAAGTTTTACACAATCCAATATATATCTTTCCCGTTTTGGAGAGGGATTCTATTATACAAGCGACAGTGGCATAATTGATGAAGAAATTGGTCTTCAATATTTCCGTGATTATGTAAATAGTGGAGAAGGTTTATATTTAAGTAATGTTAAATTAGAATGTGATGTTGATTTAAAAAATGAACCGTTTACTCCAATTTATGGCTTTGTTGGTACCTTTAATGGTAATGGACATACGATTTCTAATTTGCTAATGAATGCAACGGATGACATTGATACATCTGGTGAATATGGTAAAGGTCTTTTTGCTACAGGTGGAAAAATGACAACTTATAACCGTCAACAACTATATAAATTTATGAAAGTGGAAAACTTAACTATCGAAAACGCTTTTGTTTCAGGAAATGATAATGTTGGTGTAGTCTTTGGTGGCGGAAATTATAGCCTCAAAGGAAAACGTAATTCCTATGATTTAATTGGAGGATGTGTATTAGAAAATGTGACTTTAAAAGGAAAAGTCATGGTGAATGGAAAGAATAATGTTGGTGCTTTTGCTGGCAAAATTGAAGCGACTAATTATGTATTAAATAACTATAATGTTACTTCCACCGATATTTTAAAGAATTGTATCATTGCTGTAGAAGAAGAAAGTTATGTAAAAGGAACACAATATGTTGGAGGTATGATTGGTCATACTGGAGAAAATGAAACAACATCTATAGTGTATATAAAGAATTGTATATCGAATATTAATGTTACAGCTGAAAACAATGTTGGAGGAATTGTGGGGTTACTTAAAACTAACGTCACTGTTGAAGGCTGCACGCTAACGAATGCGACAATTACTGCTTCACTTGGTAGCGATGCTTCTGAAATCAAAGGGACTGGTGAAGGAACATTTAATAATTGTTCGTATACAAATTGCACAATAAATAAACAATAAGAAATTGATGATTCGTAGACCCAAGCTAATGAGAATTAGTAAGGGTCTTCTATTTTTGATATTAAAAAGCGAATTGATAAAGCAAAATCGTGTTTAAATAAATAAGAGATGATCGTTGTTTTCATCTCAGTAGCGCCTTCTAAATTGTTTTTGAAGGACTTATTCAGTAATTTTTTTCTTTCAAAGTTGATTAAACAGACTTGATTAGAATCTTTACTGACGTCGATACCGACGAACAAAGTTTGATGATAATCAAACATGAACAACACCTACTTTCTGAATAAGAAGATATAGGAGTCCTGGCTCAGAAAGTAAACTAAGTCTCGCGGGTAAAAGAATACATCCCTAGAATAGAGATAAGGAGAAACAGCGGACTTAATTCGTTGTATGCAACTTGTTAAAGTACATAATTATAATATAATCTTTTCATTTAGATTATATGCTATAGGACTTCTAAATCAAAAATTTTTGAACCTAATCGGGTTCATTGATATGAGTATAAAATATTGATTTTAATAAACATATTTCTAAATTACATATCGTGCAAGGAGAAAAGCAATGAAAAAAACAATAAAAACTATTTTAACCGCTTCTTTATTATTGGTTTCCTTACTTTCAACAGCAACCGCCTGTGGAAATAAAAAACCAACAAGTGGTAATCCAACACAATCAACAACTGAACCAACAATAGTTACTTCAACAACAGGAACGCAAACGACAGTAGCGCCAACGGAAGACAAATCTTTCTTTATGCCAATTAGTGATGTACTTTCAACCACTGGCGGAAAAACAGTTGTTTCAGGCACCATCTATAGTGGCTCTGTGAAAACAGGCGATATTTTAACGCTTTCAAACTTAGATAAAAATGTAACTATTACTGGGATTGAAAAAAATAATAAAGCGTATGAAAATGCATCAAAAGGAGAAGAAGTTGAATTATCTATTGAAGGTGTGGATGGAAAACAAATTCAAAAAGGCTATTCACTCTTTACACCTTCAACGAAACAATATTATAACCAATTGAAAGTAAATTTAACTACCTTAACTAAGGACGAAGGTGGAAGAAACACGCCCTTCTTTACCAAATATCACTTGATTATTAAATTGTATCCTAATGTTATTCTTGGCACTACTTATTATACGGCAGATGTTTACGGATCGATTCTTTTGCCTAGCGATTTAGAATGCTTTAAGGCAGGAGAAACACATGAAGTTACGATTATTCTTAAAACCCAATTTATTTTAGATAAGGGTATGGAAATAGGCGCCGTTGAAGGCGGTAGAAAAGTTGCTTATGGTACAATTACTGCGCTTGAGCATCACGAACATGATGAAAACTATGACAAAATGGGGATTTGTAATGTTTGTACTTTTGATCAATATGAGATGTTTAATTTTGATGAATCAAAAGGAAGATATTATTTTAAAACGAATTTAAAAGCAAATCATAAGAATTTTTTAAGAGTTGCACCTTATGACTCTAGTAACTTAGAAAAAGAGTGGAAAACGCACGTTGTGGGTGCAAGTGCTGATGATTTTACTCTCTTGGTGTATGATGAAGAAGATAAGCTTTATACTGGAAATTTAAAGACAGGAAAAATTTATTTAATTATTATTGAAGGCAAAGCGAATAAAAACGACGTTACTTTTTGTTTAATAGATAGCAATGATAAAAACTAACAATGAAATTAGATAAGGAAAATTAAGAATAAAGAAAATTAGTTTCCTTATGAATTTTTTTTGAAGTTGAAAATGATAAAACGTAACGCTATTCATAAAAAGAATATGTGCGTTGGTGGTGCGGAAACTTGCAAAGCATCTTTCAATTATTTATAATTAAGTTAATTGGAGTGGAGAAAAAGAAGTCTCCACTCTTTCTATGTAAATTTCTGGAGAATTTATTCTATTTGAAATTGAAATAGCGTTTCTTTTCTTTGCTTGAGAATCAAAAAAAGAAATGTAAAATATATTCTCAAAGAAAGGAACATATAGTCTAAATGTCTCATTTTTAGAGCGGAGGACTATATAAAAAAAGAATGAAAAAAATTTTAGAAAAGCTTTTCCATGTGTCGGAAAAAGGATCATCGATTAAAAATGAAGTCATTGGTGGTTTAATTACTTTTATTGCCATGTGCTACATTTTACCCGTCAATGCTTCCATTTTAAGCGCAATGGGAATGAACACAATGGGTGTCTTTGCAATGACCGCTTTAGTCGGTGCCTTAGTCACATTTATTATGGGCTTTGTAGCCAACTATCCAGTTGTATTAAGCGCAGGTATGGGACTGAATGCTTATTTAGCCTATACGATTTCGATTAATGCTGGTTTTAATTGGCATCAATGTATGATTCTACTTACGATTTCTGGCTTATTATTCTTTGTTTTCTCATTAACGCCAATTCGTAAAATTATTATTGAATCCATTCCTAAAGATTTACAATTAATCATTTCAAGTGCCTTAGGTGCATTTATTTGCTTTGTAGGTCTTAAAAATTCAGGTATTATCGTTCAAGATGGTGGAACGCTTGTTACCTTAGGTAGTTTATTAAATCCATCTACTTTAATCGCTATTGTAAGTATTGTTTTATGTTTTGGTATGATGTTCTCCAAAAATAAAATTTTATCAACTTTAGCTATCCCACTTTGTATTTTATTTGCCGCTGTTACAGGCGTTATTGTTTCTTCTATTATGATTAAAACTGGAAGTTTGGAACTTGTAACAACATCAACAGGATTGGATAGTTGGTGGGCGTATAAGAGTAATGCTTTAAAGGATCTTCCTGTTAAATTGCCAATTGCTCCTTGGTTTGATGATAGCGCTAAATGGGGCATGAGTGGAGTAAAAGACGTTTTATTCTTTGGTTTATTAGATTCTAATTATTCGGGAAAAGATTTCCAAAGCGATATCGTAAAAGTGTTCTCTAATCCAACTTCTTATGTTGCTATTTTCTCATTAATGTTTGTTAACTTGTTTGACACTACAGCAACCTTGTTAGCGGTAGGAAGAAATACCGGAATTATTAACGAAGAAGGAAAAATGGAAAATTACCAAAAAGCCGTGTTAGCGGACGCTGTTGGCGCGGCCGTATGTGGACCATTAGGAACTTCTACCGTTACTTCTTTTGCTGAAAGTAATATTGGTGTAGAGATGGGGGCTAAAACCGGTTTAGCAGCGGTTGTGGCTGGCTTAATGTTCTTATTGTCCGGATTTATTTATCCAGTATTTTCTATCTTTACAGCAGGTTCTGTAACCGCTCCTGCGTTAGTGTGCGTGGGCGCAATGATTTTCGTAGGTAATTTTAAAGATATTAACTTTAGTGATCGAGTAGTGGCCTTTACCGGCTTTATCATGGTGATATTCTCACTTTTAACTTATTCGATTGCCTCAGGCATCGGTATTGGCTTAATTGCTTATGTCGTCATGATGTTATTTTCTAAAAGAAGAAAAGAAGTATGTTTACCTATTTATATCATTACTTTATTCTTCATTTTATCGTTTGCACTATCGGCGATACTGCCATTATTATAAAAAATGAACTTTCTAACTCCTTCATCAAATGGTGGAGGAGTTTTTATGTGATTTATTATGTTAGTTAATTGGGATGTTTTACTAAAGTATGATATTCTTTCATTAAGAAAAAAGTGTAAACATTTCTTCTTATGAAAAGAAGAAAAAACATTAAATACTGCCACTCTTAGACATATGAAAAGCAGCATGAAACTTAAAAGAATCTATAATTATGAAAAACACTATTTAATCATAGGCACTATGAAAAAGGAGAAAAATGAAATGTATATAATTAAATTAATGAATGAATTCATTCATGGGATATTGTGGGTGTGTGACGAAGAAGGGATTTCAACTAATTACGATTTAATTGATAAAGATTTGGAATTGATAAAACTAAATGAAGAAACTAGAAAATTATTTGATTCATATTATGAATTTGATTCTCATAATCAAAATTGTTGGTTTAATGAAGAACTAGAGAAAAAAACTAAAGATAAAATGTTAGAACTAATTCGAAAAATAAAAAATAGATTATCTAAGATTAATGATGGAACATTCATAGTAGTAGACTATGAAACTGAAAAACTAGAAAAGCTATAACTCGTTTTTCTTCATTTTGACGGGTCAAAATTAATTTTTTTACAAAATTTTAAAAAAATGTTGATTTTTATAGTCGATTTTGATAGGATTATATCGCGTTAGAAAACGGGAAGGAGAACTTAACGATGAACAACAATTTAGTAAAAGAAATTACCGCTTCTCAATTAAAAAAAGACATTCCAGAATTTGGTTCTGGTGATACCATTCGTGTTAACGTTCGTATTATTGAAAACAATAAACAACGTGTCCAAGCTTTCCAAGGCGTTTGCTTAGCTCGCCGTGGTAGTGGTGTCTCCGAAACTTTCATTGTACGTAAAGTTTCCAATGGCGTTGGTGTAGAAAGAACATTCCCACTTCATTCTCCATCTATTAGCTCCATTGAAGTCTTAAAACGTGGTAAAGTACGTCGTCATAAGATTTACTACTTAAGAAAATTATCTGGTAAATCTGCTCGTATTAAGGAAATTCTTTAATGCTCATTGGGCCCTTTTTCATAAGGGCCTTTTTTTCAGTTTTGATAACTGCATTTTTGTGGTAAAATATAGAATAAGAAGCAGGTGAAATCCGTATGAAACCGAAAAAACAAGTCATTCTCAATATTTTTACGGCCCTTGTCGTTATTTTTAGTATTAGTTTTTGCTTGTTTCGATTTTTAACTGGTGGAGTCATTATTGATGGAACTTCAATGTCACCTACATTAGGTGATTTATCAGAAGGAAAAACGATAAGAACAACCTATCGAAAAAAACATCTCAAACGGTTTGATATCATCATTTTTGATAGTAAGGCTAGAGGAGAACGCTTGATTAAGCGCGTTATTGCTTTACCAGGAGAAACAGTCTCAGTTGATAATATAACCGGCGAAATAACCATTAATGGAAAAATCGTATTACAAAATTTTATTCCAACCGATGATGCTCAAATGGAATGGGAACAAACGAAAAGAACAACTTGCGTTGGATCCTATAACATGGCTTGTGGAAAAGAATTAACCATACCTAAAGGCTATTATTATGTTTTAGGTGATAATCGAAATCCGGGTAAATCATTAGACTCTGAACACGGATTAGGTTTAGTACCTTATGAAGAAATTGATGGTGTGTTATGGTATGTCGATACCGTTTGTGAAGAGATTGGCCAATCTAGTGGCGAAAGAGTATGTGTAAAAAAGAAAAAAATTAAAAAACAATATTTTTAAAAAAGGAGGCGAGATAGATGCAACAAAAGAGTATTCATTGGTTTCCAGGCCATATGAAAAAGGCGTTAAAAGAAATTGAAGAGCGCTTAAAAATCATGGATGTTATTATTGAAATTGTGGACGCTCGTGCACCTATATCAAGCCGCAATCCTTATTTAAAAGATTTAGCGCCACAAAAAAAGCGTTTAGTCGTTTTAGCTAAAAAAGATTTAGCGGATGAAGAAGAAACCAAACGTTGGGTTGAATATTTTAAAAATGAAGGAATTATTGCACTTCCGCTAGATTTAACTTATCCAAAATCGGATGCTGAATTAAAAAAAGCCATTCAATCTTTAGGTAAAGATAAGTGGGAAAGAGATAAAAGAAGAGGATTAAAACCGCAACCTTTAAAAACGATGATTATTGGTATTCCAAATGTCGGAAAATCGACATTAATCAATCGGTTAAGCCGTAGAAATGCCGCTAGTGTACAAAATACACCGGGGCATACTAGAGCGCAACAATGGATTAAAGTAGATCAACTTTTTGAATTATTAGACACACCAGGAATTCTTCCTATGCAATATGAAGACGCTACTTATAGCATGCATTTAGCATGGCTAGGATCCATTAAAGAAGATATCTTACCTTTAACTGTAATCGCCACAGAACTGCTTTCTTTTTTAAAAGAATATCATAGTGAAAAGTTAGAAAGTCGCTTTCAAATAGAGAAAATAAAAGATATGCCTTTAGAAGAAATTTGGCTTCAAGTCGCTAAGAAAAGAGGCTTATTAACGAAAGGTGAACCGGATGTAGAAAAAGCCGAACGTTTACTTTTAAAAGAATTTAAAGATGGTACTTTAGGTAGAATCACCATTGAAAAGAGGGAAAGTGCATGTTAACGTACGAAAAAGAATTTTTTGAACAAGGCTATCACCTCATTGTTGGCTGTGATGAAGCAGGTCGTGGCCCTTTAGCGGGTCCAGTGGTTGCAGCTGCCTGTATTCTTCCTAGTGATTATCATAATGAAGATATTAATGATTCAAAAAAATTAACCGATAAAAAAAGAAGAGCGTTATTAGATGAAATTGAAAATCACGCGATTGCCTTTGGAATTGGCATCGTAAGCGCGGAAAAGATTGATGAAATTAATATTTATCAAGCTAGTCGCCTGGCGATGAATATGGCCATTGAAAATATGGCCCATCAATTTGATTTGGTCTTGACGGATGCAATGCCTTTATTTGGCTATGATGTTCCGGTTATCGACATTATTAAAGGTGATGCGAAAGCGCAATGTATTGCCGCAGCCTCTATCATTGCGAAAGTAACAAGAGACGAAATGATGGAATCCTTAGATGAACTATATCCGCAGTATGGCTTTAAGCACCATAAAGGTTATGGTACCAAAGAGCATCTTCTTGCTTTAGATAAATATGGACCGATTCCCGGTATACATCGTTATACTTATGGACCTGTACAAAAAGCGATGAACGAACAATTATCCCTATTTGATTAGGGATTTTTTTCTTTTCTTCGTATTAAAAAAGAAAAGGAGAAAAAATATGAGTACAGGAAAAGGAAGAGGAAGAGAAGTTTTACTTTATTTAGCGATAAAGCATCATGGAGAATGGGAAAGCATTTTAAAAGCGTTAGAAAAGAAAGAATATATTGATGAAGAAGAACTACAAAGAGTAATTTCAGTTAATCACGCTAATTATGTAACGATTATTGATGATGATTACCCAGAAGACTTAAAGAAGATTTATAAACCGCCATTTATATTATTTTATTATGGAAATTATGATTTACTTCGTTTACCTCGTCTTGCGGTGGTAGGATCAAGAAAATGTACGGAATATGGGAAAAAGTCGGTGAAGAAAGTAATTCAAGAGTTACAAGCGCAACTCGTTATCGTTTCTGGATTAGCCAAAGGAATTGATGCAACTGCGCATCTTACAGCTATAGAAACTAAAGCGCCAACGATTGCTATCTTAGGAAGTGGAATTGACCTATGTTATCCGAAAGAAAATCAAAAAATCTATGATTATATAAAGGAAAACGGATTGTTAATCAGTGAATATCCTTTAGACACCGCGCCGAATCAATATCATTTTCCCACGCGTAATCGTTTAATTGCCGCTTTATCCAAAGCGACTTTAGTAGTAGAAGCTTCAGAAAAATCAGGGACAGCGTATACCATTCAAGCGGCATTAGAATTTGGAAAAGACATCCTATGTATCCCGCATTCCATTTTTAATGAACATCATTATACCAATCGTTTAATTCGTGAAGGCGCCATTTTAATAGAGAAAGGTCAAGACATATTAGAAGAATTCAAATTGGAGTAAAAAATTTTTATTTAATTTATTTAAATAAATATATAAGGAATAAAAAAGCGTTATTGACATTAGAAATTGAACGCATAATAATGAAATGCTGAAAGGAGTGATTCTATGAAGCTAGTCATAGTTGAGTCACCAGCCAAATGTAAAACCATTGGAAAGTATTTAGGTAATGATTATAAGGTTATGGCGTCGTATGGACATATCCGCGATTTAGCCACTACCGGTAAAGGAGGGTTAGGTGTTGATATCGAACACGATTTTGCCCCTCATTACATTGAAGATAAAACCAAAGCAAAAATTATTACCTCATTAGAAAAAGAAGCGCAAAAAGCTTCAGAAGTTTTACTCGCTACCGACCCTGACCGTGAAGGGGAAGCGATTGCCTGGCATTTAGCCGAAGTTTTACATTTACCTGTCGACCAAACCAAAAGACTAGAATTTCATGAAATTACTCGTCCAGCCATTCAAAATGCGATTGAACATCCTCGAACCATTAATATGGATTTAGTGGAATCGCAAGAATGTCGTAGAATTCTTGATCGTATCATGGGCTTTAAATTAACGGGCCTTTTAAAGAAAAAGATTAAAATGGAATCAGCGGGCCGTGTTCAATCCGCTGCTTTAAAATTAATCGTGGATCACGAAAAAGAAATTGAAGCCTTTGTTCCTGAAGAATATTGGACCATTCAAGGTGCTTTATCCGTAATGAAAAAAGAGCTTCCTATTAAACTAGATAAAATCGATGGAAAGCAACCACAAATTCATAATGAACAAGAAGCACAAAGCATTTTAGATGAATTACCGAGTGCTTTTAAAGTGGATAGTGTGATTAAAAAGACTAAGAAAAAAGAACCCAAGGCTCCTTTTATTACTTCCACTTTACAACAAGAAGCTTTCAATCGTTATAAATTCTCAACGAAGAAGACCGCCTCCATCGCCCAAAAGCTTTATGAAGGTAAAACCATTGGCGATGAAATTACCGGTTTAATTACTTATATGAGAACGGATTCCGCTCGTCTTTCTTTACAATTCGTGGAATCAGCAGAGAAATATATTCTTGAAAATTATGGCGAAGCCTATTTAGGAAAAGTTCATATTGCTAAACAAAAAGGACAAGTACAAGATGCTCACGAAGCTATTCGTCCAACTTCTTTAAAGCGCACACCAGAAATGATGAAAGAATATTTATCTCGTGATGAATATCAATTATATAAAATGATTTATTATCGTACCCTTGCTTCTTTAATGAAAGCGAGTGAATACGAAGTCACCACCATTTTAATGAACGTAAAGAATTACGTTTTTAAAGCGGAAGGCGAAACCTTAGTCTTCGATGGTTATGAAAAAATCTATCGAAGTGCCGAAGATGAAGAAAAAACAAATACCCTTCCTAAAGTGGAAGAAGGCGCAACTTACGACGTAAAAGAAATGACCAAAGAACAACATTTTACCAAAGCGCCAGCGCATTATTCGGAAGCAAAAGTTGTTAAACTCATGGAAGAATTAGGTATTGGTAGACCTTCTACTTATGCTTCTACGATTCAAATTCTTCTTAAGAGAAAATATGTAGAAAGCGAATCTGGATATTTAATTCCAACCCGTGAAGGTAAAATTACGGCGGATTACTTAGATAAGTATTTCTTACGTTTAATCAATACAACCTTTACCGCGGAAATGGAAGAAGATCTCGATAGTGTAATGCGTCATAAAGAAACCAGGTTACATCTATTAAAATCTTTCTACGATTTATTTATGCCGATTTATGAAGCGGCAGTGGATGGAGATTATACCATTCCTATTCCTGAAGAAACATATGGTACTTGCCCAGAATGTGGCTCGGCTTTAGTAAAAAAACATGGCGCCTATGGTGATTTTATTGCCTGTAGTAATTATCCAAAGTGCAAATATAAAGTCGTGGAGAAAAAAGAAGCACCGAAACCAACAGGCGAACTTTGTCCAAAATGTGGACATGAAATGGTATACCGTAAAAACAAAAAAGGTGAGGTTTTTGAAGCTTGTAGCAATTATCCTCATTGTCATTACATTAAAGGGGCGGAACCGAAAGAAAGAATCGTTATTAAAAAATGCCCTGATTGTGGTGGAGATTTGATTTTAAAACCAGGGGTAAGAGGAAGAAGTCCTTTCCTAGGATGCTCCAATTATCCACGCTGTAAGCATATTGAAAAATACGAACCAAAAGATGAAAAAGAAAACGGGTAAACCCCGTTTTTTTATGCTATACTGAGAAAAGAAAGAAGGAATGAGCATGGAAAAAATACAAATTATTGGCGCGGGACTTGCGGGTTCAGAAGCTGCTTATTATTTAGCGAATCAAGGCTATCAAGTCGTGCTTTATGAAATGCGCCCAACAAAAATGACACCCGCTCATCATACTTCTTTATTTGGAGAACTTGTTTGCTCCAATTCTTTAAAATCCAATCGCTTAGAAAATGCTTGTGGCTTATTAAAAGAAGAAATGCGTCACATGGGTTCTTTAACGATGGAAGCGGCTGAAGCTGCTAAAGTCCCTTCTGGTCAAGCCTTATCCGTTGATCGTACGCTTTTTGCTTCAACCATTACGGAGAAAATTCGATCGCATCCCAATATTCAAATTGTTGAAGAAGAAGTGAAAGAAATCCCAGAAGGAATCGTAATTTTAGCTTCTGGACCTTTAACTTCTTCAAGCTTAACGAAAGCTCTTCAAGAAAAAATCGGTACAGAAACGCTTTCTTTTTTTGACGCGTGTTCACCGATTGTTGAAAAAGATTCTATTGACTTTACCAAGGCTTATTATAAATCCCGTTATGAACAAGGGGATGATTCGTATATTAATTGTGCGATGAACAAAGAAGAATATGAACGTTTTTACGATGCTTTAGTTCATGCGGAATTGGCTCCACTTCACGACTTTGATCGCGTGAATTATTTTGAAGCCTGTATGCCCATTGAAGCCATTGCTAAAAGAGGAGAAAAGACGCTTCGTTATGGACCTTTAAAACCAATGGGGTTAAGAAGAACACCAGAAGATCGTCCTTATGCGGTCGTGCAACTACGTCAAGATAACGTTTCCGCCAGTTTATATAACATTGTTGGTTTTCAAACCAATTTAACCTATGCGGAACAAAAAAGAGTGTTTTCTATGATACCAGGATTAGAGAACGCTACGTTTGTTCGTTATGGATTGATGCATCGAAATACCTATTTATGCGCCCCGGCTTGTTTAAACGAAAACTTGACACTAAAGCAAGATGAAAATGTTTATGTGGCTGGACAACTTTCTGGCGTAGAAGGTTATGTTGAAAGTGCCGCTACTGGTTTATTAGCAGCTATTTATATTGATCAAAAATTAAAAAAAGGCCATGTTGAAATCATTCCACAAACCACCATGTTAGGCTCTTTGGTATTTTATATTACGCATGCGGCAGTGAAACATTTTTCACCGATGAACGCGAATTATGGCATTATGTATCAAGTTTCAAAAGATCGTTTAGCGGTAGCAGACCGCTCCCTTGCTTCTTTAAAAGAATGGTGGGACCATGTCCATGAATGATTTAGTGAAACTTTTTCAAGACTATCTTTTGTTAGAAAGAAATTATTCTACGCACACAAAAGATGCTTATGTTCGAGATATAGAAGAATATTTAAAATTTTTAGAAGACATGGATAAAAATATTTTAGAGGTAAAAAATACGGATATTCGTGACTTTTTGACCATTCAAATGATGCATGGGATTTCCAAAAGATCCATTAAAAGAAAACTGAGCGCTTTACGCCATTTCTTTAAATTTTTAGTGGACCGCGAGTACGTAAAAATGAATCCTTTTCTTACGATTACTTCGCCAAAAGTAGATAAAAGATTACCGGAATTTCTTTATTATGAAGAAGTCGAGAAGTTATTAGCGCAAAATGCTTTAAGAACGGATCATTTGATGATTCGTGATCAAGCCATTCTAGAATTACTGTATGCTTCGGGCATGCGGGCTTTTGAAATTTGCACTTTAGAAATTTTTAATATTGACTATGGAAATCGTTGTTTACGCATTGTAGGTAAAGGGAATAAAGAAAGAATCATTCCTTTTTCCGTGACCGCAAAAGACGCAATGGTCCGTTACCAAAAAGAATTACGCCCGACTTTATTAAAAAAGAATCACGACGAAACATTACCGGATACTTTCTTTTTAAATGACCAAGGAAAAGCATTAACTACCCGGGGATTGGAATTTATTTTAAAAGAGATTGAAAGAAAGACCGGCGTGTATCTTTCACTTTACCCGCATAAAATGCGGCATACTTTTGCTACGCATTTATTAGATAATGGCGCAGATTTAAGAGTCATTCAAGAACTTTTAGGACACGCTTCTTTATCAACCACCCAAATCTATACACACGTAAGCATGGAGAAGATGCAAACGACCTATTTTAACGCGCATCCAAGAGCGCATAAAAAAGGATAAAGTGTCGAATACTATATAAACTATTTATATAATAAATAAATATTGATTTTCCTTTGCTATCCATGATAGAATAAGTAGGCTCTTGAAAAAAAGAGACTACACACATTATGGATTCAATTATCGGTTCCCTTTGCGCAAGGGCGTTTTTATAGGGGGTAATTGTTCGAAGTAATGGAGGGAAAACAAAATAGGAGGAAGTTCTCATGGAAGAAGAACAAAAGGAAGTTGCTTTAGAAGAAGCAACCGAAAATGTCATGGAAACAGTCATGCATGATCCAGATGCACCTGTCATCACCATGAAAAAATTATTAGAAGCCGGTGTTCACTTTGGACATCAAACCAGAAGATGGAACCCAAAAATGGGCAAATACATCTATGGTGCTCGTAACGGCGTATACATTATTGACTTACAAAAGACTGCCGCTATGATTGATACCGCTTATAAAGCTTTAAAAGCTATCGTTGATGAAGGCGGAAAAGTACTTTTCGTTGGTACTAAAAAACAATGCCAAGACGCAGTGAAAGAAGAAGCCCTTCGTTCTGGTTCATTCTTTATCACCGCTCGTTGGTTAGGCGGTACCTTAACTAACTTTAAGACCATTCAAACACGTATTCGCTATTTAAAGAGCTTAGAAAAAATGGAAGAAGATGGAGAATTCGATGTCCTTCCAAAGAAAGAAGTAGCCTTACTTCGTAAAGAAAAAGAAAAATTAACCCGTAACTTAGAGGGTATTAAAGAAATGCGTAAGATTCCAAATGCTATCTTTGTCATTGATCCACGCATTGAACACAACGCTGTTGCTGAAGCTCATAAATTAGGTATCCCAGTGTTCGGTATTGTTGATACCAACTGTGATCCAGATGAAGTTGATTATGCCATTCCAGCTAACGACGATGCCATTCGTTCCGTCCGTTTAATTTTAGCGGTCATGGCCGATGCTGTTGTCGAATCTAAAGGTGGACAAACTTTAGTTGCTTACACCAAAGATGAAGGCGAAGGCGATGTCACAATGACAGATGCAATTCAAGCCGTTGATAAAGCTGATGCTGAAAAGAGAGCAGCAGCCCAAAAAGCTAGAGAAGAAAAAGAAGCTAATGGTGGCGAAAGACGTCAAGGAAAACGCACCGGCAGAAAACCTGCTCCAAAAGCAGAAGACAAATCCGCTGAAACCACCACAACTGTTGAAGAAAAAAAGGAGTAATGAACCATGGCTGCACCTACAATGATTGAAGCAATTAAAATTTTAAGAGAACGTACCGGCGCTGGTATGATGGACTGCAAAAAAGCTTTAGAAGAATCCAATATGGACTTAGATAAAGCTTGTGACTGGTTAAGAGAAAAAGGTATTGCTAAAGCTGCTAAGAAATCCGCCACACGTATTGCTGCTGAAGGATTAACCGTAGTAAAAGTGACACCAGAAGGTGATAAAGCCATTATTTTAGAAATTAACTGTGAAACCGACTTCGTTGCTAAAGGTGATGCCTTTAAGCAATTAGTCAATGATGTCGCTGAACTTCTTTTAAAAGAAGAACCAGGTTGCATTAACTGCGCTAAAGAAATCGTCAAAGATTTATTCACAGACGCTACCGTTAAAATCGGTGAAAAACTCGACTTACGTCGTTTCGAAATTTTACACAAAGCCGAAGGTCAATCTTTTGGTTACTATATCCACATGGGCGGAAAAGTCTCTGCTATCGTTTTATTAGCGGAAGATGATGCTGCCGTTGCTAAGGATTTATCCATCCACATCGCAGCCAACAAGCCATTATATTTAACCAAAGAAGATATTCCTGCTGACGTCCTTGCTCATGAAATGGAAGTTCAAATGGAAGTCTCCAAAAATGACCCACGTTTAGCGGGTAAACCAGAAGCCGCTTTAAAGAAAATTGTTGAAGGAAAAGTGAATAAAATCTTCTCCGAATCCGTTCTTGCTGATCAAGAGTACTTAATGGATGATTCTTTAACTGTTGGCAATTATTTAAAACAACATAACTTCCACATCGTTCATTTCGTTCGTTATGGCGTTGGTGAAGGTATTGAAAAACGTCAAGATAACTTCGTTGAAGAAGTCATGAACCAAGCAAAATAAGGGGCACTCTTTTGAGTGTTCTTTTTTTAAAGGAGGAAGCCCATGAAGCCCTATAAAAGAGTACTATTAAAACTAAGTGGAGAAGCATTACAAGATAAGAAAAATCATATGATATTAGATGCCGAAGCCTTAAGCAAAATTGCACATGCGATTAAAAGCATGAAAGAAGAAGGCGTCGAAGTATCGATTGTTATTGGTGCTGGTAATATCTGGAGAGGTAAACTTGCCGATATGATTGGCATTGAAAGAACAACCGCTGATTATATGGGAATGTTAGGAACCATTATTAATTCTTTAGCTCTTCAATCTGCTTTAGAAAATGATGGAATGCAATGCCGCGTATTAAGTTCTATTGAAGTCAAAGCGGTTTGCGAACCTTATATTCGTCGTCGTGCAATTCGCCATTTAGAAAAAGGTAGAGTGGTTATTTTTGCAGGGGGCACGGGAAATCCCTTCTTTACCACAGACACAACTGCTTCACTTCGTGCAATGGAAATCGGTGCAGAAGCCGTCTTAATGGCGAAAAATGGAGTAGATGGTGTCTATACCGCTGACCCCAATGTTGATCCAAAAGCAGAGTTTATTTCTGAAATTACTTATAAAGAAATGTTGGCGAAAGAACTTAAAGTTATGGATTTAACGGCGGTAAGCTTATGTATGCAAAGCGGTATTGAAATTGTCGTATTCAATATGCAAAATTCCGAAAACTTCAAACGTGTAGTTAGAGGAGAACGCATTGGAACAAGAATTTTGAAAGGAGAATAAATTATGGATGAATTAGTATTAGAATGTAAAACCAAAATGGGAAAATCAATTGAAGCTTTACGCGCCCAATTAGTGACCCTTCGTACGGGAAGAGCAAGCCCGGCGATTTTAAACAATATTGAAATTGATTATTATGGTTCACCCATGCCAATCAATCAAATCGCTTCCATCTCTTCACCAGAACCACGTCAATTATTAATTAAGCCTTATGATAAAGGTGATATTAAAGCCATCTTAACCGCATTAAATGGTTCAGATTTAGGTATTAATCCAATTAACGATGGAACCTCCATTCGCTTAATCTTCCCCGCTTTAACTGAAGATAGAAGAAGAGATTTATCGAAAAACGCCAAAAAATATGGTGAAGATACCAAAGTCGCTATTCGTAATGTCCGTCGTGAATATATGGATTTCGTAAAAGCGGACAAAGATACACCAGAAGACATGCGCCGTCGCTTAGAAGAAGACCTTCAAAAAGAGACCGATGCCGCGATTAAAATGGTGGACGAAATCGTTAGCGAAAAAGAAAAAGAAATCATGTCGATTTAAGGGTGAGAAATTTCTCATCCTTTTTCTTTTTTTTGTATCATTAATGGCCTCTTATAATGTATAATGTAAATACATTATAAAAAAGGAGGATTCCATTTTGAAAAAGAAAGAAGAAACTACTTTTCAATTAACAAAACCATTAACGCATGTGGCTTTCATTATGGATGGAAATGGACGTTGGGCGAAAAAAAGATTATTACCTCGTCATTTAGGTCATAAAGAAGGCTGCAAACGTATTATAGAAATTTTTGATGTTTGTAAAGAATTTCATATTCAAGTCATGTCTTTATATGCCTTTTCTACGGAAAACTGGAAAAGACCACAAGATGAAATTCAACATCTTTTTGAATATTTAGAAGAATTTTTCCATCGTGAAATCAATCATTTAATGAGAGATGGTGTTAAAGTTAGAACAATGGGAGATTTATCTCGCCTTCCTAAAAGAACGCAAGACGTCATTCAAGAAGCAAAAGAAAAAACGAAAAATAATCAAAACTATGTTTTTAATATTTGCTTAAATTATGGTGGCAGAGATGAAATTATTCGCGCCATTAGAAAATATAATGCAGATGAAAATAAAGAAGAATTGACCGAAGAAACTTTTTCTCATTATTTAGATTCTGCAGGTTTACCCGATGTAGACTTATTAATTCGTACTTCAGGAGAACAAAGAATTTCCAATTTTATGCTTTGGGAACTCGCTTATGCAGAAATGGTCTTTACCAAGACTTGTTGGCCTGATTTTAAAAGAAAACAATTTATCGCTTGTTTAGAAGAATATCAATCACGTAATCGTCGCTATGGAGGGCTTAGTAATGGAAAAGATGCAAGTAAATAAAATTTCAGAAGATACTAAAAAGTCCATGTGGACGAGAACGATTACCGCGGCTATTTTAGCTTTAATTGGTATTCCAACGATTTTAATCGGCGGATGGTGGTTTTTAATTTTTATTTCCGTCGCGTTATTAATCATTATTCACGAATTTATTAACGCACCAATACATAAAAGATATTCTACCTTTGTTCATGGGTTTATTTATGTTATGACGTTTTCATTTGTATTTTGGATTATGGCCAAAAACAATATGGAAAATGTTGCTGCGGATAACTGGGTAGAATCATGGTCGTTTGAAAGTGGCTTTTTTACCATTATTAACCGAGATGGAAAAGACGCTACATCGGCAAGTATTTCGGTTTCTACTATTGGAGTAGCTACAACAATATTTGTTTTATTTTTCTTATCCATATTAGATAAAAACTTTGGAATTAATGATGTAACTTATCTATTTACCATGTCCGTCTTTATTGGTATCGCAATGCAAGCGATATTATTCCTACGCTATTTTCCAAAGCAAGCATTTGTAGATGCTTCTGTTGGAAGAGGATGGGATGAAGCACAAACCAATTTAATTATGCCGAATACATTTCAAACTTCTTTGTTGCTATTTTATGTAATTATTGGAACATTTACTACCGATATAGGAGCTTATTTTACAGGGGTTTTATTTGGAAGAAATAAAATGAATGAAAGAATTTCTCCTAAGAAAACTTGGGAAGGCTTCTTTGGTGGTGTCATTCTATCTTTTGTTGCGAGTGCAGGATTTGCCTTTGTCTGTTGTAAAGTGGGACATCCTTTACTTCCAATTTTAGATCACAAACATTGGTATTGGATTTTGATTTTATCTTTCCTAATGCCATTTATTGCTAATTTAGGCGATTTCATTTTCTCCGCTTTAAAAAGACATTTTGAAATTAAAGACTATGGTTCTTTATTAAGAGGCCATGGTGGTGTATTAGATCGTGTTGATTCCCTTCTTTGTGTAGCGCTTTTTGTCGCTATCTTCGTGATTTTCTTAAATAATAAGTGGAATTTCTTGATTTAAAAATGATGAAAGAGAATATCTTATTATTAGGGGCCAGTGGCTCCATTGGGAATCAAACTTTAGATGTAATGAAAAACGACAAACGTTTTCATTTAGTAGGTTTTTCTTTAGGTCATCGTATTGAACAAATTCCTACGATTTTGTCTTCTTTTAAAGAAGTAAAGTACATTTGTGTACAAGAAAAAGAAGACTATGAAGTACTTAAAAAACAATATTCCTCTATTCATTTCTTTTATGGAGACCAAGGCTTATTGGATATTATTGATGCTTCTAAACCAACTTTAGTGGTGAATGCTTTAGTCGGTTTTTGTGGCTTTGTTCCTACCTATCATGCTTTAAAAGCAAAGATTTCTGTGGCTTTAGCAAACAAAGAATCTTTAGTGGTTGGTGGAGAACTTTTAGAAAAAGCGCAAAAAGAAACCGGAGCAAAAATCTATCCGATTGATTCTGAGCATGTCGCTTTAGCTAAATGTTTAAAAGGAAATAAAAAAGAAGTACGACGTTTAATTTTAACGGCTTCAGGTGGCGCTTTTAGAAACTTAAAAAGAGAAGAGTTAGAAAGTGTAACCGTAGAACAAGCTTTAAAGCATCCTTCTTGGTCGATGGGACAAAAAATTACCATCGATTGTGCTACCATGATGAACAAGGGATTTGAAATCATTGAAGCGCATTATTTATTCCATATGCCGATGGAAAAAATTGATGTTTTATTACACGATGAATCGAAGGTTCATTCCTTAATTGAATGCCAAGATGGTAGTTATTTATGCGATATAGGTCCAAGCGATATGAGAATTCCCATCTCCTATGCCTTATATCATTTAAAGAGAAAAGAAGTGCAATGTTCTAAGTTACCATTAGAAGAATTTGGCACTTTACATTTCCATGCATTCGATAAAGATCGTTATCCTTGTGTGGAGTTTGCTAGAAAAGCCATGGAACAAGGCGGCACGATGTTAGCGTGTTTAAACGCTGCTAACGAAGTTGCTGTTTATGCCTTTCTAGCTCATCAAATTCCTTTCTTAGGAATTGAAAAAATTATTGAAACTTGTATGAAACGGCATCGTGTTATTGAAAATCCTACGATAGATGATGTTCTATATGTGGATAAAATAACAAGAGAAGAAGCAAGTTTACTCGTAAAGGAGATGAATGTAAAATGATGATTTTAGCATCAACATCAATTAGTTTTCTCAGTGTGATTTTGTTTATTATTTCTATAGGTTTACTCGTCATTATTCATGAATTAGGACACTTATCCATGGCGAAATTATTTAAAGTTTATTGCTTTGAATTTTCCGTTGGTTTTGGACCCGCCATTTGGCAAAAAAAGCCAAAAAAAGAAAAAGGTCAAGAAACCACCATTTCTTTAAGGGCCATTCCTTTAGGTGGTTATGTGGCAATGTATGGTGAAAGTGAAACGATACCGGAAGGCGTAGAAGTACCACCTGAACGCAGTTTATTAGCGGTGAAAAAGTGGAAACGTGCGATTATCGTTTCGGCGGGTATTATTTTAAACTTTGTTTTAGGTTATGTTTTATTTGCTGCAAATACGGTTTTCTTCCCCCAAAGATATGGTACGAATCAAATTACTGTAGTGGAAAAGTTAGAAGATAAAGAAAGTCCAGCACATGCGGCTGGTTTAACCACGGATGAATTTGTTCGTAAAATCACTTGGCAATACATGCCTTTTGAAAAAGATGCGGAAGAATTGCAATCAGTTGAAATTAAAAGCTATACCGATTTAACAGACGCTTTTAATAACAAAATTCCAACGCCAACGAACGCGAAGGATAAACTTAATATTACGCTTTATACTTGTACATATGAAGAGTTTAAAGAAAATCCTGAATTTATAGGAAACCCCCATACGATGACTTTATCTGCAGTTATTGCTAGTGAAAGCAAAACCGAAGTTTTCTATGGTTGGGAAACGATGGGTATTAGTTTTGTAAGAACATTCCGTTATAAATTCGGTACAGCTTTAAAAGTGGCAGGTGAAGATTGGTGGGAATCCACTTCTTTAATCGCGAAAACTTTAGCAGGCCTTTTTGTCGGTAAAGGCTATGACCAAATTGGTGGACCTGTCGCCATTCTTCAAGTTTCTTCAGAAATCTTAAATTATGGGTTTGGTTCCTATTTAATGCTTTGGGGCATGATTTCTGTAAACTTAGCCATCTTTAATTTATTACCATTCCCTGGTTTAGATGGTTGGCATTTATTAGTGATTATTGTTGAAGGTATTACTAAAAAGGAAATACCTTCCAAAGTAAAAAATATTGTTTCTGCGGTAGGAATGATCTTACTCTTTGCTTTAATGGCAGTAGTGTTTATCAAAGATATTATCGGATTATTCTAGTCGCTATGATTCATAGTTTTAAAGAAGTAGGTGAGCAACATGGACGAGACAATGAAACGATTTTTAGAATCCATACAATTAGAAGACATTGATCGCTTTGATTTGTCTTTTGAAAAAGAAAATGCATTCTATAAAGAAAATGGCATTTGGCATTATAGAATCAAAAAAGAAACCCCTTGGGATTTTGATTTATTATACGAATTTCGTCATCATTTAGAATTCATTGATTATTCGTATGCTCTTCATTTCTCCTACACTCAACTACCGACTTGTAATGAAGTATTAGATTTACTTTATACATGGTATAAATCTTTTTATCATATCGCTTTGAATCCTTTAAACGTTACATTTCGCGATAGAGAAATCAATTGTATTTTTCAAAGTGCATTAGAAAGAGATAAAATGCATGGAACGATTCAAGAATTCCAAGACTTTTTAACTTATTTAGGTTATCCTTTTACTTTAAAAGAAGTGATTGAAGAACCTGAACAACAAGAAGAAACACTAGAAGATGAGCATTTGGCTTATATTGATCAAGTGGTTCCTGAATTAAAAAAGAGAGAAGAAGAAGCGCGTCGACAAAAAGCCGCTTTTAAACGCGGTGATTATACCGAAATGAAAATTATTGATATTGATACGAATTCGGGGAATGTCAGTGTTCAAGGTAATATTTTCTTTGTTGATGAAATGAAAACCTCTCGCGAAGGAAAAAAGATATTAACTTTTGATATTACCGATTTAACCTATTCCGTTGCGGTTCGTGTTTTTGAAAATAAAATTATAAATGAAGAAAAAATATTAGAAATAAAAAAAGGCAAAAAGGTACGTATTCGTGGTTCGGTGCAAATCGATAAATTCACCCAACAAATCGTAATTTTAGCCCATTTTATTGATTTCTTAGAACCAGATCCTTTACGAGAAGATGATGAAGAAGAAAAAAGAATTGAACTTCATCTTCATACGAAAATGTCCGCGATGGATGCCGTCGCAACCATTACCGATTATTGTAAATTAGCGTCGCATTTTGGTCATCCTGCAATTGGATTAACCGATCACGGAAATGTCCAGGCTTTTCCAGAAGCGCAAAAAGCCGCGAAAGAATTTAATATTAAAGTTTTATATGGCTGCGAAATGTATATGGTGGATGAAAAATTATCTTATATTCAAAATCCATCAGACGTCATTTTAAATAAAGCAAGTTACGTCGTATTCGACTTTGAAACTACAGGTTTATCCGCTCGATATGATCGCATTATTGAATTTGGCGCGGTGCGTTTAGAAGGTGGCGTCATCGTCGATCGTCTTGATTTATTAGTGAACCCAGGCGATGATTTTGTTTTATCGAAAAAGATTCAAAACTTAACAAATATTACTCCCCAAATGTTAAAGGGAAAACCTTATATTAAAGAAGCAGTGGAAATTATTCGTAGCTTTATTAAAGACTCTATTTTAGTTTCTCATAACGCTGACTTCGATATTGGCTTTATGAATGAAGCTTTCCATCAAATGGGATATCCATCGGTATCTAACCCAGTGATTGATACTTTATCCTTATCGCGTTATATGTTTCCAGAAGCACGTCAACATAACTTAGGTGCTTTATCAAGAAACTTAGAAGTAACCTATGAAGAAGGTAAAGCTCACCGTGCTGATTATGACGCGGAAGTATTATTAGACGTTTGGTTAGCGATGCTAGCGATTTTAACCAAAAACAATTTCAATATGAAACATTGTGAACTCAATGACTTAGAAGCCAGTGTTGAATTATTGAAGCATTTAAGACCGAAACATGTCGTTGTTTATCCTAAAAACCCACAAGGTTTAAAAGATTTATTCTTATTAGTGTCTTTATCCAACATTGAATATATCGCCGATTTACCAAAGATTCCTCGTAGTCAAATTGAAAAATATAGAGAAAACTTTATTATTGGCTCAGCTTGTTTTAATGGTGAAGTTTTTGATACGGCCATGACAAGATCAAAAGAAGTACTAGAAGAAAAAGTGAAATTCTATGATTATATTGAATTACAACCTTTAGAAAACTATTCTTTCTTACTTTATGACGGTCAAATTGAATCGAAAGAAAAATTAACACAGTTTGTAAAAGATATCGCTTCTGCTGCCGAAAAGATGGGAAAAAGAGTAGTAGCTACTGGTGACGCTCACTACTTAAACCCAGAAGATAAGATCTATCGTGATGTCTATATTATGGCCAAAGGAATTCAAGGCGTCCGCCATCCTTTAAACCCATTTAGAAGAGAATCACAACCGATGTATCCGAATCCGGATCAACATTTTAGAACGACGAGAGAAATGTTAGATGCCTTTATTCCCATTTTTGGTGAAGAAAAGGCCAAAGAATATGTCATTACCAATACGCATTGGGTAAATGACCAAATTGAACAATTGTTCCCTATTAAATCAGATTTGTATGCACCTAAAATTGAAAACTGTGCGGAAGAATTACAAAAACTTTGTTATGATAAATGCTATGCCTGGTATGGTTATGAAGGGAAATTACCTGATTTAGTTGCAGAACGTCTAGATAAAGAGTTAACCGGTATTATTAAACACAATTATTCCGTTATTTATTATATTGCGCATAAGTTAATTAAACGCGCAAATGAAGATGGCTTCTTAGTTGGATCTAGAGGTTCGGTTGGTTCTTCTTTTGTTGCGACGATGGCGTCCATTACAGAAGTGAATCCACTGCCACCACACTATCGTTGCCCACACTGCAAATATAGCGAATTTGTTACGAATCGTCCGGAAATACATTCCGGCTTTGACTTAGAAGAAAAGAATTGTCCACATTGTGGAACACCTATGATTCATGATGGACAAGATATTCCTTTCGCAACCTTCTTAGGCTTCAACGCGGATAAAGTACCTGATATTGACTTAAACTTCTCAGGTGATTATCAAGCGAAAGCCCATGAAATGACCAAAGAATTATTAGGAAAAGATAACGTATTTAAAGCAGGCACGATTGAAACCGTTGCTGAAAAGACTGCTTTTGGTTATGTCCGTGGCTATTTTGAAAGAATTGGTAAAAATCCAGATACCATTTCACGAGCGGAAATCGCCCGTATTGCGGTAGGTTGCCAAGATGTAAAACGAACCACCGGCCAACACCCTGGCGGTATCGTTGTTATTCCGCGTGATTACTCGGTCTATGACTTTACACCGATTCAATATCCAGCCGATAAAAAAGACGCAAACTGGAAAACCACTCACTTCGACTTCCATGCGATTCACGATAACGTATTAAAACTTGACTTATTAGGTCACGTTGATCCAACCGCAATGAAGATGTTAGAAGATATTACAGGTATTGATCCTACGACCATTCCTATGGGCGATAAACAAGTTCTTTCTTTGTTCTCATCCGATAAAGCTTTACATCGTTCTTCTAACTATTTAAAAGAAGAAACCGGGGCTTTGGGTTTACCAGAATTCGGCACCAACTTCGTCCGTGGTATGTTAAAAGAAACCCGTCCTAAAACCTTTGCTGATTTATTAATTATTTCTGGTTTATCTCATGGTACGAACGTGTGGAACGGAAATGCACAGGATTTAGTGACTAGCGGAACTTGTACATTATCGGAAGTTATTGGTTGCCGTGACGATATTATGATTGGTCTTTCTAAAATGGGCGTAGAACCTTCTACTGCCTTTAAAATCATGGAAGACGTTCGTAAAGGTAAAAAAGTAAAACCAGAATACGAAGAAATTATGAAGAAGAATAACGTACCACAATGGTATATTGATTCTTGTAATAAAATTCAATACTTATTCCCAAAAGCACACGCTACTGCATATGTTATGATGGCGGTACGTATTGCTTGGTTTAAAGTTTATCAACCGTTAGCGTACTACGCTTGTTTCTTCTCCATTCGTTGTGATCAATATGATTTAAAACCGATGTTAGAGGGAAGAGAAGCTATTATTCGTAGACTTGAAGAACTCAAAGAAAAACGATATAATACTAACGGCGCTGGTGCATTATCGGCAAAAGAGCAAGAACAAGAAAAGACGCTATGTATTGCTTTAGAGATGTATGAAAGAGGATATAGCTTTGAAAATATCGACTTATATCGCTCAGAAGCGACACGTTTCGTTGTTGATAAAGAAAAAGGAAAGGTGATTCCTTCCTTCAGCGCAATTGACGGATTAGGCGCAAACGCAGCTTTAAGTATTATTGAGGCACGTAAAGATGGTCCATTCTTATCAAAAGAGGATTTGGTGGAAAGAACCAAACTCAATTCGCAAAATATGGCGGCTTTAGAAGAACTTCATGTTTTAGATGATCTTCAAGACACTAATCAAATGGATTTATTTTCCTTTGAATTTTAATAGATAGCTTTTTAGCTATCTTCTCCCGGGATATAGCACAGCTTGGTAGTGCGCTTGGTTCGGGACCAAGAGGTCGTGGGTTCGAATCCCACTATTCCGACCATAATATTAAAATCAGTCTGATACAATGCTATCAGGCTTTTTTTATTCAACAAATCTTTGAAAGGCTCGAATAAAAATTTAAGTTAAGTTTCTTTGTTTGCTGATTTTTTGGCCTTAATAAATTAACAAAGTTTTATGTAGAAGCAGAATAAAAAATTTAGATCCGTTCACGATTAATTATTTATGGCCTAACCTTGATAAGCAGATGTTAGAGCATCATATTAAATTAGTAAGGAAAAACGTTGATAATCTCTAATTTTTTAATGTAAGCTTTTATTAATTTAAAACTTTCATGTTTCTATTTTTTCATTTAGTGACAATTGGACGCTAATTGCTTGTTTCGCAAAATTAAATATTGTTTAAAATTGCGAAACAGGTTACAATATGGGTAGGGAGACCAATAATTATGAAAATAATTCAAAGAGAAATATATTTAAATCAGTTAATTAGTGTTAAGGATATACCAGATATTAAAGTAATCACTGGTGTTAGACGAGCTGGCAAGTCAAAATTAATGGAACTATATCATAATTATTTGGCTATGGAAGGAAATAATAATATTATCCACATCAAATTAAATTTGAAAGAATTTTCAAGTCTCACCAATGCTGAAGAACTTTATCATTATATTACTTCAAAATACACTCAATCTAAGAATAATTATTTATTGATTGATGAAGTGCAAATGTGCAATGGGTTTGAAAATGTAATTAATAGTCTACATGAAGAGGAAAAATATGATATATATCTAACAGGTTCTAATGCCTTCTTATTAAGTAGTGATTTAGCCACGTTATTTGGTGGTCGAGTTTTTGAAATAAAAGTATTCCCCTTTTCTTTTAAAGAGTACACTACGTATTATGGTATGTCTGATATTGATGAGAGTTTTGATCTATATTTTAAAAGTGGAGGTATGTCAGGCTCCTACTTATATAGAACTGAAAATGATGCTACAAAATACATTGAGGGAATCGTTAAAGCAACAATTGTAAGAGATATCATTGAAAAATATCAAATTGAAAATGAAGACTTACTAAAATTAATCTATGAATTTTTAATGGACAATATTGGCAACCAAACTTCTATTAGAAATATTGCAAACAAATTAACCTCTTCTTCATATAAAACAAACGATAAAACTTGTGGTGCATATGTTGATTATTTATGCAAAAGTTTCCTATTTTACCCATTTCAAAGATTTAATATTAAAGGTAATACTTATCTAGAATCGGACAAAAAATATTATTTATCTGATTTGAGTTTTAGAAGAGCTATTTTAGGAAATAGATATACAGATACAGGACATTTATATGAAAATCTTGTTGGCATAGAATTATTAAGAAGAGGATATGAAGTCTATATTGGTAAATTGTATCAAAAAGAAATTGATTTTGTAGCCATGAAAAATGGAAAAAGAATCTATATTCAAGTAAGTGATGATATTACAAATCAAGATACTTTTCTACGAGAAGTTACCCCACTTTTATCAATCCAAGATTCTTATCCAAAAGTTGTTATCGCAAGAACAAAGCATGAGGCATACGATTATAAAGGAATTGAAATCAAAGACATTGCACGATGGCTTTATGATGAATAATAACTAAAATTGCATAATCCGATGTTTCAATCAATTTATTAGCATCAATCAATAGAATGATATTTTTGACATAAAAAATTGCAAATAAATAAAAAAATAAAATCCTTATTTGCATAGAGGACCTAGAAAGAAGGATAACTGTTGTAAGTTTG
>ERZ808275.66-NODE-66-length-67566-cov-24.721808_pt1 | contig 67566 bp, 63 predicted proteins | sample MGYA00520894_ERZ808275 | MGnify/ENA primary metagenome ERZ808275 (study PRJEB31516, sample SAMN03275598) | gut metagenome | biome: mammalia-associated habitat; material: feces | host: Papio cynocephalus | place: Kenya | collected 2012-08-03 ... | reverse complement strand
GACGGCGGCGCGAAAGCCCAGTGTGCTGTAAGGGTTGCGTGGGACTATGAATTCAGCGTTGATACGACAAGATTGTCAGGTTCTCCAGATAAATCATATAGCGTAAAATATCATGTCAGTCCTGCCGATGCTGATATACAATTTTCAGGCGATGACTCCTTGTTTTCAAGTTCCATGAAAAAGGATAATGACGGCAATGGGGAAATAACCATAGTTCCTGTGAAAGAAGGTAAATGTACAATAAAAATAACCGCTGTAAATCATCAGGCAGAAGACGGTAAAAAAGAAATAGGAAGTGCAGATATATCCGTAAAATTCAATTATGACAGGCTTACTGTAAAGCCTAAGATAATATCAGATGTTTCCTTTATTTCAAATGAACGGGCATATTATTCAAGCCTTAGGGATTCTGCCCTTATTATTGGTGATGGGGAGGCTGTGACGGTAACTTTGCCAATTGAGGAGAAAAAAGCAGACCCTGTTGTTTCCATGAGTGCCACTCTGACCAATCAGGAACTTATATTTACAGACAACAAGAATGGTACATTTACACTGGCTCATAAGAATGATTGTACAGAATCATGTTATCAGATTCTAAAGGGGTATGCTCCGACTTACAACGGTTCAAGGTCTTATCCGAATGGTCAGCCTATTAACCTTGATGACTTTGAGATAAGAATGAAGCATGACACCACAGATCGTCACCCTTATATGAAGAGCCACGGGTGGATGAAATATTATCTCTACAACACTCGTACCGGAAGTGAAGTCTGGGAAGTCGGGACAAATTATCATGAACTGGAAAGCTGTGAGCATGAGTATGATATATCACAAAGAACTGCTGATTATAACGGTTGGTCGTTTGAAAGGGACAGTTCCCTTGATGGTGAGTGTATACCTGTAGACAAATTCATGAAAACAGCATGGTATTACGTTACAAGACAAAATAATTGTTATGAAGAAGATTTGGGGTCATCAGAAAGGGTGATACTGAATGAAGGCATAGACACTAAACATATTTCGGTTCAATACTTACAGTATAGCCGGGACACTTCGTTGAAAAGTCAAATCCCTGCAGGAACAATAAATGTCAACATAAGCCACGGAGACAACAGAACTTCAATAAATTTTATTGTTTATGTCGAGACCCGAAACTGTCTAAGTACATATAGATGATAATCAACAGTACCGCAAGGCTTAATGATAGGGCTTTGCGGTGCTGTTTGTTTATCCGGTTTTAATTTTCCTTAGTCCATGTTGTTTCCAGTTTTCCAAAGACAACAAGGTAGCCCTTTATTTTCAGAGTGCTGCTGGAAACTGATGTTATTGTATAGTCTTTTTCAAGGTAATCATTCTTAGCAATAGAGTCGTTCGAGTCATAGATTTTGAAGTAGTTACGTTTGTTGCTTCCGCTTCCTTCGGAAAATGTTTTCCATTTGAAAGTCGCATCAGCCATAAGATTGTCTCCTGTATAAACTATAAGAGAGCCTGTTCCGTCTGAACTTAATACAAGGCTATTTTTTTCGTCAGTCCATTTTCCAATCATCTTGTAGTCAAGGCCTGTTCCGCTGAACGAGTCCGATGTTACGGTTATAATGCAGTATTTCACTTTTGATGAATCGTCCCATGATTTTGAAGTTATGGTTGCGGTTCCGATTGCCTCGGCTGTGATTGTGTCGCTATTCAGTGATATTGCATCGTATTCATTCTCATAGATTGAGTAGTAGCATTCTTCGCTCCATGATGATTTGAGTTTTATTGTTTCTCCGACTTTCATTGAGTATTCAGCTGTTGTTGCGATGTCAAGAAAATCGCCGCTTTCAGAGTCGTCATTGCCGCTGTCGTCTGATGATGAGGCTTTGTATTGAGCATAGAAAGTTATGTCCTCATTCAGCGTGAAGGAATCTCCAGCGTTGCAGCTGTTTCCGCTTCCGTCAGCCTTTGTGTTCCATCCTGAAAACTTGTATTCGCAGATAGTATCTGTTTCTTTGCTATGTTTTCTGTATGAGCAAGGTGAATAAGGAATGTTTATTGCAGTTCCTGATTCTTTTGTCATTTCATGAAGCGGATAGTTATTATCATAATAAAAATTGTATGTCTCATTGCTGTCAGGCAGGTTCAGGTCGAACTTTGCTGTTGCATATGTTTTGCCCCCCCCCCGGCAGACGGATTCTGGCTTTCGCTATTGTCGCCGCTTTCTGAGCTTCCTGAACTGCTTCCGTTCGAGCATGACATGAACAATGCCGCGGCGACAAGAGCCGCTATAGTGATTGCTGTTTTCTTCATTTTTTGTAAACTCCTTTCTAAGATAGTTTTAATCTATGAAAATTTAAATTTTCATCAAAGCTAGTATTTTTTGCGGATTGATGTATTTCCGCCGGTTCTTTGGTATTCCCTTTTTCTTTGCCGTTCCTGTCTTATCTCCTCGTCCATTCTCTGGAATCTTATGACAGGAAGCGCGCTGTATGACATATCGAAGTCGCCTTCCTCAATTTTCTTATAGGTAAGGTTGTCGCCGAAGAAGTCCATCATCGCCATCTTGTTTCTTGTGCGGCGGTCGGTGTAGTTCATCGGGTCGCTTATCGGCTTTGAGAAGTCTCCTTTCCTGCAGAAAGTAAGCCAGTCGAATCCAGAATAAGGCTTTTCCTGCGCGCAAATCACTTTGAGCTCGATTCCGCAGAGCTGCATGTCGCTGTGTCCTTTTTTCCAGGAATAGAGCGTGCTGTACATCTGGTATTTGTAGTAGACTTTCTTTGCTCCGCCGATTCTCGGGAACGATACAATCAGGTTGCTCTTGTCGCGGAATTCCATCTCAATCAGCTTGTTTTTATACCAGCCGAACACCTTGAACGGATACTGAATCGCCTTTTCCTCTTCTGTTTCCTCATAAGGCTTTGTGTCGAAGAAGCTTCTGTTGGTCGCGCATGATGACAGGACAACGGCTATGACTGCTGCGGCTAAAATTGCCATTGGTTTCTTTGAGTTTCTCATTTGAACGCCTTTATGATTTCTGAGATGATGTAGATGACAGAGCATCCGCCCACAAAGACAGTTGGCGCGTATACAATGAATGTCATGATTCCTGCGATGATTCCATGCCTGTGCGATATTGGCTCGACAATGACGCTGTGGATTCCGTGAGCTATATAGCCCAGAATCGCTGTCGGCATAAAAAATAAGAACAGAATATATTTTGCCAAGAAAATCATTGTTATTATCATTTTTGTTTCCTTCCGAATTGTTTTATACTATACATCTTACCCCCCCCCGAAAAAGTTTCAAGCAGGGGGTATTTTTTCACTGTTAAAAATTTGATGCTGAGTGATTTTTGCCTAGAAGTCCATCTCAAGATTTGCGAGGCAGCACTGGAAATTGTCGAGCGTAAGCTCCCATTTCTGCTGGAGACATTTTGTAACTGCCCATGCTCCGGCTTCCATCGCGCTCATTCTTCTGAGTACATTCGGATATGCGGTGATTGAGAGGGGATAGAGCCTGGTTTTTTCGCTCAGCTGTTCTCTTGCTGGAAAAGGCGAGTCGTCCTCGGGAATATAGGATTCCTTTATCAGTTGATAGCTCGGCTTGTCGATGAATTTTTTTGTCTTCACGAAAAAGGCATCCGGGAAATTTTTCTTGAATTCCTGCGCTGTCATAAATAACTCCATTGTTTTGTTTTCTTGTGGTTATTTACGGCGCGGGGCTATGCTAGCTTTCCGGACAGCGGCGGCGTAATTTTGCTATGATTCCCTGTCGGAAATGAAATAAAAAAAACAAAGCTTGTTTTCCGTCAGGGAAGTTTTAAGGTCTCCTTAGCAGAGCCTTCTGTTTCCTGTTATGCTTTCGGGAAGTTCGTTTGTGTTTTCCACATGCTCAAGCCCGAATCTTTTTATCACAAGCTGGCTCACCGTAAGACCCGCGTTTTTGGCAAGCGAGCGCATTATCTCTGCCTGCCTTGCGTTCTGAAAAGTTAGAGTCATGTTCACGATGTTCTTTCCTGTGGGCTTCCGACCTGAGCCTTCTCTTCTGCCGCCCCAGTTGCTTGTGTTCATGCTTAGCAGTCTATACCATTATTTTTGAATTGTCAAGTTTTTTTTTCAAGTTGTTTCGGAAAAGCGTTTTTTTGTAATGTTTTTATATTGCTGTTTTTACAAATAAACTGTATTGTAATTTAAGAAATAATCTTGAAATAAAAACAATATTTTCTGCCCGCCCGGGGAAAAGTTGTTTTGAAAGACAAAGAAGAATTCATCCGCACAGACCCTGATGCGGCCCATAAGGTCTACTGGCTTGCCGTGCTCAACTGGATTGTCCCGATTCTGTGTATTCTGGCAGGGCTTGTTCTGACCACGCAGAAATTCGCAGTCCTTATGAACCATGACTATAATGTCATAGGACGGCCGCTCTTTATTTTAAATGGCGCGTACCGCGTCTACAATCCGCTCATATTTATTCTTGGAATGTTCAAGTACGCCTTTGACGATGTGTACTCGTACTATTTTTTTCAGGCAGCACCGGCAGCGTTCATCGGACTTGTCGTGGCGGTGCTTCTGTTCCTCATAACAAGCATAATTGTGTCCGCGCACCAGAGGAACCAGCACATACACGGAACTGCGAGATGGGCGACAAGAAAAGACCTTGAGAAGTTCGGAATGCTCCAGCCGCGCGGCGTAATATGCGGACAGCTTTCAAGCGCGAATGTCGGCTACCATACTGACAAGGAGAAGATGAGTCTTGTTTTAAACCTTCCGAAGAATCTTGTTACCAGGAAAGTCCATGTCGCTCCGGTTGTCTGCCATTCAGGACGCACGAACACCTGGATGATTGCTCCGACACGAAGCGGAAAGGGAGTCAGCACTGTAATTCCGACTTGCCTTAGCTACGGCGTTCCGTACTGGGGAAAGGACAGCAAGACCGGGAAGAAAATTATAAAAGGGCGCGGCTCGATGGTGATTTTCGACCCGAAGGGGGAGAACTGGGAGGCTTCGGCAGGCTACCGCTCAAGGTTCAGCACGTGCATTCCGTTCCGGCCTCTTGACCCGGATGGAGACACTGCGCACTACAATCCGATTCACGAGATTCCGGACAGTCCGAGCGAGGCTTTCTCCTGGGCGGACATGATTGCCGAGATTTTCTTCGGAGCTGAAAACGCCAAGGCCGCCTCAGACGGAGCTACACAGTATTTCAACAATACGGCGCGCGATATTTTCGCAGGCGTTGTCATGCACGTGCGCTTCTGCCGCTACATAGCATGGAAGGACAAGAACCTTTCCACAGTCCTTGATATTTTCAGCCAGGCAAGCGGCGATGACAGCAAAGGCGATGACGAGGAGAGCGGCGGACCTGGCTCTGCAATGCTCGCGCAGATGAGGGAGGAAGGAGTCCATGTTGACGACTCGGGACACGAAAGTCCTCTTATTCACGAGCTTATTGTGAAGGCGGCTAATCGCTCGGAGACGCAGACACCGAAGGAGCGCGCCTCTACATACTCGACTGTTTTCAGCAAGATTTCCCTGTTCCAGGACCCGCTGCTTAAAAACGCGACCGCATACTCTGATTTCAGTGTGGACGACTTTATCGACGGAAAGAACGGAATCAGCCTTTATCTGATTGTTCCGTACAACCACATCAAGCGAATCAGCCCTGTGTTCAGGATGATAATCACTTTCATGATTAAGAAATTCTCAAGCGGAACGACGAACGCGAACGCCGTCAAGCTGAAGATTCCGTGCCTGTTCCTTTTGGACGAGTTCCCTGTTCTCGGATATTTCCCGGACATCGCGTTGAACGCCGGAATTCTTGCAGGCTACGGAGTCACTTTCTTTATCGTAAGCCAGTCGCTGAACCAGATTGTCGATGTCTACGGCGAGAACCATCCGTTCCTTGACCACTGCAAGACAATCATACTTTTTGCTCCGGGAAACATAAAGGATGCAAGGCAGTTTTCAGAGACAATCGGAAACCGCTCTGTTCTTTTGGACAACATCTCAAGTTCCGGCACAAAGTGGCAAGTCGGATTCAGCAATATATCGCGAAGCTCGCAGGAAACGCAGACAAGCCTTGTGAACCCGGACGAGCTTATGAAAATGGACTTCTCGCGTTGCATTGTATTCAACGGTCAAATGCCGCCGTACAAGGGAAAGAAGGTTGTCTACTATGAAGACCCGAGATTCAAGGACAAGGCGTTCAGAAAAGTTCCTGAGATGAACGAGATTTCAGCAAGGCTTAAAAAACTTCCGAGCCACAAAAGAAAGCATTTAAACGTGGAAAACTCAATCCAGAGGACAATCGAGCGGATTGAGAAAGTCGAGGTTACGCAGTCAATTCCAGGCGACTTCGATATTTTTGCGGACGACGAACGCGAGACAAAATTTTAACGGAAGTGGAAGTGAGATATGGAAGATAAGAATGAAATTGAATTAAAAATAAGATTGCATGAGAATTTAAGTTCTTTTTGTAAGGAAAAATTTTATATAGAAGCCGCGAATCTCTCGCATGATGAAATAATAAAAAAATATGGAGATAAGCCTGTAGCAATAGCAGAAATCCCTGAATCAGATCCTGTTTTTAAAGGAATTTGGAAAGATGCGAAAAGCAATCTTGTTTATACAGGTCTAGGAAGTTTTATTGACCATTGGGTAAATCATCATCCAGAGCTTGAACCGTCTGATTTTATGAAAATACAAGATGTTCTGTCAAATCCTGACAGTCGCTATTTTGACAAAACAAAGAACGCTGTTATTTTTGATAAATTTTCAGATGGTCTCCATGATGTCGTAATAATGAAAAAAGCTGCGGACAAACTAATTTATGAAAGAAGTAGTTATATGCCTAGGAAATTGCCGAAACGATGGCAAGAAATTGAACTAAAAAATGGAATTGTGAAACAGTCATTTGTGGACGGACACCCCACAATCAGTCAATCAGAAAAATCTGAAGCCGGCATAGTCCGTAATATTTCTACTCTTAATGACAATGAAAATATAACACAAAACGCTGAAAAGTCAACATCAGCAGAACAAAGCTCGGAATCCAAGCTGCTGTACGGGAAGACAACGGTGAATGTTGACGGACTTGAGCGCGAGTGCGAGCACGGTGTGCTGGACGGATTCAGGAACGCCGTGAAAATGGTTGACAGGCTGAAAGAAGAAAATATTCAGCTTAAAAAAGAAAACATTGAGCTTCACAAAAGGCTGGAGCATAAATCCCATTCAAAGAATCATAATGAAAAGGAGATTGAGCGGTGAAGAACAACAAGAAAGAAAGCTATGTGAAATACGGAGTCTTGAAGCAGCTCCGTATGACGGAGCAGATGGAAAATTTAATAAAAAGCAAGGCTCTTGAGCATAACACGACCGAAAGCGAGATTATCCGCCAGGCGTTGAATAACTATATCAACCGCAGCATGAGCGACTCGGAAATCGTTCATGCCTCGCTGGTGGAGAACTCAAGAAAAATCCGCTATCTGGAAAACAAAGTAGAGCTTCTCGCACTGATTGTCATGCAGCAGACAAAATTCATCATGAAGATGTTTCCGAACAGGCAGATAAACAGCGACGAGCTTGTGGACATTGAATACGAAAGGTTTGTCAGGGACTGCACGAGGATTCTGAAGTCCAACCACTCAGGTGTTCTTGAAAGCATGATTCTTGACGCGTACGAGCAGGGAGACGGGCGCAAATGACAGGAATGGACGGATTCGGACAGCAGGTCAAGCTCGACAAGTGGATAAAGAACCTTGAGGACGACATGAGGCTGATTGTTCCCTTCATCGAAGACAGGAATGTGACAGACATCGCGATTGGAATAAACGGCGAGCTTATTGTCGAGGGGCTTGGAATGGAAAAGACATTCACAGGAATTTTCTTTGACGACCAGACCACAACAAGAATAATCTACGCGACGGCCGCTGTTCTAGGCGTTGCTGTTGACCCGGACAACCCGATTGTCGAGGGCGTTCTTCCGAACTGGAAAATCCGCGTGGAGGGAATCCTGCCGCCGCGCGCCGCACGCAATCCCATGTACTTTATCCGCCGTCCTCCGGCAAAGATTTTCTCTCTTGAAAGCTATCTTGAGTCCGGGCGGATTACAAAGGAACGCTATGACCTTCTTATCGAGCATATAAGAAAACGCTCGAATATTGTAATCGGCGGCGAGACAGGAAGCGGAAAGACGACTCTGCTTAACGCGGCCATAGACAAGATGAGGGAATTCACGCCGGACGACCGCTTCTATATTGTCGAGGACGCAGGCGAGATTCAGTGCAGGGCGCGCGACTTTGTTCCAATCTGGGCGGCAGGAAAGGACTGCCTTAAAGCAGTCGCGACAGCTCTCCGCTGCAATGTGTCGCGCATTATTTTCGGCGAGCTTCGCTACGGCGATGTGACAAACGAGGTCTTGAAGGCGTGGAATTCAGGGCATACCGGCGGAATAACGACGGTTCACGCTAACTGCGCGCTTACAATGCTCTCAAGAATCCGCGACCTTTTGCGCGAGGTGATTCCGGGAGAGCTTCCGGATGTGGCGCAGTCCGTGCAGCTTCTTGTCCACATGAAGCCGACAAGAAACGGCCCGGTTGTGAGCGAGGTTGTCGAAACCAGGCAGATGGGAAGCTCGTCTTTTATGGAAGACCTTGAAAGCAACAATCTTATAAGCTGAGGAGGCATTCAGGAAAAACAATTTTTCAGGCGGACGAATAGAAACTGATTTTGTGAGGCGCGAGCCTCATGCACGAATAGAAATTTTTTGCCCTTTTTTTGAACAGAAATTGAGAACACGAAGAGAAAACTGAAATTCAACATTCTTTATGGAGTATTTTATGAAGTCCGAAAAAACTAAAAAAGCCGTCCAGAAAATCAAAGGCTTTGTCACAGACAGAAAATTTCTTATAACAGTTTTCATGCTGTTCATGATTGTAGCTCCGACATTTGCAGCCGGCGGAGGTGGCAGCGACACTATCGAGCAGCTTGACACCTGGGGAGACAAAATCCTCTCGCTTTTGCAGTCAACCTGGGTGAAAGTCCTTCTTCTTGTCGCGCTGATAATCGAGGCAATCGGCGTGGTTGTCGCAGGGCAGCAGGGCGGTGGCGGACAGATTCTTAAAAAGTTCGCTCCGTGGATAATCGGAACTCTGATTCTTCTGTGCTCGTCAGGAATCTGCTCTTATTTCCTGGGCGACCTGAACTTTGAGATTTCAATGGCAGAAAAAGTCATTCCGGTGGCGGAAAACTTAATATCTGGAATTGCCTAGCGAAAAAACGGACGGCAGGAAAAGTCCTGCTGTCTGTCTGAATCCTATTTTTCTTGGAGGACAACTTGGAAAACGAACCTACGTTATATGACTATGCAGTTCCAGTCCACCGCGTGCTGCTTCAGCCGAACGTCGTGCTTGGAATCGGGATTGCTCCGGCGATGGTGATTCTTGTTCTTACAATTGTGCTGATGAACCTTGTGAGCGTTTGGTGCTTCCCTGTCGGAATCGTTCTGTTTGTGGCGGCTAAAATGCTCTGCAAGGACGACCCTTATATGATGACGATTCTTTTTGACAGGCTAATGCAGCCTAACTTATGGAGGTCAGTCTGATGGATGTTCCGTTTCTTGACTTTTTCAGGCTGAACAGGGAAAGCGCGAACATGCTCAAATATGTCAGCCCTTACTCGTTCATAATGTCGCCCGGTGTCTGCCTTTTGAAGAACGGAGCGTTGATGACATCTTATCAGGTTGAGTATCCTGACCTTGAGTCATCGTCTCCGGCTTCAACTGCGGCGATGGCATCTCTGTTCAACCGCACAACTATGGCTCTGGCACAGCAGGAGGGCTGGGCGATTTTTTTCGACTGCAAGAGATACAAGACAAAGGACTATCCGGCAGGAGAATTCTCAAACCTTGCGGGCTGGCTCATAGACCAGAGGCGCGCTGAGAACTACCACAAGTACGGCGAGCATTTCACGACCGACTATTATATCTCGTTTGTATACCAGCTTCCGGGAGACATCGAGAACAAGGCTGCATCGATTTTCTTCAGAAGCGGAAAGAGGAAGAGCGGCGGCGAGAAGCATTCCCACGGCGCGGAAAATCTTGCCGGAATGAAAAAGGAAATCGAGAATTTTCTTGACGAGACTGACAAGGCTATGGGAACTCTCTCGACAAAAATCTGGTGCCACAGGCTTGATGACTCGGAGCTTTTCAGCTACATAAAGTCATCGGTGAGCATGAGGCGGCAGGATATGTTCTATCCTGAGAACACATTCTTCTTCCTTGACAACTACATCTGCGACATGGACGTGAAGACCTCGATGCCGCTTAAAATCGGGGACTACTATGTTCCCATAATCGCTGTGATGGATTTTCCGAGCAGCACTTATCCTGCTGTCTTTGACAAGCTTAACCGGACAATGCAGGAGTTCCGCTGGACAACGAGATTCATACCGATGAGCAAGGAAATGTCCTCAAAGGAGGCGGACAAATACCAGAAGCGGATGTACTCCGCAAGAAAAAGCGCGGGCACGATTATCACAGAACTTGCCGCGAATGTCGAGATTGACCGGGAGAATTCAGGAGCTACCGCGATGGAAGGCGAGGCTAAACAGATTCGGGCGGACATCGCTATGGGAAGCTATGTTCTCGGGTACTACACAAGCAGCCTTATGTGCTGGGACAAGAAACTCTCAGTGGCAAAGGAGAAGTCGCGGAAGCTCCAGCAGGTTGTGCGCTCATGCGGCTTCTCGTGCATGGAAGAAAAAATGAACAACATGGAGGCGTGGGAGGGAATGATGCCCGGAAACGTCTATGCGAATATCCGCCGTCCTCTTATATCCACGCAGAACATGGCGAATATCATTCCTTTAAGCTCCGCATGGCAGGGAATGCTTTACAACGACTTCACGCTTGAGACCTGCGGCTCTTCTGTTCCTCTTGTAACCTGCTCGACAAGCTACGGAACTCCATTCTTCTTGAATCTGAATGTACGCGATGTAGGGCATACTTTTATTTTCGGGCCGACAGGAGCAGGAAAGTCAACTCTCATGGCTCTGCTTATGGCGCAGGCCACAAAGTACAGGGACGCGAACATTGTCTGCATTGACAAGCAGCTCTCAAGCCGGGCGTTCATGGTCGCATCCGGCGGAATTTATGTGGAGCCTGGAAAGGACGATGTGGCGTTCCAGCCGCTGAGCGAGCTTCTGAACCCGGAAGAATGCAATGAAAAAGAATACCGCGAGAGCCTCATGTGGTGCCAGCAGTTTATTGAGAGCCTTCTTGCCCAGCAGAACATCGAGACAAGTCCGAAAATGAGCAAGGCGATAAGCGAGACACTTATGCTTCTTTCTGAAAAGGACAATTCTATGCATGACCTCACATCGTTCCAGCAGTACGTGAACTACACAGACCCGGACACAGGCGACAACACGATAAGGACAGGGCTTGACCCGTACTGCCGGGGAGGCGCTTTCGGCTCAATATTCGACGCGGACAGGACTACTCTGAATCTTTCCAAGCTGATGACAATAGAGATGGGAAGCCTCATGCGCCTTTCAGAAAAGGCTGTAGCCCCGGCTTTGATGTACATCTTCCGCTATCTTGAAAAGCTCTGGACAGTTCCGCACGGCGAGAGACAGCCTCTGACTTTTCTGTTTCTTGACGAGGCGTGGCTTTATCTCCAGCATCCGGTTTTCTCAGGCTTTATTCAGGAATGGCTCAGAACTTTAAGGAAGAAAAAGGTGTTCTGCATATTCGCGACACAGGAAGTGAGCGCGGCGAGCAAGTCGTCATTGCGCGACACGATAGTGCAGCAGTGCCTCACAAAGATTTATCTTGCTGACGAGAATGCGGCTCAGACCGCTGAAAGCTACAGGGACTTCGGTCTTACAGACAGCGAGATAGCCGCTCTGTCCGAGGCTGTCATGAAAAGGGACTATTACTTCAAGAATCCGAACGGAAGCCGGATGTTCACTCTTGACCTTGACGCGTTCCAGCTCGCGCTTATTTCAAGCGACCATGAGCTTTTGGACAACCTTGAGAGCAGGTACGGACGAAACACAACAAGGGAGCTTGCCTTTGAGCTTCTTGACGCGGTCAGGGAAAAATATAAAGAAATCGGGAAAGACGCGCGCAGTCTTGACTACTCGAAATACAAGGAAATGCTTCTCTCATAATAAAAAAAACAGAAAACGGAGTTCACATGAAAAAATTAAATAAAAAAATCGGCAGAATTATTATTGCTTTTGGAATGGTGTTTTTCACAACACGGAATATTTCAGCTGCAGGCTGGCCAGTTTTTGACGTTTCAGGCTGGCTTCAGGGAATTGACCAATTATATCAAGGATATGACATGGTGATGAACACAATCACGCAGATTGAGAACCAGTACAACATGATTCAGCAGCAGGTTGAGCGTGCAAAGAGCATCGACTGGGACAACATCTCGTTTGACGGAGACTTCGATATAAGAAACGACATAAGGGATGCTACAAAGCGTGTGAACAGACTTCTCACTTCCGCTCGCAACATAAAGAAGATGATAACGACTCCGTCAATAAATTGCGGAAACGTTAAGTACTCTATTGCTGACCTTTGCGGAATAAATCCGAATAATAAAGATAATCTTTGGGAAAATGACAAGAATCTTCTGACTGCCTGCAGGGACTATAAACAGTTTATGTCCGAGACAATGCAGAAAACTGTCAGCAGTTTGACGGACGAACTTAATGAAGAACAAAAAAAGGCTATCTGGGTGAAGTACGGAATAAGTCCCCAGAATTATGCTTTCGTTCAGCAGAGCGTGAATTCTGTTAAGAAGCAGTGCAGCGAGGTCATGGCGGCAGCAACAGAGGAGGCGAAGCATATGAAACTAGATGAGATTGCCATGAAGAACAACACGATTCTCCAGGCGGCTCTTGAGGGCAATCTTGACTCCAACGGAAACCCGACTGAAGCCGGAATTGCCGAGGCTCAGGCTCTTCTTACAGACCAACTCATTCAGGAAGTATCACAATTGGGATTCGGCATAAACGACCTTTGCGCGATTACAGCCTCAAAGATGATTGCCGACCAGAACAAGGCGGACGCTGAGCAGGCGAGCAGCCGCGAGGCTCAGGAGACTGACTACTACAGAAAGAAGACAATCAGCTCGCGCTACAAAAAATAATGCGGATGGAGGTGTGATTTATGGATGCGTTTGACCTTCCTCTTGTGCAGACACTTGAGTATTTCGGCGGTGTTATGGCGCAGGGCTACAAGTGGGCTGCTTTTTACGGAAATCTCTTCGGTCTTATTGGGCTTGCCTGGTCAGGCTTCAAGGTTGCCATGTCGCGCATGACGGTCAAGGATTTCTGGTGGGACACAATCTTTAAATGGGTCGGATATCTTCTCCTTTTGAACCTTTACCCGGCGATTGTAATTGGAATCGGCGGAATCGCTGGCGAGATAGGAATAAAGGCAGGCGGCGCGAAGGATGCGATTGTTAGCGAGCTGAAAGCCATGCGCTCGTCGATAGAGGCTGACCTTGCGACCGTGAATTCAATCGAGGCCGGAAATGACGAGGACGCGAAATCAAGGCTTGATGAGAATGCTGGACAGTCATTGGGCAATCTTGAGGAATACAATGAATTTATTGAAAAGGCAACAAGCTCGATTCCCGGCTTGAAAGGCAGCTACAGATGGGATTCAAAAGCTATGCAGGAAAAACTGAATAAAAAGACAGATGACAAGAAGTCAGACAGAAAATATTCAGTTTTGTTTCAAGGCGAGACGTTGAAGGCGATAAATGCAATTCTCGGCGACCGTGATTTGGACGGAAATAAGATTGGCGACAACACGGACACGTACATTTCTCTTGACATATTCATAAAGGATGCCGACGGAAACGAGAGTTTCTACTTGTCTCCGGGCGCGCTTCTAAGAATGACATTGCTTGCGGCGAACATAATGCATTCGAAAAATACCTCTGCGTTTCTTGAACGAAAAGATGAGATAAGCGCGGGAAAAATGAATGTATTCGCAGGAGCTATGGCGCAGATTCAGAATGGGACTCAGTTTGTTCTTGACGGAATTGTTGTGTGGTTCTGCGTGATTGTGCTTGCGCTCTGCGTGATATTCGCTCTTGTTCAGTACATCATGACAGTGATTGAGTTCACGATTGTCGCTGCGGTCGGAGTTATTTTTATTCCGCTTCTTCTTTTTGACGGTACTAAGGACATTCCGAAAAAGCTCGTGCCGGTTTTCATAAGCTTCATGGTCAAGATGATTGTGATAACATTGTGCCTGATGTTCGTTTACTACCTGATAATAGAGTTCACGGTGAACACAATCACGTCGGACGGATTCGATATTGTGTGGCTTCTTGTTGATGTCGCATTCAATGCGGTCTTAAGCTATGTGATGACGCAGAACGCTCCGAAGATTGCGCAGACAATCCTGACAGGCCAGCCTCAGCTCAGCATGGGAGAATTTGTTGCGGCGGCTGGAACTGCGGCTGCGACAGCAGGCGGAATGAAGGCCGCAGGTGCGAATGCCGTAAGAGGTGCGGTCAATACAGGCACGAACATTGCCGGAGAAGCCGGGAAAATCAACTCGGCAAGAAAGAATGCTGCAAGGCAGGTGGCGCGTCTTGGCGGAAACAGAAAGCAGGGCAACATGGCTGCATTCAAGGCGATGGGAGCGGTTGCGACGGCTGACTTGAAAGACCGTGCAAAAGCCGGATTTGAGAAATTCTCAAAAGGGCATGATTCAATTCCTGCGTTGGACAAATTTAAGCAGATGGCTGGACTTGGCGGCGGAGGACACGGAGCGTCTGGCGGTTCAGGAGGCGGTGCAAATGCCCACGGAATCTCAGGTCAAGGCTCTGCGGCAGCACATACAGGAGAAATACTCGGAACATCTTCAAATTCTAATTTCAAGACTGCTACGAAATATGATGAGCGAACTGGAAGCCAGCGCAATATGACGCACAAGGAATTCATGGACGAGAAAAACAGGCAGGGAAAAATGGCTGGAGACAATGCGGCTCTTAAAGTTATGATTGCAGCCGAGGAGGAAAGAAATCAGCAGCAGAATGCTAAAAATTCAGGTTCATCAGAACTTGGCGACAAGGTTACTGACGGCGTAAGGGCGAATAATTAGAAAAAAATAATCTTTCATAAAGGATGCTTTTTTGCAGTCTTTATGAAAGGATTTTTTAATAAAATTTCGCGTAAACATTATATTCGAATGGAAAATTTTTTCTTGAAACCAAGTCATCAAGAGAACCTATGTTCCGTATAGAATATGGTTCTCTATTTTTTTCTTTTACAGGAATTCCTTTTTCATTTAGCAGACCTATCCGCATAATTTTATTATTGAATTTTCCGCCTGGAATTTCTATTTTATATTCAATATAGCAAGGGACTAAGTATTTTCCTTTTGAGGTTTTTCCGACATTTGCATAAAGAAACAGTCCTTTTTCTTTAGATAGCAATTTTTTTTCTTTGGATTGTTCATCGTATAAAAATTCTTCTATTTGTATTTTCTGGTCTTTATTACCAATACCTTCTTTTATAAGAATTCTGTATTTTACATTGTCTTCTGTAATTGATTTTGCATTGATTTGTATGTATCCAGAAGGAATTCTTTCCTTAAAATAATAATATCCACATATTCCTGCAAATATGTTAACTGAAATCAAAATAACTACAAAAATCCATCCTGCAACATTGCGTAGCTTTTTCATGCTGTCCAAAAGCGGTTGTATAATAAAAAGGAAAATCAACAAATCTGTGTAGAGTATAGCCCCTATGACAATGTATGGAAGAAATTTTTCAATTGCAGTTGCAAATAATAAAACTATAATGCCAATAACAATAAAAGGAAATGCTAGCAATGCTGCCATAAGAGACCTCTGCAAAATGTAAGATTTCTTATTCTAATTGCTATTCTGTTTTTTGTATACTAAAAAAACAACTGCTGAAAATTCCTGTGGAAAAAGCAAATTTTCGTTTACTTTTCCACAGGTTTTACAGCAGCCGTCTATCTTGAGATTGAAGTTGAATTCTGCCAGCTGTTTGTGTTTGACCGCTCCTGAATTTCTCTTTTTCCGAAAACTCCGAAGTCGTTTCCGCCTGCAGCCTGAAATTCCCAGCCTTCCTTTCCGAGCTTGTTCAGATAGGCGTTGAAAGTGCCTGAGAATTTCTCGACACGCTCAAGCCGTCCGTTTGCGGTTGTGTAGCCGGTTTTTGCGTCCTCATAGGACTTTACGACTGTTTCCGGCGTCATGTACTCGAACTGTTTCATTTTTGTCTCCTGCTGAAAGTTTTTATCTTCATTTTTTTGAAACAAGATTTATGACTTCTTTTGCAGCTGCCTCAACAGTTTCTGCTGCCGCTTTTCCCAGAATCAGCGGATTTGCTTCAACCGGAAATGAAGTGATTCTGCATGCCTGGATTTTTCCGCTCACATTGCAGCCGCAGACAAGCGGAATTCCGTCTCTGTCGGATGTCAAAGGGCAGGCGATGAATGTTCCGTTTTCCTCATTGGCGTTTTTTTTGGACAGAACCAGAAAATTCTTTCCCTTTATGCTTGCGATGTCTCCGCTCTCCGGCACTGTGATTTTCTTTTCAGCCTCATCCGACGGAATGAAGAACTCAATCGGATTCACCTCGCCGCACGTCTGCCTGATGAAACTGAGATTCGGCTTTTTCCTTCCGATTATGATGTTGTACGCCTGGATTTCCGTGAGTCCGTATTTTTTCGCCATCTCCCTGTAGTCCTTTCTGTGGGCGGCGACATATCTGCATTCCTTTCCCGGCTCAAGAGGAAGAACTGTCTGCGCCTCGTAGGGAATCTGCTCGTCGGTGTAGAAAAGCCATTCAATCGGCGGAACAAGGTGCGACATCGAGCAGACAATCGGATATGACGGAAGCTTTTCTCCTGTCGCCAGTTTGTAGATTGTCGAGTGCGACAGTCCGTTCTCAAGACACCATTTTCTGAGTTTTCTTTCCTCAATCAGCTTTATCAGCTTCTCCTGGGCATACGTTATTCGTTCCGGGATTTCTTTCAGCATACTGTTTCCTTCCGCAAAAAATTAAATATTGATTCAGTTACAATATATTGCAAAAACGGCTTGACTTACAAGTTCTTTTCGGATTCAAGCAGTTTTATGACACGTTCTTTCCAGACAAAATGGATCGGTTCAAGCAGCTGGCATGAGATTCTTGCGTAGACTTTGCTTTCTGTCTTTTTCAGCTGGGAATGGACTTTGTGGCATTTTAAAACGATTGTCTGCTCAGGACTAACGAAATTCAGCATGACATTGAAGCTGTCGCAGTCCTTCATTCTCTGGTCGGAGCAGGGCGTGATTATGCAGATTCCGTGGATGCTCGCGTCAACAACGGCGCACTGCTGCTGCATTTTTATTCCGTTCACGAAAACCGTCTGCTCTGGAGATGAAAGCCCGAACCTTGCGGAGTTGCGTTTCCCGATTTCAATGCGCTTTTCCTTTCTGCGTCCGTATTTTGTGTATTTCTCGTCAAGATTCTCAAGTGCTGAAATAAACGCGGCTGTCCTTGCCTTTTTCTCTGAGCCTGAAATTTTGACATCGCAGAAGTCCTCGCCTGATTCAATTACAGCTGCAAGAAATTCTTCGCTCTCTCCGTCTGAAAAATTTATCTGGACTGAAATCTGCTCGTTTTGCAGAAAGCCGTGCTTCTGCAGCATTGTAAGCGTCCAGATTTCAGAAGTGAATCTTGCAAGAAAGCTCATTATGTCCGCTCCGTCTTTTCTGATAACTATTGACGATACTTTTAGCCACTCAAGAATTTCCTTTGTTACATTCATTTTTTTCTTCCTCCGTGTTTCTTGAATTTTTCGTAGAGATACATCACATCGCTTCTTTTTGCGCCGCAGAACTGAATAAGAAAAGCAAGCCTGTACCAGAATAAAAGCGGAAACTTGAAGACCTTGTACTCATCTTCCTGCGTCAGAAGCCACACGCATCTTTTAAGATGGTCAACTTTCCGTCCTCTCGCGGTAAAAATCAGGCACAGCTTCTCGTCTATTCCCGGCAGAGAAACAGCCTCGCCGTCCTTTTCCGATTCCCAGCCGGTAGCAATGTACGCCCGGCGGAATCGCTCAAATGTGTAGAAAAGCACGATTACACTTCCTCCGGCATATTTGAAATGCACAAAGTCAGAATTCTCGTCCACGTGGGGAACGTCTGTCAGGAATCCTTTTGAGTAAAGCGTGTACGGCAACTTCTTTCCGTAAGGCACATCGACCGTGATGTTGTATCTCATTGCGGAAATTATACCAAAATATTTCTAAAATTACAAAAAGTGTATTGAAATATTTATAAAATTGCAGTATACAGAAATTATTGTAAGAGAATAAATATTTTATTTTTTTTGCAATATTCCTGTCAGGAATAAGAATATTTCGGTTTTCCATGCCAATTCAGCTGTGTCCGGCACTCCTAGCACACAGCCTGGGTGGAATTCCAACAGAAAAGGAGGCGCATAATGTCAGACGCCATCACTTTAAATCCTTCAAAAAACGACTGGTTCGGCTCTCTTGTTCCGAGGCACACCGCAAAGCTCATCTCTCAGGGAATCGAGGACAATTCCCTTCCGCTTCTTCCGAACAAGGACGGAAAAATTGAAATCAAGCCCATTTACAACGCGAACAACGGCTGGATTCTGAATGCGAAAGACCTTGTTCCGGCTCAGATTACAAGACAGAAATCTGGCTACGAGAGCAACATTGTCGCGACAAAGAATTCAATCGACAAGGCCGGAACACGCGTTAAGTCTGGCGAGAAAGGGCTTTTCTATAATTTCAAGGACAAGGAAGGAGAGTTCCGGCACTCGCAGTATTTCTTTGCCGAGCAGCTCGAGCATCCTGACCGCCTTGTTGAAAGCGCGAAAATCCGACAGCCGAACAAGCTTCAGAATGAGACCCTAAAAATTGATTCTGCAGAGAATTATCTACCGATGTACATTGCCGCCTGCAAGAGCGGAGCAAGCCTTGAGGTTTCGCCTGAAGTCGCTGAGCAGTTCAAGCAGAACATTTCGGCTGTATGCAAGAACGAGCTTGCAAAGACGCCGGAGGAAAAAATACAGGACGTGCCGTCTCTGAATGAACTTCTCTATAACGCTGATGTAAAGGCGAACGAGATTGTGAAGTCCGTTGAAAAGGAAAAGGGGCTTGCTCTCCAGCAGAAAAAAGACGAGCGGAAAATCGACCGTAGCGAATCGATGACCTATTAGCAACAGGCGAAGTTACCCACAGTTTCCACAATCCTACAGGCTTTTTATTGAGCCTTCCGTCATGTGGAAACTGATGGATAACTTCTGTTTTTTTTCAAGGAGCGGATGAAAATATATGGCAGATGAAAGAGAAATTTTCGTAAGAAAAGTTGATTCAAATCTGGAAGCTAAAAAATTTCTAAAAAAATTCTACAGTAGCGTTAATAATAAATATATTATTGTGAATATTTCAAGTGCTCTTGATATGACTTTTAAGAGAATTGAGGAATATGATGTTGGAAAAAGTCCTGTTTATGCAGCTTGTTCTTTTGTAGATAAAGAGCATTCTGCTTGTAATGGAATTGTGGTCTATGAAAAAGAATTTCCAGAAGATAATGAAAAACGTTTAATGTCTTTTTCTATCTGGGCTAATGGGTTAAATTTTACATCACATGAGTTTTTTTATGGCGATTTTGTTTATATAGATGGTGCAGAAACTCCTGAAGAAGCGTTATTTAAAACAATTCAAATAAACTTATGCAAAGGAAATGAAGATGATGTTGAATACACTAATAACTTCGTTTTGAACAGTAAATACGACTCATCAATAAATCTCTCGGAAGATAGAAAAAACATTCTAAAAAATAATGAAATAAATTATGAACTTTCAGAAAACGGAATCAAGGCGACAGAAATTCTCGGATATTCCGACAGCGGCAATATAAGCGGTGTTGTCTATCAGATTATAACGGGCAGCGATTTTGGAAAGAAGATTGCGCCGAACATCAGAGAGTTGAAAAATGACGAGAAACTTTTATTTGAATTCCGGGACTGGGAGAAAGAGGGCGAATGGAATCCTTATGACCTCAGCGTTCAAATTGTAAAGGAAGATGGAAAAGGCTCATTTTCTCGGATTCCTTATCAGTTTAAGAATGAAAAATCCGATTTCCTTGTGGAAACGGAATCTGTAAAAGCATTCAGAAAAGAAATAAAAAAGTACATAAATGAGAACAAAGAGAAGCTGCTTTCTGATTTGGAAAAGAAAGAAAGCCTTGAGCTTTTTTCAAGGCTTGCCACTGTTCTTGACGAGGGAACTGTCTACACGGCGAGCAACAAGACGCTCGGGGAAATTCAGCTTAGGCATGGAAACAAGTCAACCGGCCTTGCGCATATCATAAACCGCCGCTATGAGGAGCGTGTCTTAAACAAGGCTGTTCAAATGCAGCCGGAAGATGCTCAGAAAGAAATCACGGCAATATGTTTTTTAGTTGCGGACAGCCTTGATAAAGGAGCTGCATCACAAACTCCGCGCGGAAACTGGGAGATAGAAAAGGATGGAATTCAGGCAGTTATTGATAAAGACAGAAATGGAAAATTTGTTCTTACAGGCTTCGCTTTGAATGACAAAAAGGAAGAAGCAGAGAAATCCATATCTACGGTGATCGGTCAATATGGCTACACGCCTGAGTTTCTTGAGATGTACGCTCAGGTGGGAGCTGTGCTTTCTTCCTATGGGCATAATACACCACAAAATCAACAAAAGTCAAATGAAAATCCAAGCCAGAATCTGCTTGAAGGCTGCGTGAAAATCGAAGTGAATGGCAAGGAGCGCGAGTGCAAAAACGGCGTGCTTGAGGGGTTCAAAAATGCCGTGAAGCTCGTTGACCGTCTTATGGACGTGAACCACCAGCTTGCGGATGAGAACGAAAAACTAAGAAACCAGATTCACAACCAAAATAAAAACAAGAAAACGGACATTGAGAGGTAAATCCATGACAAATTTCGCTTCGGACTGGAAAAGCTTTGACTCGAACGGACTGAGCGCAGACCAGTTTTTCTATGACCAGCTTTATAAGTCGTTTGCGGAGAACACAAGGAATGGAACTTTGCCGTTTTTCAGCAGAGAGCCTGATTCTGTTCCGCGCGAGCTTTCCACTGGAAAAATCATAAACGACGAGAATCTTATTGCCCTGGAGCAGGTCGCGGCTTCAAGAGGCTACAAGTCCAATGTCTGGATTTACGGAAACGAGCTTAACCGCATTCAAAAAGAAACAGGGCCGCTCAACTGGAAAAAGAACGCCTCTCCTGTTCTGTGCCAGACAAAATATTTCGGCGCGACACATCTCAATGAGCAGAATCTTTACATTTCGGAAGGCGGCTCAAAGCAGAAGAACCAGTATCTGTACAACATCGAGTCTCTTGATGAGCGTTCACGCAAGGCGGTACTCAAATACTACGAGCGGACGCAGGAAGTGAACAGCGCATATCAGAAGGAGAACCTGAAATCGTTCAGGTCGAACTGTCTTGAAAATCCCGGGCACAATGAGAATTTTACAAAGGCACGCGAGCGTGTGAAGAAATACAGCAGCATTGACGGAATTGATTTTTCAGCCGCAGTTGACTGCCACTTCAAGCACTGCCTGCAGAATTCTATCGGAAACGGACTGAAGGACAACAGGGAGACAAACAGAAATTCATGCTACCAGCAGTGCATGGAGCTTGTGAAAAAAGTCGAGAGCGGCGAGTACAAGCCTTATGAAGCCGGACGGAAAATCGCACGTGCGCTTGAAAGCGGAACTGAATTCCAGCGGATTGCGGTCGCAAAAAACTACAACCTCGAGAACGCGAAGAAAATCGAGGAGCTGAAAGTAGCGGAAGCGAACATAAACAGACCTTACAGGCGGCATTCAGACATCGAACGGTAAAAAAGCATTTTTACAAAAACTATTCTAAGAGGAAAACAACATGGCAGACATACATTTTGAAATTTTTGACAATGCGGATTTCGGAAACAAGAATCTCCGTTTTTCAGAAGCACCTGCACAGGAACAGAGAGATTTCCTGAAGCAGAACGGATACGGATTTACCACAAGATACGGCGGCGTATGGTATCCGCGCACGCAGGAAGCGAAAGACAGAAACGCGGACTTTGTGAAAGAATTTGCGGAAAAGTTTTATCCTGAAAACAACAAATTCCAATCGCAGAAACAGATTGACCACCTTGCGGAACAGGCTCTTGAAAACAGTTCAGCGGAAATCAAATCTTCAAGTGATGACAGAATCGCGTATCTTGAAAATCTTATTGCCGAGCTGAAAGAGGAGAGAAAGCGCGACCTTGAAAAAATCTCACGACTTGAGGCTGCTCTTGAAAACCAGAATGAAGAAAATTCAGCAGAAATTGAAATGCAACAGGAACAGGCTGCGCTTGATGATGAGGCTGAATGGGAAAAAGAAAACACTCTCACCGAAGCGGAGGAAAAGGCATACATTGAAAAGCAGTTTGAAACAGAAATTCCTTCAGAAACAATAGAACTCACTTCTGAAATGCTGGACACTCTGCACGAATCGGCGGAAAAAGAAGCTTTGGCAGAAGAACCGCAGGCTGAGAAAGAAATTCTTCATGCCGCAGAAAAATCGGATGACGACCTTACGGTTTCCCCTGAAGACCTTGCCATTGCAAAATCCGTGCTACCGGCAGTTCAGTATGTCTCTACATTGAAATTCGCGCAGGGCGAGGAACGTGAATTCTTTGTCCACAAGATTAAGGAAATTTCGGCTGCTGTTGAGAAAGCCCCAAGAATCAATGAGACGGACGGTCTTGAAGAGCACAGAATTGTTCTCCGCTATTTTCATCCGAGCGGAACCCAGTCATTCGTTACAGAAATCGGAAAGGACGGCGAGGCGTTCGGATTCCAGTGTCTTAACGATGACTGGGAAAATGCCGAGTGGGGCTATCTAAATCTTGATGAACTGAAAAACATCTGCGGAATGGAAGTTGATTTCCATGTTCCGGCCGGAATGACTGTAGAAAAATTTATCCAGAAGGAAAGACTGGAACAGTATTCAGCGGAAAATATAACACCAGAAGCTCCAAAAGAAACAGGAATTACATGGAACGATATTTTGCAGGCGGCGGAAGGCTCTCATTGGAACGACGAGGCGAATGCTGTTTACAACAATGCAAGAAACCAGCTTGCGGAATACGCAAAAAAACTTGGAGTTGACATTGAAAGCTCAGAAAGCCCTGAAGAGGCTGCCGGAACTTTTGCGGCAGCACATGAAGAAATTTCATTTTCAGAAGACGGAAGCCTTGTAATTGATGAATCCCTTAAGCCTGTTTATTTCAACGACCTGACAGATGAGCAGAAAGTGGAAGTCATAAACGGCTACCGTTCTGCGGACGACCAGCAAATGCTTGAGGCTTGGCAGACAGAACTTGAAAACTCTTCAGAATCCGACAAGGACATATCCACGAATCCTCCATCAGATGAATGGATTGCAAATTATCTTTCAGAAACGAAAGCGGACTTCAACACAGGCTACTGGCAAGATATTTTCAGGGATTTAGAAAAAGAGGAAAATTTGATTGAAGCTGAAAACGGACAGATGATGAATTCCGCTGAAGCCCACGAATGGAATGAAGAGCAGAAAATGCAGCATTCCCAGGAGAATGACGAGCGTGAGGCAGAAAATGCGAACAAGGATTTTGAAACAATAAAAAGGCTTAATGAAATCGTCTCTGAAATAAAAAAATTGGATTTCACTCTTGAATCAAAATACGAAAATGAAAAGCACGAAGTTGTTCTTACAAACAATGATGGAAAAGTTGTTTTCAGTAAAATGGAAATTGGCGACATAATTCCTGTGGCAAGTGCAAGTGCGGAATGGGCAAACGATGAAGCTTCTGAAAAAGCGAAAAGCCTTGCCGATGAATTTTTCAATCTAGTCTGTGAGGACGGAATCCGTGGCGGCGATTATGTAAACGCAGTTTTTCAAAATGAAGCACCAGTGTATGAAGAAGATTTTGAGGCTGACTTATCAGAAAGTAACATTTCATATACAGCTGAAAATTATTATCAGGTGAACGACCGTTTTGCGATTGAGATTGTTCCGGCGGAAAGGCCTCTCTCATCAGGAAAAACAGGCGATGACTTGACTGTAAGATTTTACGACATAAAGTACAGTGAGAAATTCGGCGAGAAAGGGCAGTTCGTCACAAGCTATTACGCAAGCACTATGCTTGAGCATAGAAAAGGAACCAGGCTTTCCCTGCGGGGAGATGTTCCGGCATGGACTTTAGACGCGGAAACAATGGACTATGTCCACGACATAACATTTATGTGGGTGGACAGATATTCCTCCGTTCAGCAGAAAGAAGATACAGAAGTTTCCCGGGAAGAAATCGAGCAGGAAAAATCGTTTGTTCAGAATAGAATCCAGCAGCTGAAAGATGAACTGAACAATCCGGAAAATGTTGGGGATGAACAGCAGGATTCTGATGTAAGGAAAAATATAGAAAATCTTGAAACCCTGACAGACGAGGACATAAAGAATCAGATTCTTTGGAAAAGAGAAAACCAGAAAAAGAATGACGAGACCCACAGCCACGTAGTCGAGCAGGTGCTGGAAGAAAAGCTCCGCAACGAAATTCCGCAGGAGGGCGAGCTGCTTTCCTACAATGAAAAGAACCCGGCATATTCCGTGGCAAACAAGGAGACAAAAAGAGAAACTTCAATTCGTCCAAATGGCAATCCTGCTGAAAATGTCAAAAAATTAGGAAGCCTGAAAAATATTTCAGAAGCGAATGAGATAATCGGGAAAATCAAGTCTTCCGGGTTCGACATTCTTTCAACAGAAAGCAGAATAATCATATTCGATGAAAATAAATACTACGATTTCAATGCCCATGCAGATTCAGGTTATTTCAACTACGAAACAAAAAAATTTGAATTCGACTTGGACAGAAGAAATCTGAACGAATGGGATTTCAGGGAATATATAAAGAACGGACTGAAAATCACAAAGCGCATGAAGGATTTTGCGAAAATCGAGAGAACGCAGAATAAAAAAGATTATTCTCTTGAAGAATATTGGAGAAATTCTGCCAGCGGTATGACAATGCAAGATGTAAAAGACGGCAGAGTTCATATTATTGACTTAACACAGAAAGGAACAGAAAACACAAGTAGCAATCTGCAATCCCAAGACATCTTCGCTCCAAGAACAAAATCCAGCCAGAAAAAAATCCGCGAGCAGTGCCGCGAAATTCTCAAAAAAACTGACTCAGAAATCACGGAAGAGGACAAGAAGATTCTTGCACAGTATGAGGGCGGCGGCGGACTCAATGAGGAAGAACGCACAAATGCGGAAGTTCTCAACGCTTTTTACACGCCGGACAATCTTATTGAGAAAGTCTGGAGTCTTGTTGACGCTTATGCTCCGGACGCGAAATCAGTTCTTGAGCCGTCTGCCGGAGTCGGCCGCTTTGCAGAAAACCGCCCGGACAATGAATTCACTATGCACGAGCTTGACGAGACTTCCGCCAGAATCAACAAGATTCTTCACCCGGAAGCGGATGTGATTCATGGGGCTTTCCAGAAGCAGTTTCTTGATGACGGCGAGCGTTTCCTTAAAATCGGGTATGAACAGCCAAAGCATGATGTTGTAATCGGAAATCCGCCTTACGGAAAATACAACGACAAGTACAAAGGCTTAGGCGAGGGAAGGGAATTTGACCGCTACGAGGAATACTTTATTGCAAGGGGACTGGACGCTCTCAAAGATGAGAAATCAGTTTTGGCGTTTGTTATTCCCAGCGGATTCCTGAACACAGCTGATGACAAGCAGAAAGAAATCATAGCTTCCAAGGGTGAAATTTTAGACGCATACAGACTGCCGGAAGGAACATTTTCCACAACAGAAGTCGGAACTGACATTCTTATTATGCGGAAAAAAGAAAGCCTTGACGACAGAAAAAATATCTCCAGCGAGCTTCTGTCAAACGGAGAATGGTTCAAGAATCACCCTGAAAAAATCCTTGGCGAGGTGAAAACACGCACAAACCGGTTCGGAAAAGAAGAGGAATATGTTTCAGTTCATGAAGGGCTTTCCGTTCAAGACGAATTGAACAAGATTGACAGTTTTGTTGAAAAAATTACGGAAAAAAATAAATCAAAAAATTTATTTGAAACGCAGCTTGCCGAATACAACAAAAAATACTGGGGAGCTGTCGGGCAAGAAGACACAAGATACGATGTGTCGCCAGTTACTGAAGAAAGGCTTTCGGAAATAAAACATCTCAGCAAGGAACTTTCAGGATATTTTGAAAATGGAATACGCCCGGAAAACGACCGCTTTGTCATAGGAAAAACGCCTCGTGTCCTGCAGGAAACAGGAAGCGAATACACAGACGTTACGGTTGCTGTTGCTGTTATAAAAAAGGCTGTTGAAACACACGGACTTTCAGAAAAAGAAATCCTCAATGCCCTTACAAGGCTTTCAACTCCGATACTTGTATTTGATTCTGACAAGGCTGCGACAGAAAACAAGGCGGATTCAAAACTCGTTCTTACAGATGTGTTCAAGGATGAAAAGCCTGTCGCGCTTGCGGTCAATGTGAATGATTCAGTTCAAAAACAGGAAAACGGACACCGTAAACAGGTTGAAGTCCAAAATATCCGTTCGATTCATGACAGAACTGTTGTCGCTAAAAATGGCGTTGATTTGATTCAGAAATGGACTACTGACGGACTTTGCAGATATGTAGACGACAAAAAAATAACCGACTGGAGCACAATCGCAAGGGTACAATTCCCTATTGAGGTTCTCCAATCGGCTGATTCAAATATACTCACAAGAAGTGCTCTTGTCAACAGTGTTTTTCCAGAACAAACTCCGCTTGAACAAACCGAAAAAGCAGAGCCTGAAAAACAGAATCCTTCTTCTTCAAAACCTAAAAAAGAAAAATGGAACATCGTAAAGTCAAAGGACGAGGTGATGAGCGCGGAGGAATTCTCCCATCTTTACGGACGCGACTTTGACGAGAGAGAATTCCCGATTTGGAAGGCGACAGACTGGCAGGGCAATATCGACCTCGCAAAACTTTCCGGCGATGACATTCGGTATCTTTCTGAAAGCGGAAAGTATGTTGAAAAGAACATCGGAGAATGGACGCACAAGGAGCTTTTCGCGAGCGGTGATATTTACGCAAAAATCCAGGAGCAGAAAGAGCTTTATGAAAAATCCAACGGAAATAAAATTTTTGAGGTCAACATAAAGATTCTTGAATCCGCAATGAAATCTCCTTTGGAAATGGAAAGAATTCATTTCGGCGTGAAAACCACACTTGCGGAAGAATTTAAAATTGGGCATGTCGATTCGGAAGGAAACAAGGTCAATCTTAATCTTCAGGAATCTTTCATCCTTTGGGCGCAGAACGTGAGGCTTTCAGACCAAAAATGGCGCGGCGACATAGACTTTGCGACAGCGAACATCTCACGAGAGGAGTTAGGCGAGGAACTCAGCTTCTATGACATCGTGAGCTACATCGACGGAAAGCCTGTAAAAGCCGAGCCGGTGAGAGGCTGGCGCACTTATGACATGAGCGAGGAGGAGAAGGCGGCGGAAAAAGCGGAGCGCAGAAAAGAAGCCGACCTTAAACGCCAGGCGCGCAGCGACACTGCAAACCGTCTTTTTGACCGCTATCTGCATGAAGGTCTTTCCGACGCGGACAAGACAAGGCTTGCCGCTGAATACAACCGTCGCTTTAACTCCTATGTAGCTCCTGACTATTCAAAGCTGCCTCTTTTTGTTGACGGCATGAGCGCGTACAAGGGCGACTCGAAATTCAAACTGTACGACCAGCAGATTAAGGGAATCTCATTCTTGTGCAACAAGGGAAACGGACTTTTAGCATACGATGTCGGAGTCGGAAAAACCGCCGCAGGAATTGTCGCGACAGTGAACCAGATTCAGACAGGAAGAAGCAGTCGTCCGCTAATAGTTGTTCCGAACCAGGTCTATTCAAAATGGTACACTGACATAAGACAGCTTTTCCCGAATGTGAAGCTGAACGACCTTTATAATTTTGGAAAGGATTCTGTTGAAAAATATATTGATCCTGAGAATCTTCACAGACTGAATATTCCTGAAAACTCGATTTCTCTCTGCACTTACGAAGCATTGAAGAATATCACCTTCACAGATGAATCTTGTGAAAATGAGCTTTATGAGGACTTCGCAAGCCTTCTGAGCGCGGACATGGACGGAAGCGCAAGAGAGAACGCTGAAAGCTCAGACAAAATTAAAGGTGTAATCGGCTCTGCAAGCCATGTTAAGGATGAGAGCTATTTCTTCTACGAGGACTGCGGATTTGACAATCTTACAGTGGATGAGGCGCACAACTTCAAGAATTTGTGGGTTGTTCCACGTCCGAAGAAAAAAGGCGAGTCAAACGAGTATGCAGGAATTCCGAGCGGAAAGCCATCCGCACGCGCGCTGAAAATGTATGGAATGACGCAGCTCACACAGCGGCACAATGACGACAGAAATGTTTTCATGCTTACAGCAACTCCATTCACAAACAGCCCGACGGAAGTCTACTCAATGCTCTCTTATATCGGACGCGAGCGGTTAAGACAGGCTGGAATCACTTCTTTGCGAGCGTTCTTCGATGAATTTGCGCAGACAAAGCAGGAACTTGGCGTAACCTCGGCAGGAAACATCGACACAAAGCAGGTTATGAAGAACTGGAAGGAGCTTTCCGCGCTGCAGAATATTCTTACAGAATTTATCGACAAGGTTGACGGCGAGGAGGCTGGAATTATCCGCCCGAACAAGTTCACCCATGTCAAGCCGCTTGATATGTCGGACTTGCAGAAACAAATGAGGGCGATTGACGAGGAGCGCATGGCGGAAGTAAAGGAAGGCAACAGCGCGGCTGTTATTGTCGCAATGAACAATATGCGTCTTTCCTGTGTAGCTCCGGCTCTTGCGAATCCTGCTATGTATCCTGGCGTTGAGCTTCCACCGCTTTCAAGACTTGTCGAGACTTCTCCAAAGCTGAAATTTGTATGCGACGCAATAATCGACATGTACAAGGGCAATCCTGAAAAAGGACAGTTCATGTATGTTCCGCTTGGAAAGGAAAGCCACGGAATAATAAAGGACTATCTTGTAGCGCACGGAATTCCAAAGAACGCCGTAGAAATCATAAACGGCGAAGTGAACAATACTCCTGAAAAGAAAGAGAAAATCACATCGTGTTTCAATGACGAGAAAAATCCGTGCAAAATCATTATCGGCGGACGGAACACAGCGGAAGGAATTGACTTGAACGGAAACAGCTTTGTCATGTACAACTGCTCTTTGGGCTGGAATCCGAGCGAGACAATCCAGGCGGAAGGAAGAATCTGGCGGCAGGGCAATCTTCAGGGAAATGTCCACATTGTCTATCCTGTAATGAACGACTCAATCGACTCAGTCCTTTACCAGAAGCATGACGAGAAGCGAAGCCGGATAAATGAGCTTTGGAACTACAAAGGCGATTCTCTCAATGTCGAGGATATAAATCCGGAGGACTTGAAGCTTGACCTTATAAAAGACCCGAATAAAAAAGCTAAGCTCATTCTGCAGGAAGAGACAAAGGAAGCGCGCGCGGAGCTTTCAAGACTGAACCTCAAAATCAAGTCTTTTGATGAGATTATCGAAAAGCGAAAGCAGCTTGAGTTTGACTTCTCGAATGCGAAAGAAACTGTTGACTATCAGAAAGAGCAGATTGAATCCTATAAGAAATCCGGTCTTGAAGTTCCTGAATGGATAAAGTCTGAACTGAAAGACTGCAACAAGAAATTCGCTAAGGCTGAAACAGGTCTTGAAAAGGTCAGGGAAAAACTTACTTCACTTAAAATTACGGACTCAGAGAAAGAGGCGGAATACATCCGCAATTTGAACAATCAGAAGCACGCCTGCGAGGAAAAAATCAATAATATTGAAAATACTTTGCCGCAGATTCTGAAAAAACTTGAGATAGAGCGGATGGAGCAGAAGCTCATTGAATATCCTGTCGAGAAGCAGCGTGAAATTCTTGAGGCCGACATCCTGAACAATCTCCGTCCGATGAAGGAAGTCGAATATGAGATTAAGACAATGCGACACGAGGCTATGCTTTCTGAAAAACTCAAGGCCGGTGAAATCACAGAGAAAGAATTCAGCTTTTACAAAGATGCCGGGTATGAAAAATACGAGAAATGGCTGAACGGCGAGATTGAATCTCTGGATGAAAGCTCCGTAAAAAATGAAGCCGCCAATGAAAACTCTTCTATTAAGAATGAAAACGATATTGAAAAAATCATCGTCTACTACGACGGACACTGGGCGGAAGAGCGCGGTGAAAAAGGAAAAGGCTGGAAGTATCAGGAAAAATCATTTGACAATCCGAAGGATGCGCTGGACTTTTATAATACCGCAAAAATCCCTAAGGACGTTGGCGCAGAAAATAAAAACGGCTTCCGCTTCAATTTTATGAATCCTGAAGAACAGCTTCTCAAGATGATTTCTGGGCAGGACAAGACGGAATCTGTTCAAAAAGAAAATGTCTCAGAAAAAATAGCTGCTGAAAAACCGAAGCAGAAAGAGTTGAAAACTCCGGCAGAAAAAACAGAGCCTGCGAAACTGCCAGAACAGGATATGGATTCGCTTTATGCGGAACCAGGAAGCCTCTTCTTCGGGCTTGGCGGTTCTGATGTTCTTTCCGTTCACTCGTCTGAAAATAAATATAGAAAATCCGCGCCTTACGACGACTTTTCTATAACCGAACGTCAGCTTACGGAATCGGAATTGAAGCGCGACGAGATTATATTCCCTGTTCTGAACGGAAAAGAGTCAGGAATGTACAAGTCTTTCAAGGATTTTGCCGAGCACGGCGTTTTTGATGTTCAGGGAAAAAGCGTTGAGCTTGACGGTTTTGGCAGAATTTCAGAAACAGGATGGAATCAGCTTCAGGCGGCAATGGAAATCTACAGGAGCAAGCAGTTCGAGACATTCCGCTATGTCCTGATTGGACGCGAGGACGGAAAGATAAAAGACCAGCTTGCTGTAAAGTCGTATTCCCCAAACAGCTGTACTGTTTCTGCTCCAGATTCCAGAACAATAAAGCAGGTTATAACACGCGCGGAGGAACTTGACTGCATGATTGCCGCTGTTCATAACCATCCGAGCGGAAACACGCTTGAAAGCTCTTTCGATGTGGATACGACAGAGGCTTTGAGAAAAATCTGCACAAAGGAAAATGGCCAGAGCCGTTTCGCAGGACACATAATTCTTGACCATGACACGTTCAGTCTATACACACCGCAAAACGGCTGGAAACTAAAGCTGAATTCAAATGCCTATGGAAATTCTGAAGATAAACTTCTGAATAAGAATTTCGCATTCTCAAAAGATTCTGTTGACTATACCTGGCAGCTTGAGAATGTCGCCAAGAAGATAAACGACAGAAACAGCTGGAACGACAATTTTATCCCTGTTGTCTTTGCTGATTCATTGAACCATGTCTCAGGAATCAAGCTGTACGACAAGTCATTTTTTGACAACGAGCCGCAGAAAATCAGGAACGAGCTTCAGTTCTCTGGTCTTGAGGCGAATTCTGTAAAGGCGTTTCCGGTCATCACAAAGAACTTCGCGGAAACAATGTCCGCAGTTGACGAGCTTCTGTTCGAGGACAAGCTGAAAAACCTTGTGGAGCACAGCGCATTCATAGACGCAGCCTTGCCCGAATCAACTGTTACGGAGAAATTCAACATTCTTCCTGGAAGACAATACTTTGATGTCCACGGAGCGAAATTGAAAAATCCAGACATCGAGGCTACATGGCAGACAAGAATAAATCCAGCACTTTTCAGCGAGCCGGAACAGAAAACAATGCGGAAAAAAGAAGTCGCATTTGAAAGATAAAACTTTACCAGGAGAAAAAGCATGAACGAAGAAAACGAGAAAAAGCAGAAAATCGCGGAGCTGATTTCAGCAATAAAAAAGGCAAAGGGAATTGATTCGGAAAGTATGGAAAAATCTATAAGAGCGGCAGATATTTGGTTGTATTTAAGAGAGCAAGAAAATATCAAAAGCCTGTCTAAAAATGATTACGCAGGCTTGAAGTTTCAAGTTCTTGATTATCTCTATGAAAGAGGGCTGGACGATGCTGCTGGATATGAAAACTCTTTTAAGAAACAAGAGAATCGTTTTAATCAGTTGAATGAAAACACAAAAAACATAATTGAAAAATTCGCTGGTTCAAATACAAAAATTGAAATTGATGATGAATTTTTAGCAATAAAAATAGCAGGAACTATGAATAATAGCTTGTTTGCTGCAAAATCAGATTTTCAAAAACAAGTTGAAAATAGAAAATATTTACGAAAGATAATGAACATTCCATCTCAAAAGGAAATTATTGACAACGGAATAGAATCACTCCAGGAAAACGGAGGAATTTCCGAGGCGGCAATGGAAGCGGACTATGAGGCTGAACAGAATCCAAGACCTGATTATCTTGACGAAAACGGCAATGCTCACTGGTTCGATGAGGAGAAAAATATCGTTGCGGAAAATGAAGTTCTCGATGACGACGAAATCATGAGGCTTTCCTTTTTGAATGACAACAAGGAAACTTTCAAGGCGATTGATGATTATCTGGAGAAAGGAATAAGACCAAAAAATGATGAATTTATATTTTCAAAAAATCCAGAAATTTTGAAGTATGCAGGGATAAGTGAAAATGAAATTGTCATAAAGACAAGTATAATTAATAAAGCCAGAAATGAGCATTCTCTCTCTGATGAAGAAATAAAAGATTCAATAATAAATATTGCTTCTCCAATTCTGATTTTTGACAGTGATAAAACAACAACAGAAAACAAAAAAGAAAGTTTTCTTTGTCTGACAGATACTTTTGCGGCGAATGGAAAGCCAATCGCTTTCTCGATGAACCTTGATTCTAGTTATGAACGGAAAAATCGGCTTTTGGAAGTTAATGAAATCCGCAGTATTCATGACAGAACTTTAGTTGCAAAAAATGGAACAGACTTGATTCAAAAGTGGACTGAAAATGGACTTTGCAGATATGTGGATGACAAAAAAATATCCGAATGGAGTAAAGCAGCCGGGGTACAATTCCCCTTAGCCGTACTTCAATCGGACAGAAATAATATAATTCCAGAATCAGAAATTGTCAATGATAAAAAAATATCCAATCTTGGAAAGGAAAGAGAGGATTCATTCCTCTTGCCCCTTGCAAAATTGGATATACATAATGTAAAGACTTATTCAGATTTTGTCAATCAGCATAATATCGTTGCGGAAAATGAGCGGGAATATCATAAGCCAAATAATGAGGACTTGACCTTTTACTATGAGAAATTTGCAAAGGAAGCCGCAAATGAAAATGAAACGGTTCAGCTTCAAAAAGCACTTGCATTGGCATTGGAGAAAAATGTTTCGCCATTAAAAGAAGTAGAACTAAACCGTGAAAACTGGAACAAGATGTTTCCTGACGGAACTGTTAAAACCCCTGTTGGAACTGTAAAGCTCGGGGAGAATCAGTTTGATAAACTCCGCAGAAATGACAGAAACAATCTTCTTGTCGCGATGTATGAAACTCTTTCAAAGCCCGCGCTCATTCTTGAAAAAGAAACTCTTGACGAAAAATCAGGTGAATTCAGACCTGTGAATGTTTACGGAAAATCCTTTATCCATGAAGATTCGAACCACAAAAGAGCTGTTGAGTCTGTTATCATATTTAAAGATGGTGAAAATATTTCTATCAGCACTCATAACAAAAATATAAAGGATTTTGTAAAGCAAATAAAAACGGCTGACCAGATAATCTATGCAGATTCTGAAATCAGCCGAGTAGCCTCGCTCATCCTTCAGAATGGGGGAAGCCATGTGCGGCTCCATGATGCAACAAGCAACAGAGCCATTCGTGAGGCGACCGATTCCATAGGTACGGTGATCGCTCGCTATGGATACACCCCTGGCTTTCTCGAAATATACGACCAGGTGGGAGCAGCCGCTTCTGAATTAAATATACACAAGGAAAATTCCGTTGTCAATGATAAATCAGATGAGAAAAATCAGCAGAATGAAAGCAATTTTGACAATGCCGTAAAAAATCGTTTTGAAGCGGCGGCGCAGAAGCTCAGTTCCATTGATATAAATTCTGAAAACTACAAGGAGGCGTTCGAGCTTCTGAACAGGATTGAGAAGCTGACAGGAATATCAGAACCGTCTGAAAAAATTGATTTTGCTGAAAATGAAGCGAAAGAAAATTTTCATCCCTCTCCGAATGAGAAAATTCCAGAAGAAATTGACAATGCAAAAATTGTCGATGAGAAATCTGAAATTCAAGCAGCTCAGACTGTTTCCGAATCAAAAGCGGAATCTGTAGAAAACGGCAATCCGACAGAAAAAGCGAGCCTTGAAGAAAATGCAGAAATTCAAAAAGAAGATGTTTCCTATCAGGAATACGCAGCCGGAAAAGTCATATATGGAAAGACAGTTCTTCCGCCGTTTGCCTCGATGACTTCTGACGGTCATCTTAAAACTTGCGAGAATTTCATTGTCAAAAGCTACGACAGTGAGAACGGAACATACTTGGTTGAGAATGAAAATGAAAAACTCTCTCTGCCGCGTGAAACTTTTAATTCTTTTTTGAATCCGGCAGGTCTGTACAAGGAGCAGCAGGAAGAAAAGACATTCCAAATGGAAGGAAGCGGAATCGTGTTTGACAATCCTGAGAAAGGAGTGAAGGGAACTGTTATCCCGGAATTCTCTCTTATGACGCAGAACGGATTGCAGACCTACAAGGACTGCGTTGTTGCAAAGTTCAATGAGAGCGACAAGACTTACACATTGAAAAACGGCGACAGCGTTATTTCTGTTACGGAAGAGCGTTTCAGGGAAATCACTTCACCGGAACGGTTTGAGAATAAATTTGACGAGAATACTCCGGCTTACAAGAAAATGCTCAAGACTCAATACGAGGATTTTTTCAAGGAACGCTCAAATACAGCATACAATTTCAGGCACAATCTGTCGGTGTTCTGCCGAAAGGAAGCGAATTCTCCGTGCGATGCCTTGAAAGTTGCAAAAGGAATTATCCAGAAGATGTCTCCGGCGGAACAGGACAAGACAAAGAAGCTGCTGAAGAAAATCGCAAGGGAAGGCGAGAGCCTGAACCAGCTCATAGTCCGCACTTATCATGAGGCGATAAAAGAAGTTCCTCTTAACGAAGAGTATATAAAGCAGTACCAGCCTGAAAACCGGATTGCGCGTCCGTTCTATGATACGCTTTCTTCCGACGGACAGAAAATCGACAGCGACCCGCAGCTTTTAAGAACTGACAAGGACTACAACCTTAAAATCGGAGACACTTTGAAAGACATTGATATAAAATCTGACAAGATTTTTGGACACGGAAAAGAGAACGTTCATTTTTCCGAGCTGAAAGTAATATCCGCCTCAAAAGAGGGAAACACCGTAACCCTCATGGACAAGGAAAAATCCTTTATAGAAATTCCGCGCGACACAGTCCTAAAAGCCTACAAGGAGCAGCAGCTTAAAGAGATGAAACATCAGCAGAGCCACAGCCGCCGCAACAGCATGGAAATTTCTTACAGGTGATTTTTACAAAACAGCCAGCATTTCATTTTTGAGATGCTGGCTTCAACAAAAATATGTGGCTCATTAAATTTGTCAGCAAATTTGTTTTTGACAGTTATTGAACCAGTTATATGTTCCTTAAGAAAAATGTTTGTGCTGGATACATTTTACATAATTTTTCCCACCATTCACTAGGATATTCTGGTACTAATTTATGCTTTTCGGCGCTTTTAAGCAGATAAAGAAAACCGTCAAAAAGTGCCTCATAATATCCGTCTTTTGTATAGACAAGAACAGTTGTTGCGTTATTGTGTTTTACAAATTGTTCAAATCTGCAAATTTTCATTTTATGAGCTTTATGATTTAATATTAAGTAAAGTTCTTTTTCTATTTTCTCTATATTTATTTTGTTCATTTTATTTCTCCTCGTAATTTTCTATCTCACAAAAATCTGCACAACCATGCTTGCGATTGCGGCGACGGACATTCCGTAGATAATCATGTCCTTTACGGAAATTTTTTTGTTTTTTACGCCTGGAACGCTTTCTATCAGCTTCTTGTTTTCGGCGGCGCACTGCTTCAGAAAGTCAATCGACTGCTTTTTTATTGTCTCAAGATGCGTCTGGCATTTTTCGGTGTAGGCTTTTATCATGTCCGAGGACTGCGCTTTTAGGATTTCATACTCGTTCTTTGAGTTTGTAAGAAGTGTTGTCGAGACTTCGGCGATTTTCTTTTCCGCCTCGTTCATGCAGTTTGACGAGGCTTTTTCAGTTTCTTCCTTAAATTCCTTGATGCTGTCTTTTATGATTTCGTCCGCCGATTTCAGCTCTGTGATTTTTGCGTGGATTTCCGCTGTGCAGGTGTCCATGCTTCTTGTCATTGACTGGATGAAAATCGAGACTTCCATTTTTTCTTTCTGGAGCTGTTTTTCAAGTGCCGCGACTTCCGCCGAAAGATTCGCATTCTTCACGCGCTCCTCAAGGTAATTCTCGTATGATTCTGCAGTGTCAAGTTTTTCTTTAAGGTCTGTGGTTGATTCAATCAGCGCGTTGAACTTTGTGATTGTGTCGTCGCGGAAATGCTCAAGCTCGCTGTTCTTTGATGTGATAAGGCTGTTTGCGACCTCTTTTAAGTCCTGAACATCGTCAAGAGTCTCGGCAAGTCCGATGAGGAACTTTTCCGCTTCTGCCTGCGGAATTGTTATCATTCTTGCGTCAGTTTTTTCTTCTGTTTTCGGATTTTTATCCTGCTGTTTTTCTGTTTTTTGGTTTGAGAAGTTTTGAATAAGTGCCATTCTGTTTTCCTTTCGACCGACACGTGTCGGCCGGAGTTCTATTTTCTTCTTTCTGAAAGATTCTTTTCAATTCTGACAGGAACGCCGTTCTCCCAGTATTCCTCCGTGTCGCCGCCTGCGTTCACGATTTTCTCGATGAAGCCGTCCTTCCAGTATTCCCAGTGGTTCGGATATTCAACGGCAGGCTCATCGTTTTCAGAATGGATAAGTCCGTTCTTGAAGTTGAAAATGACAAGCGTGTCAGCTCCGTTTATCTTCATGGACTTGCTGTTCTGTCCGTTCAGCGGAATTCCGTCCAGGACGAACTGCTCCATCTGGAACTCCTTGAACGGCGAGCTTGATTCCTTGAAAAGGTCGTTTTTTGCGAATTCAGCTCTTTTTTCTTCAATCTCTTCTTCTGTCATTGCTTGCTCCTTGTTACTTTTTTGATGGCACTTGAAGCCCATTATGCCACCATTCCTCGTAGTTGTCGATGTGGTCGATTACCGCAGGCTCGTTGTCGCAGTGGAGAACTCCGTCTTTCCAGTGCTCGATGTGAGTTCCGTCTGTTGTCTCGATTGCCGGGAGCGGATTTCCGTCCTCGTCTGCCGCATCGTTTAGAAAGCCGTTTTTCACCCTGATTGTTACGGAATCTTCTATCTTATAGTCGCCGTCTGCCACCTTGTTTTCCTTTGTCATTATGCGTCTGTACTGATACTGCTTGAAATTTTTCATTTAGAACCTCTTTATCATTTCGCTTTTATCTGTCTTTGGTATTGAGAAAGGATTTTCGCTGTTGATTTCTTCAGCGATGTCCTTTCGTTTTTCTGCTGTCTCATGGGCGGATTTCAGAATCCGCTCCAGAATGTTTGCAAGCTCCGATGAGCCTGAGTCGCAGCTGTTCAGCTCGTCGGCAAGAACTGAGATGTCGTTTTTTGTAAGCCTTACAGGAACTGTCATAGATGTCATTTTGTTTCCTCCATTTTTGTGTATTTCGGACACAGCGTCACATACTCAGCCGAAATGTAGTATTTGCTTCTTTCCCTGTCTGGATTTTCCAGAGTCTCGTATTTTTTCTGCCGCAGGAATCCTGAGACAACAATCTCCTTGTCCTTTTTCAGATAGTCGAAGATATGGCTTGCGGCGGCTTTCAGAAAGTGGACTTCAATAACAAGAGGCTCGCTCTTCTGATATGGAAGTCCGTCATCCTGGGCGTTGAATGTTACAAGCGGAATCTCTCCGGCTGAGGTCTTGACGAGAAATATCTGCGCGTCGGAGACAAGCTTTCCGTGCAAAGTTATTGAATTCAATTTGTTAAGCTCCTTAAAGTTATTTTTATTGCCATGAGCGTGATGCACCAGCAGAACGCCTTTGACACCGCTCTTTTTCTCCAGTTCCAGTAGTCATAATTGCTGTAGCGGAAAACGTATGACATTATGAAAATCAGGACGCTTCCTGCTGTTATGAACACTAGAAGCGCGAGCGGCGTGAAGCGCAGGTTCAGGAAATGAAGAATATATGCCAGCCTTGCGTTGAGAATTCTTATTATGCCTGACGATTTTACGGCTGACAGAATCCTGTCCATTTTTAGACAAGCTCCTCTGTGTCCGAGTAGATGTCTGAATCAAAGTCCGGCTCGTCCTCATAAATCATGCTTTCCTCATTCTGTGCTTCCGGCTGCTGAGTTGTGTCAGTTTCGGAAGCCGGAACATTGCCCTTTTCCGCCGAATCTTTCGCGTCGAAAATAATCTGGATGTTCCTTACGCCGATTGCTGTCGCGCTTTTCTTCACTCCGTCCTTTTCCCATCTGTCCTGCTTCAGGTAGCCGTCAATAATAACCTTTCTGCCTTTTGTAAGATAAGGAAGAACTTTCTCCGCATACTGGTTGTACACGGAAAGCGGAAAGAAGTTTCCAATCTGCACAAATTCGCCTTTCTCATCCTTGTAGCTTCTGTTTGTCGCTATGCTGAAAGCCGCGATTTTCATGCCGTCTGGCAGGACTTTCATCTCCGCATCCCGGACTATGCGTCCGAAAAGTTTCACATCGTTAAGCTCCATTTTTTGCTCCTCGACCGACACGTGTCGGTCTATCTGATATTGTTTCTAATCCGCATCGCAATGCCGAACACTGCCGCGCAGACTAGTATTGCCCAAAGCGCTATTCTTACAGTCCATACAATTTTGTATTGCAGGCTCTGGCTTCTGAAATTTTTCAGGAACCGCATTATCCTCTTAAGGACTGCAAGGTTTTCGTTCTCTTCGTCTGATTTCTTGCTCTCAAAGAAGCTCAGAAAGTCATCCAGCCGTTTTTTCTTTTTTCTCATGCCTCTATTCCGTATTTCCTGTATATCTCGCTCATCTCCGTTTTCAGTTGCTCGCGAGTGTCCTTGTCTGCAAGCCTTGCGAATCCGAGAGATATTTTCCGTCTGATGAAATTCTCCTCGTCTATTTTGAAAAGCCTTTTCTTTTCTGCCGGAAGATTCCAGATTCTACGCGCGATTCCAAGTTTCTCCTCGTCGTTTGCGGTTGTCATGTCAAAGCCGCATTCAGGGCAGTTTGCGTAGATGTTGACTTTCTCTTTTCCGCAGACCGGACATACGCAGAGATATTTTTCATTTTCAGCCGCTTTTTCAGAAGTCTTGTTCTCGCAGTTTATGAATTCCTGAAGAATGTCGTTCTGGAAGAAAAGCCTGTATGCAAGCCCTCTCGGATTTGCAGGCTTTTTTTCCGCGACACGTTTTTTTATGAACTCAAGATAGTTTTCCGCTGATTCTGTTCTTATTTTGTTCTGCAAAAAGAATGCTGCTGCATTTTCCGAGAAGCTCTCGTCAAATGCGTTCTTTCCGAAAACTTTTTCTGAGGCAGTCTTTAAATCAGCAGCAGAATTTCTGAATTCATTTTTTAAAGAATCAGTAACTGGATAATCACTGGTAAGAGAATCGTTTAAAGCATAGGAACTGGAGTTCCCTTGCGCATAGGTATTTCCGTTCCTTTCCGCAAAGGTAGCGGAGTTCCTATGCGAACTTTCAGGAGTCTTTTCTGATTCCGCATGGGTCGTTTTTGTCTCTTGCGGATTTTCTTTTGTCGCAAAGGTAGTGGAATTCCTTTGCGGAATTTTTCCGTTTCTGTCAGAAGTCGATTTTTGTAACTCTTGTTTTTCAGCCGCCTTTGTATTCAGAAGCGTGTCGTAAGCTTCCGTTGTCCTGTAGTACGAGCGTTTTCCGCCCTGTGTTATAATGGTTTCTCTCTGCATGAGTCCTTTTTCCACGAACGCATCGAATCTTCGCCGTATACCTTTTTCTGATGTGATTCCGATTACCGGCAGGTCTTCCATTATCTTGGAAATTTTTACCCAGCCGAAAATTTTTGCATTGTCGGAGGAATCCTTGAAAATGCGCTTCTCCATTTTTCCGATGAAGAAATTCGCGAACCAGTCGAGAATCAGTGCGTCCGTTACATCAAGTCCGTATTCGAGAAGTTTTTCCTGAGAGTATGCGAAGACAGAAAATCTCATGCCTTTTCCTCCTTCTGAATATTCCTGCCGTGCTCACGGAGAATCCCCTTGAGTTTTTCCTGCATCAGAATGAATTTTCCGTCTGGAATGTCCCTGTCGATAAACGGAAGAAAGACTGACGTTATCCTTGCGGCGAAGTCATCGTCTGTGAACTTCTGCGCATGGACAGTTTCCGTGCGGTTTGAGAGAGTCTCGATGTATCCTTTCTGCTGGAGTGTAGATATGTAGTTCATGGCTGCTCTCCAGTTTGTTTACAAAACTCGCCAGTCAGAAAACGCATAGGAAGCTTCATTTATAATTTCTTCTGGCAAGTCAAAATCAGAAAGGTTAAAATCTTTTGTATTTGAAAGTTTTTCCAGCAGTTTTCTTTTTATGATTTCTCCTGTTCTTTTTGATTCAATAAATGAATATATTGATATGATATATTTATATGGATAATTCTTATCTTCTATGCTTTTAATTTCTGCAAACGGAGCATAAGAAATACAAAAGCGTTTTTCATATTCTTTTTCTATTTTGTTCATATTGCAAAATGCGGTTTTGTAGTCTTCACCGATTGGGAAGCAAAGATACTCGCCATCACGACAAATACAAAAATATTTTCTTTCCATGCTATTTCTTTCTGAGATTAATTTTTTATCAGAAAATTCTTTTATGTTGTCAATATCAACAATTTTTCCCAAAATGTGCAGAAAGTAAATTGTCAAGGCTATAATCATAATCAAGAGGACTGTTCTTAATATTTCCTTTTCTGTTGCAAGGAAGAACAGTATTAAGACTGCCAAGGGAATTGCTGTTATTATGAGTCTTTTTATTTTTTCCAGTCTTTTCAATTTTTATTCTCCACTGTTTCAAGTTTTATATCTTCTGGCATATTCCAACATTCGTTTTCTTTATCAAGCACAAGCCTGTCCCCAATGTTGTACTTGTCGTAAATTTCTTTGGAAACTTTGTGATTTCTTTTTTGAATAATTTTATGGGAATAATTTCTGTTTCCGTTTTTGTCTATTTTGAATATTGAAATATTCCTGACAGTTTTTAGGTAGTAAAAAGTTTCCTCTGGAGATTCTGTAAAGTTGATATAACTGATACCACCTAGAATTGCAAAAGCCCCTTTTTCTGCTGGTTTTACTTTTGTATATTTGTTCTTGATGGTCATATAATTTGAATATACTGTTTCCGTCTTGTGTTCATTGCTAAGTAGAAAAAATATAAATGGACTCAAAATAAGCAATGAGATAAAGGCACATACAGCAATCAAAAAGGCAGTTTCCTTTTCATTTTTCTTCATTCGTTATTCTCCTTGTTATAAACTATTCGCTGTCTCTCTCTGTATTCTTTTCAATCGCATCAATGATTTTCTTTAAATCCTGCTCAATGTTTTCCTCGTGCCGTATTTTTGCTATGAAACAAAGGCAGGCATAGGATTCTTTTGGGGAAAGAATTGCTGAAAAACATGACTGCTGTGTCTCCTCTGATTTCTCCAGTGAAAAAGAGAAGTCTTTTGATTTGAGAATTTTCATTGCTTCTGCGGAGAATTTTTCATCTGAATAAAGACGGAATTCTGCGCAGCACGAGCTTTCAAAGGCTGTTCTGCATTTGCCGAAAATTTCTTTTTCAATTTTTGTCATTTTGGATTCTCCTTCCCTGAAAGTTCTTCAACGGTAAGAATTGTTGAATAGATTGTTATTCTTGTTGCTGTGCTGTATACGGCTGTAACGCTTTTCTTGTCTGTAGGCTCATCCACTTGCACGATTGTTGTTTCCGTGTTTCCTTTCCTGAAAGAGACAGTGTTTCTTTTTAGATAGTCATGGCTTTTATAGAGGCTGTTTCTGACATTCCATACTATGTATTCTTCCGAATCAGTTTTTATGATATATCTGCTGTCCCAGTCCGTCGCTTTGACTGTTTTGACGTTGTCGTAGTTTCCATATTGCACTGGCACTGAATCGCATGAGAAAAATGACATTGGAATTATAAAAAGCAGTAATGTTAGGGATTTATTTTTCATAGCTTGCAGCTCCTAATTTCTCGGATATGTTCAATTATTTGCAGCGCAATGCAGGCAAGAGTTACCAGAATAAAGGAAATTAACAGCAGTAGATTTTCTCCATTGGTGACCATAACTGAGATATTTAGAATTAGAAAAAGAACTGTAAGGGCAAGCTTTATGGCTGTAAAAATTGCGGTTCTTTTTGTTTTTTGGGTAGGGATTCTTTTTATTTCTTTCATTTTTGGCTGTTTCTCCTGATTCAAGCTATCTTTTCTGTTTTTCAAGTTCTTTGAGCACGGTTTTTCTTGTATTGAATTTCCATCTTTTTCATTCTGCATTCTCTCGATTTCCTCCAGGTCTATGCCGTTATTGTTTATGAGAATCTGGGGCATTTTTCGCTTCCTTCTTTTTTTACGCTTGGCTATTTCAGAAATAATGTCCGCAACCACAAATGCGTTGAATAAAAAAGAATATGCTATGAAACTTTCAGTATCTGCGCCTGTTATGTATAATCCGACAGCGATAACCGTAAGTATGATTGAAATGGTCAGTTTGATTGCTGCAAGAATCATTTTTTTCCTTTTCATTCCTTGTTCTCCTCAAACAGGTTCAGCTGTTCTTCTTTTTTTCTTGCCGCTCTCATCTCGGCTACAATATCTGCAAACTGTCCTGCGGTCATTTTGTTGTTGTATTCCTTGCATTGTCGCTCTGGCGGCATTTTTCCAGATAGAATTCTGTCAACTCATATCGTTCCTTGGCATCGACAAACATAACCTGGTAAACTGCCAGAAGAAATTCTTTTATTGAATTGAAGGCCTTTATCATTTGTTCTCTCCTTCTGAAATATCATTAGAGCCTGAAAGTTTTCTTATCTCATAGTCTGAAGCACGGATTATTGTTCCATCATCAGCAGTGAACTCTATTGAGCCGTCCGTTTTTGTCTTGAAGCCAGAAGTTTTGAATGATTTTTCATTAACGGTGATTTCATAACAGTTTTTTTCATCAGAAGATTTATCATGGGGTTTACATAACAACAAAAATGGACAAATTAGCACAGCAAAGGATATTCCTGCTATAAGAAAATCAAAAAATTGTTCAAAGAAAAATTCTTTGCTTCTATTGCATACAAAAACTACTATGATATAGTTTATAATCCATGATGCAGTTGCTATAAGAACCAAAATAATTAAAATTCTGATGATGGAATTTAAATCTGCCATGGTCGCTCATCTCCATCAAATACATCATCAAAATCAGAAATATCTGAGTCATCATTTTCTGAATCAGACTGTTCTTCTTCCTGATTCTGCTCGTCGTCCAGACTGAAAGCCCTGTAGATTCTTGCCGTGGAGAAATCTGCAAAATGGCTGTCATTGCGGATTTCCTCGGCAGATTTTCCGCTCTCAATTTCAGACAGAATGAAGTCGTAGATTTCATAAGCAAGGTCGCTGCCTTTTTTCAGCCCGGCTTCATAAGCGGCTTTGCGCTCCCTTGTCCGCTCGGAATCCTGTTCAGGAGAAAGCCTGTATGACGGACGCTCGATTCCGTCCGAATGGTTGAAGTTCAGTCCGGTGGGCGTTCCCTCGTTTGTGGAGAGAGATTCGGAAATGTCGTCGTCGGAAGATTTCTTCTTTGACGCCTTGCGTGATTTTTTCTCAGCTTTGATTTCCTTGCAGATGTCCTTTACTGTTGCTTCGCCTGATTCAATTCTTTCCAGCTGCTCATCAGTCGCCTCTTCGTCAACGGTTTCCTGCTCGACGATTTCGTTGTAAATCTGATTCGGGGAAGCCTCTCCGTTCTCGATTCTTTCAATCTGCTCGTCGCTCGCCATGTTGTTCACTTTGTTCGCGCGCTCGACTGTTTTTTCAGACACTCCAAGTTCTTTTCCTATAGCCTCGTTCTTGTTTCCCTCGATGCTCTGGATATAGTCGCTTCCCATAAGCTCCTGGATATTTTTCAAAAGGTCTATTCCGCTAAGGTTTCTTCTGTCGGTCTGCAGGTGGAGCGCATAGCGGTGAGCCTCATCGAAAGTCGCGAATGTATGCTTGAAGTACGGAATCATAGTTATTCCGGCCATTTTGCAGGCGGCGACTCTTGTGTATCCGTCTATCAGATAGTTGTGCTCAGTTCCACCATCGTCTTTTGTCACCCAGATATGGACAGGCTGGCTTGAGTCGAATTTGTTTTTCTCCATGTCTTTTGCAATGCGGTCGAGAAGAGCCTTGTCTATAGAGAACAGATTCTTGAATTTTTCATGCTCCTCGATTTTTTCGATAAGGATGTTCTCGGACAGTTTAAGTCCGTTGTTTGCGAACGGCAGATTTTTTCCTGCGGTTATTATGTTAAGCGTCTTTGCCATAGTTTTTATCACACTCCTTGTAGGAAGAGCCGGCACGTGCCGGTCAGAATATTTCTGCTTCAGCGCTGTTCTCTGCGAGCATATTCACAAGCTTGTTTATTTCCACGGCGAGTCTTCTTGTGCCGACAATCCTGCTTTTCGTGCTGACTTTCTCGTTTGTCTGAACATACTTGTCAGCGGCGGAAGTCTGCGGAATGTGGACATCGAGAATGTTCTGGAATTCGCTCTCGAACACTTCCACGAACTGGGACTGCGTTGATGTCGGAAAAACAGACATTCTTTCCTGCCAGTGAGAGTAAAGCAGAAACCATTTTTCGGCCTGCTGCGGACAGTCGTCGTAGATTTGACGCTGGAGAAATTTTGTTGTCGTAAGATTGAAGGATGTGAATTCTAGCGGAGTGAGGATTATGTCGGCTGCAATCAGCGCGTTTATGACGATGTTGTCATAATTCGGAGCGGTGTCAATCACGACATAGTCATAGCCGTTGTCCCGGAGAGTTTTCTGAAGCTCGTTGTAGCCGATTCCTCTAAGCTTGTGAATGTTCAGGTGGCTGGGAATGATGTCGATGTTCTCGACTCGTGATTGAACAGCGTAGTTCTTTATGCTGTTGTGGCTGAGGCTTTCAAAGACATTGCACCGCTCGATAGTCTCCGCTATGTTCTCGATTCCTGCCGTGAAGTACATTGTGCCGGAGTTGTTCGGGTCGAGGTCGAAATAAAGAACCTTGAATCCTCTTGCGGCGAGGTTTGTCGCCGTCAGAATTGAGTCGGTTGTCTTTCCGACTCCGCCTTTCATGCTTGAGTACGTTATTACCATATTATTTCCTTCCGTTGAAACTCTTTCGAAAGTTCAACTGTGTTCTGCCCGCCCATGAGGTTTTTTAGTTGCTCTTCCGAAAGAGAAAAAATTCTAGGCAAAAGCCTAAGCCCAAAACCGGGAGTTGAACCCGTAAATTCACCGGCTGAATGAAATGGGCAAAAAAAAACAAGAAAACAACCTGAATCTGCCTGAAAGAGGGTGTCTTCTTGTTCAAAATTGAGAAAAAAGATATAGAAGCAAGCAGATTCCAAGATAAAGCTGCGCTTCACATAGAAATGCTGCTTAAATATCTTGTTTCAACTTGATATTACAATCTACCAAGAAAAATGGAATTTTATTTGGAGTAAGTTTGGATGGAAAAAAAGAGTTTTGCGAAAAATCAAGAATAGGATTGAATTATGAAATTGTTTCAAAAAATATAAATAATATTGAAAACAAAGATTTTTTTGGTATTGCCGCAACTTACTCAGCGCAAAACCATGATTTTTTACAGATTTTTAAGTTACTTAATTCTTTTAGTCCTGAAGTTATAGGAATGAAGCCTGTTCGGTTAAATGCAAGAAACTGTAATTCTGTAAACAAGGATTCAATCGAAGCTATAAAAAAGTCCTATGATATCTTTATAAAATGGCTTTATAAACAACTTTGTTTTGGAAATAAAAAATATTTTTATACTTTTTATAAAAGCGAAGATTTTCTTGCAAAATTTTTAAAGACAACTTTGCATCCTGTCCGTATTTTTTACAGATGTTCTGCTGCCATAAATTCTTTTGCAGTTGATTCAAAAGAGAATATTCTGATTTGTCCTGCATTTGTTGAAAATAAAGAAGCAATACTGGGAAATCTTGATGAAGGTCTTTTTGAAGAAAAGAAAAAGATATTTGAAAATTTTTATGCAGATGAAATAATTTACTGCAAAAAATGCTGGGCAAGATATGTCTGTGGTGGAGAATGTTTTGCTGTAGGGTACGAAAACCATAAAATCTTTGAAAAGCCGGAAAAATCTATGTGCGAGCTAAAAAAATATCTTATTCAGCTTTCACTCTGGTTTTGGACAAACCTAAAATTTGAACATCTTGAAATATATAAAAGTTTTTTTTCACAATTATAAAAACTCGACTTGCTCATCAAATTAAAATTTACCGTGCAGAAATCGCTTAAAAAGGCGGAAACTTTGTACAAATCTCTTATGCAGCGATATTTTGCGTAGCAAGATTCGGCAAGCTGTTTGCTGCGGCGAATATTTTGGATGAATTATTCTATCAGTCGTAGTATAATAAGCTAACAGGAGCTTGCGATGTATATAAAAAACGGCATTTGTTATGCAGGAGAATTAGTTCCAGAAATTGAAGTTGCCTCTATAAAGATTCTTGATGACGGAATGATGCTAGTAGATTTTTCAACTGGAGAAACTCGGCTTTTTGATGTTACAAGTCTGCTTGATAAAGGTTCTGCCTTTGCGCCTCTTGCATCCGAAGAAAACCGCCGTACAGCAAAAGTAACGCATGGTTTTGTATCTTGGTTAGATGGTGAAATTGATATTGCACCAGAAACATTATATTTGGCATCGATGGAGAATTATTAGCTGGAAAATTACCTGCAAGACAATTAAAGATGGTAATAGGCTGGCTTGCACTACATGAAGAAGAAGCCTATGCCGCTTGGAATCTTGCAGTCAGCGGCGAACATTTTGAAAAAATTTCTCCGTTAAAATAAACATTCATTATAAGCTCAAATTAAGGAGCTTATAATGAAAAAGATATTGATTAATCAAATTCAGCTGGAAATGTCTGGTGTACTGAACAATGCTCAAAGACAGAAACTGTGTGAAGTCCTTGAGCATTGCTTTTTTAACGTGGATATCGTTGCTTTAGATTCTCAAACACTAAATCACGGTAAAGATAACGCAGCCTTGAAAGAAGAGTTTCTTTCGGCTAAGCAGATTGAAGGCTGTTCACTTCGTTCAATCAGTTATTATGGTTCAACGCTTGATAATCTGATTAAAAGCCTGCAGAAACCATTTAATCAGGTTGAAACTGAAGATTTGCGTGTATACTTAAGCGAGTATCAGAAGCAAAACAATGCATCAAAGCAGACAGTTGATAATATCCGGCGTATTCTTTCCAGCTTTTTTACCTGGCTTGAAGATGAAGATTACATTTTGAAAAGTCCAGTTAGACGAATCCACAAAATAAAAACAATAAAACAAGTTAAAGAAACATACTCCGATGAAGCATTAGAACGCCTTCGTGATAACTGTAAGTGCATTCGTGATTTAGCAATAATTGATATTCTTACATCTACAGGCATGCGTGTTGGAGAACTGGTAAAACTTAACAGAGTTGATGTCGATTTTGTAAACCGTGAATGTATTGTTCTTGGTAAAGGTTCCAAAGAAAGAATCGTATATTTTGATGCCAGAACAAAACTGCATTTGCAGAATTATTTGAATTCCAGAAAAGATGAAAATGAGGCTTTGTTTGTAGGTTTGCTTGAACCTCATAACAGGCTTGAAATTGCAGGAGTTGAAATAATGCTTCGTAAACTAGGACGCAGTTTGGAAATTAATAAAGTACATCCGCATAAGTTCAGGCGCACTCTTGCAACTCGTGCTATAGATAAAGGTATGCCGATTGAGCAGGTTCAGAAGCTTTTGGGGCATCAAAAAATAGATACTACGATGGAATACGCTATCGTAGACCAGCAAAATGTGAAAAATTCACACAAAAAGTATCTGAGTTAATACAAAATTTAAGCATTTCGACTAATCGCAAAATCAAAATTTGAAATAGCAAATACCCTAAAAAGGTTGTATAATAAAGGGATGTTATTTTAAAAGGAAAGCAGTTTATGTCAAACTTTGATTTCTTGGCTTACGATAAAAACTATTCAGCCTTTAGCCAGATGGCCATTCAGGCAGAACTTCAGTATAACAAGAATACTGTGTTTGCAGCTTTTGCTGCCCGTAAATCTTTGGAACAAGCTGTAAAATGGATGTATTCTGTAGACAGGGATTTACATCGCCCTTATGATGATTCCATTCAAGTTCTTGTGCATGAACCAACTTTTGTAAATGCAGTTCCTTACGATATTCAAACAGCTATGCAGACAGTCATAAAAGTTGGGAACAGCGGTGTTCACGATACTTATGCCGTAGATAAAAAATATGTTCTTCTTTCCTTAAAGGCACTCTTTAATGTTTTAAACTGGATTGACTACACATATGGAAAAGATTACGAGCAAAGGCACTTTGATGTAAATGCAATTCCTGCGAACAAGGTTGTAATTTCGGTTTCAAAAGCTACAAAGGCTAGCAGAGAAGAAATTCAAAAGTATAAAGACGAATTAGATAAAAAAGATAACACAATTGCAGAATTAATGAAGCAGCTTGAACAAGCTCAGGCGGCAATTCAAAATCGTAAAGAAAATCCAGCAAATAAATCAGAACTTAAGCTTGAAGACCTTAGCGAATTCCAAACTCGCAAGATGTTTATTGATGAAGATCTTAAAACTATCGGCTGGCGCATAGATGGAGTTCAAGTCGTTGAAGAATTTCCTGTAAACGACATGGAAAATATTCCGGGCAAAAAAGGGTTCATTGATTATGCCTTGTTTGGAAAAGATGGTTCTCCACTTGCTGTAATAGAAGCAAAGAAAACAACCAAAGATCCAAATATTGGTAAGCAGCAGGCGGTCTTGTACGCAGATTGCCTTGAACGAAAGTTTGGTCGCCGTCCGTTTATCTTTTATACCAATGGATTTGAAACCTTTTTCTGGGATGATTTGCAGTATGCGCCTAGAACTGTAAGCATGATTTTTAGCATGGATGATTTGCAGAAACTTATGGACCGTCGTGCGCTTAGACAAAATTTATCTGCTATAAAGATTAATGCAGATATTTCTGGACGCCCTTATCAGATGAAAGCAATACGTTCTGTTTGTTCAGAACTAGAAAAGAAGATTCGAAAATTCCTTCTTGTTATGGCAACAGGAACTGGAAAAACTCGCACTGCTATTTCTATTGTAGATGTATTAAGTCGTGGACACGCAATAACAAATGTCCTTTTTCTTGCAGACCGTATTCAATTAGTTGAGCAAGCGTATGAAGCTTTTAGAGATAACTGTCCAGAAACAACCATTTGCAATCTTTTAGATTCAAAAGACAAAGAACAGAACAAAGGGGCTAGAGTTGTCTTTAGTACATATCCTACAATTCTCAATGCCATTGATACAGAAAAAAATAAAGATGGAAACAGAACTTTTTCGCCTGCTCATTTTGATTTGATAATCATAGATGAAGCGCATCGTTCTATATTTAAAAAGTATAGAGCAATCTTTGAATACTTTGATGCTTATTTAGTAGGGCTTACAGCAACGCCTCGCCGCGATGTAGAAAAATCGACATTTGAATTCTTTGACCTTCAGAATAATGTTCCAACTGATGTTTATGAATACGAAACCGCAGTAAATGCAAACTACCTTGTTCCATATCATGCTATTGAAAAGACTTCAACTTTTATGGATGAAGGAATTAATCTGGATAATTTAACTGAGGAAGATTTAGAAAAAATCCGCCAAAAAGAAGAAGAAAGTGGAGAACCTTTTGAAGAAATTCCTCCTAAAGCGATTAATGAATATGTGTTCAACGAAAATACAACTCGCCAGGTTTTAGAAGATTTGATGTCTAAAGGAATAAAAACAGAAGGCGGCGACAAGCTTGGAAAGACTATTGTCTTTGCGTATAACAAAAATCATGCCCAGCATATTGTGGATACGTTTAATAAATATTGGCCTCAGTACAAGGGCAAGATGTGTCAGCGAATTGTTTGCGATGATTCAAAAGTAAAAGCGACAATCAAAGAGTTTAAGAAATCGGATTCTCAACTTCAAATAGCGGTTAGTGTCGATATGCTTGATACAGGCGTGGATATTCCAGAAGTTTTGAATCTTGTTTTTTATAAAAAAATTAGAAGCAAAATTAAGTTTTGGCAGATGATAGGTCGTGGCACTCGTCTTGCACCAAATTTAGTTTGTACTGATGAAACCGGCTCTTATATAGGCAAAAAGTATTTTTATATTTTTGACTATCTTAGAAACTTCGAATATTTCCGCGAGGAAAAAAATGGAATTGAAGGGGCGGCTGCAAAATCTCTTAGCGAAAGAATTTTTATTCATAAATGCGGAATTATTAAGCAGTTGCAGGATTCGGCTTGGGCAGACAAGAAATTTTTTGACTACAGAACACAACTTGTAAATGAGGTTCATGCGCAGATAGAAGCATTGAATACATCGCTCACACCGGTACATCTAGTGCAGAAACATGTTTTAAAATTTCAGAATATTAAGTCGTTTGACTGTTTATCTGATGAAGATTTGCTTAATCTGAATACTCATATAGCACCGCTTGTTTTTTATGATGAAACTGACCAATACGCAAAAGGTTTTGACAATTTTTGTTATGGAATTATGGAAGCAAGCACTGCGGGGTTGTCAATTAATCTGTACAGAGCAAAAATAAAAACGGTCGCAGAACAGCTTTTAAGAAAAACCACCATTAATGCAGTAAATGAACATCTTGTTTTGCTGCATAGACTTGCTATGAACGATTACTACGATGGTCTAACTGTTTTAGGCTTTGAAAAAATCAGAAAAGAAATTCGAAGTCTGGCGCAATTCGCTGTGGATAATATCAGAACTGAACCTATTTTTGTAAATTATGATGACAGTCTAGCAGATATTGATGTTCCTTTTGGAAGCGCAAATCCTTCTCCTGCAGACAATTTTGATGAATATAAGAAAAAAGTTGATTCATATCTTTCAGAACACATGAATGATCCGGCAATTAACAAGCTCAGAACAAATCAACGGCTTGCTCCAGAAGATTTTGCTAGGCTTAACCATATTTTTAAGGAAGAACTTGGAAATGAAGATATGTTCAACGAATTAAGCGAAGGTAAAGACATAGGATTTTTTATTCGACGAATAACAAAAATGGATCGAAATGCCATAAACGCAGTTTTTGCTGAGTTTATTAATGATACAAATATGAATAATATGCAGATTGAATTTGTTCAAAGATTAATAGATATAATTGTTGAGCAAGGTGAAATCAACATAGAAGCACTTATGAAAGGAAGAGCCCCTTTTGACAGACCTAAATTTTTTACATTATTCGGTGTTGAAGCTCAAAATAAAATCTTTGCCGCAATAAAAACCATTAATCAAAATGCCATATAATTGCTAGAAAGTTGGAATTGCGATTTGTTTAAAAAGAATAAATTATGATTGAATCAATTGAACTTTTTCAAGTAAATGATGAACTTCTTGATGAAATCACTGGTGGTTGCTGATTATTTAGACTGGCATGGTGAAGGTTGTATTATAAAAATGAAATTTTATCGGTTCTAAATAAAAAAAGGACTACCCTAAGATAGTCCTTTTACATCTCCCACGGGAATTGAACCCATGTTGTCGGGATGAAAACCCGATGTCCTAACCACTAGACGAGGGAGACATATATATAGTTTTATACACTTTTATTGAACTTTAGTCAATAGACCTGCAGCCGTGTTATAAAAAATCTGAAACTTTTTTTTGTTTGTGTTATATTAAAGTTATGAATCAGAATACAAATTTTTTCATAAAGATTAAAAACTGTAATATTGAAAATAAAAAAGGCATTGTGCTTTCAAATATTTCTTGGCAAATGGAAGCGAAGCAGGCTTGGCTTGTTGTTGGACCAAATGGCGGCGGCAAGGCAGATTTTATAAAGGCTCTTGCGGGGCAATTATCTGTTAATCCAGCTCCTTGCTCATTAAATGCTGATGCCAAATCAGAAAATTCTATTTATGCAAATGCGTTTGCAAATAGCGTGGAAGTTGTTTCTTTGGAGCGAGCGGCGGCTCTTATTCAGGAAGAACGCGAGCTAGATGAAAGTGAGTATGTTGAAGGCGGAGTTGATGTAGGTCGAACTGGAAGAATTTTTATAGGGGAAGCTCTTGTGGGTTCAATAAAAAAAGGCTCTGTTTTTCCTGAAATTGTAAAACGGATTGAAACTTTGCCGGAGATAAAACTTTGCGGCGTAGAAAAAATCCTTGATCGCGGGCTAAAATATATGTCCACTGGCGAAATCCGGCGAACTCTTTTGGCAAGGGCCTTGCTTTCAAAAAAGAAGCTTCTAATTTTAAGCGACCCATTTGCGGGGCTTGATGTAGAAAGCCGCGCAATTCTTTTAGATTTTTTTAATACGATTGCCAAAAAACAGTTGCTTGAGGAAAAACTTGAATCTGCTTTTCCTAGAATAATTTTAAGCATGGAACGCTATACCGAAATTCCGCAAGCAATTACAAATGTAATTGAATTTTCAGATAAAAAAGTTTCTTTTTGTGGAAGCCGTCCTGATTTTGAAAAAATTATTTTTGAGCGTAATCAAAAAAATCTTGAAAATCGGGAGGCTGAAAAAAAAGCCTTTGCAGAAAGTGTAAAAAAACTTAGCAACGAAGTTGACGCTGTTATGGGCGTTGAAATTAATCAAAAAGAAGGCGACGTGCTTATCGATATGAAAAACGTGAATGTTGGCTGGGGCGACCATCAGGTTTTAAGGGATTTTAATTGGAAGCTTTGCCGCAACGAACATTGGCTTATACAAGGCCCAAACGGCTCTGGAAAAACAACTTTTTTGGAGCTAATAACTGGCGACAACATGCAAGTTTTTAGCAACGATATAAAGCTTTTTGGAGCCAGGCGCGGTTCTGGAGAAACCATTTGGGACATAAAGCATAAACTTGGAATAGTGTCTTACAGGCTTCATGTGGAATACCGGATGGTTGGCGGAACTTCCTTGCGAAACGTTATAATCAGCGGATTTCACGATTCAATTGGGTTATATGAAATGCCTACCGACGTTGAAATTGCCGCTGCGGAAAAATGGCTTGCTCTTGGAGGATTTTCTGGACGTGGTTCAGAAATGTTTGGCAATCTTAGTTACGGCGAGCAAAGGGCAATTTTAATTTTGCGGGCTGCTGTAAAGTGCCCTCAAATAATGATTCTTGATGAGCCTTGCCACGGTCTTGACGATTCTTTTAGAAATAAAATCCTAGACTTGCTTGAAATTATTGCCGAAAGCGGAACAACCACGCTTCTTCATGTAACGCATGAAATGAGCGAAGTTCTTCCTTGTGAAAAACATATTTTGCAGCTTGTTCCGAACGAAGAGCCAATGTACAGAATAAAGGTTTGCTAAAATGAAAAAGATTGTTTTATTTCTATTTATAAGCGTTTTTCTAGAGTCAGTTTTTGCAGGAGGAAAGGTTGACAGTGAATATTCTGCAGAATCACAACCCTTTAAACTTTCGTATAAACAAAAGAAAATCGAAGGAGAAAGCGTAGAATTTAGCGAAGTTTGGGGATGGGTTATGAAGGGGCGTGAACACGAGCTCGACAACGACTTTCCTTTGACGGACATAGGCTATTTCGCTGCGGAAGTAAATTCTTTTGGGGAGCTAGCGGATGTTCCAGAATGTGCCAAGTTGAATTCATTTTCCAGCAGGGTTCACCTTGTTTTAGTTTGTGACAGTAGAGCGCTTACTCATTTCTTGCTTAATCCAACGTTCGGACTTGTAGATAATTTTATTCAGGATGTTATGATTGCTTCTGAGCCGTTTGACGGCGTTCAAGTTGACTTTGAACTTATCCCAGCAGAGGATAGAGAAAATTTTCTTTCGTTTTGAATACCCTTTCTGAAAAATGCAAAGAAAATAAAAAAATGTTTTCTGTTTGCGTGCCCGCCCGATTGCGAACAATTTCTGATGATGTTTTTCCGTACGAAGAAATTTCAAAAATCGCGGATAAAGTTATGGTTATGGCATACGATGAGCATTGGTCTACAAGCAAGAGCGGTCCTGTTGCAAGCGTGGAATGGTGCGAAAAAATTGCCGACTACGCAACTTCTGTAATTCCAAAAGAAAAGCTTGTTATGGGCTTGCCTTTTTATGGTCGGACTTGGGCAAATGAAAAGCCTGCGCAGGGATGGTATTTTTCTGGAATAAACAGAATTATTCGTGAATATAAGGCTGGCAAGGTTGAGTATGTAGAAGACGTTCCCTACGTAAATATTGACATGAAAGTGCATATTGACGCTTGGTTTGAAGATTCTTATTCCACAGTTGCAAAAATGCGCTTGTACAAATCAAAAAATGTGGAAAAAATTGCATTTTGGAGAATAGGGCAGGAAGACCCATCTGTGTGGAAATGGATTAAGGTTTTGCCAAAGAAACCAGAAATTGATATTGAACAAAATCTAGCGGATTTGGCCGTCTCCATCGATTAAATATTTCGTGGTAGTAAGCGCTTTTATTCCCATAGGTCCGCGGGCGTGGAGTTTCTGCGTGCTTATTCCTAGTTCTGCTCCAAAACCGAATTCTCCGCCGTCGGTGAACCTTGTGGAACTGTTCACATAAACGCAGGCGGCATCGATTTTTGCTTGAAATAAAGCGGCATTTCGGCGGTCTTCAGTTATAATCGACTCGCTGTGCTTGGTATTGTGAGTATTTATGTATTCAATCGCTTGGCTTACGTCTTCTACAATTTTTAAGGTACATTCGTAATCTAAGAATTCAAATCCAAAGTCGTTTTCCGTTGCATGAACCAAACTTTTACATTCGTTTTTTTCTAAAATCGAATAGCAAAGCTCATCTGCATGGAACGTAACTCTTTGGGCAAACTGTTTTTGCAAAAGGGGTAAAAACTTTTGGGCAATGTTTTTATGAACTAAAATACATTCGATTGCATTGCACACGCTTGGCCTTTGGATTTTTGCATTTTCTGCGATTTTTGCTGCCATTTCAAGATTTGCGCTTTCGTCTACAAAAAGGTGGCAAACTCCGCTGCCAGTTTCGATTACAGGTATTCGCGCGTTTGAAACAACTGTTTTTATAAGATTTTTTCCTCCGCGCGGAAGAACTACGTCGATTTTTCCAATCGCATTCAAAATTTGACTTACGTCTTCGTGGTTGTGTTTTTCTGTCTTTACAAGCTCTATTGCCTGCTCTACGCCGCACTCACATTCTTTTAACGCAGCTTTTATAATTTCAACAATTGCTTTGTTTGAGTTATATGCGTTCGAAGAGCCTCGCAAAAGGATTGAATTTCCGCTTTTATAAGCAAGGCAAAATGCATCCACTGTTACATTTGGACGGCTTTCGTATATTATCGCAACAACTCCCAGTGGAACTCTAACCTGCCTAATGGTAAGCCCGTTAGGAGTTTTCCAGCCAGCGATTTCTTCGCCGATAGGGTCCGTTTGCGAAATAACAATTTTCATGCTTTCAAGAATTGAATCGATTCTCTTTTCATCAAGAGAAAGCCTGTCTATTAAAGATTCTTTTATGCCTTCGCTTTTAGCATTTTCAATGTCTATTTTATTTGCGGATAGAATTTTCTCTCTATTTTTATTAATAGCTTCGGCGACGGTTTGCAGGGCAAGATTTTTTTGGCAAGCGTTCTGCAGAGCTAGTTTCTCGCTTCCTTTTTTTAGTTCATCCGTAATTGAATTTATATCCATAGCGACTGATTAGTAGTTTGCAAGAAAGTACATTCCTAGCAGGATGGCATTAAGATTTTTTTGCAAGGACCAATGAGAAGCTTTTGGAAGGCTTGTTATGTACCACCAAAATATTCCGAATTCAGGATCAATTCTTAATGAATACTCGCAAAAATCTTCAGATTTTGTTTGCTGTCCGAACATAAGGTAAACGGCATTTGAAATTATTTCCAAAAAATCAGAGTAAGAGTTTGCAAGAGAATCTTGCGATTTTGAAAGTTTTTCAAGCTGAAATAAAAGCTGTTCTTTTAAAGTAATATCAGACTGTTCAACCCAAGTTTTTTGAATTAAAAGCTGAAGATTCTTAATAAAACTGCTGACAAGTTTATGCTCATTTTTTTCTTGCTCACTGCAAAAGTCTCCAGAAAAACCGAACATACTAGCGATTTTATTTACAGTATCTTTGTCATTATTTTCTGATGAAGAGAAACTTTCTACAGCGTTTACTGTATCAGAATCTACAAATTCTTCTATTAAAGTTCTTACTTTGTTAGATAATGCCATATAGGAATAATAATTTTTTATTAGATAATTTTCAAGTGGTATGAAAAGAGTTTAAAAAGAGTAAAAGAATTGTGAAAAACAGGGCTAAAAATCATTAAAGCCGCAGGTTGTTTAATTTTCAAAAATATAATAAGTTTAAAATGATTTTACGTTAGAGATGAACAACGGCGAGATTCCACGGAACAAGCTTTTTACTGACACTAAGGTGCAATAAAAATAACATCGACAGGTAATTTACAGAAAACATTTTTAGAGGTTTTTTATGAATCGCTATGTCAAGCGTTATTTTATTGACGCAATGAGTGGAATGGCGCAAGGACTTTTTGCGTCCTTGCTGGTTGGAACAATTGTAAAAACTTTAGGGCAACAACTTCTAAGGCTCGGTTCAAATCCTGTTTTTCAATTTTTTGTAGATGCTGGAACGTTTTGCAGCAATCCAAACGTTGTAGGCGCCGCTATGGCTATTGGAATTGGATATGCGATGTCTGTTCATGCGCTGGTTCTTTTCAGCCTTGTTACTGTAGGGGCTGCGGCAAATATTCTTGGCGGGGCAGGCGGTCCTTTAGCGGTTCTTATAATTGCAATTGCAGCCGCAGAACTGGGAATGTTGGTTTCCAAAAAAACAAAGGTCGATATTTTAGTTACTCCTCTAGTTACTATTTGTGGCGGAGTTTTGCTAAGCGTCCTTTTTGCAAAATACATTGGAATAACAGCAACCTGGGTCGGCAAGCTGATTATGCTTGCAACTGAATTTCATCCGTTTGTAATGGGAATTCTAGTAAGCGTCATTGTTGGTATTGCACTTACGCTTCCGATTAGTTCTGCGGCAATTTGCGCGGCTTTTGGCCTTACAGGTCTTGCAGGCGGAGCGGCAGTTGCTGGTTGCTGCGCGCAGATGGTCGGCTTTGCCATTATGAGTTTTAAGGAAAATCGATGGGGAGGCTTAATAAGCCAAGGGCTAGGCACATCGATGCTGCAAATGCCGAATATAGTAAAAAATCCAAAGATTTGGATTGCCCCTACGCTTGCAAGTGCAATAACAGGACCAATTTCTACTTGCATATTTAAATTGCAGATGAACGGAGCGGCTGTTTCCAGTGGAATGGGAACTTGTGGATTGGTCGGACCGATTGGCATAATAACAGGCTGGTTTAGTCCTAGTCAGCAGGCTGTAGATTGGGCCATGCACAGAGCTGGTGGCTCTTTGCATCAGGCCGCAGAAATCTCGCAAGAAAGTTTAGCGCATAATCCAAATTTTTTAGACTGGCTGGGCTTGGTTCTAGTCTGCTTTATTCTTCCTGGTGTAATAACATGGCTCTTTGGGCTTTTAGAAAGAAAGCTTGGCTGGATAAAAGAAGACGATCTTCTATTGCCGCAATAAGTGCAGTAAAATAGATTTTAACTGTCTTTCAAAATAAATCCTTTGCAAGGCAGTTAAAATACTGAAGTCCTAATAATTTTTATATGCGAAGCCTTGCTTACAGAAAAGAACTTTATTTCCTCTGTTTGTTCAATTTGTAGTTTTAAAATTGTGTCGCTTGTTTGTTTTGATAGGGTAAGAGGCTTGCCTAAAAAAGTTCTGCATTCTTTTGGATTTTTTTCTGATTGCAAGACTATTTCAATCAGGTCGCCTTTTTCAATAGCGTTTTCTATCAAGTGAATTTTTCCGCTATAGTTTATGCCATCTGCTTCAAGAATTTCAAACCGCACTGTTTCTGGCTTAAGCTGTTCTTCGTTTAAGATAATATTCCGTTTTATGCGGAGTTCTAAACATTCTTTTTGCTGAGCGGAAAGGTTCATTTCAGAAAGTTTTTTTATAAAAGAATTCTTTTTTGCATTTGCGTCTTGTTGCATTTTTAAAAGAGGTTTTTCATCTTCCTGGCTGGAAAAATCAAAACTGCTTTTTTCAATTTTTAAAAGAGGCATTTCTGCAACTTGGTGAACAGGAGCGGCAGTTTTTATATTTCCTAAAAATTCTAAGCCTAAGGATTTTAAAAGAGTGACAACATTGTCTTGCGGCTGCGAATCTAAAAGAAAAACACCAGGCGCAAGTTTCAGGTAAATATGCTTTTTTATTTTAGGATTGTTTTCAATAAGAAGCTCATTTTTTTCGTTTACTTTTAGCACAAACCCGCTGAACAGCATTGCAGAAGAATAAGCGTTTTGCCATTCTTCAATATTCATCGATAGAATTTGCGGAATTTTATATGAACTAAACTCTTCAAGAAGTTCTATAATTTTTTTGGAGGAATAGTTTTTGTCAAAAGCCCGGCTAATTGAAGTTCTGGTTATTTCAAATTCAGATACGGTGCTGCAGCTTTTTATGTTCATAAAAAGAATTAAAGGCATTAACTCTTTTAGTTTTAACCCAGGAAGAATTGTAATGTTCGTTCCTGCGTTTATATTTAGCAAGCCTTTTTTTGAAGCTGATACAGATTCGTTTTCTTGCAAAAATAATTCGGAAGCGCAAAATATTTTTTCATTGTTTGAAGATTTTCCAGTTTCCTCAAATATTCCAAAAATCTTTGCACATTCAAAAATGTTTTCAAAAATATCAGAGTTGTATTCAATGTTTTCCTGCTTGCTGTAGTACGACTGAATCATTCGGGAAAATCTTCCCGTTGGTAAAGAGTCCTGGCCGTTCTTTTTTTTGTTTAGCAAAAAAGCCATTCTTATTATGGAAGTTTTTGAAAATCCTTCTTTTGGAATAGAAGTTGCAACGTTCAAAAGAATTTGCGCCTGCTGGCGAAGATTTTCTCTGCTTAGGCGAATTGTTGCCGCAACCGCAAGAAATGCGCACTGCTTAAAGTGTTCAAGTTTTGAAAATGATAAAAAATTATCTTCATCTATGAAAATGCCTTTTTCGTTTTGCTTTATAAGGCTTAGATTAAAAAATGCTTTTAATAAATGTTCAAGACATTCTTTTTTTTCTGGGAAGATTGTTTCTAACTGTTCTAAATTCTTTTTTTTAATTGAAAAGGAATTTTTGCACATCTCCGGATTTTCGTAAATGTATGAAGCAAAAGAAGCTATAAAAAGCGGGCTTACAACAAAAGTAGCATTGTAAGTTCGTTCCGAATATGTTGGTATAGGAAGCAAACTTTGCACTTTGCAGTATGGGATAAAAACATCTTCTAAAAGAGGATTTATCTTTAGTTCAACCTTTTTTGTTTCCAGATTTTTATAAGTCCAAATTATCAAGCGCTCGTTTAAGTTTAAAAGCTCAGAATAAATATCAGAAAGAGAATATTCGGACTTAAAAAAATCAATTAGCGAAGCCTGCTCTAAATTTTCAATGTATAAAATGAGGCTGATAACCTTTATGTCAAGGTCGGAAAGAAAACTTAGGATAACATTTTTGTTTTGCTCTTTTCTAAAAATTGAACTTAGGCGTTCAATTAGATTCTGCTTGTTAAACGGTGTATGAATTTCTCCCAGATAAATTCTAATAATTTCAAAAAAACGCTCGTCGGGAAGAGTTTCTAAATATTCTCGCCACTGGATAATTCTTTTTACCTTAGGATTTTGCTGCGTTTGCAAGTTTAGCATATTTTCTCCGGAAGAGCGCAAGAAACCAATTCATCTAAATCTTTTTCTTGTGAGTATCTTATTATGCGGTAAGAATAGCCTTGTTCAGCCAGAAATTTTTGCCGATTTGAACCAAAGTCTTCTTCTACCGTGTTTCGGGTTATAAGCGTAAAAAATCTTGAAGTGCGTTCCTTTGGGCGAAGAATTCTGCCTAGTCTTTGAGCTTCTTCCTGGCGGCTTCCAAAAGTTCCGCTAACCTGAATAGCCACAGAAGCGTCTGGTAAATCTATCGCAAAGTTTGCAACTTTTGAAACCACTAAAATATGGATTTTGCCTTCTCTAAACTCCTTGTAGATTTTGTCGCGCTCTGTGTTCGGTGTTTTTCCTGTGATTATCGGCGCATTAAGATTTTTTGCAAGCTCTTCCAGCTGATTAATGTACTGGCCAATTACAAGAATTTTGTCCTTAGGAAAGCGGTTTATAATTTGCTGGACTACGGCATATTTTTCAGGATTTTCGCTGGCAATTCTGTGCTTTATGCGAGGCTCTGCGACCGCGTACTCAATTTGTTTTTTTTCTGGAAGGTCCAGGCGGATTTCTACACATTCCGCCTTGGCAATCCAACCGCTGTGTTCAAGTTCTTTCCAAGGAACATCGTAACGCTTTGGTCCTACAAGACTAAAAACGTAACCTTCGCAGCCATCTTCCCTAACCAGTGTCGCAGTAAGTCCTACACGGCGAACGGTTTGCAGTTCGGCAACAACCCTAAACACGGGAGCTGGAAGCATATGCACTTCATCGTATATTATAAGTCCCCAGTGGCGTTTGCTAAAAAGAGAAAAATGCGGGTATGGCCCGACTTTATCTGGACGCCAAGTTAGAATTTGATATGTGGCAACCGTGACCTGTTTTATGGTTTTGTTTTCTCCAGTATATTCGGCAATCTGTTCTTCTGTTAAATTAGTTTTGTCTAAAAGTTCTTGAATCCATTGGTGAACCGCAGAAATGTTTGTTGTTACAATTAATGTATTTGTTTTTAGCAAATCCATTATTTTTATGCCGACGATTGTTTTTCCAGCTCCGCACGGAAGAACAATTGTGCCAAATCCGCTTCCAGGACCTTTGTTTCCTACAAGGGCAGCGGCCGCTTCTTCCTGATACTTTCGAATTTCAAAAGGCTTGCCGGACCTTGTGACTTGCCTAAGAGAAAAGTCCAAATGTTCTCCGTCCACAAGTGGAACATCGTCTTTTACCGGCCACAATATTTTTAAAAGCTCTTGCTTTATGGTGCCGCGTTCGGTGACCTTTAATAAAAAGCAGAATCTCTTTTCTTTTTCAGAAAGATTTTGTCTAAGTTCTAAAGGAATTTTAGAGCTGTCGTATTCGCATGGAAAAAGAAGTTTTCTTAAACTTGGATTTGCCTTTATTTCAAGGTAAACAGGTTCAGAATTTGCTACAAGGTAAAGATACTGTTCTTTTATAGTTTTTTGTTCAGCTTTAGGTTCAGAAAGGTCTGAAGGTTTTAAAGGAACTTCTTCTTCAGGACCGGGAATTAAGCGCAGTTTTCCAAAACGCTCGGCGGTTTCTTTTATCCAGACCGTTACAGACTGAGGAACATCGTAGCGAGCATACTTGTTTAAAACAGAAATTGCATCGTCGGCGCAAAAGCCAACACTTGCGGCATTCCATAAGGAAAGAGGTGTTAATCTATATGTGTGCAAATGTTCTGGAGAGCGTTCTAATTCGGCAAAAGGAATTAATTCATTGCGACATTCGTTTGCTAAAGGGGCGTGAACATCTAAAAGCAAAGTTCTATCCCCTTGAACAATTAAAGGATTATCCAACTGCATAACAGATTATTATATCGAATAGCTTGCAATTGCTCAATTGAATTGTTGACATTGAATTGTTGACATCAATCGAATTGGCATAGAAAACTGTTTGCAAAAATTAAAACCATTTTATAGGCAGTTTCATTTCTGAAATTAATAAGAACGCAAAGCGTCTAAAATATTCATCAAGGCTTAATAAAATAAGAACATAGAAAATAAACGCAGAACATATAAAGATTAAAAACTTTGTCCTGCAGACTTTAAAATCAAATCCGCACGAAAATTGAAAAGTTGCAAAGAGCAAAACATAAAGTATAAGAAAGATTAAGAATTTGTCTTTTACCAAGAAAACAGAAATCAATGTTATTACCGTAAGAAGAATTGAAATTAGTTTGTTTATTCCATTTGCGGTTACAAGCGAAAAAACTATTTTATAAATAAGATAAGTTGCAAAAATACTGATAATTATAAAGATTGCAAGATTAGAAACTTCTTCTGTTTCTGGCAGAAGTTTTCCTAAAAAAATCAATTTTGCAGAATCAAAATCGAATTGTTCAAAATATGACTGTTTATTTTTAAAGTTTAAAAGTTCCGGGCGAATGCAAAAAAATAGTCCGCAAGAAAAAATCACTTCAAATATAACATCAAAAATGTTCAGAAAGGTACGAAAAATTCTTGGACCTTTTGATTTTAATCTGGCTTTTCTTTCTTCTGCTTGCTCATGTTTTTTGCGAAGTTTTTCCGCTCTTTTTTGTGCTTTTTCTTCTTTTTTTAATTGTCTGTTTTTATCTTTTTCAGTTCTAGCTTTTTTAAGTTCCATGTTTTTTGAAATAATTTTTAATTTTAATGAAATAAATATTTTTTTAATGCTTGAACCAGTTTTTCCAAAAAATAATTTAATATTCATCCAAACATTGGAAAAAGCTGTTTTACATTTTTCAAAAAAAGAATTCATAATTTCTCCCATAATAAGAAAGTTTGCAACGCAATTTCGCAACGAAGTGAGAAATTGCAGTTCATGGCGTTAGTTTTTAACAGTCTGAATAAAATAACTTATTTGCAAGTATATGTTGCGACTGTTTGATAAGAACCTGTTTTTGCAGAAGAAGCTCCTATGTTAATTTGAGAAGCGTTGCCTGGAACCGTAAAGTCCAAAGAAAATGTTCCATTCGCAGACTTTTGCATTTGTGCAAATTTTCCACCACAAATTACCGCAACAAAATTTTTGTTTGGACAATTAATTTCAAAATGATAGGTCTGACCTTTTTTTAAAGGCATTTCAATTGGACTAATCAATTTTGCTTCAAAGGAATTCGAATAAATTACTGGATAACGAATCTGGCTTGGTTCTTGGGCATTCACAAAAAATTCCGCGCATGAAGAGCCTCGATTTTCTGTTTTTTTACGATAAAAAGCCTGAATTTGATAATTTCCAACTTCTGGAAATTGAATTGTCGTTAAAGCTTTGTTTCCATCAATTTCTGTAAAAATAAGATTTTCTAAACGTCTGTTCTTTTCTATTAGAGTTACATAAAAGTCTAAAATATAGTTTTTCTGAATTTCATATTCAAATCGAATTGAACTTAACGCTGTATTTGTTTTTTTGGGTAATTCCGCGTTTTCAATTTTAAAATTTTCAGCAGTTTCAAAAAACTTAGGCTGAAAATTTGCGAGTTGCAAGAATTCCGAGTTTGAGACAGGTTCTTTTAAAAGCTGTTGATTTTGTTTTTCTGGCAAGTGTGTAAAAATAAAGTGTTCTGGTTTTATAAAAAGCCAGTCGGTTGTGTATTTTTGAACCGAATTTTTTCCGCTCATATAACCAGAATCCCAAGTGCTATCGATAAAATAATATGCGTTTTCAATCTTAACCATGTTCCAGGCATGATTTGAAATCGTATTGTTTTCTGTTAAAAGTGAAATGCCGACTCCGCAAGCATAGCCAGCAACCTTTGAATTCTGAAAATTTAAGGTATCCAAGAATTTCTTTAAAAGATTTGAATAGCCTTCGCAAACCGCATAGCCAGTTTTTAAAACATTCTCGTAATTTTGAGGCGGAACAGTTCCTGCCCAAAAATTCTTCGCATCGTATTTTATATTCAAAGCGACAATATCATGAGCGATTTTTACTTTTTCAAAATCATCGGCAGAATTTGAGTTTATAAACTCGCAGCATTTATTTACGTATTCCGCTGGATTTGAGATTTTCAGTTTTGTGATATTTGCAGGAACTTTCTTTGCCACAGGATGTGGTATGTCTGTTCTAAAAGAATAGGCCTTTGAGTAGTCATCAGGAATTTTATACATGGTTGAAGAAATTTTTGTTATCGTTTGGCTTTCATTACTTTGAACTGAGGAATTTTTACTCCCGGAAAGAGAAGAAATTGTTTCTTTCAAAAAATCAATAGTTGCACAAGAAGAAAAAATAAAATTCAATATTACGCAAAAGGTTATTAAAAGGAACTTTGATTTAGATTTCATAAAAACATTTTAACACAAAAACCGTAAAAAGCAACGTTATAAGTAATAAATACTACTTTTAAAAGAGTTCTAAAAAATAAAAATGTCTGCATAATTTTTACTTATGAACGCAAACAAATCTGATGTTGCACAAATCTTTGCTCAGAATTTAAAAAAACATAGAAAAAGAATTGGACTAACGCAAAAACAGCTTTCAGAACGTTTGGAAATTTCCCAAAAGCACCTTTCTTTTATTGAAACAGGTGTTCAATTTGCTTCTGCCTCATTAATTGACAAAATCTGCAAAGAGTTAAATATTTCGTGCGGAGATTTGTTTGCAAGCGAAAAAGACGTCAATATAAAAGAAGTGAATATGATTTGCGCAATGATGCAGAATATTGTTATGCCTCGCTTTTTAGCTCTAGAATCAAAACTTCAAGAAATAGAAAACAGTCTAAATTCAAATAAACAATAAATTCCACCTTGATTTCTTGATAATTGCCCGAAAGAGAATGTCTTATTAGCCCAAAAGTTCGAATTTTTTATAACTGTTAAAATGGTTTTCAGCGAATTTACAATTTGTTCAGATGTATTGAAAATGGGTATATAGAAAAAACACTTTTTCAAGTGTAAAATAAGATTAAGTCAAAATTCAGGAATAACAGATGGCAGAAAAAACGGTTGCTGGGAAATTCAGTCAGATGTAAAGGAATAGAAATTTGAATACAACAACATTGGAGATAGCAGTATTAAAATCGCAGATTATGTAGAAAATCAAATAAAAGGACTTTGGGGAACCGATTTTGATGAAAATGGTATTTCTGTGATTAAGACAAGTAATCTAACTTATGAAGGCTATATTAATTATTCAGATATTTGTAAACGAAATATCACTGAAGAACAGGTTAATGGATGTTATTTGAAATCTGGAGATTTGCTTATTGAAAAAAGTGGCGGAGCAAAAACTCATTCCGTTGGTTATGTTAGTTACTTTGAAGGGGAAGAAAATAAATTTGTTTACAATAACTTCATTTTGGCTTTGCGACAAAAGAATATAATTATAAGTTCATATCAGCAAGAAATATAAAAAATGGCAAAATCGATTTGACTGACACCAAGTTTATTACGGAAGAAGAGTATCAGATAATTCAGAAACGTTGCCGAATTGAAACTGGAGATGTATTACTAACAAAAAGCGGAAGCCTTGTACAAATCGCTTATGCAGGAGTATTTTGCGTAGCAAAATTCGGCAAGCAGCTTGCTGCGGCGAATATTTTGGCTAGCAAATTCAGCTTTTAAGTGTTATATTTTTAATGGAGGCAGAAAATGATTGTTGTATCGTACTCAGATTTTTTTGAAAATCCTTCAAAATTTAAAGAATGTGCTTCTCGATTTGGAATAAAAATTTTACCTCAAAAAAAACAAAAAAAGCTTTCATATCGAGTTCAAAAAAAACTAAATTCCCTTAATGCTATTGTGGGCTTGATTCCAACTGAAATAAACGCCGAAGAATTATTGCAAAAAAGGAAATTTGAAAATTGAAGATTTTTATAGATACAAACATCATTATTGATGTTCTTAATAAAAGAGAAGATTTTTTTCAAGATTCTTTTTTAGTTTTACAAAAAGTGTTTCAAAACTATCACGGTGTTGTATCAACACAAACTATTACAGATACAGTTTATATAACAAGAAAGTCTTTTGGAGATTCTATTCAACAAAAAAAGATTATTGAAAATTTCTTTGAAAGTTTTGGCGTTATTTCTGTATCAAGAAAAGAAATAAAAAAAGCATTTCAATCGCCAATGGTTGATTTTGAAGATGCTGTACAATCATTCTGTGCTGGAAAAGCCAAAGCAAAAGTTATTGTTACAAGAAATGTAAAAGACTATAAATTTTCAACAATAAAAGCTGTTACTCCCAAAGAATTCTTACAAAATTTTTAACAGAAAACTGTTTTTGATGAATGTTTTAAACAAAGTGTTTGTAATGTTATAGGAAATTTACCGTGCAGAAATCGCTTATGCAGGAGTATTTTGCGTAGCAAAATTCGGCAAGCAACTTGCTGCGGCGAATATTTTGGATAAAATCCTTGACTTTTTATCATTATGTTAATGGATAATTGCCCAAAACAGAATATCTTATTAAAATAGAAGAAATTTGTTGTTTTTGAACAAAAAAATGTGGCTCTTGTGCCACCGGGATGGAAATATAATGGAAAATTCTAAACGAACTGTAACTTGCGGCGAGCTTACAAAGGCTGACGTTGGCAAGAAAGTTGTATTGAACGGCTGGGTTAGCCGAACACGCGACTTGGGCGGACTTGTTTTTATCCGTCTTCGCGACCGCTATGGAATCACACAGGTGATGGTCGGCGACAATGCTTCGGACGAGGTTAAAAAAATCGCCGCTTCATTAAAGTCAGAATATTGTATCGCTGTTGAAGGAATTGTTGCGGCCCGCGCGGAAAAAGACGTGAACAAGGACATGGCGACCGGCGAGATTGAAGTTGAAGCGAGCGACATTGAAATCTTTACAACTTCGCAGGAGCTTCCTTTTTCTATTGAAGAAGTTCGCCAGAAGGACGGAACAGTTGTTCTTCCAAACGAGGATTTGCGCCTAAAATACCGCTACCTTGACCTTCGCCGCGAGCCTATGCAGCACAACATAATCCTGCGCTCGAAAGTAACTTTTGCAACACGCGAATTCTTGACTTCAAAAGGATTTTTGGAGATTGAAACTCCTACATTCATAAAATCCACTCCGGAAGGCGCGCGCGACTACCTTGTTCCGAGCCGTGTTCACCCTGGAAAATTCTATTCCTTGCCGCAGTCGCCGCAGCTTTACAAGCAGCTTCTGATGGTTTCGGGCTTTGACAAGTATTTTCAGATTGCGCGCTGCTACCGCGACGAGGACGCGCGCGGAGACCGCCAGCCGGAATTCACCCAGATTGATATGGAAATGAGCTTTACAAACCGCGAGGAAGTTCTTGAGACAACCGAAGAGCTTATGCGCCATATTTTCAAGAAAACCTTGAACTACGA
>ERZ808275.65-NODE-65-length-69692-cov-6.295260_pt1 | contig 69692 bp, 76 predicted proteins | sample MGYA00520894_ERZ808275 | MGnify/ENA primary metagenome ERZ808275 (study PRJEB31516, sample SAMN03275598) | gut metagenome | biome: mammalia-associated habitat; material: feces | host: Papio cynocephalus | place: Kenya | collected 2012-08-03 ... | reverse complement strand
CGTTAAAAGGCTAGCGCACATTCGGTAACGGAAACAGTTACAGACCTCCTACTTGTTGGGAGGTTTTTTCTTTTATTCAGCTGTACGCATTTTGAACAAACTGTACGCACTTTTTAATGGCTGTACGCAAATTGTATCAAAATAGGTAATCGCACACAAAATGGATTGAATGAAGTGATGTTATGTCACTTCTTTTTTTCTTTATTAGGCAAAAACTTAGTGATGTTAAATGAAGATGGATATCTTTTTAAAAATCTATTGACAAACATGTGAAAGCGCTTTTATAATTAACTTAAACGATTAAGTAAATCAACTTTTGCTAACGATTTATTGTTTACAAGTGATTTGCTTACGTAAAAAGGAAAGGGAAAAATATGAAAAAAACAAACAGTTTACGTCTAGGTGTTTTACTTTTTTCATCCATTGCGCTTCTTGCTTCTTGTGGTGCGAAAGATGATACAAAAAAATACACAGTTACTTTCTATGATGGAGAGACTGTATTAAAAGAAGAAAAAGTAAAAGAAAATGAAAAGGTGGCAAGATATGAACCCACCAAAGAAGGATTTGATTTCGTTAACTGGTACGCAACACCAAGTTATAATCACCTTTTTGATTTTGATGCAGAGATTAAGAAAGATACGTCTATTTATGCTGGATTTTCAAAATTCAAAGCAGATACTAGAGAATTCAATATTGTAGGAAGTGGAAAAAGTGCTTTATTAAGTTCAAGCAACTGGGGCAAAGTGATTCAAGAAGAACATAAACTCCAAAAGACTGAAGGAAAAAATGAATATAAGATTACCTTAGATTTATACGAAGACGATGCTTTTCAATTTGCTTTAAACACAAGTTGGCATCATCAACGTGGAGCAGGCTATTTAACCACGACTTATTCAAATGAATTACAAAAAGAAGTGTTTGAAGGCGGTGGTGGTTTAGGAGATACCTCTGCTAAACGTTCCAACATTATCGCAAAAGTCTCAGGAAACTATACGTTTACTTTAGTGACTCACCCCAATGAAGACTATTATGAGGGAACTTATACTGAAGAAAATAAAGAATGCTTTAACCTCAATCCATTTGATAGCATTTCTTGGGTAAGAAATGGTGATGTCCAAGTTGTTCAAGAAGTCGTTACCAATTATTATATTAAAGGCGCTGGAATTACGGATTGGAAAGATGTTTATACGCCCGCTACATCATTAGTGAAAGATGGACATCAGCATCAATTAACAGTGTTCTTACGTGAAGGTGAAGAATTCTTATTTACGTCGTTAAATACAATTGGGGAAAATGTTACAACGGGTACAGATTACTTACGTTTTACCAATTTAGATGAAGAATCTCAAAAATTATTCTCCAATAATAAAGGCAATTTAGTTACTTTAAAAACTGGTAATTATACTTTTAACTATAATGATGAAACGAAGATTATGGCTGCAACATTTGTTGAAGCAAGTGAAGTCGCTACCGATTACTATATTGATGGTACTTTTGGCGATAAAGACTGGGATGGATATTGCTTTAATAAAGATTATCAATTAAAAGCATCTGAGGATAATGCCGATTTATATGAAATTAAAAATGTTATGTTAAAGAAAGATTCTCAAGTTGTTGTTCAAGCATTTAAAGCCGGCGCAACCGATAGAGGAACTTGGGGCACTGATAGCTATACTGGACTTGCTTGCTATAACTACAATTACCTTGTTGATGGCGGAGAAAGCTTCAGCAAAGTTGACGCAACGAATAGCAATATTAAAGTGTTAGTGGAAGGAACCTATAATATTTCCTTTAACCACTATACAAAAGTGATGACCATTACTTTAGCTAATGCTTAAAAAAATAAAACTGGCGCTTTTTCTTGCGCCAGTTTATTTGTTCTTTTATACCTTAAATGAGTGAGTTTTATATGCTTCTCTAGACAAAGCTTTTTCAATACATTCAACCGTTTTTTCGCTTTTAGTTTCTAAATAATGTTGATCGTAAAAGAAGCAAGTTTCTTTAAAGGAAAGCAAATAGTCATGGAGAACTGAATGAATCACAAAATAATTCTTATTTTTGGAAAGATGAATTTCATCAAATGATGAAACAAAATCGACATTTTGAAAAATCGATTGAATTTCATTTTCTATATTTTTATCGATGGGTTTTAAACATAAAAAAGTATATTCATTTTCAAAATATTGATCGGCTTTTTCTTTTAATAAAGCGTAGTCTGTACGAATAGCAAAGAACAACGGATCTTGAATTAGCGTATCAACAGCAAGAAGCGGAAGATAAGTTTTATTACTAATTTCTCGGAATTGTTCGGTGCTTAATTGATATGCGACAATTGCGTCAACATTAGAAAAACAGGCCGTATTAGATACTAAAACGAATTCAAAATGATGTTGGGAAAAAATTTGGTTGAGCACAACGAAAAAGTTTAAGAATTCACTATAATATAACGAATTCTTAGAGAAGTCAGCATATACAGCCACTAATTTTGTGGGAGATGCCGTTCTTAAGTTTTTGGCAAAAGCACTGGGTTTGTAATTAAATAAATTAACAATTTGCCATACTTTTGTCTTTGTTGCTTCTGAAATCGATTGGTCTTCGCGACCGTTGATGACATAACTGACAGTGGCAACTGACACGCCAGCCTCTCTTGCAATGTCATGAATTGTAACTCTTTTTCCCATAGTGTCTACATTATATGAAACAAAAAGCGAAAAGTCAATAAAGGTGAGGAAGTGACAAAATGAATGAATTAGCAATATTTCATGCCCCTGAAACGCAGTATTGTTTTGCTTATCAAGCAAGTGTTATTCGTGTTCGTCTACGAATTGATAAGCATGATTCCCCGCAAAAAATCGAAGTGATTTATGGAGCAAAGTATGATTTTGCATTGCATCAAAATGCATGTGAGATGAAACGGCAATATGAAGATCATTTATACGCTTATTATACAGCAGAAATCCCTTTAAAAGATGTACGTTTTGTATATGTTTTTAAGATTTTTGACCATAACAAAATTTATTATTTTTCTGAAGATGGTTTAACGAATCATTATGATTATACACTAAGTTATTTTAATTGTTTTCAATATGCCTATGTGTTTTATGAAGATGCACAGAAACCGGTTCAATGGATGGAAAACGCAGTATTTTATCAAATATTTGTTGATCGCTTTTCGCAAGGAAATTTTACTAAAGATTTGCAATATATCAATTTACCGTGGGGGAAGAAGCCTACTCCAAAAAGTTTTGCGGGTGGGGATTTGCAAGGAATAATCAATCATTTAGATGATATTCAAAATCTAGGGGTGACGGCAATCTATCTTACACCGATATTTACTTCAAAATCCAACCATAAATATGATACGCGTGACTATTATGAAATTGATGCCCATTTTGGTGATAAAACAGTTTTCTTAAAACTAGTGAACGAAATTCATAAACGAAATATGAAAATCATTTTAGATGCCGTTTTTAATCATTGTTCAGAAGACTTTCCATTCTTTATGGATGCAAAGAAAAATCAAGAAAAATCACCTTATTACCATTGGTTTATTTTTCATGAGAAAGACTACGAAACTTTTGCTCATTGTTCCTATATGCCAAAATTGAACACGGAAAATCCAGAGGTCCAAGATTATCTTTTAGGAATTGTAGGATATTGGATGAAAGAATTCCATATCGATGGATGGCGCTTAGATGTTTCTGATGAAGTAGCTCATTCTTTTTGGAAAAGATTTAGAAAATACGTAAAAGCAATCAATGATCAGTGTGTCATATTAGGAGAGAATTGGCATGATGCACATCCGTATCTATTAGGTGATCAATATGACGGGATCATGAATTATGCTTTTACAAAGAGTTGTATTGATTTTTTTGCGAATCATCGCTTAACTAGTGTAGAAATGGCTGAAAAATTATCAGGAATTTTGATGAGAAATAACGATATCGTTAATCAAATGATGCTTAATCTTCTAGATAGTCATGATACTGTACGTTTTATTACTTATGTTAAAGGAAACCAAAATATCCTTTTAGCCGCATTAGCGCTTCTATTCTTCTTTATTGGAAGTCCTTGCATTTATTATGGAACGGAAATTGGCTTAGAAGGAGAATATGACCCTGATTCACGTAGAACAATGGATTGGGAAAAAGCGTCAGAAAATGGTAAAATTAAAGAAGTTATAAAACAATTATGTTTGTTAAAAAAAGAAGGCTTATTAAGTGGTGATGCCATTTCTATATCTTCTAAAGACGATATGTTAATCATTGTTCGAGAAAGTAAGAACGTTTGTTTACGATTAGTTATCAATGAATCAAATGAAATTAAAAAGATAAGTGTAGACCATTTGATGATGTCATCACTTTATCATGATGGAATGATACAAAAGCATGGATTTTTAATTGAAAAAATAATCAAGGAGGACGGCGAATGAGAAAAAGCTTAGTGGCGATTACAAGCATTGTGTTTCATTTTTTAGTCATTTCAGGCATTGTGGTTGGAAGCGGAGTACTCCATGAATTAGCAAACGAAAAAGATGATGATGTTATTGAAGATAAATTTACTGGGGAACTGGAAGAGAATGTTACTTTACAAATTTTAGAAAATGACACGGCTAAATCACAAGGATACTTACAAGAATTATTAGACGCTTTTAATGAAAAGTACAAAGAATACGGTATTCAAGCCGTGGATGCTAAAATAGGTTCGTATAGTGATTTAGCAACCGATGGTCCTTATGGTTATGGCCCTGATGTTTTATATCAGGCCAATGACATCCTTATGGGATATGTAGAAGGACATCATATTCAACCACTTCCCAAAGATAAATTAGAATGTTATGAACAAGTAGATCAAAAAGCATGGGATGCGTATACATTAAATCAAGCAGGAACGAACTACATTTGTGGCGTACCCGTAAATATTCAAGGGCCTTTGCTTTTTTATCGTAAAGACTTATTACCTTCTAATTGGAAAGAAAATTGGGATAAAAACAATAATGATATTCCAGATATGGTTGAAAGTTGGACAGAACTTTATGCTTACTCTAAAGAAATTCGCAAAACTACGCCAGAAAAATATGGATATATGGAGTCGCTTAGCAATGCCTATTTTTCTTTAGGTTACTTATTTAGCTATGGCGGTTATTTGTTTGGAAATAATGGTAGAGATATAAATGATATTGGCTTATCGAAGGGAAATGCGGTAAAAGGTGCAAGTATTGTTCGTCAATTAGCAACGATTATGAATCGAGAATGCATTGATGATAGCATTACTTTAAATTCTTATTCTCAACTAGGGAATGGTACTTATTTTGCCACGATGACAACGCCTGATGTTTATTCTTTATTTATTGACGAAATGGTAAAAGCTTATCGAAAAGAAACACCCTCTTTATCAGAAACAAAAGCAAGAGAAAAAGCAAAAGAAAATCTTGTATTAACGGATATTCCTTCTCTTCCTAAAAATGGTGATTTAGAAAACCGAGAAGATGAAATGTTTCCATCTACTATGATGGGTGGTGTGAATGGATATGCTATGAGCGCATATACAAAATATCCAAACGCCGCATTAGAGTTCATTAATTTTGCAACGAGTTATCAAATGATAAAAAGAAGAATGGAACTTTTGTCCATTGTTCCTGCAAGAGTTGACTTAGCAAAGGAACAAGGAGGACTTGCAGAAACCATTAATAACAATTTAAAAGAGGGCTATATTACTGTCATGCCTAGCGTAAAAGCAATGGGACAAGTGTGGACATCGACTGGAACCTTCTTTGCGGATTTGTCGGAAGACCCATTCCGTCTAGAAAAAAATCAAAAATATAAAGATGAAGCTTCTATTTTAGAAGGACTTATGAAAGTGGATCAACAAATATATGATGCAATCCACACTTTGAAATAAAGGAGAAATGCTTATGAAAATAAAAAAGGGAATTCGGCATTTTTTCAAAAAAATAAAAGAAAAAATCTTGCAAAAATATGGAAGCGCAAAAGAAGTGATAACGCAGGCTAATGGTAAAGTTATTTGCTCTATGCTGATTATGGGGTCAGGACAACTCCTTTATAAGCGTTGGGTAAAAGGGGCTTTGTATTTCATCGCGCAAATCCTATTTTATGTTTATTTCATTTTGTTCGGCGCTAGTGACTTATTTGGCTTTTTTACCTTAGGAAAAAAGGTGGAAAACCCATGGTATGGAATCAAAGGCGATAATTCAATTATCATGTTAATTATGGGGATTTTCGCTATTCTTGCTGTTATTTTTTACATCATTCTTTATATTCACAATGTAAAAGATGCTTATCAAATACAATGTGATGTGGATACATTAAAGACACCAAGCACGTTTAAAGATGATGTAAAAAATATGTTTGATAAGTCTTTTTATAAAACGGCTTTATTGATTCCGATTCTAGGCGTCCTAGTCTTTAGTGTATTACCTATTGTTTTTATGATCTTAATTGCCTTTACCAATTATGGTGGAGATATTGTTCCTCCAGCGTTAGTGGACTGGGTGGGATTCTCAAACTTTAAAAAGATATTGAGTTTAGGTGAATTTGCACCAACATTCTTCAAAATTCTTTTATGGAATGTTTTATGGGCAATTTTATCCACCGCCATTAACTATTTTGGAGGACTTGGATTAGCGTTACTTCTTAACAAAAAATGCGTAAAGGGAAAAGCCTTTTGGCGGGCATTTCCAGTTTTAGCTTATGCGATTCCTGGTTTCATCACTTTATTAGGCTTTAAGTTTATGTTTTCTAATGGTGGACCAATCAATTATTACATTACAAAAGCAGGAGGAAAAGCGATTGGCTTTTTAGGTATTGATGCTAAATGGACGGCGAGAATTATCGGTTTATTGGTGAATGCCTGGATTAGTATCCCGACCACGATGCTTTTGGCTACAGGAATTTTATCCAATTTAAGTCCTGATTTATTTGAGGCAGCGCGAGTTGATGGAGCGCCACCGATTAAACAATTTACAAAAATTACCTTACCTTATGTTTTATTTGCGACAACACCAGTGTTAATTTCTCAATTTATTGGGAACTTCAACAACTTTGGAATCTTCTATTTTTTAAGAGGCAGTATTTACTCTGATGGATATTTCTTAGCAAGTGATACCGATTTATTAATTAACTGGTTATATCGTTTGTCTATCGATAATAATTATTATTCCATCGGCGCGGCCATTAGCTTAATTATCTTCATTATTACTTCCATTATTTCTTTAACCGTTTATGTTTTATCACCATCTTATCGACAGGAGGAAACTTTTAGATGAAAAATAAAAAGAGTGTTAGAATCGCAAAAAAAGTTTTCGATGTAAGTTGGACTTACCTTCTTTTAATTATTATTTCGTTTATATTTTTCTTTCCCTGTTTATGGTTAATTTTAGCTTCACTTTCTAAAACAGGATCGATTTATTCTTTTAAAGGTTTCTTTCCAGATTCATATGGGCTAGATAGCTTTAAGACCCTATTTATGGACACTACGATGTATAACTATCGAAAATGGTTTTTAAATACTTTATTCATTGCAACAATGAGTTGCATTATTGGAACTATTTTAACCATTTTAACGGCTTACTGTATGTCTAGATTTCGTTTTAAATCTCGAAAAGCATTAATGAAAACAACTTTAGTGTTAGGAATGTTTCCTTCTTTTATGGGAACGATTGCGGTTTATTTATTAATGACACAATTTAATTTAGTCAATCAACATTGGGGACTCATTTTAATATATTCCGCTTTAGCGCCTATGGGCTATATGGTGCAAAAGGGCTTTTTTGATACGATTCCATATTCCATTGATGAAGCGGCAAGAATTGATGGAGCGAATAATTTTCAAGTATTTGTAAAGTTTATTCTTCCTTTATCTAAACCGATGTTAGTGTACACCGCATTGACCTCATTTACCTGGCCTTGGAGTGATTTCATTCTTCCTAAGATGTTATTAAAAAATATTGATAAATATACAGTTGCAGTAGGACTGATGTCCTTAGGTGAAACAGAATTTGCACGTTTCGCAGCGGGCGCAATCTTTATTGCAGTGCCAATTATCATTTTATATTTCTGTTTAGTTAAGTACATGATTAATGGTATGTCAGCGGGAGCTGTAAAAGAATAGGAGGACGCAAGAATATGGCAAATGTAAGTTTAAAACACATTTATAAAGTATATCCGAATGGAGCAAAAGCAGTGAATGATTTTACCATGGAAATTGAAGATAAATCCTTTATTGTTTTTGTTGGACCTTCTGGATGTGGAAAATCAACCACTTTACGTATGATTGCTGGTTTAGAAGAAATTTCAGCGGGAGAATTAAAAATTGGTGGCGAAGTGATGAATGATGCTGAACCAAAAGATCGTGATATTGCTATGGTTTTCCAAAACTATGCCTTATATCCACACATGACGATTTATGAAAATATTGCATTTGGTTTACAAATGAGAAAAGTACCCAAAGATGAAATTGATCGTCGCGTAAAAGAAGCGGCTAAAACTTTAGGGATTTATGAATATTTAAAGAAAAAGCCAAAAGAAATGTCGGGTGGCCAAAGACAACGTGTGGCGTTAGGAAGAGCAATTGTTCGGGAACCAAAGGTAATGTTATTAGATGAGCCACTAAGTAATTTGGACGCAAAGTTAAGAACGCAAATGCGGTCAGAAATCGTTAAATTACATAAAAAACTTAATACGACTTTCATTTATGTTACTCATGATCAAGTGGAAGCGATGACGATGGGCACGCATATTGTTGTCATGAAAGATGGTTATATTCAACAAATTGATAGCCCTAAGAATCTATATTTATACCCAGAAAATAAGTTTGTTGCTGGCTTTATTGGAACACCACAAATGAATTTCTTTGATGGCGTTTTAGCACATGATGAAAAAGGAACATATGTAACGATTCATAATACCGAATTAAAAATTTATTTACCACAGGAGCGGTTACTTCGTCTCATGCCAAAGTATCGCAAAAATGAACATGAAATTTATTTAGGAATACGTTCAGAAAATATTGTTTTAGAAGAAAAAAAGAAAAACAATTCATCCCATCAATTGCCTTTTAGAGTATCTCATGTAGAAGACTTAGGAACGGAAACCTTAGTGTATGGAAGTTTAGATTTAAATCAAGAGGATAATTTAGAAGAAGCTAATAAAATTATTATTAAAGCAAAAGCCTTTTTAGAATTTGAGCCAGGACAAATTGCTTATGCTGTTTTTGATCCACAAGCACTCCATCTATTTGATAAAGAAACAGAGAATAACATGATTCCTAGAATGCCGGAATTGAATGAATATCCAGTGACTATTCATAATGGAGTGGCTCATTTCTTAGATCTTGAACTACCTTTCAATAATTTAGAGAATCATTTAAACGGACAAGGAACAATACAAATCCCAGTTTCCGCGATTCGAATGAATGGACCATTTTCTGCCACTTTAAAAAAGTGTTCCAAAATAGGAAAAGATTATCTTCTCTTACTAGAGCGTAATGGAAATTTCTTATTTGCATTAAGCAAAGAAGAAATGCAAGAAGGAGAAGTATCCTTTGATATTGATGATAAACAAGTTGAAATTTTAATGGATGAGCAAAAAGTAGTTACTGCTTTACCAAAGTATAATGAATTTTTGGGTGGGTTTATGATGCAAAGAGTCCCTAAAAAGGTAGCGGATTATTATTTTACTTTTGAAAACGCACAATTTTTGGCAAATGAAGAGCAAAGGCAAAAAATGCTGAAGGCCTATAGTGGAAGAAAAGTTTTTCACACTCAGTTCAAATATCTTATTTGTCCTTATGATATTCGCATTTCTTCTTCAGGAATTCCTGCAAAAGTAATAGAAAAGATAAATTATCGATACGAAAGCTTTTTAAAATGTGAAGTGAATGGGCAAATTGTTTATGCTTCTGGTGATGCAAAAGTAGGTGAACAAGTCTTTTTAACCATTAATACTTCTCATCTTTTGGCAATAGAAGAGGCAAGAAACATACAGATCATTTAGTTTTTAACGATAAAATAAAAAAACGGAAGTAATAGTGAATTAACTTTCGTTTTTTTATATTGAAAGTACAAGAATATTATCCTGATTTTCTGGAGAGTGTATTTATTTTCTTTTTTTAAAATGCTAAAATCTAAAAAGTAATTTTGAATCTAGATAGGGTTCAAAATGAAAGGGGAGTTGAAAAAGATGAATAAAAAATGGAAAAAAGATATTTTAATTTCATTTATATTATTTTTTGTTTTTATTATTTATACGGTTTTAGTAAAATTCATAGACATTCAAGCCATTGGACCCAATGATTCAAAAGTGGGCTTTTCCTCTTTAAATCAAATTGTGCATCAATGGTTTCCTGGTAATTTTACACTCTATGACATTACGGACTGGGGTAGCATAGTTCCTATTGGTGCGGCCTTTGTACTTGCTATTTTTGGATTAGCACAATGGATACAAAGAAAGAAATTATTGAGAATAGATGGAAATATTTTAGCATTAGGTGTTAGTTATTTATTAACATTTATCATCTATCTTTTCTTTGAATTTGTCGTAATTAATCGTCGCCCTGTATTAATTAATGGGATTTTAGAAGCTTCTTATCCATCATCGACAACCATGCTTTCTTTAGTGATTTTAACGACGTGCATAGATCAAGTTTACATCTATATTAAAAATAAATATTTAAAATATATTTTAATTAGTTTTAGTGGAGTCTATGCATTATTCTTAGTAGTAGGAAGAATCATTGCTGGTGTCCATTGGGCAAGCGATATTATTGGCGCGATGTTAGTAAGTTCGGCTTTAATATTTACTTATTTTGGATTAAAGTCCTTATTAATAGAAAAATTAAAAACTGAATCAAATGAAACGAGTGCTCGATAATGAACACTCGTTTTTAGCATAAATATATTGCGCTTTTAAAAAAATGTGCTATTCTTTAATTAGCTTTTCAAAATTGAATCTGAAAAAAGAAAAGAAATCTCTCTAAAATTTTTTAGAATTTTTCTTCACCTTTTTAAGAAACTACAAAAGGAGAGGCTGCTATAACAAGTCGTAAATCATCCTAAAATGAAGTAACAATCATTCAAACTAAGGAGGAAAAGGAAAATGGGACAATGGATAGCGGTTTTAAAAGTAGATGGAAATGTTGAATATTTAGAATTATCAGAGCTCAATAGTTATCATGCCTTAGGAGAAGCTTTAGGCGGAAAACGAATTGATGCTTTTCGTCCATACCATCTCACTTATCAAGAACAACAAGTTTTTATCGGTGTGGACTCCGATGCTTGTCTAAAAAGACTTTCGAAAAATGATAGCATTTCATCGCTTTATCATAGTACAATCTTTGGAGACGTCGTTTTACTATTAGAAAATCCACAAAATTACAAACTATCTGGATTTTCTAGTAAAGAAGAAGCCCAACAATTTACGCAATTTGTTTTATCTGCTTGCGTAAATTAGTATTGCGTCTTCGTTGCGCTTCTAGCAAAATTTATTTATGATAATATAAGGGTGTTATCATGAATCTTCAAGATGTTATTTTAGAAATTCAAAATTATATTCCACAGAATCAAGATGAAGTAGCATGTCAAAAAGAGATGCTTTCTTTTCTTCATACGTTTAAAAGCCAAGCTTTTTCTAGAGAAAACGAAAAAGGACACTTTTCTGCCTCTTGTATTGTGGTGAATGAAGAAAAAACAAAAGTACTTTTTGTCTATCATTTAATCTACCAATCTTGGTCTTTTGTTGGTGGACACACTGATGGAAATATGGATCTTTTTAAAATAGCAAAAAAAGAATTAAAAGAAGAAACGGGAGTAACCCCTTTAAAAGCGTACCCCCATTTTGTAGCGATACAAAAATTATTTGTGCCAGAACATATTAAACAAGGTAAAACAATAAAAGCGCATTATCATTATGATGTGTGTTATTTATTCATGGCTAAAGAAAGTACACCTCTAAAAATGAAAGAAGACGAAAATAAGGGCATATCATGGCTTCCTATAGCTAATCTTTCTTCTTATGTAAGTGAAGCGCATATGTTACCCATTTATAGCAAAATATTAAGGAAAATGGATTTATTATGATGAACGCTGAAGAATTAATCTATGATTGGTTTATCAAAGAACAAAGAATACTTCCTTGGCGTAACATTAAAGATCCTTATCGCATTTGGATATCAGAAATTATGCTTCAACAAACAAGGGTAGAAACCGTTAAAGATTACTATTTGCGGTTTATGGATAAATATCCCAATGTGGATGCTTTAGCTGCTGCTCCTTTAGATGAAGTTTTAAAGTTATGGGAAGGCTTAGGATATTATTCTCGGGCTAAAAATATGCATCAATGCGCAAAAGCAATACAGAATCTAGGTACTTTTCCTAAAACGTATGAAGAATGGCTGGCTCTACCAGGGATTGGTGTATACACCGCTAGTGCAATTGTTTCTAATGCCTTTGATATTAAAGTGGCGGCAGTTGATGGGAACGTTCTTCGCGTTTATAGCCGTTTCATGGGACTAGAAGATGATATTGCTTTAGAAAAAACGAAGAAAAAATATAAAGCTTTAATTGAAGAGCAATTATTAAAAGATAAAGCACCAGGTATTATGAACCAAGCATTCATGGAATTGGGCGCAACGATATGCTTACCCAAAAATCCAAAATGTGACAAATGCCCTTGGAATTCTCTTTGTATTGCACATCAAAAAGGCTTAGAAAAAGTTTTACCAATCAAAAAGAAAAAGGTAACGCAAAAAAGAAAAGAAAAAACAGCATTATTTTATATGTATCAAAATCAGTTAGCGTTACTAAAAAAAGAAGAAGGATTACTCAGTGACTTTTATGGACCTATTCTGCTTGAAAAATGGTTAACTTTAGTCGATGTGGAAAATGAATGTATTGATAATAACATACATGCAGCTATTATTCCTTTAAAAGAAGTTCAGCATGTGTTTACCCATCGGATATGGGATATGAGAGGTTATTTAATTATTTTAAAGGAGCCCTATCATCAAGAGGACATGGTTTTTTATTCATTAAGAGAAATAGAAGAAAATATAGCGATTCCGTCCGCTTATAAAAAGTTTATTTTAGAAATAAAAAAGATCTTAAACCTTTAAAGCCTAAGATCTTTTTTTCTTACTTCATATTGTGCCAAACGGCTTGAACGTCTTCAAGTTCATCAAGCATGTCTAACATGGATTGCATTTTGTCTTTTTCTTCGCCGCTTAATTCAACGTAATCGTTTGGAAGCATTTGAATTTCACAGGTTTCGAATTCGGTAACACCATTTTCGTTTAAAACGGATTTAGCGTTGTTTAATGCAGTTGGAGTAACGTGTACTTCAACATAACCTTCATCATCTTTAGAAACATCGGTTACATCAACATCGGACATAATGAGCATTTCTTCAATTTCGGCATGGTCTTTGTCGGATTTAAAGACTAAGACACCGGCTTGTTCAAAGTTGAAAGAAACACTACCAGGTGCGCCTAAATGGCCACCTCTTTTGTTAACGACAGTACGGACTTCAACATAGGCACGATTAGCGTTATCGGTAAGGGTGTCAACGATGAAAGCAACATTGCCTGGTCCATAACCTTCGTATCTTCCAGCAATATAGGATTCAGCGGAACCACCTTTAGCTTTTTCAATGGCTCTTTGAATAACGTCCTTTGGAATGTTTTGTCCTCTAAATTTTTCAATTGCAGCACGTAATGCTAAGTTAGCGTTTGGATCAGGTTCTCCTGATCTTGCAGCCATATAAATTTCTTTTGATGCTCTCATGTATAGAGCGGTCTTTTTTGCATTGGTCGCGGCCATAGAGGCTGCACGAACTTCATGTGCTCTTCCCATAAAAATCTCTCCTTTAAAAATTTGTTCGTACAAAGTATAACATTTTCTTTTGTATTCGTGAATATTTTCCTATGGAAAACCTGCAAAAAATTCGATAAAATTCGTAAGAAAACGCCAAAATATGTTATTATCTATGGTGCAAGAGGGTGAATTTATGAAAGCAATTGAACGATTTTTAAAATATGTATCTTTTGATACACAATCAGATGAAGAATCTCTTACTTCTCCAAGTACAGAAAAACAAAAGAAATTAGGCGCTTATCTTCTTCAAGAATTAAAAGAGATGGGCGTTAATGATGCCCATATGGATGAATATGGCTATGTATATGGTTTTATTCCTTCAAATTGTGGCTCTAAAAACACCATTGGATTAATTTCTCATATGGATACTTCTCCAGATGCAAGTGGAAAAGACATTCATCCACATTTTGTAACCTTTCATGGTGAAGATATTGAAATTGGAAATGGAAAGAAATTAACCAAAGAAGAACTAAAAGGAAAAGAAGGTCATGAACTCATTGTAACCGATGGTACGACACTTTTAGGTGCGGATGATAAAGCAGGAATTGCCATTATCATGGAAATGGTATATCAACGTATGAACAGTCAAAAAGACTATCCTAACTTTGTCATTTGCTTTACTCCTGATGAAGAAGTTGGTCGAGGCACTGAACATTTTAATTATGATTGGTATAAAGAACACGCTAAAAACGCGATCACCTATACGATGGATGGCGGACGTGTTGAAGAAATTAATTATGAGACCTTTAATGCAGCAAGCGCTAAAATTACGATTCATGGAAAGAGCATTCATCCGGGATCTGCTAAAGATAAAATGATTAATTCACAAATCGTAGCAATGGAACTCTTTAGTCTTCTTCCTGAAAATGAAAGACCTGAACATACGGAAAACTATGAAGGTTTCTATCACTTAACCAATATGAAAGGAGATGTAGAAACCACACAACTATCTTTTATTATTCGTGACCATAGCCGCGAAAAATTTGAAATACGTAAAGAAAAGATGAAGGAAGTAGTAGCTGCAATTAACGAAAAATATCATGATCAATTAGTAGAACTAGTTTTAAAAGATAGTTATTACAATATGCGTGAAATTATTGAGAAACATTTTGATATGATTGATTTAGTACGTGAATGCATGTTAGAAAATGGTATTGTAGCGCAAGAAATCCCCGTAAGAGGTGGCACGGATGGTGCAACATTATCTTTCCACGAAATTCCTTGTCCTAACTTAGGTACGGGAGGAGAAAACTTCCACGGACCATTAGAATATCTAGATGTAACGGATTTTTATAGAATGATAAAGGTTTTAGAAACTTTGTTTGCTAAAAAAATATAAAAATGATTTAAAGAAAACTATTATTTTTAATGTTGGCTATAGAATTCATACTTTTAAAAAATAGTTTGCACAAAAAGAAAAATCATGTATAATAGTATCAGTGGCTATAAACCCAACTTTAGGGTTTTTTAAAGAAGTACAATTGCGATAGAATAAGATTAGATTGTAGATGAAAATATTAAAAATTGTAATCTCAGGATTCCGTCTTTTAAAAGACAATTTTACGATGGACTTTATGCCCATTCAACCAAATAAGAAGCCCGAGTATGATGGTGAGCTTTCCTCGATTGCTGACCGGGTTTATTTACCGGTATGTCAAGCTTTTTTAGGGAATAATGGTGAAGGTAAAACGACGGTTTTACAAGTCCTTTACTATTGCTATTCACTATTAGCGCAAGGAAGAATCGCTTATCATGCTATGGACTTTTCTAAAGAGGCTATTCATTTGAAAATTTATTTTTCATATGAAGAAAACCTTTATGTTTATGAAACAAAGGTATTGCCACCGAATCAAACATCTTTTACTCATGAAGTGTATTGTCGGTTGTCTAATCAAAAACTTTTTACAAGAAAGTTTCCTCATTACCATCCTAAAAGTTTTTGGAGTGGCCATTATGTACCTATATTTCATAAACTAAGCTGTTCCTTAGAAGATACAGCATTGACTGACTATTTACACATGAAAATTCCGTCTATTTTCTTTATTAAGGCAGAAAATGACACAGAGATGATTTATTCAGCATTGCAGCTCTTAGGTCAATTAGATGAAGATGAAAGAGAAGATGTAATGAAGATATTTCATCTACCATTCGCAAAGTTTGATTTATCCTTCGGAGAAAATCATTTACGACTTTTTATCAATAAAGAATGGATTAATATGAGCGCTAGTACATTAGCGGAAATTATTTCAAAAGGCACGATTCGTGGATTATGCCTTTATGAATCTATTTGTTTAGCTTTAGAAGAAGGCTCTATCGTCATTGTTGATGAACTTGAGAATTCTATTCCGCATGAACTTGTCCTTGAATTAATGAACCTTTTCTTAGACTCTGAACTCAATCGCCATGGAGCCAGTTTATACTTTTCAACTTATAACATGGAGATATTAGATATTTTCCATCGTTATGACAATATCCATGTTGTAAAACGAAATAAAGACGGCTTTATTAATACGATGAATCTTTATACAAGTTTTCATACGACGATGCGAGTGATGAAATCAAAAATGATTCGCAATTCATCACAATTTTTAAAACCAGAATGGAATTTAATGCACCATTTGCGAAAGCTGTTGCTGAGAAAAATTCGTTCATAAAGGCATAATATAAGTTTGAATCTCTTTTTAAAAAGCACAAAATTGTTTATAATGAACTCGTAAGGAGTTTTCTTATGAAAAAATTGAAGTACATTGGTTTTTTTATAAAAAATAGTTGGTTCGTTTTCCGCTATCGTTTTTTTCATAAGAAAAAAAGCGTAACGAGGTTTATGGGGCAAAAGAATATTACTTTGGCTTATAGCAATGAAATCTTGAAACAAATGATTTTAAGCAATGAACCTTTTAGCGCAATCCGCTTTGGAGCGGTGGAACTCTCTTGTGTAAACAATCATGAAAAAATTCAACTTGGATTTAAGAAAAAATATAAAGCGCCAGCTATTTATAGTATTAAAAATGGAGCTGGCGTTTTTCCAACCACAAAAGAAAGCTTGGATCAGTATAGTATGACGGCGATTCAAGCTTTTTCTGATGCAACTATCTTAGGCATTTCAGGCGTCCATATGGAAGATTATTTCTATAAAAAATATGCTTCAAAATGCCGAGTCATTCAATATGAAGCCTTTGAACCTCTACGTGGGGATTGGATTCAAGCGTTAAAAGGGAAAAAAGTGTTAGTTATTTCTCCCTTTGCTAATGATATTCAAAAACAATATGAAAGAATTGATCTTGTATTTGAAGATGGGAAAATACCTCAATTTGATTTACAGGTTTTTCAATGCGTGCAAACCATGGCAGAAGAGAAAGATTCTCGTTTTACTTCTTGGAATGAAGCATTATCATGGATGGAAGAAGAAATTAGTAAACTCAACTTTGATATTGCTTTAGTTGGAGCAGGTGCTTATGGTTCTCCTTTATGTTCTTTTATTGCTAAAACATTGCATCGACAGGCCATTCAAACGGGAGGCGCTACCCAGACAATGTTTGGAATCATCGGTAAAAGGTGGGAAAAAAGAGAACATGTGGCAAAATATATTAACGAATATTGGATACGACCTACATTAAAACCAAAGGGCTATGAAAATGTTGAAAAAGGATGTTATTGGTGAGGTGATTAACATGAAAAATAGTTTGACAAGTAATAAAGTATTATACTTCTGTATGCTCATTGTGATAGGATTGCTTTCTTTTATGTTCTTTCCATATGCATTTGAAATCAATTTAATCATGGTGATTTTAGGCTTTTTCTTAATTTGTATAGAAAAAGAAAAAATAATAGCAAATAAAAAACAAGCGATTCCGTTTGGAATAGCATTATTTCTCTATTTATTCATTATGGGTTGCTCAAGTTATGCACAAGACGTAGGAATTAATATTCTGAGAATTGTCTTTCTTTGCTTAGCTTCTTTTGCAGCCTTTTTCATAGGAAATTATCTTTCTAAAGAAAACGAATATAAAGTAAAGCTTTATGATGTTATTTTTTCATTTTTGATTTTTATGACGGCGATTTCCGTTTTCTCCACGCTTTATTCCTATGGACTCTTTTATGCTTACCGATATTCTTCGGTAGCTTCTAGCGCGAAAATGCTAGTAGGATTCCGTATTTATGAAGTGCAAAAAGATGTTCTAGGTTACATATCCGTTTTATCTTTAGCACCATTAAGTGCTTTAATCTTCTATAAAGGTAAAAAAGATTATACATTTTATATTTTATTAGCATCTTGTTTATTTGGCCTTATTAACTTATTGACATCACCGAATGTTGTTGGATTAGCTATTGTTATTTGTGGCACAATTCTTACATTATTGATTCGCTTTTTTCCAAAAGATAAAAAGAAAAAAATTATTTGCTTTTCCGCTTTAGGAATTATTGTTTTATTAGGAATTGCTTTTATTCTTCTAAAAGGGCAACAAATCAATCGAGTTCGTGTGATTTTTGATACTTTAAAGAATTCAATACAATATCCTCTAGGCATGGGATATGATGAAGCTAATACCATGTTAAACGGCGCAATGAGCACGAGAAATCTCTTCTTTGATGCTCTATATCAAGGCGGTTGGTTAGCGTTTATAAGTGTAATTACGTTATGGGTCTTGATAGCTATTTTACTTTATAAATATTATAAAAAGAGCGAGGATGATCCGTTTAAAAAGAATTTAATTTTAGGCTTATTTATTCATTACTTCATTTATGTGAATCTCAATTATACACAAAAAATCTTTGTGCAATATGATGATATTTTACCTTATTATTTAGATCCAATGTTTTTGATTATCCTGGTTTTTACGGGATATATGTTTCAAAAAACGCATCCAAATTCTATAGAATCCAATTCAGTAATGGAAGAAAAAGAAGAAACAGAAAAAATAGAAGCTTAAAAACAATGCTTTAAGTATTTCTATGCTATAATGTTAAAACGAAAGAAGCGTGATAGATGTGAAAAACTTTTATTTAGAAATCTTACATATAGATAAACAAACCGGTGCAAGATATGGCATTTTGCATACACCACATGGCGATGTGGAAGTACCGATGTTTATGCCAGTAGGCACTTTAGCAACCGTTAAAACGCTTTCTCCTGAAGAATTAAAAGAAATGGGAGCGGGCGTCATTTTGTCCAACACCTATCATCTTTCGCTTCGACCAGGCGCAGATTTAGTTCAAAAAGCAGGAGGCCTACATAAATTCATGAATTATGATGGGCCAATTTTAACTGATTCTGGTGGTTTTCAAGTCTTTTCGTTAGCGGAAAACCGCAAAATCACCGAAGAAGGTGTTACCTTTAAAAATCATTTAAATGGTGCAGAATTGTTCTTTTCTCCAGAAATTGCTATTGGAATTGAGGAAAAATTAGGTGCAGATATCATTATGTCTTTTGATGAATGCGCTCCTTATCCAGTAACGTATGATTACATGAAACAAAGTGTGGAAAGAACTCTAAGATGGGCAAAAAGAGGAAAAGATGCGCATAAAAGAGAAGATCAAGCGTTATTTGGTATTGTTCAAGGTGGCGAATTCGCCGATTTAAGAAAATACTGCGCTGAAGAATTGGCTAAGATGGATTTCCCGGGCTATTCTATTGGAGGAACTTCCATTGGGGAGCCTAAAGAAGTTATGTTTAAAATGGTAAGGGATACTGTCCCTTATTTACCAAGCGATAAACCTCGTTATTTAATGGGGGTTGGCTCTATTGATTATATTTTAGAAGGTATTGCGATGGGCGTTGATATGTTCGATTGTGTTTTACCGACAAGAATCGCTCGTCATGGTGCTTTAATGACAAGCAAAGGAAGAGTGAATATTCGCGACCAAAAATATGAAGAAGATTTCACACCTTTAGATGATGAGTGCGATTGTTATACATGCAGAAACTATACAAAATCGTATTTAAGACATTTATATAAATGCGATGAAGCGTTTGGAAAAAGATTATTATCCATTCACAATATTCGCTTCTTAATTCATTTAATGGAAGAAGCTAGAACCGCTATTAAGGAAGATCGTTTTGGCGACTTTAAAGATGAAGTTTTACGCAAATTTGGTGACAAAAGAGGTTTTTAGTTATGGACATTAATGAATTTGATTTTGATTTACCTGAAGAATTAATTGCGCAGTCTCCTAGTGAAAAAAGAGACCATTCTCGTTTATTAGCAGTAGACCGTGAACATCATACTTATCAAGATTGCCATTTCTACGATATTATTGATTTTTTAAAACCGGGTGATGTGTTAGTTAGAAATAACACAAAAGTAATTCCAGCACGTTTGCTGGGTGAAAAAGAAGAAACTCATGCTCATGTAGAAGTACTTCTTCTTCGTGAACACGAAAAAGATGTATGGGAATGTTTAGTAGGAAATGCCAAAACGGTTAAAGTTGGCACTGTCGTTTCTTTTGGAAACGGCGAACTAAAAGCGGAATGTGTTAAGGTCTTAGATGAAGGAATACGCCATTTCCGTATGATTTATCAAGGAATTTTTTATGAAATATTAGATCAATTAGGTAAAATGCCACTTCCACCCTATATTAAAGCGCAATGCTTAGATAATAGCCGTTATCAAACCGTTTATGCAAAATTAGAGGGAAGTGCGGCCGCTCCAACAGCGGGTTTCCATTTTACCGAAGAATTATTTGAAAAGCTTAAAGCCAAAGGCGTACAAATCGTAGAAGTCACTTTACATATTGGACTTGGAACTTTCCGCCCCGTAAAAGTGGAGTCGGTTGAAGCACATCATATGCATACAGAAGCTTACTTGATGAGCCAAGAAGCCGCTGATACTTTAAATTTAGCAAAAAAAGAACATCGTAGAATTATTGCGATTGGAACAACTTCAACGCGTGTACTTGAAACAGTCATGCAAAAGTATGGCCGTTTTGAAGCCTGTTCAGGTGAAACGCAAATTTTCATTTATCCCGGTTATACCTATCAAGCCATCGATGCTTTGATTACAAACTTTCACTTACCGAAGTCTACTTTAATTATGCTTGTATCAGCATTTATGGGGCGAGAATTTACATTAGAGGTTTATCGTCACGCCGTAGAAGAAAAATATCGCTTCTTCTCCTTTGGCGATGCAATGTTTATTTATGGAAAAGCTCCATTACTATAATGAGTCGCTGAAGATTCTTGATGAATTATCTTCACGTCCAACTAAACCAACTTTATTGATGCATGCGTGCTGTGCGCCATGCTCATGTTTTCCTTTGACCTTTTTATGTCCACATTTTAATGTCACTATTTTTTATAACAATTCGAATATATTTCCAAGTGCGGAATATGAAAGAAGAAGAGACGAACTGAAAAAGTTCTTGCAGGATTTTGAGCGTGATTATCATTATCACGTTGATTTAATCATTCCTCCCTATGATGAAGAAAGTTATGCACAAAAACTGCGTCCGCTTTCCCATTTAAAAGAAGGCACCGAACGTTGCTTTTATTGTTACCGGTTACGTATGGAGGAAGCCTATGATTACGCAGAGCGTAATGGCTTTGACTTTTTCACCACGGTTATGACCATTTCTAGTCAAAAGAATTCATTGAAATTAAATGAAATTGGTGAAGAACTAGAAAAGATACATCCACATTGCCGATATTTTTATTCCGACTTCAAAAAGAAAAAAGGTGCGGATAAAGGAAGAGAGATACGAAATTTCTATCAACTTTATCAACAACAATATTGTGGGTGCCGTTACTCATTCGCGGAGTATAAAGAACGGATTCGAATGAAAGAAAATGCAGAAAAAGCAGAAAATAAAGGGATAAATTAAGAACAAAAGCGCTCCATTTCGAGCGTTTTTTTCATACCTTCAAAAAAGAAAAATGTCTTAAAGTGATTCTTTTTCGCCTGTTTTTAAAGCATGATTTTTCTTCGCCCTATTTATATAAATAAATATTTCAGAAAAATGAAAAAAATTATTGACTTCAATCTCGTCTTTTGGTATGATTTCAAATGTTGATGTCCGCTATGATATTGCGAGGTTGCTGATACGCCATTAAACGTTGTCATGAATAGGCGTTCAGGGAATTCGAATGGAGCGACGTCTAAGCCTGATTTAGACAAAAGGAGGAAATATTCATGGCTAAAGCAAAAAAAATCCGCGTCCGCTTAAAAGCTTATGATCACAAGATTCTTGATTTATCCGTAGAGAAGATTGTCTCAGCTGCTATTAAGTCTGGAGCAAAAGTGGTGGGACCAATTCCTCTCCCAACAGAGAAACAAGTTTACACCATCTTAAGAGCTGTTCACAAATATAAAGATGCTCGTGAACAATTCGAAATTAGAACACATAAGCGTTTGATTGATATCGTCAATCCAACTAAGGAAACCATCGACGTTTTAAAACGTTTGGACCTTCCAAGTGGTGTCGATATTGATATCAAACTTTAAGGAGGTAAGGAAACATGAAAGCAATCGTTGGAAGAAAAATGGGCATGACCCAAGTCTTCGCAGAAGATGGCACAATGTACCCAGTTACCGTTATTGAAGTTTTACCTAATGTTGTCACACAAGTTAAAACGCTTGAAAAAGATGGATATGAAGCCATCCAAGTCGGATATGAAGAAAAGAAAGAACATCGCGCTAACAAAGCCGAATTAGGAATCTTCAAAAAAGCTGGTACCACTCCTAAGTACGAATTAAAAGAACTTAAGGGTGATGAAATGATGAAATTCCAAGTCGGTGAAACCATCTCCGCTGATTTATTCCAAGTTGGAGACGTCGTCGATGTTATCGGAACAAGCAAAGGTAAAGGATTCTCCGGTGCAATTAAACGTTGGCACTTCATTATTGGACCTAAGGGACATGGTTCTGGTTACCATAGACACGCTGGTTCATTTGCCACAACTGGTAGAACCAACAACCGTATTCACCCAGGAAAGAAATCTGCTGGTCATCACGGTGACAAAGGCGCAACTGTGTTAAACCTTGTTATCGTTGGCGTTGACGCAAGCAAGAATGCAATCTTAGTTAAAGGTGCTGTTCCAGGCGCAACGAAATCCATCGTTACCATTCGTAGTGCCATCAAAGCACAAAAAGGTAAACCAGTGGTTAAACCATTAGTGAACCATGAAGCTGAATAATAACGGAAAGGAGAAATAATTATGGCAGAAAAAGCAAAATCAACTTTTTTACCTGTTCTTAACCAAGCAGGCGAAAAAATCTCCAAAGTTTCCGTTTCAAACGATGTCTTTGGAATTGAACCTAATAAGCAAGTTATGTTTGATGCCGTTCAAGTGTATCAATCTAATATGCGTCAAGCAACTGCTCAAACCCTTCGTCGTGACGAAGTGAGCGGTGGCGGTAAAAAGCCATGGCGCCAAAAAGGTACTGGCCGCGCTCGTGCTGGTTCCTCCCGTTCTCCAATTTGGAGAGGCGGCGGTAATGTCTTTGGCCCAACCGGAACTCAAAGCTATAAATTATCCATGAATAAAGAAGCGCATCGCTTAGCTTTACGTTCCGCTTTATCATTAAAGAAAAAAGAAGATGCAATCATTGTTGTGGATGCCTTCAAAGTTGAAGCTCCAAAAACCAAGACCATGATGGACATCTTAGACAAAATCGGTACTACCGGAAAAGTTCTCTTAGTTTTAGATGAAGCTAATGAAAACTTATTCAAGAGTGTTCGTAACATTCCATTCGTCCTCGTTGTAGGAACCGCTAATGTGTGTGTTTACGATTTATTAAATGCTGACAAAGTGGTATTCACCAAGAGTGCCCTTAAAGCAGTTGAGGAGGGACTTAAATAATGGCAAGAGCAAAGAAAGCTGCGGCAGTTAAAGAAAGTCGCTTCGGAAAACCAACAGTAAAAAGCTTCGATGTTATCATTCGTCCAATCATTACTGAAAAGACCATGAAACTCATGCAAGAACAAAATAAGGTGACCGTCGAAGTCGCTAAGAATGCAAATCGTACAGAAATCAAACTCGCGTTTGAAGCTGTATTCCAAGTGAAAGTGGAAGATGTTGCAATCGCTCGTGTTCAAGCAAAAGCAAAACGTGCAGGCCGTTATGAGGGAACAGTTCCCGCATACAAGAAAGCTATCGTTACTTTAGCGGAAGGCCAAGCATTAGATTTATTTAAGGAATAAGCCCTAGAAAGAGGCTCAATATAGGAGAAAAGAAAAATGTCAATTAGAACTTATAAACCGACGACACCAAGCCGTCGTCACATGACAAATACGACATTCGAAGAAATCACCAAAAGCACTCCTGAGAAAAGTTTATTAGTAAATCTTTCTAAAACAGGTGGTCGTAACAACACTGGTATGATTACGACTCGTCACATCGGAGGCGGACATAAACGTCGCTACCGTATTGTTGATTTCAAGAGAAACAAAGATGATATCCTTGGCACAGTCGCTGCTATCGAATATGATCCAAACCGTAACGCAAACATCTGCTTAATCAATTATGCTGATGGTGAAAAACGTTACATCATTGCACCAAAAGATTTAAAAGTTGGTGACAAAATTATTTCCGGCGAAAGCTGCGATATCAAAGTTGGTAACGCAATGGCAATCGGAAATATCCCTGAAGGTACCTTCGTCCACAACGTGGAATTATATCCAGGTAAGGGCGGACAAATGTGCCGTGCCGCTGGCACAAGCGCACAAATCCTTGGTAAAGAAGGAAAATACGTAATCTTACGTCTTGCTAGTAGTGAAGTTCGTAAAGTCTTAGCTACTTGCCGTGCTACCGTCGGTATCGTCGGTAACGAAGATTACAGCTTAATTAACTTAGGTAAAGCTGGTAAAACCCGTTGGTTAGGTACTCGCCCAACCGTACGTGGTTCTGTTATGAACCCTAACGATCACCCACACGGTGGTGGTGAAGGTAAATGTCCAGTCGGTCGTGATGCACCTCGTACCCCATGGGGCAAACGTGCTTTAGGTGTTAAGACCAGACATGCAAAGAAAGCATCTACACGTCTCATCGTAAGACGTAGAAGCAAATAGGTGAAGGAGGAAAAGAAACATGGCTCGTAGTTTGAAAAAAGGACCTTTCGTTGATGCACACCTTTTAAAGAAAGTTGAAGCGCTCAACGCATCAGGCAAAAAAGAAATTATTAAAACATGGTCACGCAGAAGCGTTATCTTCCCACAATTCATCGAACATACCTTCGCTGTCTATAACGGACACGAACACATTACGGTTTATGTAACCGAAGATATGGTCGGTCACAAGCTTGGAGAATTCGCTCCAACTCGTACTTATACCGGACATACCGGACATACCGCAGAAGATAAAGCAGCTAATGCTGCTAAGTAAGGAGAAGAACAATGGAAGCAAAAGCAATCGTTACCGGAGTTAGACTTACTCCAAGAAAAGCCCGCTTAGTCATTGACCTTGTCCGCGGCAAAGATGTTAGTGAAGCCCTTGGTATTTTAGCTAACGTCAACAAATCAGCGACCCCAATCGTTACAAAACTCATCAAATCCGCCGCTGCTAACGCAATTAACAACCACGGAATGGATGAAAAGAAACTTTACATCGCTGAAATTTATGCAAATGATGGTCCACGTTTAAAACGCTTTATGCCACGTGCTAAAGGATCAGCATCTAGCATTGTAAAAAGAACTTCGCATATTACATGCGTAATTAAAGAAAGATAAGGAGGAAATAATCAATGGGACAAAAAGTTAATCCAGTAGGTATGCGTGTTGGCATCAACCGCGATTGGAATTCCAGATGGTATGCTTCAAATCAAGATTATGCAACCTTCTTACACGAAGATATTAAAATTCGTGAATACTTAGCCAAAAAGTTAAAAGACGCATTACTTTCTCACGTTGAAATCGAAAGAATTAAAACCGATAAAGGACATGCGGTCAACGTCACAATCTTCGTTGCTCGTCCAGGTGTGGTTATTGGACAAGATGGTGCCAATATCAATGCTATTAAAAAGGATTTAGCCAAGATTGTTAAAGGATCTGAACTCAAAGTCAGCGTTGCTGATGTGAAACAACCAGATCTCGATGCGACTTTAGTTGCTCAAAGCATTGCTAAACAACTCGAAGAACGTGCTTCTTTCCGTACTGCACAAAAGAAAGCCATTCAAAGAGTTCGCAAAGCTGGCGCTAAAGGCTGCAAGACCTTAATTTCTGGTCGTCTTGCAGGTGCTGATATCGCTCGTAGCGAAGGTTACCATGAAGGTATTATTCCTCTTCATACTCTTCGTAGCGATATTGACTACGCCCTTGCCGAAGCACACACCACCTATGGCCGTTTAGGCTGCAAAGTCTGGATCTGCCGTGGTGAAGTTCTTCCTCAAAGAAAAGAAAAGAAAGGAGAATAAATCACTATGTTACAACCAAAGAGAGTCAAGTATAGAAGACCTCACGGAATTAAATATGAAGGCCATTCCAAGGCTGGTAATACTGTAGAATTCGGTGATTTTGGTCTCCAAGCAGTATCTGGCAATTGGATTACCAACCGTCAAATAGAAGCGGCTCGTATCGTCCTTGCTCGTTACACCAAAAGAAGTGGTCAAATTTGGATTCGTATTTATCCACATTTAGCCAAAACAAAGAAACCTGCCGAAGTCCGTATGGGTTCTGGTAAAGGTTCCCCAGAGTCCTGGGTTGCAGTTGTCAAAACTGGACGTGTTATGTTTGAAATTGGAGGCGTTCCTGAAGCGGATGCTCGTGAAGCTCTTCGCTTAGCCGCTTATAAACTTCCAATCAAATGTAAAGTCATTGCGAAAGGAAAGGCGGAATAGTTATGAAACTTAAAGAAATCAGAGAAATGAGCACTGAAGAACTTAATGCTAAGGTCTATGAACTTAAAGAACAATTATTCGAAGCCCGCCGCAAACAAGCCGTTGGACAACTCGAAAATGGTAAAACAATGACCCAAGCACGTAAAGACATTGCTCGTATTTATACAGTAATTCGTGAACGTGAACTCGGAATTAAGTAGGAGGTAAAGATTCATGGAAGAAAGAAAAACTCGTAGAGTACTCAAAGGAGTCGTAGTCTCCGATAAAATGGACAAAACCATCACGGTTTTAGTCGAAACTCACAAAATGCATACCAAATATGGTAAGCGTGTGAAATATGCGAAAAAGTACAAAGCCCACGATGAAAACAATATTGCCAAAAAAGGTGATACCGTTACCATTATGGAAACCCGTCCTTTATCCGCAACCAAACGTTTCCGCCTTGTTGCTGTTGTAACTAAGGCTTTGGAAGACTAAAATAAAGGAGGAACAAGAATATGATTCAAACTGAAACCAATCTTGTCGTCGCCGATAACTCCGGCGCACGTTCCGTCCGTGTCTTCCGCATTTATGGTGGATCTCATGTGAAATCTGCTAGCATTGGTGATGTCGTTCTTTGCGCAGTCAAAGACGCTATCCCAAATGCCAAAGTGAAAAAAGGTGACGTTGTTAAATGCGTCATCGTCCGTGTAGCCAAAGCTTTAAATCGTGCTGATGGTTCTACCGTTCGCTTTGATGATAACGCCGTCGTATTAATCAATGATGATGGCACCCCAAGAGGCACCCGTGTCTTTGGACCTGTGGCCCGTGAACTCCGTGAAAAGGGAGATAAATTCATGAAAATTATCTCTTTAGCTCCGGAAGTCTTATAGGAGGAAAGAACTATGAAAATCAAAAAAGGTGATAAAGTAATCGTAATTTCCGGCGCCGATAAAGGCAAAACAGGTGTGGTTCAAAAAGCACATCCAAGCCTTAATAAGGTGGTTGTCGAAGGCGTTAACCTTCGCAAAAAACATAAGAAACCTACACAACAAAACCCAGAAGGAAGCATCGTTGATATCTATGCTCCTATCCATGTGAGTAATGTAGCTCTTATCGATCCAAAAACCAAGAAAGCAACTCGTGTTGGCACAATGGTAGATAAAAAAGGAAAGAAAATCCGTGTTTCTACCGCTAAAGCCGGCCGTAACAAATTAGACTAGGAGGTAGCATTACATGGCAAATGATAAATATGTCGCTCGTCTTCAACAAAAATATGTAGACGAAGTCGCACCAGCATTATTCAAAAAATATGGTTATGCTTCCGTTATGCAAGTCCCAGCGTTAGAAAAAGTTGTTATCAACATCGGCGTTGGTGAAGCCACCTCTAACTCTAAAATGTTAGAAGATGCTGCTCAAGAACTCGCTTTAATTACCGGTCAAAAACCAGTAATTACGAAAGCTAAAAAATCCATCGCAAGTTTCAAACTTCGTGAAGGTCAACCTATTGGTTGTAAAGTAACTCTTCGTGGAACTCGTATGTATGAATTCCTCGACAAGTTATTCACTATCGCACTTCCACGTGTACGTGACTTCCGTGGCGTTAGCAAAAACGCTTTCGACGGACGTGGCGATTACACTTTAGGTGTAAAAGAACAATTAATCTTCCCGGAAATTGATTACGATAAGGTAAGCAAAATCCGTGGTATGGATATTGTTATCGTAACGACTGCTACCAAAGACGAAGAAGCTTATAGCTTACTCGAAATGTTAGGCATGCCGTTCCACAAATAGTAAGGAGGACAACATAAATGGCGAAAACATCATTGGTCGTACGTTATAAAAGACCACAAAAATTCAAAGTCAGAGAATACACACGTTGTGAACGTTGTGGACGTCCTCACTCAGTCATTCGTAAATTTAAGTTGTGCAGAATCTGCCTCCGTGAATTAGCTTACAAAGGCGAAATTCCAGGTATGAAGAAAGCCAGCTGGTAATCTTAGAAGGAGGAAATAACAATGGTAATGACAGATCCAATTGCAGATATGCTTACAAGAATTCGTAACGCAAATGTTATGCGCCACGAAACAGTTACTATGCCGAGTTCTACGATGAAAGTTCGCATTGCTGACATCTTAAAAGAAGAAGGCTTTATTACGGACTACGCTGTGACAGGCGATGTCAAAAAAGAACTCACAATTACATTAAAATATGCGGAAGGTGGCGTTCGTGTCATCTCTGGTTTAAAGAAAATCTCTAAACCAGGCTTACGTGTCAATGCCCCAGCAGATAAACTCCCACGCGTATTAAAAGGATTAGGAGTAGCAATTATCTCTACTTCTAAGGGAGTCATGAGTGATAAGAAAGCCCGCGCCTTAGGCGTTGGCGGCGAAGTTATCGCTTATATTTGGTAGGAGGAAAAACAATGTCACGTATTGGTCATAAGGTTATTCATATACCTGCAGGCACAACCGTTGAAGTGAACGGCAACACCATCGTTGCTAAAGGACCAAAGGGTACCGAAACTGAAACATTTGATCCAAGATTCACATATGAAATCAATGGTGAAGAATTAAGAGTAATTCGTCCAAACGATGAAAAACAAACGAAGGCATTACATGGTACAACCCGTGCATTACTTCACAACATGATCGTTGGCGTTACTGAAGGATTCAAGAAAGAGCTTGTCATCGTCGGTATCGGTTACAGAGCTCAAATGAAGGGAACCGACTTAAACTTATTTATCGGTTACTCTCACGATGTACTCATTACACCAGAACATGGTGTTAAGATTACATGCCCATCTGCAACAGAAGTTACAGTAGAAGGCACAAACCGTCAAGCAGTCGGACAAACTGCTGCCCGTATCCGTGCGGTCCGTGAACCAGAACCATATAAGGGTAAGGGTATTATGTATAAGAACGAGCATATCATCCGTAAGGAAGGTAAGCGCGCTGGTAAGAAATAATCGGTAAGGAGGAAAAAGCTATGATAACAAAAGAAAATAAAAACGTTGTTCGTCAACGTCGTCATGCTCGTGTCCGTGCTAAAATTCACGGAACCGCTACATGCCCACGTTTAAGTGTTTATCGCTCAAACGCTCACATTCATGCTCAACTTATCGATGATGTGAACGGTGTAACATTAGTTAGTTCATCTTCCGTCGCTCTCAAATTAGAGAATGGCGGAAATATTGCTGCCGCTAGCAAAGTCGGTGAAGATATCGCTAAAAAGGCTTTAGCCGCCGGTATCGAAACCATCGTCTTTGACCGCTCAGGTTATATTTATCACGGTCGTGTCAAGGCCGTTGCAGAAGCCGCTCGTGAAGCTGGCTTAAAATTCTAGGAGGAACGAAACATGCAAGAAGAAGAAAAAGAAGTAGTTGCAGTAGAAGAAACTGCTGCTCCCGCCGAAGCATCTGCTGAAAAGCGCGCTCCTCGTGGAGATCGTCGCCCACGTGGCGATCATAAAGGAGACCGTCGTGGTCGCCGCCCAGAACGTCAAGAAAAACAATACGAAGAACGCGTAGTCGCAATCAATCGTGTTAGTAAGACCGTTAAGGGTGGACGTCATATGCGTTTCTCCGCCGTTGTCGTCGTTGGCGATGGCAAAGGCAAATTCGGCTTTGGAACAGGTAAAGCCATGGAAGTACCTGATGCAATCAAAAAAGCATTAGAAGCTGCCAAAAAGAACATGTTCCGAGTCCATATGGTGAAAGGTGATACCATCCCTCACGAAGTGGAAGGCATCTTCGGTGCAACCAAGGTTTTCTTAAAACCTGCCCCTGAAGGTACCGGAATCATCGCTGGTGGCCCAGTACGGGCTATCTTGGAATTAGCTGGTGTCAAGAATATTTATTCCAAAGTTTACGGCGCTCGTAGACCAATCAACATTCTACGCGCTACCACTGCTGGTCTTCAATCTTTAAAGACCTATGGTGAAGTTAAAGCGCTCCGTAAATAGTTAGCGCTACAAATTATTCTAAAGAAATAGGGAGGTGCACATAATGAAACTGCATGAACTCGAATACACAGAGGGAGCCCGTAGAGCTTCATTCCGCGTTGGACGTGGTATTGGAACTGGAAACGGTAAAACATCTGGAAAAGGACAAAAAGGTCAAAACTCTAGAAGCGGTGGCGGAACACGTCTCGGCTTCGAAGGTGGTCAAAACCCATTATTCCGTCGTTTACCAAAAAGAGGCTTCCACAATTCTACTCGTATCGAATTCGCAATTGTTAACGTCGAGGATTTAGAAGTTTTCGAAGATGGCGTTGAAGTCACTCCAACATTATTGAAAGAAGCCGGACTTGTCCGTAAAGAATATGATGGAGTTAAAATCTTAGGTAATGGTACATTAACTAAGAAATTAACAGTCAAAGCCAATAAATTCTCTAAAGCTGCTGAAGCTGCTATCAAAAATGCTGGCGGAACAATTGAGGTGATTTGAGTATGAAGAAAATCATTTCTATCTTAAAGAATAAAGAAATTATGGGGAGAATCGTATTTACACTTGCGATTCTTCTTGTATTCCGTATTGGCTCTGCCATTACGATTCCAGGCGTCACAGTTAAAGATTTAGACTTTACCGAAAATAGCGTCTTCGGCCTAATGAACTTATTAGGCGGTGGTGCGTTATCTACGTTCTCTATCTTTGCTCTAGGCGTATCCCCATATATTACTTCTTCCATTATCGTCGAACTTTTATCCATGGATGTTTTACCTGCATTAGCAGAATTAAGCAAACAAGGACAAACGGGACGTAAGAAAATGGAAATGACGACTCGTTACTTAACACTCCTTCTTGGAGCTGTTCAAGCATATGGCATTATCAAAACCATGGAAAACAGTGATTACATCACTTTAACCATGGGAACCAGTTTCTGGGATTATGCCTACATTGTTACCATCCTTATGGCTGGCGGTATGTTAGTCATGTGGTTAGGTGACCAAATTACTACCAAAGGACTTGGAAATGGTATTTCTGTCATTATCTTCGCGGGTATTGTCTCATCCTTACCAAGTCAAATGACAACCGCATTCCAACAATGGTTATATTACCCATTAATGAGTAATGTTTCTTCAAGAATTCTTGAAGGTGCCATTCGTTTCGCTTTGTATGTTGTCGCTTATCTTCTCATCGTCTGCTTCGTTGTATTTGTGGAACTTTCCAAAAGAAAAATCCCAGTCCAACATTCAGGCAAGAGTGGATCAGCCAAAATGTCGCAAGCAAGTTTCTTACCAATTAAGATTAACTCTGCTGGCGTCATTCCTGTGATTTTTGCTTCTTCCATCATGATGGCACCTACGGTTATCGCAAGTTTCATCACCGGAGCTGACTTGAACGCAGAATGGTTGAATGTCTTCTCAACGACCGCAATGACCAAAATGCCTTGGTTTAATGACAAGGTATGGTACATGCCATGGGGCTTAATTATTTACCTCATCTTAATCTTTGCGTTCTCATTCTTCTATTCCAATCTTCAAATCAATCCAGAGCAATTATCCATTAACTTCTATAACAACGGATCGTACATTCCCGGTATTCGTCCAGGAAACCTTCCTGGTAATGAAACCGAACGTTATGTTCGTAAAGTGTTAAATCGTGTTACATTTATTGGTGCTAGTGCCTTAGCGTTAATCGCCGCACTCCCAGTCGTGTTAACACTTACCGGTGTTTTACCTCAACAACTTGCTTTAGGTGGAACAGGTTTAATCATCGTTGTTGGTGTAGCTCTCGAGCTCAACTCACAAGTCGATGGTTTACTCGCCGGAAAGAGCTTTGACGAAGTCACTTCAAATGCAAAGAGAGGATACTAAAAATGAATATTATTTTAATGGGGCCTCCAGGTGCAGGCAAAGGAACACAAGCAAAGAAAATTATCGCTGAATTTCATATCCCTCATATTTCTACGGGGGATATGTTCCGCGAAGCGATAAAAGCAGGCACCGATTTAGGAACGCTTGCTGCAAGTTACATCAACAAGGGACTTTTAGTTCCTGATGAAGTCACAATCGGATTAGTCAAAGAAAGATTAATGCAAGACGATTGTGCAAATGGATTTCTTCTCGATGGTTTCCCAAGAACCATCCCGCAAGCAGAAGCTTTGGAGAAATTATTAGAAGAAATTCATCGGCCAATTACCATGGTCATCGATATTACGGCAGATAAAGAAGCTTTAATTCGTCGTATTAGTGGTCGTCGTGTTTGTAAAACATGTGCGGCACCTTATCACATTGAATTTAAGCCAAGTAAGGAACCCGATGTGTGCGATTTATGCCACGGACCTTTAATTCAACGTAAAGATGATACTGTTGAGGTATTGACCGAAAGATTAGATGCCTATGAAACCCAAACCAAACCATTAGTTAACTTCTATAAAGAACGCAACTTACTTAAATCGGTTGATGGGTTACAAGACATTGAAGACGTCTTCAAAGACATCTCCACCTTATTAAGAGGAGAATAAAGACATGATTATCGTGAAATCGCCTCGAGAAATCGAGCTGATGCGCGAAGCTGGTAGAATTACGGGGAGTGTATTTGATGCACTCCAACCGTATCTCAAGCCGGGCGTTACTACTGAAGAATTAGATCGAGTTGCAGAAAAAACAATTCGCTCACAAAATGCCACTCCAGGCTTTAAAGGCTATGGCGGATTTCCTGCCACTTGCTGTATTTCTGTGAATGATACATTAGTTCATGGATTTCCTAGCAAATATCGCCTCAAAGAAGGAGACATTGTTTCTGTTGATGTAGGCGCTGTCTATAAGGGTTACAATGGTGATGCCGCTAGAACATTCGCAATTGGTAAAATTAGCGATAACGCTGCGAAATTAATTCGCGTAACCGAAGAATGTTTCTGGTTAGCTATCAAATTAGTCAAACCTGGTGTATATCTTTCTGATATTTCTCACCAAATCCAAGTTCATGCCGAAGAGAATGGTTTCTCCATCCCTCGCGACTATACAGGACATGGTATTGGTATGGAACTTCATGAAGATCCAATTATTCCAAATTATGGTCTTCCTGGACATGGTGTGAAACTTCGTCCTGGCATGTGCTTAGCAATTGAGCCAATGCTTCACGAAGGATCAAGAGAAACTAGAACCATGGAAGATGGGTGGACAGTCAAAACGGTTGATGGTAAATTAGCCGGCCATTATGAAAATACGATTGTCGTTACCGAAGAGGGCTGTGAAGTCCTCACATTAAGTAAAAACATGAAATAGTGGAGGAAAAAAATGGCAAAAGAAGATGTCATTGAAGTCGAGGCGGTAGTCGTTGAAACACTTCCAAACGCAATGTTTAGAGTGAAGCTTTCTAACGGCGTCGTAATTCTCGCTACCGTTTCTGGTAAAATCCGTATGAACTACATTCGCATTCTACCAGGTGATAGAGTTACGGTGGAAATATCGCCCTACGATTTAACACGGGGCAGAATCACATTTAGATTTAAATAAAAAAAACGAGGAGGAAATTTTTATGAAAGTCAGACCCTCAGTCAAACCTATCTGCGATAAATGCAAAGTGATTCGTCGTCATGGCCGCGTTATGGTCATTTGCTCGAATCCAAAACATAAGCAGAGACAAGGAAATTAGGAGGAATTTAGAATATGGCACGTATTGCTGGAGTAGATATTCCAAACGAGAAACGTGTTGTCATCTCCCTTACCTACATCTACGGTATTGGACCGACAACTGCAAAGAAAATTTTAAGCAAATTAAATATTAACGAAGATATTCGTGTTAAGAACTTAACCGAAGAACAACTTACTGCTATCCGTAGTGAAGTCGCTCATATTAAGGTTGAAGGCGATCTCCGTCGTGAAGTCGCTTTAAACATTAAACGTCTTCAAGAAATCGGATGTTATCGCGGACTTCGTCATCGTAAAGGCCTTCCTGTTCGTGGACAACGCACAAGAACCAACGCTCGTACACGTAAAGGACCTAAAAAGACCATTGCGAATAAGAAGAAAGCAACACAATAAAGAAAGTGAGGAAATAGAGATATGGCTAAAGCAACAAAGAAAGCTTCTACTACACGTAAGAAGAAAATTAAAAGAAGCTATACGAAAGGTATTGCTCACATTCACTCCACTTTCAACAACACCATTGTTACAATCACCGATGAAGCTGGAAACGTCATTGCATGGTCTAGCGCTGGTGCATTAGGATTCAAGGGTGCTAAAAAATCCACACCTTTTGCCGCACAAATGGCTGCTGAAGCTTGCGCAAAAGTTGCATTGGATCAAGGAGTCAAAACAGTTGATGTTAACGTCAAAGGTCCAGGACCAGGTCGTGAATCGGCTGTCCGTAGCTTACAAGCTGCCGGTCTTAGCATTGTTATGATTACCGATACAACACCAATCCCACATAATGGTTGCCGTCCACCAAAGCGTCCACGTGGTTAATTGTTGTCTCAATAACTAAGTTGATTGCAAAAGGAGGAAACCAAAATGAGAAAATTTGAAAAACCTGATTTTAAAGTCGCAGAATATGATTTAAAGAACGATTCCGGTCGTTTCGTCATTGAACCACTTGAGAGAGGATTTGGTATTACTTTAGGTAATGCTTTACGTAGAGTACTCTTATCTTCCTTACCAGGTGCTTCTGTTTATGCGGTAAAAATCGAAGGTGCTCGTCATGAATTTAGTGCCTTAGATGGTATTGAAGAAGATGTTACTACCATCATCTTAAACTTAAAAGATCTTGTCTTAAAGATTAATAGTGAAGATGAAACAGTAGCAAAGAAAATTGTAGTTGACGCAAAAGGACCATGTACCGTTTTAGCGGGTGACTTAGAACTTCCAGAAGATGTCGAAGTCATTAACCCAGAATTAGAAATTGCACATGTCGCTGAAGGCGGAGAATTACAAATGACGATTTACGCACGTAATGGTCGTGGTTATGTAACTGCCGAAGGAAATAAGACCAGTACACAACATATTGGTACGATTCCAACTGATTCGAACTATTCTCCAATTACTAAAGTAAGCTATACGATTGAACCAACCCGTGTGGGTCATGATTCCCGTTATGATCGCTTAATTTTAGAAATTGAAACCAACGGATCAATGCTTCCTCAAGACGCGCTTGCATTAGCAGCTAAAATCTTAGTTGAACACTTCTCCTTATTTGAAGAAGTTAGCGAAATCGCTAAGAACGTTGATGTAATTGCGGAAAAAGTTGAAGAAGAAAGCAATAAATATGAAGATATGACAATTGAAGAACTCGATTTATCAGTTCGTTCATACAACTGCTTAAAGAGAGCAGGTATCCAAACAGTCTTAGAATTAACACAAAGATCTGAAGAGGATATGATGAAAGTTAGAAATTTAGGAAAGAAATCTTTAAAAGAAGTCAAAGAAAAATTAATGGCATTCGGTCTTTCTTTCCGCGATTTCGAATAGGAGGAAAGAAAAATGCCAGCACAAGGTCGTAAAAATGTTCATGGTAAAACCGGTGTCCGTTTTAAAGCCGCTTATACCTCAAGCAAATACAACAATATGCTTCGTAATGTCGTCAGTGAATTAATTCTTCACGAACGCGTTACAGTCACTTTAGGCATTGCTAAAGATGTCGTAAAGATGGCGGATCGTTTAGTTACTTATGCTAAGAAAGGTGATTTACATCATCGTCGTTTAGCAGCAAGTGTTGTACGTGAAATTTCATTAGGTAAAGGTGACGATACCTTAGCTCTTGAAAAATTATTTACCGTTTTAGGTCCACGTTATATGGATAGAAACGGTGGATATACCCGTATTTTAAAACTTGCCAATCGTCAAGGTGACAACGCTCCTATGGCGATTGTTGAATTTGTAAAATAATTCAATTTACTGCAATAAAAAAGCCTCCCTTTGGGGAGGTTTTTTTGTGCGCTTTTTTATTTATTCGCTTTACCAATACAACCGAAGATTTCACATTTATGTTTAACGATTTCTTGAATTCCTTTTTTACCAGGACCAATAATTTTACGCATATCCATAAATAAATCTGGATGCTCCGCTAAAAGGTTACGGACAATTTGTTCCCAAGCAATTTGGTTTTCGGTATTGACGTTAATTTTAGATGTACCGCATGCAATGGCCTTTTTAATTTGGAAATCTGGGATACCTGAACCACCATGGAGTACAAGAGGAATACCAACGGCTTCGTTAATTTCTTCCATTTCTTTAAAACCAAGTTTAGGTTCTCCGTGATATGGGCCGTGTACAGAGCCTAGAGCAGGCGCTAGTGCGTCAATTCCGGTTTCCTTGACCATTTGAACGCATTCATCTTTATCCGCGTACATGCTCTCGGCAACGACGGTTTCTTCTTTACCACCAATTTTTCCTAATTCGGCTTCTACCGTAACATTAAATGGTCTTGCATAGTCTACAACTTTTTTTGTTAAAGCAACATTTTCTTCAAAAGGAAGTTTTGATCCATCAATCATGACAGAAGAGAATCCTGCGTCGATGGCGGCTTTACAGACTTCAAAGGATGCGCCGTGATCAAGATGAATAGCAACAGGAATATCAATGTTTTGATCGGACATGTAGGCTTTAATCATTTCAACAACGACATGCCAACCTCCCATATATTTGGTTGCGCCTTCAGATACACCGAGAATGACTGGAGTTCTGAGTGCTTTACATTCATCTAGAATTGCTTGCATCCATTCTAGATTGTTGATGTTGAATTGCCCAACGGCGTAATGGCCTTCATGGGCATCTTTTAGCATTTGCTTCATGTTTACAATAGGCATAAATAATCACTCCTTTTCCTATTAAAAACGTAATTTTCTGGTTATAAAATCGTTGACTTGTAACCGCTTTCATTATATACTATATACAAGAGATTTGGGAGGAAAAATTATGAAAAAGAAAATCTTATCTCTATTTTTAATTGCGTTCTCCGCATTTACCGTTGCATCGTGCGGAAAACAAGATAATTCTGCTGCGGTAAAAGCCGCTATTGAAGATGCACAAACATTGTCTTCTGCTGAAATTTTAGAAAAAGCTAAAGCAGAAGTCGGAGACAACGAAGTTCAAGTTTTTGGTAACTCAAGTGCTTTAGAGAAAGCGTTGGTTAACTTCACTAATGCTACGGGTATCAAAATTGCGAACAACAAATTAAATGATGGTCCTTTGTATGAAAAACTAGAAAACACCATCGGAAAAAAACAATATTCTGCGGATATGGTTTTAATCCAAGATGGTAATAGCTTACAAACCAAAATGTTAAACACAGGCTATCTTGTTGATTACACACCAAAAGACTACAAAGATGTATTAGCTGCGGATGACTTACATCCAACCGCTGCTGTCTACTTAAACAAAGTATTTATGTATAATAATACTGGAGTGGAAGGCGAAGAAACCAAAGCTGGTGTCTTAAAGAACTATTTGACCAATGTCTGGCAATTAGCAGGTTCTTCTACCGATAAAGGTCATATTAGCAATGTTTCCTTTAAACTTGCTACCCAAGAAAATATTAATATGAACTTCTTAGCTATGTTAACCAGTGATGAATGGGTAGGAAAATTAAAAGCTGCTTATAAAGATTTCTACGGAAAAGATTACGAAGAAGAAACCCAATACAAAAATATTGGTTATAAGTGGATTGCTGAATTCTTAAAGAACTCAAAAGCCCATGAAAAAGATGGAACCGCCTGCAAAGATACAGCCAAAGGAACAAGCGGAACGATTGCTTATTGTAACTTCAATAAATTAAAAGATTTAAAAGAAGAAGGCGTTGGAAAACAAGATAAAAACAACATTACAACCGCAGCCTTAGAAGGCGATGGCGTTAAAGGATTTGGTGGTTTCGTTTATAAAATGTACGCTATGGTTGCTAAAAATGCAAAATATCCATATGCTGCTTGTGCATTAGTAAATTACATTTTATCCGTCGAAGGATTCCAAGGTGCTTGGGGTACTAACTTAGGTTATTATTCTACTAACCCAAATGCTGCAATTGCAGATGGCGATAAAGCATTATCCTGGTGGAAACAAAACTGTGTTATCGAAAATCCTTCTTATGTTGCAAGCGTCTATTCAGATGTTTATGATTACGTTTCTCAATTTGAAGCTTAATCAATTGTAATTTAAAAAGATCCAATGGTGCACAAATTAATCTTTGTGCACCATTATTGTTTATAGGAGAAAAAAATGGAAACTACAGCGCAAAGAGTAGATGGTAAAGGACACAAGATTTTAAATCGGATGAGAGCGTTCTTTAGTAAGCCATCGAATATTATTTTGGTAATTTTCGCTGTATTATTAACCATTACCGTAATTATTCCGTTGATCTTCTTGTTATTGAATACATTCCAAGTTCATATTGGTGAAAGTGGGCTAGGGAAGCCAGGAACTTATACATTTAATCACTGGAAAACCATTCTAACAAGTTCAACGTATAATTACGCATTCAATAACTTCTGGAAACCCTTAGGAAACTCCATTTTAATGTCTTTAGTAGCATGTTTCATTGCCGTTTTCTTTGGTGGGAGTATTGCGTGGTTAATAACGCGTTCAAATTTACCTTGTAAAAAATTTATTTCACTTGTATTTGTTTTCCCATATATTATGCCATCATGGTCGATTGCTATGTTCTGGGAGAACTTATTTAAAAACACTTCAATTCCAAATACAACACAAGGAATTTTCCAAGGCTTTTTCGGTATTTGTATGCCAGAAAAATTTGTTTATGGATTTTGGCCTTGTGCAATATGTTTAGGAATTCACTACGCACCATTTGCTTATATTCTCATTGGTGGAATTTTAAGAAATATGGATGCAAACTTAGAAGAAGCCGCGACGATTTTAAAAGCTTCAAGATTGAAGATTTTAATGAAGATTACTTTACCGATTGTTATGCCAGCCTTATTATCAACGGTTTTATTGGTATTTGCTTCTTCGGTAAGTAGTTATACTGTTCCGATGTTTTTAGGGCCGAAAGCTAGTTTCTATACGATATCGCTGAAGATGAAGAGCTTATTGCAAACTTCACAAAAAGTCGGGCAAGGTTATGTTGAAGCGGTAATATTATTATTAATGTCTACGGGCATTTTATTAATCAACCAATTTATGACGGGAAAAAGAAAATCCTTTACCACAGTAACGGGAAAATCTTCACAAGTATCTTTAGTGAAATTAGGCAAAGTAGCGAAACCTGTTATTACAACTTTGGTTATGATTTTCGTTATCTTCTTTGCAGTAACACCTCTTTTCACGTTTGCGTTAGAAAGTGTTACTAGAGAAAGTGGAAACTTAAAAACATTAACACTTCATTATTGGACCTCAAAAACTGACACTACTGACTTAATTTCAGGCAGTGTAGGTATCTTAAGAAACAAAACAATCTGGAAAGCTTTTGGTAACTCACTATTGTTATCTTTAGTAAGTGCCTTCTTCGCGGGAACCTTTGGTATCTTAATTGGTTATTCTGTAGCGAGAAATCGGGGAAGTAAACTAGCAAACTACGTTTCAAACTTAGCGTTCTTCCCATATTTGATTCCGGCCATGAGTTTCTCAGCCGTATATCTTGCTATTTCTTGTACAGAAGCGTTCTCGTTCTTATATGAATCAATGGCCCTGATGATGATTGTTGGTTCTATTAAATTCTTGCCATTTGCTTCTCGAAGCGGAACAAGCGCAATGATGCAGGTAAGTGGTGAAATTGAAGAGGCCGCCATTATTGTTGGCGTTCCATGGTGGAAGAGAATGTTAAAGGTTTTATTCCCAATTCAAAAGTCGAGCTTTATTTCCGGATATTTATTACCATTTATCTCATGTATGAGAGAATTATCCTTATTCGTTTTAATTTCAGGTGCAGGTAGCATTTTAACAGCAGTATTACAAGATTATGAATCATATGACGCTATCCAAATGAGCAATGGAATTAACTTGATTATTATCGTAACTGTTATTGTTATCAATCTGGTTATTAACAAATTGACAGGTGCTTCTATTGATAAAGGTGTAGGAGGAAACTAAAATGCCAGAGATTATTTTAAAAAATATTACTAAAAGATGGGGAAACTTCGTTGGTGTTGATAACTTAAACTTAGTCATTCCTGATCGTTCATTTATTACTTTACTTGGCCCATCTGGATGTGGAAAAACAACCACACTTCGTATGATTGCGGGTCTAGAAACCCCAACAGAAGGTCAAATTATTATTGATGGTGTGACGGTGTTTGATTCGGAAAAAGGAATCAACGTATCACCAGCAAAAAGAGATGTTGGCTTTTTATTCCAAAACTATGCTTTATGGCCACATATGACGGTTTATCAAAACATTGCTTTTGGTCTAGAAAACTTGAAATGGAAAAAAGAAGATATTAAAGCACGTGTTCATGAATTACTTGTTATGTTAAAAATTGAACAATTTGAAAAAAGATATCCTTCCGAACTTTCCGGTGGTCAACAACAACGTGTCGCTATTGCGCGTACTTTAGCGCCTCGTCCAAAGGTTTTATTTATGGATGAACCATTAAGTAACCTTGATGCGAAATTACGTTTAGAAATGCGTACAGAACTTAAAAGATTGCATCTTGAGACCAATTCAACATTTGTCTATGTTACGCACGATCAATTAGAAGCTATGACTTTAGCAACGAACGTATGCTTAATGAAAGAAGGTTTATTACAACAATACGAACCTCCTTTAAAAGTATATAGTGAACCGAACAATTTATTTGTCGCGGACTTCGTTGGTAACCCAACGATGAACTTCGTTACTTGCAAAGCCAAACAAATTTCTGAAAGTGAACTAGAAATTGATTTCCATGGCACACCATTACGCTTTATGTGTAATGAAGCGATGAAACTAGAGAATGAAGATGTGGTTTTAGGTATCCGTCCAGAACACATTGTGTTAAGTAAGACAGGACTTAAAGCAAAGGTTTATTCCACCCTTCCTTCTGGTATGGAAACCACGGTTAAAATTTCTTTTAACGACGATATTTTAACTTCTGTTGTTTTTGGAATCATTGACTATGCGGTAGATACTGAAGTGCATCTCCAATTTACCAGTAACCATATTGTATTGTTTGATAAAGAATCAACCAATCGTATCGCTATTGGTGAATTAAAAATGCCTAGTAAAAAATAAGACAAAATAAAACGGCAATTTTATTTGCCGTTTTTCTTTTGCTCTTTTTTTGGTTCTTCTTCCTCAGGGAGATCTTCTTGTAGACCAATGAATTGTTCTTGAATAACTTTAGTGCCGCTTAATATTTCATGTAAAGTAAGAGCGGGTTTGGTAGCTACTACAAATATCGTAGCGAGTAAAGGAAGAATAATATATAAGAAACTTGTTAAAAAGTATCTAAAGATAATGTTTTCAACAACAAAGAGAATAAAGAAACGAAGCATTATTTTGACATTGCTCGCTAATTCGTTATTCTTTAAATTCACTAACGCCTGTTTACAAATCATCATGCCGATGGTTCGTTTTTTCTTATCAAAAATAGGAATAATTAATTCAAAAGTTAAAAGGGATATCGCAATAGAAGCGGTGTAGACTAGAAAATAATTGCGATAGAATTTTCCATAGTTTTTCTTATAAGTTTCGGATTCATTTAATTTCGTTTGTAAATTCGTAAGAGCGGTTTGACATTTTTCCGCTATGTCATCATCGGATAATGTTGAATCTTTTTCTTTTAATACTTTTAAATAGGTAGTGGAATCTAGAGTATAGATTCCATAATCCGATCCTTTCATATACGGATATTCATTCGCATCACAAATTCGAATGACTTCGTTATTGATGTTTTGAATATAAGAAGCGGAGTAGCGTTCTATACATTTGGTTCCAATCGTGTAGAAAAGTAAAACGTAAAATAAAACGAAAATCAAAAAATCAATAAAAGCAGACAGAAATCGCTTCTTTTTTGATATTTTTTCTACGTCTTTCATTCCATATAATAGTTCTAAATCATCATTTGCGTTTGCCAAGGTTTTATTCTCCTTCTATTTCATCAACGATATGTAATTTTATTAAAGCAGCAGCAATACCATCATGATTATGATCAAGGGTATGTAACGAGAATCTTTTTTTGAGTTCATCCGGGGCATTTCCCATTAAAAAGCCATAATGAACTTCATTTAACATTTCGACATCGTTATAATTATCACCAAAAGCGATTGCACCTTCCAGTGAATAATTCTCAATCTTACAAAATTCTTGAATAGCAGTAGCTTTTGTAATTCCGCTTTGCATGATTTCTAAAAGAATTGGAGAAGATTTTACAATGGAAAATTGTGGAAAATGTTGCTTTAAATCTTCTTCAATCGATAAGATTTTTTCAGGATTACAGATGCATAAAATTTTATGCACAACCGAAGAAGAAAGCGTATCAATTGTACCTTCTAAAGATGTCGCTTCAACAATGGTTTCTTCTCTAATAATCCGAGGATCTTTTCTTGATTTTACTACCCATTCATCAAAAGAATAAAGGCACCAGGATAAATCAAAATTCTTTTCTTCTATGTATTGAAGAATTTTCCGAGCTTCTTCTTTTTCAATTTCTTTATGATATAAAACATCATGATTTCCATTCAGTATCAAAGCGCCACTATAAGAAATAATAGGACAGTGGAGTTGATATCTTTTTAAAATGGGGTAAATACCCGAAGGACTACGAGCAGAAACGATAACAAAAGGAATGTTTTTCTTTTCTAATTCTTTTATCGCGATTTCAGTTTTTTTACTGATTTGATGTTCGGAGTTTAATAAAGTTCCATCCACATCGCTAAAGACGATATATTTCATTAAAAAACCTCCTTTTTGTTAGATTTATTATACCGAAATTTGTACTATCTTGCAATTTTTTAAAATGAAAAATATATTGTCATGAAACCGCTAACAAGGTAAAATATAAGTAGAAAATTTTAATGAAATTAGGAGGAAGATTCATGAAATCTTATCATGAAGAATGGGAACCTGCTTATAGTCCTGATTTAGTGATTGAAGAAGCATCTCGATGTTTATTATGCTTAGATGCTCCTTGTTCATCATCTTGTCCAGCAGGAACAGACCCAGCTAAATTTATTCGTAGTGTGCGTTTCCGTAATTTTAAAGGTGCGGCGGAAACGATTCGTATTAATAATGCCTTAGGTGCCGTTTGTGCGCGCGTATGTCCAACAGAAAAATATTGTCAATTAGCGTGCTCTAGAACACAAATTGATCGACCCATTGATATTGGAAGAATTCAAAAGTATGTGACCGATTTTGAAGATCGTATTCAAATGAAAGTTTATCATAAAGAAGCTTCAACTGGTAAAAGAGTGGCCATTATTGGTGCAGGACCTTCGGGCTTACAAGCGGCGGCTTCTTTAGCCTTAAAGGGTCATGAAGTCACCATTTATGAAAGCCAAGAAAAAGCGGGTGGCTGGTTGCGTTATGGTATTCCTGAATATCGCTTACCAAATGAAATCGTTGATAAAGAAATTCATCGCATTGAAGAATTAGGTGTAAAGATTGTAACGAATACAAATATTGATGATGATCGACTTGCAAAATTATTAAAAGAATATGATGCGGTTTTATTATCGACAGGTTCACCAACCGGTCGTATTTTACCGATTTTTGAAAAGGTTAAAAATGTTGAAACTGCGGTTCACTTCTTAGCAAGAGTAAAAGAAGCAAAAGGCAATGTAGAAGTTCCTAATAAAGTATTAATTATTGGTGGTGGCGATGTCGCTATGGACGCTGCTACAACTTTAAAAGCATTAGGTGCTCAAGATGTAGTCGCCGTTGCTAGAGAAACGGCCGCCCGTTTCCCAGCCAGTAAAGAAGAATATCAAACTTCCCATGAAGCAAGAGTGTCTATTATTGATGGTTTTACGCCTATTGATGTTAAAGATAACACTGTGACATTTGAACATGTTTCCATGAAAGGTAAACTTGAAATCACTGCGGATTTAATTCTCATTGCTTGTGGACAAATTTCTTCTTTAGAAAGTATGAAGAGTATTCCTCAAACCCGTGGAGAAGCAGAAACGGAAAATAATTTAGTAAAAGGATTCCATAATTTATTTGTAGCGGGTGACATCGTTAAAGGCGATAAAAGTGTTGTGTATGCCGTTAGAACCGGTAAAGTTGCAGCGAATGATATCGATAATTATTTAAAAGGAGGAAAGAAAAATGACTGATTTATCCATTGATTTTTTAGGTGTTCATTTTCCTAACCCATTCTGTTTATCCTCCTCACCGGTAGGTAACTGCTATGAAATGTGCGCAAAAGCTTATGAAACAGGTTGGGGTGGCGTAGTATTCAAGACCATTGGTCCTAAACATTTCGTCATTCGTGAAGTTTCTCCTCGTTTTGATGCCTTAAGAAAAGAAGCAACGCCATGGATTGGTTTTAAAAACATGGAACAAATTGCTGAACATAGTCTAGAAGACAATTTAAGAGACTTAAGAAGATTAAAAGAGAATTACCCTAACCACGTTCTTATCGCGTCGATTATGGGCACAAATGAAGAGGATTGGGTCGAATTAGCTAAGCTGGTGGAAGAAGCTGGTGCCGATATGATTGAAATGAACTTATCCTGTCCACAAATGACTTCTCACGCGATGGGATCCGATGTTGGAAGTAATCCTGCTTTATGTAAAAAATATTGTGAAGCCGTAAAAAGAGGTTCTAAATTACCGATGATGGCGAAAATGACACCGAACATTGGTGATATGTGTGAAGTGGCCATCGCTTGTATTGCGGGTGGTGCGGATGGTATTGCTGCTATTAACACGGTTAAATCCATTTTAAATGTCGATTTAGAAAAGAAGATTGGTCTTCCAATTGTAAACGGAAAATCTTCCATCTCGGGTTATTCAGGAAAAGCAGTAAAACCAATCGCATTACGTTTTATTCAACAAATGCGTACGAATCCTCAATTAAAGAATGTTCCTATTTCTGGTATTGGTGGTATTGAAACTTGGGAAGATGCTTGTGAATTCTTCTTATTAGGAGCAACGACTTTACAAGTAACAACCGCGATTATGCAATATGGTTATCGTATTGTTGAAGACTTAATTTCCGGTATGTCCTATTATTTAGAAGATCATGGATATCATCATCTTTCTGAAATTATTGGTTTAGCGAATGATAATATTATTCCATGTGAAGAATTAGACCGTGATTATATCGTTTATCCAAAATTTAATGAAGAGACTTGTGTGGGCTGTGGCCGCTGCTACATTTCTTGTTTTGATGGAGGCCATCAAGCGATTGTCTTTGATGAAGAAAAACGTAGACCATCAGTGAATAAAGAAAAATGTGTGGGTTGCCATTTATGCGCAACCGTATGTCCAACGCGTTCTATCTCAAAAGGTGAAATTTTCTATAAAAACGGAGATAGAAAAGAAAAACCGATATTATAAAGTAAACGAAAAAGCGAGGATTTATCCTCGTTTTTTTGTTATCTTTTCTATTTTTGGGGAATGATGTAAAATAGAGTAGAAAAGAGGGATGATGATGAATTTATCCAAAGTACAAGTAAAGCCTATCAAAAAAGAAGTTGATTTGTTAGGAAACTTTGAAGAAACCAATTTAGGTTATACAACCCTAGAATTAGCCAAAGAAGAAGCGGAAAGATGCTTACATTGTCCGCATGCTCCTTGTATGAAAGCTTGTCCAGCTCATAATCATATTCCTGATTTTATTGAACAAATTAAAAATGGAAATGGTTTAGAAGCCAATAAAATATTACGAATTACTACGATTTTTTCTTCTATTTGTGGTCGCGTATGCCCGCACGAAAAACAATGTGAAAGCGTATGTGTCCGGGCAAGAAATGGGGAGGCGGTTGCCATTCGTAATTTAGAGCGCTTTGCCTCAACTTTTTCAGTAACCATGGAAAAGCCTAAGGAAGAAAGAAAAGAAAAAATTGCTATTATTGGCGCTGGTCCTGCGGGACTTATGTGCGCGTATCGATTAAGAACACATGGTTATCAAGTCGATATTTATGATGAAAATCAAAAAGCGGGCGGTGCACTAACTTATTCCATTCCATCTTTCCGTTTACCTTATGAAGAAGTCGAAAAAGTCGTTAAGAATTTAGAAGGAATGGGAGTTCAATTTTTCTTAAATCATAAAGTCGAAGGAGATTTAGAAACTTTTATTTCAGATCGTGGTTATCAAAAAATGGTAGTGGCCACCGGCGCAACAAAAGATAAATATATGCATTTACCAGGAGAAAATTTAGAAAACGTTTGGCCAGCGAATGCATTATTAATTAAAGCGAAAAAAATTATGCTTCATGAACTTGAAGAAGAACTACCTTTAAAAAATGCGAAAAAAGTTGTAGTTATTGGCGGCGGAAATACGGCGATGGACGCTGCTTCATACTTACGTAGATTAGGTGTAGAAGTTATCGTAATGTATCGACGCTCAGAAGAAGAAATGCCCGCAAATAAAGAAGAACTTGAAGAAGCAAAAAAAGAAGGTATTCAATTTATGTTCTTAACAAATCCTAACGCTTTTTTAGGAGAAAAAGAGGTTTCTGCTATTTCTTTTGTTCATATGGAACTATTAGATGAGCTTGATAAAAGTGGTAGAAAGAAATGCAGAGAAAAGCCGAATTCACAAGAGAATTTGCAAGGAGTTGGTGGTGTAGTTACTGCAATAAGCGCTTCTAGTAATATTGAATTCATTCCTAATGCGTTTGATATGAGTTCGTGGGGAAGTATTGTTGTAAATGATGAAGGTCAAACGAGTAATGACCAATTTTATGCAGGTGGCGATGTTGTAACGGGACCCTTAACCGTTGTTCATGCAATGAAAGCGGGAGACACCATTGCAGAATCTATTCATCAATCTTTAATCAATAAATAAAAAAATGGGTAATGTGTGATAACTTACCCATTTTTTTATGATGTGGTTATAATTTATTTTGTTAGTTCTGCTTCTTTTTTATGACGAATAAAGGAACAAACTAAATTTTCATTTAAAATAAGAAGGAGTCCAACATATATAAAAGCATCGAATAGTAAAATGATAATAATTCTTTCAAAATAAGAATAATTGAAAACTGATAAATAACGATTAGCAAAATAAGAAATAACGGCGACAACAATAGCAGAAACAAGTATTTTTAAATTGTTTTTGTTGAAAATTGCTTTAAAAGAATACTCTCGAGTTAAGTAAATAAGAATAACTAAGATAATTAAATCAGTTATAGATGTTGCTAAGGCAATTCCAATAGAAGGAGAAGAAGAGAATACTTTTGCTAGAATTACACTAAGAAGTAAATTGCTTAACATGCCACCGCTCATGGTATATAGATAAATCTTTTCTTTCCCCATGGGTAATAAAATAGAGTTATAAATCATATCTGAAATTGAATAAGTGAGCGTCATACTTGCAAGAATAATTAACGTTGTAGCGGCGTTTTCATAACCATTTGCCCCAGATATTAAACCAGTAACACTATGAGAAAGTGTAGTTAACGTGGCAATTGCGGGTAAAGCAATAAAGCAACAAATATTCATACTATATCGCGTTAAATTATGGAAAAACACTTTATTTTCCATTTGATAATAATACGTAGCGCGCGGAATGAACACAGCGCTTAAAGAAGTAATTAAAGTAATTACGACTTCAATGGCTTTAATGCCTACAGAATAGGAGCCGACTTCTTTTTTTGTAGGGTCCATTAACCCTAAAATAAACGAATCGTTTTGATTATAAAGCGTTAAAACAATGGATAAACCAAAAACAACAAGTAAAGGTTTGATATAGGCTTTCAGTTGATAAGGTCTTGTTTTTTTAAAAGAAATATGTCGATGTAAGAAAAGTAAATTCAAAAATACGGTAATATAAGTCGTCATACAGGCAAAGAAAGCATATAAATAGATTTGTTCTTCAAAGGGACGAACTACACCATTTTCAGGAAGTTTAATATATAAAAGAATTAATAAAGCAGAAGTGGCTAAAGCAAGAATGGAACGGAAAGCTGTATAGTAATGTTTTTCTAAAGCAATATAAATCCATTCAAACGAGAAAGCACCGACTAAAAAATTCGTGGAAAGAAGGAAAATCAATGCGCGATTTTTCCATAATTCGCCTTGACTGGCTACCATAATAGTCACCATGAGACCAAAAGATAATAAAGTTAAAATGGCTTGTAGTAAAAAGAATTCCTGGGCTTTATGAGATAAAGCTTCTTTATCATCACGAACTTTTGTACATTCGCGAATCGCAATGGTGGGGATTCCTAATTTAGCTAGAGTTAAGAAATAATAAACAAAGGTATTAGCCCATGTATAAGTTCCCATTCCAGCATCACCTAAAGCTCTACAGGCAAAGGGAAAGGAAATAAAAGAAAGAATTGTGACTGTAATGGTTCGAATCATATGAACGATGACACTATAACGAATATTGTTATTTTTCATAAAGCCACACTCCTTTCTATACATTTTACCATTCTTCGTTTTAAAAGTGTATTTTTTTCATGGTAATTTATCTTTTTGATTAAGGCCTTTCTAAACTATGGTATACTATTATTTGAGGGAATTTCTTATGAAGATTTTAGCCATTTGTCAACACTATAGTCCAGAGCCATTTGTTGTTTCAAAATTCATGGAACAACTTGTTTTGCTTGGTCATGAAGTGCATGTGGTCACTGGATTTCCTAATTATGGCTATAATCGAATTATGGATGGATATAATGGAAAAAAAGAAATGGATGAAGTCATCAATGGCGTATTTGTCCATCGCGTAAAAATTTATCCTAGAAAAAATAGTAAACTTTCTATTTGTAGAAATTATCTTTCCTTTTGGAGAAACTCCAAAAAATATGTTCGAAAACTCGATGATTCTTTTGATGTGGTTTTTACAATGACACTATCGCCTGTCATTGCCGCAGCGAGTGCGAATCTCTATGCGAAAAAACATAAAAAACCATTACTTCATTATTGCGTTGATTTATGGCCGGAGTCTTTAGTTATTACCAAAATTATTCGTCCTCGTGGACTTGCTTATAATTTTTTCTATAAGTGGAGCAAAAGTATCTATCAAAGAGCGGATAAAATTCTCGTTTCTTCGCCTTCTTTCTTAACTTATTTTAAAGAAGTCCTTCATTTAGAAGAAAAAGAGTATGATCTTCTTTATCAACCGGCATTATTAGAAGAAGAAAGCGTAGAAGCGGAAGAGTATGAAAAAGGTACGTTGAATATTGTTTATTGTGGAAATATGGGGAAATTACAATGTTTAAATATCATTGATGAAATGTTAGAGAAAGTGAATCAAGATGCTTCTCTTCGTTTCCATTTTATTGGCATGGGAAGTGAAAAAAAGCATTTCTTTGAAAGAATTCATCAAAAAGGTTTAGATCAGTTTGTTATTGATCATGGCCCATTACCAACAAAAAAAGCCATTCGTTATTTTAAAAACGCAGATGTTTTATATGTGGCTTTAAAGAAAGATGGCTATGTGGGACATACTATTCCGAATAAACTCATCTTTTATTTAGCATTTGGTAAACCGATTCTTGCTATGGTGGATCATGATGCGAAAGATGTCTTACAAAAAGCGCAAGGTAGTATTATTGTTGAAGAAAGTGCTGAATCTCTTTATCAAGGGATTCAACAATTCATGCATTTAACTTTAGAACAAAAAGAAAAACTTGGTCAAAATAACCAAGTCTATTTTAAAAATCATTTTACGCTTTCTTTATTATCAAAGAAATTAGAAGAAGAACTATGTAGTCTAATAAAAGAATCAAATTCCTGAGCAACTTTAGAAATGGCATAATGAGAAAGAGCAATTTTTCTTGCTTGCTGTGCCTTTTTTTCACGCTCTTTTGCGGTTAATTCAAAGAAATCGACAAAGCCATTATAGATTTCATGTTCTTTTCCTGAGCCAATATAAAATAATGTATCTTGAAACATTTTTTGAATGGTCTCATTTTCCGTGGTCATCGTAGGTGTTCCACTAGCGATGTATTCTAGCATTTTACTAGGGAAAGACAAAGCTTCAAGTTCTTTATTTAATGGACGTGGGTTAATATTTAATAAAGCGTTTTGTTCATAAAAAGCAATTTCTTTTTTAGATAAAAGTCCTACATAATGAATGCGTGAATCTTTTAAAGCATAATCTTTAACTAAACTTACACTTGGCCCTTGACCCGCAATGATTAAATGATGAGAAGTTGGATAACGATGAAAAGCTTCTAATAGGGCAAAAATACCATATTTTTCATATAAAGCACCGCCAAAGAAAATGTAATTGTCGTATAATCTTGTAATCGCGGGCGCTGCTTCTTTTTCATCAATTAAACCTTCTTTTATAAAACAAGGACGATGCAAAAGGTTACTTGCTTCATTTAATCCTTCCGTTAACGCGTAATATAAATCATATTTTGGGAAGTAGGATTCAACCGTATGAATATATTTTTTAGACACTCCTGTAATGTTTTTAGGATGATCCGTAATAATCCCAACAATAGGTAAATGGAATTTTTTAGAAATACGGAAAGCTAATTTTACAAGAGCGATATTTAGTGAATCGACAAAGAGAATTGTATCAGAATGAATGTATTTCCTTATTTTCTTTAAAGAATAATGCGCAATTTGTAAAGATTTTATTTTAGGAACATTCAAAAAAGATAAGTAATGAAAGTGAATTCCATTACTTTCACTTTCTTCTTTTTTTATCCATTGATTGTTAAAAATGGTAAGAGGACGATAAGAAAGAACATCCACGTTATAGTGGACCGCGAGCATTTTGATAAAAGAACTATAAAAATGTTGATTAGAAGGATTGGCATGATTTCCTTTTTTTAATAAAAGAGCGAAATCGTCTTCGGATAAAGTTGTGGATAATACTAAAGCATGCATATTATTCTTCCTCCTTCCATAGAGCAATATGAATTTGAGAAGAGACTTCATAAGTGTTTTGTTTAGCAACGGAAGTAGCATAATCAAAACAATCGTCGCTTAATAAGCTTTGAATAGCAGATATAATTTTTTGATTATCATCTAAAGGAACAATATATCCGTTTTTTGTAGGGGTTATCAAAGCGTGAGCGGCAATAATTTTATCACTAGCAATGACGCCTAAACCTTGAGATAGAGCTTCATTAATTACATGACCATAGATATCTTCTTTAGAAAGCAAAATAAAACCGGAAGAAGCACGCATCAAAGGGAATAACTCACTTCTTTTTAAAAAGGGCAAAATGGTAACGTTTTGCATATGATTTTGTTCGATAAATAATTGATAATTTTTTTCTTCTTTACCGCCACCAACAAGAACTAAATGTAGATGAGGTAAATCTTTAAAAATGGTAAGAAGCTGTTCCATATTTTTTCTTTTAATGAACTGTCCTACCGAAATAAAAATAGGTTCTTTACTAGATAAATGATGCTGTTCTAGTATTTTTTCTTTTTCTATCGATGTTAAAGGTGCTTTGGCTATCTCATCTTCGGTAATAGTGGCATAAGGGAAGTAGCGGATATCTTCTTTTCTTGCGCCATAATGTAATAAATATTCATCGCAAGCATTAGTAGGTGAGTAGTAGCGGAAAGCGTGTGAAATTATTTTTTTCTTTAAATGAAGACGCCATTTGGGGTCGGAATGAACGACACCACCATTTACATATAAAGCGTAAGGAATGTGGTGGCGTATCATATATTGGATGGCAATGATCTCAGCAAAGGTAGAGTAGCCATTCATGATAATTAAATCATATTTGCCTTTTTTTATTTCATGAACAATTCCATGAGAATAAAAATTCTCATTTCCTATTTGAATCCCTTTTAAAAAGGCATGTGGAAAAGGAATCTCTTTTTCATAAAAAAGAGAATTTCTGTCTTTGTTTGTTTTTCTTTCAAATAAAACAAAGATATCTAATTCTTTCGCAATTCGTTTTAATAGTTCAACCTTATAAGGTGCGGGATGATTAAAAACAAATAGAATCTTCATAAAAAAACGCCTCTTTTTTATTATACACAATCTTTTATTGGCTTTCATTAATAAATGTTTTTAGAAAAGGCAATTTATGATAAAATGAAAAAGGTGATAAGAAATGGAAAGAACTTGGGAAATTTTTTTTGAAGAAGAAAAACAAAAAGAATTTATGCATCGGTTGCATAATTTTTTAGCGCTTGAATACCGCTCGCATACGGTTTATCCACCCAAGAATTTATTGCTCAATGCCTTTAATTTAACTCCTTATTCTAAAGTGAAAGTTGTTATTATTGGTCAAGATCCTTATCATGAACCGAATCAAGCGATGGGATTATCGTTTTCCGTTCCCGAAGGAGAACCTCTTCCACCAAGTTTACAAAATATTTATAAGGAAATAGAAAATGACTTAGGTGTTCATATGAAGCCGAATGGTGATTTAACTTATTTAGCTAAACAAGGCGTATTATTATTAAATGCTTTATTAAGTGTTCGTAGAGGTATAGCTCTATCACATCAAATTCCAGAATATGAACAATTATTAAAAGATGTTTTATTATATTTAGATCAAAGTGACGAACCGATTGTTTTCTTATTATGGGGGCGCTTTGCTAGAAATTTAAAACCTTATATCACGAATCCGAATCGATTAATTTTAGAATCCACCCATCCATCGCCTTTAAGTGCAAATCGTGGTGGCTTCTTTAATCAACATCATTTTTCAAAAACTAATCAATATTTAATAGAACATCATCTTGAGCCGATTCATTGGCAAAATTAAAAAGGAGCGTGAGCTCCTTTTATTCTATCACTTCATAGTAATTCACATATACCGCGACAATTACGGTAAGTAATTTCGTATCGGGGTTTTCGAGAATTAATTTATCGTTTCCAGCGAACATAATTCTACCTTCTAAAATTACGTCATGCCATTGAGAAGAATCGGGAAAACTACAATATACACGGACTTTTTTTCCAGTAAAAGTGTTGATGTGAATATCTAACGATTGATCGGTACCACTGTTATCCATGTTTTGCTTTAAAGCTTCTTCTAAAGTTTGCCCACGTACTGTTTCAATTGGAATTTGTTCAATAGGTGGTTGAACCGCTCCCGCTTGAGGACGCATTGTGGTAGGTTGTGGTGGTTGAGGCGTACCTTGATATGGTGGAGGTGTGCCCATTCCTTGGTCCATGGTTGGCGTTGGGTAAGGTACCCCATAGTAGTTCGGTGGAGGTTGCATACGATCCATAAATGAATCTCCTTTCGTATTATCAATATATCTTACGAAAAAAATTTCCAATATAGACCAAAAATATCCCTTGTTTTTTTTTTGAAAGCATGCTAATATCGTATCGGGAGCTAGCAAGAGCTGGCTGAGAGTATTTCTGATCTGAAATAGACCATACCTGATCCAGGTAATGCTGGCGTAGGATTTTTTTTATTCCTCGCCGAATGGGAGTGAATAAAATGAGAAGAGTTCATAAAATGGTTTTGACCGCATTGATGGTATCGGCGGCCTTCGTCATCGCAGTGTTGATGAAATTAATGCCTTTAATGGCAATGCCGAATGGCGGATCGATATCTTTAGCGATGTTACCTATCTTTATTGTAGGCTTTATGCTTGGACCTAAATATGGGTTCATGGCTGGAATTGCTTATGGTTTATTGAACTTCTTATCGGATGGATATGCATTTCACTGGGCTTCCTTAATATTTGACTATTTAGTAGCCTTTGGTTGTTTAGGTGTTAGTGGTTTCTTTGCTCGTTATGCATTACGAGGATATAAACCTATTAACTATATTTACTTTGCATTAGGTATGATTATCCCATCCATTCTTCGTTTTGCATCCCACACCGTTTCTGGTGTTATTGCTTATGATACAGCATGGATGGCATCAATTGCTTATAACGGACCTTATGTCTTTGCCTCAATGCTTTGTTGTTTAGTCGTTGGTTTCTTGATTTATCCATTCTTGATGAATTACATGCAAGAAGAAAAAATCATATAAATTCGGTTATCACTTTCTTTCCCCCAAGAAGGTAATAATAAAAGGCGCAGCTTCTGAAGTTGCGCCTTTTCCTTTACTTATAATTTTTATTTTTTGGTTGCTTTTACCATTAATTTCGCAATGGCTTTACTAAAGCTTGCGGGATCTTTAAGCGTGAAGCCTTCAATTAATAAAGCTTGATCATAAAGAACTTTCGCTAATTCGTCGAATTCTTCTTTTTCACTTACATTTTCAAGAGCTTCTACGAGTTCATGATGTGGGTTAATTTCTAGAATCTTAGTCGCTTTAGCGTCTTCGCTATTTGGCATTTGATGTAAAACTTTTTCCATACCCATAGAAAGACCGCCTTCTTGAGAAACTAAGCAAACTGGAGAATCAACAAGACGAGTAGAGAAGCGAACATCTGCGACATCATCTTTTAATGAATCTTTCATACGATCGAGGAAGGATTTCTTTTCTTCTTCCATCTTTTTCACTTGTTCTTTTTCTTCATCGGAAGTAACTTCTAAGTTAGCTTCGCTAATATTTTTGAATTCAACACCATCATAATCGTGCATCATCATTAAAGCGAATTCATCAACATCATCACTCAAAATTAAGACATCTAATTCGTTTTTGATAATGGCATCCATTTGAGGAAGACTGCGGATAGCGTCTTTTGAGGTACCAGTAACGAAATAGATATATTTTTGATTCTCTTTCATTTGCTCTTTATATTGCTTTAAAGAAAGGGGTTGATCACTCTTTAAAGTTTTATAAACGAGTAAATCTTTTAATAAATCTTTTCTTTGGCCATAGCTTTCATAAATACCATATTTTAAATGAGAGCCATACATTTCAAAGAATTTAAGATATTTATCGTAATCGGTATCTTTTAATTTGGTCAATTCATTAATAATCTTTTTCTCTAGATTTGTGGCAATTTTATGAAGTTCTGCACTCTTTTGTAACATTTCTCGAGAAATGTTTAATGATAAATCACTAGAGTCAACAAGACCTTTCATAAATTTCAAATAGTCAGGAATTAAATCCTTACATTTTTCCATAATGAAGACACCTTTGGTGTAGAGTTGTAATCCTTTTTCATATTTTTCACTATATAAATCAAAAGGAACATTTCCTGGGATGTAGAGTAAAGCATCATAAGATAATAAACCTTCTACATGGAAGAACATAGAAGTTAATGGATCAGAATAATCATTGAATTTACTCTTATAAAATTCATTCTTTTCTTCTTCGGTAACTTCGCTTTTATTCTTTTTCCATAATGGAATCATGGAATTTAAAGTCTTGTCTTCAATGTGTTTTGTGTATTTTCCTTCAATCACATTACCATTTTCATCTTTTTCCGGAATTTCTTCTTCGACTTCCATACGAATTGGATAACGAATATAGTCGCTATATTTCTTCACGAGTTCTTCAATTTTCCAACTATCTAAGTAGGTATCATAATCCGCTTCTTCTTTGTTTTCACGTAAATAAAGGGTAATTGAAGTGCCGGCTTTACTTCTTTCGATTTCTTCAATGGTATAAGATTCTTCACCAGTGGAAGTGAAACGATAGGCGTGTTCATCTACAATAGAACGAGTTTCTACGACTACTTTTTGAGCAACCATGAAGGCACTATAGAAACCAACACCGAATTGGCCGATAATATCAATTTCTTTGGCTTCACTTTGTGCTTCTTCAATTTTTTTCATGAATTCAGAAGAACCACTTTTGGCAATGGTACCTAAATTACTAACGAGTTCATCGTGGGTCATACCAATACCATCATCAGTGAGGGTAATGGTACGATTTTCTTTGTCTACAGTGATACGAATTTCGGGATTTTCGGCATCGTGGATGTTTTCATTGGTTAAAGACATATAGTGTCTTTTATCCATAGCATCACTTGCATTAGAGATTAATTCTCTTAAGAAAATCTCTTGATTGGTATAAATAGAGTTAATCATTAAATCTAACAAACGTTTGGATTCAGTTTTAAATTTTTTAGTTTCTTTCATAATTATATTCCTCCTTTTTAGGATACGAAAACATTATAGTTCACTATTTTAGCACTGTCAAGCCAAGAGTGCTAAAAAATATAAACGATTAAGATTGTATAATCGGCACAAAATATTTTAGAGGTGAACGATATGAAGAATCCTTTTCATAAAATGATGTTTCTATTAGCCACAGTAGCGGTAATTTTCTCCACGCTTTCTTTGCTTAATTATCGCGAAGAAGACCTTATACAACCGAATGAAAATCAAATACAAAATTTTTTTAAAAAGCCAATAAAAAAAGAAAGTGAAGAAGTGTTTTCACCCCTTTCTTCTTTATATAAAGACAATAAAATTCATCATGCCGATAGCATGCTTCAAGAAGAAAATATTATTTATTACATTCAAGAAAACACTATTCTTCGCTTTGATGAAGAAACGCTAGAATTTCAGTCCTATGCTTTATCTTCTTTTTACCCTGTTGAAATGCAAATTTATCAACATCAACTCATTGTTTTTGGTGTCACTTCTAATGAAAAAATCATTGAAATTGATCAAGATAAATCTTTTCCTTATGCGGATTATGAATTTCAAATTGTATTTTTAGAAAAGAAAAATCTAAAGAAAATCCGACAAATTCGTTTTTATCACTGCTATTATATTGAGTCGCAAATTATGAATGGAAAAATGTATTTTTCTTTAGGAACTACAGACATCGTAAACAAAGAAACTCAAGAATTTATTTATCCACGTTATAAAGATAGCTTTTATCCATTAGAACAAAAATTATCAAGCGATCAAATCTTTATGATGCAAGATGGACAGCCCGTGATGTCGATGACACTTTTATGTAAATTGAATCTGGATTTTTTGTTTAGTAATGTTACGATGATCGGGCTACTGGGCATTGATGGAATGATTCAAATAACCCCTTCCTATGTGATTGTTTCTTGCTCTTCCTATCAAAAAATCATGTACACACATTTTTTATTCTTCTCTTTACGTCAATTTTCTTATGAAGGAAAAGTAACGTTAAAAGGATACTTAATGAACATAGAAGCGATGAATGTATATGAGGATTATTTTCGCGTATTGTTATCCTATTATGAAGAAGAAGGCGTTTTCCACCAAGTATACAATGTCCGTATTTCTGATTTTCAGGTTTTGTCTACCAAGGAAGTAGCGCCTTTAGAAAACATTTATTGTATGCGGTATAAAGATAATTTCCTTTATATCTCGGCTTTTCAATATATTGATCCTTTATATGTTCTTGATTTTTCTAATCCGATGAAAATTCAAACTATTTTAAAAAAGGAAACTCAATGGGTACAAGAATATATTGAAATCCATGATGATTTTATTTTTACAGTAGGCAGGAAAATAGACCAAGATTTAATGCCGAAAGAGACGGTTTTTAGCATCCTTCATCCAGAGACACTCGATGTATTAAATAGCTATACGTTAGATGAAAATATTTCTTTACAAGTCATATGGAATGAACGGTCCGTAATTCAAAGAGACAATGAGTGGTTCTTTTTAGGATTTATCGAACAGAAATCATTTATTTTTCGTATAAAGATAACAACTTCTATAGAATATTTAACGCCGATTTTGCTTTATGAAAATTGGCTACAACGTATAGTTTTTGGTCAAAAGTACTTGATTGCTTTTGGCTATGAAGGTCTCTATTTATATCATATAAATGATTTTTCTTTAGCAAAAACTTTTACCTATCAAAGAAAAGATGAAAATCGCTAATTTTCTTTATCATCTTTTATGGTATAATACTATTAATTTATGAATAGGAGAAATCGCCCATGGAAGAAAATAAAGAAGAATTAGTGGTTGAAGAAACTAAAGAAGAAACCAAAGGTGAAGAACTAGCACCAAAAGAAGAATCAGAAGAAAAGGAACCTAAAAAAGCTTCAAAAGAGAAGACTTTTCAAAAAATAGAAGAAAATCGTAAATCATTCTATGACGCTTATAATAAACAAAAAAAGCAAAATACATGGATTATCGTTATTTTTGGTATAGCCGCTATCTCGATTTTCCTTGCTCTTAACAAATATATTTATATTGCTTTTATTATCGTTGCCGTTTTGATGGTTATTTTATATTTCTATTCTAAAAAGATGAAAGAGGCTATGGAAAAGAAAATCCAAGATTATATTTCAGAGTTTTATAACCTTTCCAATGATTTTGCTTTTTCAAATACCGCTTTTCATGATTTAACATTTGAACCACAAACCAAAATTGAAGAAAAAGCATTTACGGATTCCGGTTTCATTAATGGCATTACTCATGTAGCTAGCCGTAATATGGCAAAAGGTAAATTAAAAGAAATGAACTTCCAGGCTTTTGATTGTGTGGCGAAAATTGTTGCTAAAAATAAAGAAGAAGTATGTTTCTTAGGTAAGTTCTTTACTTTTGAACAAGCTGAACATTACGACTATAAAACCTTGATTTATATTCCTTCTAAAGATCCAAATGGCGCAGGTCCTAATGATTTAGAGGGATTAGAAGAAAAGAAAGAATTAGGCAATTCTCATTTAAGAGTGTGGAGCAACGATCCTAATGTTAGTCGTATTTTCACTAAAAAAGTCTATGATGCTTTAGCTAAATTTGAACCTAATGATTGCTTGGTAGATGTCGCTATTAGCATCAAAGAAGATAAGATTTATGTGGCATTAAGCTATGAAAATGAATTGATGGTGTTACCACTTTTAGAACCATTTAAAGAAGGACCAACTCTTCAATATACTGAAGATTTGAAAAAAGTTGCAGCCCTGATGGATGTTCTTCATATCAAGGCCTAAAAGTTGGCAAAAAAAGGTAACATATAGAAAAATATATATAAGTTATATATTGAAATATATAAAAGTATTCGGTAGAATATTATCGAATACTTTTTTAAGTTTTAGGGAGGGCATATATGGCTCATTTAAGTGAAGCTGCGGTCAAGCAAATCCATGAGATCATTAACCGCTATAAGGAGGAAAAAACTCCTTTAATGATGATCTTAAGTGACATCCAAAAAGAGTATGGCTACATTCCTTTAGAGGTACAAGAACTCGTATCTGAAGAAACAGGAATTTCAGTCGCAGAAATTTATGGCGTTGTCACATTCTATTCTTTCTTTTCCCTTAATCCAAAAGGTCGCTATGTGATCGGTTGTTGTTTAGGGACTGCTTGTTACGTGAAAGGAGCACAACAAGTTATCGACAAATTCTCCGATATTTTAGGCATTCAACCTGGTGAAACCACCGAAGATGGTATGTTTACGATTGATGCCTTACGCTGCATTGGTGCATGTGGTATCGCACCAGCCGTTTCTATTAATGGTAAGGTTTATCCAAAAGTGGCTGTAAATGATGTACCTCACATCATTGATGAATATCGTAAATTAGGAGGTGAGCAATAATGCTACATTCTGTGGAAGAATTTGAAAAGAAAGTGAGCACTTGCTCGCACTGCTTAGATCAAAAATTTGCCGGTTTAGAAGGCAAACGTGCAATCGTGTTATGTGGTGGTACTGGATGTTTATCCAGCCATTCTCACGAAATTAAAGAAAAATTTGAACAATTAATTCACGAAAAAGGAATAGAAGATGAAGTAACCGTTAACCACGTTGGTTGCTTTGGCTTCTGCTCTCAAGGACCTTTCGTTAAGATTTATCCTGAAGACACCCTTTATCGTTTAGTAAAACTTGAAGATGTTGAAGAAATCTTCGAAAAAGATATCCTCAACCATGAAGTTGTGGAACGTTTATTATTCGTCGATCCAGCAACCCATGAAAAAGTCGCTAAACAGGATGATATTAACTTCTACAAAAAGCAAGTTCGTATTGCTTTACATGGTTGCGGAAAAATTAACCCAGAAGACATCAATGAAGCTTTAGGCGAAGGTGCTTTCCAAGGATTAATTCGCGCTCTTTCTATGAAGAGAGAAGACGTCATTAAAGAAGTTTTAGATGCTGGCTTACGCGGCCGTGGTGGCGGTGGCTTCCCAACCGGTCGTAAATGGCAATTTGCTTTTGCTCAAGATAACGATGAAAAATACGTTGTCTGTAATGGTGATGAGGGTGACCCAGGTGCCTTTATGGACCGTTCCATTTTGGAAGGTAACCCACTCAACGTTATTGAAGGTATGATGATTGCTGGTTATGCAATTGGTGCGAAAAATGGTTATTTCTATGTTCGTGCTGAATACCCAATCGCCGTCAATCGTTTACGTATCGCCATTCAACAAGCCAAAGAACTTGGTTTATTAGGTGAAAATATTTTAGGCACAGGTTTCTCCTTTGATGTCCATATTCGTTTAGGCGCTGGCGCTTTCGTTTGTGGTGAAGAAACTGCCTTATTAAATTCTATCGAAGGTCAACGTGGTATGCCGCGTCCAAGACCACCATTCCCAGCTGTTAAAGGTTTATGGGGAAAACCAACGATTATTAATAACGTTGAAACCTTAGCGTGCGTTCCTTTCATTTTAAGAGAAGGCGCAAAGAAATTCGCTAGCTATGGTACTGAAAAATCGAAAGGTACGAAAGTCTTCGCGTTAGGCGGAAAGATTAATAACGTTGGCTTAGTAGAAATTCCAATGGGAACTACTTTAAGAGAATTAATTTATGATATTGGTGGTGGCATTCCAAATGGTAAGGAATTCAAAGCTATTCAAACTGGTGGACCTTCCGGTGGATGCTTAACCAAAGAATACTTAGATACTCCAATTGATTTTGATAACTTAGTTGCTTTAGGATCCATGATGGGTTCTGGTGGCGCTATCGTTATGGACGAAGATAACTGTATGGTTGACGTTGCTAAATTCTATCTCGAATTTATTTGCGACGAATCTTGCGGTAAATGTTCTCCATGCCGTATCGGTACCAAGAGAATGTTAGAAATCTTAACCAAGATTACCAATGGTAAAGGTACCATGGAAGATTTAGAAGCTCTAGAAGAATTAGCACAATCCGTTAAGACGGGTTCACTCTGTGGCTTAGGACAAACTGCTCCAAACCCAATTCTTTCTACCTTATCTCACTTCCGTGATGAATATTTAGCGCACATCGTTGATAAGAGATGTCCAGCTAAAGTCTGTAAGCATTTAATGCAATACCATATTGAAGAGAATAAGTGCGTTGGTTGTGGACTCTGCGCTCGTAACTGTCCAGTTGCGGCTATCCATAAAACGGATAAGATTCCCGCTGGAAAACCAGAAACTACACCACTTCGTATTCATCTCATCGAACAAGAAAAATGTATCAAGTGTGGCTTATGTCAAGCAAACTGCCGCTTTGGTGCAATCATAAAGAAGTAAGGAGAGAAGAACAATGGCAAAAGTAAATATTAAAATTGAAGGACACTCCTATCAAGTTGAAGAAGGACTTACCATTTTAGAAGCTGCACGTGCTTGTGGCTATGAAATTCCTTCCTTATGTAACTATAATCATGGCGAATGCTCTCGCGGTTCCTGCCGTGTTTGCTTAGTCGAAGTGAAAGGCGCTAGAGGCTTAGTGGCTTCTTGTGTATATCCAGTCAATGAAGGAATGGAAATCACCATTTCCTCACCAAAAGCAACTTCCGCTCGTCGCGTGAATGTTGAATTATTATTATCCAACCACAATCAATCTTGCTTACAATGTGAAAAAGCAGGACACTGTGAATTACTTCATGTCGCTCACTTAGTAGGTGCTCGTGAAGGTATGTTTGCCGGAGCAAAAACGCCTGCAACTTTAGATGAGCTAAGTCCATCTCTTATCCGTGATACCAGTAAATGTATCCTTTGCGGACGCTGCGTTTCTCGCTGCCAAGCCGCTCATGGTAATGGTATTTTAGGATTTGAAAACCGTGGCTTTAAGACCATGGTTGCCCCTGCATTCAATCGTTCTTTTAGCAAATCACCATGTTTACTTTGTGGACAATGCGTTACCGTCTGTCCAACCGGTGCTTTAATGGAAAAGAGCGATATCGAATTAGTGGACGATGCCTTTAGAAGCGGAAAGACCGTTATCGTTCAAACCGCTCCAGCTGTCCGTGCTGCTTTAGGTGAAGAATTTGGCTTCCCAATTGGCACACGTGTCACTGGAAAAATGGTTGCAGCCTTACATCGTTTAGGTTTCTATCGTGTATATGACGTCAACTTTGGCGCAGACTTAACCATTATGGAAGAATCCAACGAATTAATCGAACGTATTAAAAATGGTGGAGCACTTCCAATGATTACCTCCTGTTCTCCAGGTTGGGTAAACTATGCAGAATACTATTATAGTGATGTTTTACCACACTTATCTTCTTGCAAATCTCCACATGAAATGGAAGGCGCAATTATTAAATCGTACTTTGCTGAAAAGAACAATTTAAATCCAGAAGATATCTTCGTGGTTTCCATTATGCCATGTACTGCGAAAAAATATGAAAAAGATCGTGAAGAATTACGCTCTAGCGAAGGCTATAAAGACGTTGATGCCGTTTTAACCACAAGAGAACTTGCAAAACTCATCAAACGTGCAGGTATTAACTTTGCTAAATTACCTGATGAACAATTTGATCAAGATTTATTAGGTGATTATACCGGTGCTGGTGTCATCTTCGGTGCTACCGGCGGCGTTATGGAAGCGGCTTTAAGAACGGCTTATCACACTTTAACGGGTAAAGAACACGAAGCTATTGACTTTACTGAAGTTCGTGGACTTGAAGGCTTAAAAGAAGCAACATTAAATATTAATGGATTAGAAATCCGTGTCGCTGTTGCAAGCGGTATGAGAAATGCGAAACCATTATTAGATGATATACGTGCTGGCAAGAGCCCATATCACTTCATTGAAATTATGGGATGCCCAGGTGGCTGTATCAATGGTGGTGGACAACCTCTGGTTCAACCATGCTTCTTACCTAACGAAGGTCTTGATATTTTAGATACTTATAGAGCAAAACGTGCGAAAACACTTTATGATGAAGATAAAGATTTACCACTTCGTCAATCGCATAATAACCCACAAATTCAAGACTTATACAAAGACTATTTAGGCGAAATCGGTGGACATCGTGCTCATGAATTACTTCATACACATTATAACGATCACCGTGAACGTTTCCCTAAGTAATTCGTTTAAAAACAAAAATAAAAGCTGTAGCTAATTAACTAGCCACAGCTTTTTTCTTTAAGCTTTAGTTTTGGAATTTAATTACAATCGCTTTATTTCTTCTAAAGATATTATATAGCTTTAATAAGTAGCGGATGTTTTTATGACTCATTTTATACTTATTAAATAAGACAGAAACGACGTTTTTCATGTTAGCAAACTCTAAAAGATTATTAGGCTTTAAAGAGGCAATAAATGAATTTAAGTCTTCTGTTAATCCATTTTTATCTTCTTCGCTCATGGAAGCGATTAAAGCATCGACTTCTTCTTTAATGTGATTAGAGTCTTCATTAAAAGCAGTAGCTTCTACGAAATGATCACATTCAATATACCAATAGAATGGATTATGTTGATCTAACCCTTTAGAATCACTTTTTACGATAAGAGGTGGAACATCTAATTCAAAAAGACGTCCGACGATACCACCATTCGGAATGACATGAATAATACGGTCACGCATTAAATCAAGCAGATTTGCGTCTAAGGTTCCAGGATAGAAACCTGGTCCATCTAAAGAATAAACTTTTACAATACGCTTTTGAACTTCTTCGGTAGTGTATAAGCTAGAATAAACAGAAAGATTTCCACCTTTTGAGTGACCGCCAATAAAGATATCTTTATCGGGGTAAAGTGAAGCAATTTCTGTTAGATAGGAACCAGAATCCTTTTGTGCAGGAATTGGGAAAACAGAAAGCATACTTACATCTTCAGCCCAACCCACTAAAGAATCATCCGTGCCACGGAAAGTAATATAAAGTTGAGATTCATCAATTATAAATGTTAAAGCGGCAAATTGCTTGGATTCTGTAACACTTACGTGGTTAATAAAGTTACAAACACGTATATTTTTATAACGCTTTTTCTCGATAATCATCTTGGCAACTTTAAACATATCTTTAGGGATGATAAGACCTAAAGATAATTTTTTTTCATCTTTTCCTTTGAAATATTCTAAGATAAGTTCATCAATTTTTCTTTCTTCGGTGGAAGGAAAAGTGGCAATTAAATGATCAAAATCAAGGAAGGATACCATATTAAGAATCAAAGCATCAATGGCGTTAAATGGCCGTTCTTCAAAAGTTAAATCGCCTCTCCATTTAATGTAATCAAACATATTGTAATGTGTCATAAAAAAGCCTCCCTTTACAAATACTTTAAATAATTTTTAAGAGAAAATAAAGAAAAAAACATAAAAAATTTCAACTCCAATATTAGAATGTTTCACTAAAACAAAAAATAAATGCGTAAAAAAGTAATTTTTCTATCATTATCTGAACAAGATATAAAAATAATTAATAACGTGTGTAGAATAAATGATAGTGAAGAAAAATATATTTTTCTTCGAAGACATGCTATAATGTCTAATACTAGGGAGGAATAGATGATGGAAATCAAATTATTTAATTCTTTATCCAATCAAATTGAAACTTTTGTGCCATTAGAGAAGGGAAAGGTTTCTATGTATGTATGTGGTCCAACCGTTTACGACTATGTTCATATTGGAAACATGCGTCCAGTTGTTGTTTTTGACACATTGCGTAGATTTTTAAGTTATGTGGGCTATGAAGTAACTTATGTGAGCAATTATACGGATGTGGATGACAAGATCATTCTCAAAGCGCAAAAAACAGGCAAAACGGAAAAAGAAATCACTGATTTTTATATTGGTGAATTTGAAAAAGACGTACGTTTAATTCATTCTAAACTTCCCAATATAACGCCAAGAGTGACGGAATATATGCCACAGATTATTTCTTTTATCGATGAATTAGTGAAAAAAGATGCAGCTTATATCGTCGATGATGATGTGTATTTCAAAGTAAGTGCGGATCCTAAATATGGTGTTCTCAGTAATACAAATACTGAGGATTTGCTAGTAGGTGCACGTATTGATGAAAACATGAAGAAACAATCACCTCTTGATTTTACCCTTTGGAAAAAAACAGAGGTAGGTGTGAAATGGAATTCACCATGGTCTGAAGGTAGACCAGGTTGGCATACGGAATGCGTAGTGATGATTCAATCGCTTTTCAAAAATGGACGCATTGATATTCATGGTGGTGGCTTCGATTTAAAATTTCCCCATCATGAAAATGAAATTGCACAATCCATGGTAAGCAAAGGACACGCTATTGCAAATTACTGGATGCATAATGGATTTATTAACATCAATAGTGAAAAAATGTCCAAATCGCTTGGCAACGTTATCACGGCCCATGATGCATTAACAAAATATGGGGGCAATACGGTGCGCTTATTACTTTTAAGCACACATTACCGCGCTCCTGTTAATTTTGCTGATGACATGTTACAAAATAACGAAAAAGAAATTCAAAAAATGCAGACAACATATCGTCAAATAGGAGTAAAACTGCAATTAGCCTCCATGCCGATTGAAGGTGGAAAAGCCACGGACATCGAAGGATTTTTAAAAGCACTCGCCGATGATCTAAATACTTCTAATGCTTTAAGTGAAGTATTTAGAGTAATGAAAGATGGCAATACTTTATTACGTAATAAAGAAATTGATTATGAAAAATTACAAGGCGTTTTCTTTACTTTAAAAGATATGTTCTCTATTTTAGGATTAGAAATGGATTTACCCGTGTTAACTGATGAAGATAAAGAACTCTATGCAAGTTATTTAAAGGCAAAACAAGAAAAAGATTTTGCAAAAAGCGATGAAATTCGCCAAGTTTTAATGGAAAAACACTTGCTTTAGAAGAAAGAAAAGGGAAAAACAATGAATTTATTATATACATTTTTGGAAGGAGACGCAGGAAAAGCTTTTGGTGTAACCACCATTGACCAAATCATTATTGATTGGTTTAATCAGCTTTTTAATGGCAACGGATGGGGAAACCTTATCTTAATCGTTTTCTCATTATTAATGGCCACACTTTTGGGTGGTATTATTGGTTTTGAAAGAGAATATCATGGTCACGCGGCTGGCTTAAGAACCCATATTTTAGTTTCTTTAGGCTCGGCGCTTATTACGATTATTTCATTATATGGCTTTGGAGATGCCGGTATTGTAGGAAGTCGAGATCCCGCAAGACTTGTTGCTCAAGTCGTTAGTGGTATTGGCTTTTTAGGTGCTGGTACGATTATTCAAACGGGCGTAGATATTAAAGGTTTAACGACTGCCACGACACTTTGGTTTGTGATGGCAATTGGTGTTGCCGCGGGTGCTGGAAGATTTATTATTGCTGCGATTGCTACCATTATTGCTTTAGTTACCTTAACTTCATTACGCAAAATTGAGGCTTATACCGCGAATAAGATGCCAAAAATTATCATGCTTGTCGAAGGCGATAAGCCAATTTTAAAAGAAGTCATGTTAATTGCTTATAATTATGGACTTACTATTAAAGACATTCAGACACAAGTCATTGTAAATGAAGGTAAGAACTGCTTACGTGTATCTATTGCTTTTATTCATGGTAAACTTAATTTAGTACAAGAATTATCTTTAGAACTACAAAGCAAGCTAAAACCTATCGAAATAAGTGTAACAAAATCTTAATTATTTAAATTAAAAGTTTAGTGAAATAAAAATGAGACAAAAATGAGATAAATTTGAAGCAACAAAAGAGGTGAAAATATGGGACAATATATATATGGAAGGAACACGATTAGAAGTGCTTTGAAAAACGACAAAATTGCTAAGATTTTTATTCAGAGTAATTCGCAAGATTTTTCTATAGTCAAAGAATGCCAAAAGAAAGACGTTCCCATCCAATTTGTTTCTAGTCATGAACTTGATGAGATGGTTCATGGAGTTCACCAGGGCGTTGTTGCTATCGTCAAACAAGATTATGCTTTTGTTTCATTAGATGAGTTATTACATAAAACTAAAAAACATGAGCATCCTCTTTTGATAATGCTTGATGGAATCAATGACCCCCATAATTTAGGGGCAATATTACGCTCGGCTGATTCTTTTGGAGCGGATGGCATCATTGTTGGAAAACATAATCAAGTTGGCTTAACTGCTACGGTTGCAAAAGTTTCTACAGGCGCAATAGACTATGTTCCTGTTGCGCAAGTTGGAAATTTGAATCAAGCAATTCGTCAATTGAAAAAAGAAGGATTTTGGATTGTATCTAGTGATGGATCAGCTACATTAGATTATCGTCAAGTCGATTATAAAATGCCGATGGTTTTAATTATTGGATCTGAAGGAGAAGGAGTTTCTAAACTTGTCCTTGAAAATAGTGATTTTATTGTTCGTATTCCGATGTGTGGAAGTGTAAATTCCCTTAACGCTTCGGTTGCGACAGCCGTTTTATTAGCAGAAATTTACAACAATCGGTTCCCTCTATAGAAAGCAATAAATATGTTTTTTATTTAAAGAGGGTTGTATGAATGATTTATTTAGCCTATCAGATGAAGAATTGGTTGAAAAAATTAAATCAAATAACGACGAAGAAGCAGAGCAAGTGCTTCTTTTTCGCTATGAAAAAGAAGTAAAAAAAGTAGTGAATTCACGTCTCAGTAAAGTGAGAATAAGAGGGTTGGATCGTGAAGAGCTCTATCAAGCAATACGTTTGTTAACAATCACTATTGTTGATAAATATGATCAAAGCAAAGGAAATTTTTATGGGTATTGGTCGACTTCGGCAAATCGAATGATTACTTCGGAAATTCGGTCGTCCTTATCCAAAAAAAGAAAAACTGAAATTGGTCAATGTTATTTTTTAAGAGAAGATGGAGAAGATTGGTTTGAAAATCTTTCAGGAAATGAGCCATCAATCAAACAACAATATGAGATGAAAGAAATATTAGAAAAAGTAAAAAAAATAAGTGATACATATTTCAGCGTGGAGGAGAGAACTGTATTCGCTTATCGTTTATCGGGATATTCTTATCAAGAAATCGCTAAGATTTTAAAAATGTCACCGAAAAATGTTGACAATATTATGTTATTAATTCGTAAAAAAATTCGCTTGTATTTATAATTCAAAATTATCAATTACGTCGGTTACTGCATCACCTTCGACAATACATTCTATAATAGCAGCAAGACATTTAGATAAATCTAAAATATGGTCTTTATCAAATTTGTAGGCTTTTTGAATAGAATTTGTGACATAGAAATCATCAATTTCTGATTTGGATATATTCGTAGCTGCATTTTCGGATAAAACAGCGTGTGTGCAACATGCGCATACAGAGCGAGCACCATGTTTTTTAAGTAGTTTTGCCGCTTCACATAATGTATTTCCGGTATCGACTAGATCATCAATTAAAAGGCAGTCTTTATCCGTTACATCGCCAATAATGGTCATTGAGTGAACTTCATTTTCTTTGATTCTTCTTTTATCGATAATCGCAAGAGGACGATTTAAACGCTCAGCCATCTTTCGAGCGCGGACTGCACTTCCATGATCGGGCGAAACAATGATAGTATTTGCAGTAATTTTATTCTTCTTGTATAAGAACTTTATAAATAAAGGCATACAAGATAAATTGTCTACTGGTATTGAATAAAACCCTTCAATTTGAGGGGCGTGCAAATCAAAAGTAATTACACGATTTGCACCAGCAACTTGTAAGATGTCGGCGATTAAACGAGCACTGATTGGTTGTCTTGGTTTAGCTTTTCTATCTTGTCTAGAATAAGCAAGATAAGGAACTAAAACATTAATTTCGCCAGCAGAAGCACGCTTCAAAGCATCAATTGCAATCAATGTCTCAACGAGGCGGTCGTTAACAGGTTCTGCCATTGATTGGAAGATAAAACATTTGCTGTTTCTAACTGAAGTTTCATTTTCAAAATGAATTTCCCCATCTTTAAACTTGCTCATTTTACATACCGCCAACTGCTGGGGAAAATAAGCAGCTAAATTTTTTGCTAAATCTTCTTCGGGATGGAGAAGGAATAAAATAATTTTTTCCATAGATTACGACCACCTTTTTAGTTATTATACCATAAATGAATTTATTTACGAGGATTAAGGTAAATTACGATAGCATTAAGATTTTGGAGGTAACAGAATTAAAAAAGGAAGTTATACTTTAAG